>Ga0209573_1002030_pt1 | contig 27598 bp, 23 predicted proteins | sample TNRBio252014_DNA_FD_185870 | JGI IMG/M metagenome (GOLD analysis project Ga0209573, IMG submission 185870) | Wastewater treatment Type I Accumulibacter community from EBPR Bioreactor in Madison, WI, USA - TNR Reactor_6/25/2014_ DNA (SPAdes)... | ecosystem: Engineered > Bioreactor > EBPR >... | reverse complement strand
TCTTACCCGGTGAGCCAGACCCTGAGCCGGCCATCGCTTCTCGTAAACAACTCTTGAGCTATCGCGGACCATGCTTCTCTGTTGAGTTCTTACGATGACACCGCTACAAGATTTGTCAGTCAATCAGGTGCAAGACTGGGCAGCAGGTGACGCAGGAGCGGCTGTCGCCCGTGGCCTTTGTGCCGCTGATCGGCGAGCACGGCTGGTAAGGTTCGTCACCCAGTCCAAACCATGACGATCACCTGCTTGCGGTAGAGCAACCAGGCGGCTGTCGTCCCCACCAACGATTTGAGCCGCAGCCCCAGCGGCGCCTGCCGCAAGGGGATACGCCGGAAACCATAGCGCTCGTACAGAGCTTGGCGATCCTGCACGCATTCCAGATGCACCGGCGGCTGCTGGCCAGCCAGGCAGGCGCGGATCAGCGCTCCGGCTACGCCCTGGCCGCGCCGCTGGGGCTGCACGTACAGGCTGCCCAACTCCCGCAGCCCCCAGTAGCGCCGCACCTGGCAGATACCGACCATCTCGCCAGCCCCGTCTTCTGCGATCTGGAAATTGCGCCAGTTGAGCCCGGTGCGATCCAGGCCCGCGCGTTTGATCGTCTCCTTGATCAACCGGCTGTCGGCGGCCGTTGCCGGGCGGATCTGCAGGTCTGCCGTCTCGCTCATTCGATCCGCCAATTCACAAGGCGCAGATCAGCGTCGTACTCGCACTTCAAGCTGATTGGACCTGGTGAGCCATCGACGACATAGGGGTAGAAGATCGCGTCGGCCTGGGGAATTGGCAGCGCGGTCACCTGATCCACCGCCACCCAGGCCAGGTCGCCCTCGACACAGTCAGTGCTCAACGCCCCCTCGAACTCCCGCACCAGGTAGATGAACATCAGCCATTGCCAGTCGGGCAAGGGCGAGGTCTCGGTGACGATAAGGCGCAGCTCAGGCCGGCCCGCAGCGCGCAGCCCGGTCTCCTCGGCCAGCTCGCGCACGGCGCATTCGGTTGGCGACTCGGTCAGTTCCACCTTGCCGCCGGGCGCGGTCCACTGGCCCAGGTTGGGCTGTTTGCGGCGTAGCATCATCAGCACCTGGCCGTCGCGCAGCGCGTAAACCAGGGTCGTTACTTTTCTTGTCACAGCCAATCTCCTTGCCCGCTCGCGCCATATCCGGCGGAGCGGCTAACGCCAGAAACGATAGACCACGCCGGCCGCGGCGTCAGCTACGTAGAGATCGCCCTGCGGCCCTTCGGCCACGGCCACCGGGCGCTGCAGGCCGTCGATGAAGCTGTGGACGACACTGTGGTAGCCCGCAGCGTCAGAAATGATCTCGACCCGCACGACCTGGCCCTGTCCGGGCAGCGCCACCAGCAGGTCTGCGGCGTAGTCCTCGAACATCCGGCCGCTGTAGAAGAGCAGGCCGGCGGCGCCAGATGCGGGCGGGAAGAGCGCCATAGGGCCGATGCTGCCGCTGTCGGCAGGCAGTTGGCCCCACACCTGCGGCCAGCCATAGTCGCCGCCGCCCAGCAGCACGTTCAACTCGTCGGGCGCCTCCGCTTGAACCGGCCAGCCCTCGCCGTTGTCCGTGGCGTAGATTGCGCCCGACGGGCTGAAAGCAATGCCGCCCGCGCTGCGCAGGCCGGTGACGAACAGCTCGCCCTCCACCGGCTCCTGGCCCGCCAGCAGCTCGGCCGGGTCGAAGCGCCAGACTGCGCCCGGCTGCGGCGCGCCGTCGCCGGCCGCGCCTTCGGTCACGTAGATGCGGCCGTCGGGGCCAACAGCCACGTCATTGGCCTGGCCTGCGCCGCTGCCTAGCCGGCCAACCAACCGGGCCTGACCGCCATCGATCACCACCAGGCCAACGCGCGCGGCCACCAGCAGGAGCGGCGTCTGGCCAGGGAAGGCCAACCATGCCAGCCCACGCGGCCTCGCCAGGCCCACGGCCACTGTTTCGACCTGTTCAGCCGCGCCGTCGCCATCGGCATCGACCAGCCGCACGATCTGGCCCGCGCCGTCCACGGATTCGGCCACGGTGAGCGCGCCATCCGGCCCCACGGCGAGGCCAGCCGGCTCGCGCAGCGCGGCGGCGAAACGGGCCACGCGCACGCCTGGCGGCGCGGCCGGCGTCGGGTGCTCTGCAAGTGGCGCTGGTGTGGCTGGGAGGGCAGGCGGCGGGTTTTGACAGCCGCCACTGGCCAGTGCGGCCAGCAGCAGCGTCAGCCCGAGAGCACGCGTTGCCCAGCGCGGAGGGATGACAGGCATGGCCGGATTATACCGCATCGGTGGTCAGCGTCGCAAAGCGTTGGGCGCGAGCCAGCACGAATTTGTCATGCCGGGCAGGCGCCGCGATCCAGGAAACCATAGCTGGCTCGGTCGGAGACCGGCCAGAGCGGTATTTTCAGGACAAGCCACTTGTCTTACAGGCGAAATGATGATACAGTATGGGAGCTTCAGCAACAGGCCACAATGCGTCCCCGTCGGTTGTGGCTCCGTCCAACCACAGCGCTGACGCCATTCCGCCAGCTTGTGGCATTGCAGTGCCAGGAGGACAGCTATGACACCAGTCCTGTGGGCGGCGCTTGGTTTCGCCGCCGGCCTCATCGTGATGTGGCTCGTGGTGCGCTTCATGACCGTCAAGCAGCTACAGGCGCACAATGACAGCCTCGCCAGTCAAATCACCAATCTGGAACGGGAGCGACTGAAAGGGCGCGAGGAAGCCAGCAAGCTCGAATCACGCCTGGAGCACCGGGAGCGCGAGGCGGCAGAGCTCAAGGAACGCGCTGGCAAGCTGGACAATCAAGTGCGCGAGCGGGAGCAGGCCAAGTTCGCCGCCGAAGCCCAGGTCAAGAGTATGGAGAGCGCCCGCAGCGACCTGGAACGCGCGCTGAGCCGCCAGGAACAACAAGTCAAAGACCGCGACGTCCAAATCGTCCTGCTCCAACAAACGGCGCAGCAGGCCGAGTCCTCCCGGCAAGCGCAGCAGCAGATGTTCAACGAACTGCGCGGCCAGGTCGCCCAGCGCGAACGGCAGTTGGACGAAGTCAGCCAGCAACTGGCCGCAACTCAGAAGGAGTTGGCCGAGAATCAGGAGATCATCACCAGCCTGCGCAGCAATTTGCGAGCTGAGGGCAACGACGCCATGGGACTGCGCCAGGCCGTAAACCGCCAGCAGGCTGAGATCAACAGCCTGCGGCTGAAGCTCAAGGAAGCGACGGGCCAACTGAGCAGCCGCAACGAACGTCTGGCCCAGCTACAGAGCACGCTCACCGAGCGCAAACAGACCATCATCGAGCTGCGCCGCAAGCTGGATCAGGCGACGCAGGCAGGAACTGGCTCGGCCAAGGCCGCTCCAACGCTGGCGGTCGAGCCGCGTTTCGTTGTCAGCGAGGATCTGCCAGACACAGCGCCGGCCGACGAAACGCCGGTCAGTGAAATGGCGGCCAGCCAGGACTCAGCGCCAGTGGAAGAGGCGCAAGCCAGCATTACCCTGGTAGACGAGGCGTTGGCCCGCACGGCTTCGATGGTGGAAACACTGCAAGACGATGCAGGGCCAGCCATTGACATGGTGGTCGACGAAGCGCCCGCTGTCGCCGGTGAGATCGATCCACAGCAGCAGGAGAGCGTAGGGCAAACGTAGGTTTCACGTCCAGCACTGAAAGCGTTTGCGTGTTACACTCCCTGTGTAGAGATGATCAGTCTCTTCTTCTCCTCCTTTTTCCGATAGAGAGCGCTCTGGACCGGGCAATCCAGAGCGCTCTCAGATTCTATGGCTTTTTAGGGTTGGGGTCTCGACACTTGCGCCTGCGCGCAGTGCAGGTGTACGGGGCGGCTGCTACTCGACCGGCGCGGCCGCTAGTGCTCTGTTGATCGCAATTCGATGCGTTCGTAGTGGCGACTTCAGTCGCTTCGGGTGCGCCGGAACGACTAATGAACCTTAAGGGAATATCCCAGTAATAGCGCCGCCCGACGATTGCCGGATCATTTTCTTAATCTTCATAATTCGGCGTCTGCCACAGGGAAGCATGCTAAAGCAAGCTCGGCGCGCAGATGATCTGCAGCTTGCTTCAGCATGCTTGGATCTGCCAGACCGTGAATTCATTCACGGGGCGCCTTGCCCATGGGTCGCACCGCCGCCGAATGAATTCGTCGGTGCTGCGTCCAATCCCAACCACGTCACCACTTGCGCCCGTAGCACGGCCTGCACGGCATCCACCGCCTGAGCGGCGTCCACCAGCAGCCAGCGCCCCGGCTCGGCCGCAGCCATCTGCACGTAGCCCGCCCGCACCCGCTGGTGATAAGCTAGCGTCTCTTGCTCCATGCGGTTCCACTGGCTGGCGTCGTCATTGGCGTGCAGTTGCTTGCGCCGCAGCCCGACCTGCGCGTCGATGTCCAGATAGACCACCAAATCCGGCCGTAACCCGCCCGTGGCAAAGGCCGTGATCACCCCTAATGTGGCCAGATCCAACCCGCGGCCATAGCCCTGATAGGCCAGCGTCGAGTCGGCGTAGCGGTCGCACAGCACGGCGCCGCCGCGCGCCAGGTGCGGCCGGATCACCTGACTCACGTGCTGGGCGCGGGCGGCTGAGAACAGCAGCACCTCGGCCTCAGCCTGCATCTCGCCGCAGGCTGGGTCCAGCAGAATCGCCCGTACGCGGTCGCCAATGGCTGTTCCCCCCGGCTCGCGCGTCGTCAGCACATCCTGTCCCAGCCCGCGCATCCACGCCGCCAGCAGAACTAACTGGGTGCTCTTGCCGCTGCCCTCAGGGCCTTCGAAGGTGATGAACATGGGTGGGGAGGGGGAGATGGTAGATTGGTAGACTGGTAGATTGGTCTCAGCTCGTCATGCGTGGCGAGCCCACCAATTTACCAATCTACCAATCACCGATCTACTCTCGCAAAATCCGCACATGCCGGTAGGGATCCCGTCCCTGGCTGTGGCTGACGAGGTTGGCGGTGCGCGCGGCTTGATGCTGCTGGCGGCGCACGGCCGAGGGCTGCGGGCTGAGGTCCACGGCCTGCGCGCCGGTCAGCACGCGGCGGATCGCCTCCTGCGTCTCGCGCATGGCCGTGTCCAGGGTGTCGCCCAGCTCGTCGCTGACGCCGAACAGGTCGGCCAGGAAGCTCTCCATCTGGATCATCGTGTTGGAACGCAGCACATAGACCGGCAGACGGCGCTCTTCGGCCTCGACGATGGGCTGCGGACGCTTGCGGTAATAGCTCTTGAGCGTCACAATCACATCGGCGCGGCGCAGATCGTCCACGAACTGGGCCGGCACCCCCATGCGCTGGGCCGCGGTGCGCAGCTTGTTCAGCCCGACGCCGTAGGAATAGATGCGCCGCATGGTCAGCGAACGCATGGGCAGGGCATCCGGCTCCTCCAGGTCGATCTCGGCCAGCGCTTCCAGCTCGCGCGCCGGCTCTCGCTGCGGTCGTCCGTTGCGCTCAGGGGCCGGGCGGGCGGGCGGCGCCTCCTTGTGGATTTCGCCAGCCTCGTCCCGATAGCGCATCTCCGGCCGCAGCTCGCGGCCGCGCAGGAAGTTGTCCACCGCCTTGGCCACATCGTGATGCACAGCCATGCGCTGCCGGTCTTGAATCTCCACCAGCACGTCGAAAGTGGGCGGAGCCTTGCGCTCCAGCACCGACTTCTGCGTGCCGCGGCGGCGCGCCTCCTCGTCGCTCAAGGTGACGCTGTCGATGCCGCCTACCAGATCGCTCAGCGTCGGGTTGAGCAGCAGGTTCTCCAGCGAGTTGCCATGGGCCGTGCCGATCAGTTGCACGCCGCGCTCGGCGATGGTGCGGGCTGCGGCGGCCTCCAGCTCGCGGCCGATCTCGTCGATGATGATCACCTGCGGCATGTGATTTTCCACCGCCTCGATCATCACCTCGTGCTGCAAGGCCGGCTGGGCCACCTGCATCCGGCGCGAACGGCCGATGGCCGGGTGGGGGATGTCGCCGTCGCCGCCGATCTCGTTGGAGGTGTCCACGATCACCACGCGCTTGTTGGCGCCCAACACGCGCGCGGCCTCGCGCAGCAGGGTGGTCTTGCCCACGCCCGGCTGGCCCAGCAACAGGATGCTCTGGCCCGACTCGATGATATCCTGCAAGATGTCGATCACGCCGTAGACAGCGCGGCCAACGCGCACGGTCAGGCCGACGATGCGGCCCTGGCGGTTGCGGATGCAGGAGATGCGGTGCAGCGTGCGCTCGACGCCGGCCCGGTTGTCGCTGGTGAACAGGCCGATGCGCTCGACCACGAAGTCCAGGTCTTCCTGGTCGATCTCGCGCTCGCGCAGGGTAATCTCGCCGTCGATAAAGCGAGCCTCCGGCGCCCTTCCCAGGTCCATCACCACTTCGAGTAGCTTATCCGCGCGATTGGCCTGTTGTAAAGCCGCCTGGATATCCGGCGGCAGCACGTTCAACAGAACGTCCAAATCATCGGTAATTTTCTGCTGGATCAAAGTCCTTACATACCTCGCAAGAATTCATAAGTGGCAGGTGTCAAGTGGCAGGTGGCAGGTGCCAGGTGGCAGGTGCCTGGTGTCAAGTGGCAGGTGTCACGCCTGGGGACCAAAATCTTTAGTCTGACCGTTCACCGTTCGCCGTTCACCGTTCACCGTTCACCGTTCACCCTTTTGGTTTAAGCCTCACACGTCAGCGGCCAGGCCCTTCGATCACCAGGTTGGGCGCTGTCACCGGCTCAACAGCCTTGACGCGCACCGCCAGGTGTTTGATCGTGCGTGTGCGGCGGGTGAAGCTCTGAAAGCCGTGGTCTTGCAGCACCGCAGCGATCCCACCTTGATAGGGACGCACGGCGCAGTACATGGGCCAGCGACTGCCGCGCGCCAGCTCCATGCCGTGACGCAACACGGTCGCCATCAGTTGATCGTCGCCAGGGTCGCCGTGCAACAACAACCAGTGGCCGCGGCGCCCGTTGACCAGTTGTACGCCGCCCAGCACTTCGCCCTTGTCCTGCACCACGTAGCTGCTCTGGTTGGTCAACTCCCACCAAGCCAGCGGCAATGACGCCTGAGTGTCATCGCTGCTGTACCCTTCGGCGTTCTGTACCGGCGGCGGCGTGTAGATGCTATACAGCCGGCGCAGCCACCAGACATCTTCTGGCTGTCGGGGTCGCAGCTGCGGGTCGGATGGCAGCACAGGGAGGCTGGGCGGGCTGGAGAGCACGAATACCTCTTCGCTGGTGTAGATCATGAAGCCCAAGCTGGCCAGCACGTCGATCACCGCCCTGCCCTCTGGCACACTGACAAACAGGCGACGCAGCCCTTGCGAGCTGGCCTCGGCGATACACCCCGACAACAGGCTCTCCCAGGCGAGCGGGCCGTGGGGCGAGTGCTCCAGCCGCGGCGCCAAGTAGAGCAGGTCAGCTTCGTGACGGCCGGGCCGTTTGAGCATCTGCACAAAGCCCTGGACGTGTTGCTGCGGCGCCCAGACGTAGGAGGCCAGGCCGGCGCCCACCCAGGGCACGGGCGCAATCAGCGCGGTCGCCAGCGCGCTGCGGCGCAGCAATAGATGGTGAAACAGATCAAGCCAGACGCCGTCGCGCTGCAACGAGCGCACGGCCAGCATGTCAGGCAATCCAAGACGCCGGATCACGATGCGCTCCTTGACCTGCGCAGCCAGCCTGCCCGGGCCAGCCAGCATTCATTGGTCGCCAGCGCTTTGGACTGGGCGGCGCCGGCTATCAATCGGCCACCTACACCAACGAAGCGCATACCATTGCGCATCTGGGGGTTGCTCCTGTGCTACTTTCGTGCTCAATCTCAGCCCAAGGCTTTGCAATTGGAAGCTAGCGCGGCCTGATTTTACATCAGCGTACAGCGGTTGGCAAGCGACTCCCTGACCAAACCGCTCAGTTGGGATACAGATAGCCCGTTGGCCCCAACACCTGCTCCTCGACGCGGCTTTCCGACGCATGCATGAAGCCCAGCAGCATGGTCTCCTTGCCCAGCAGAGCGCGCTCAGCGCTCAGCAACTGCGGCAGGTCAGGAGTCTCCAGCAAGCTCTGCTTCTCGTCCCAGGGAAGCTGCAAGGCGGCGGCGGTCACAAAAGCCAGCGTATGCGGGTCATCGGGCGCCTCGCCCAGATCGATGTCGCTGTTCAGCACCCGCGACAACTGCTTGATATAGCCTGGCAACAGACGGCTGACCGCCTTGGTGTCCTGCGGCGCCGGCGCGCCTTCCATGGGAAACGACTCTACCTCGCCTTGCAGGAAGGGCATGTCGAAGCGCAGCGAGCGCACGCGAAAGCGGTGCAAGCCCAGCGTGATAATGTTCAGCCGGCCGTCGGCCAGACGCTCCATACGCTGGATGTGGGCTGTGGTGCCGACCTGGTAGGGCAACTCCAGATCGCCGTTGTACTCGCGCCAGTCAGGGGTGTCGTCGCGCATCAGTACCACACCAAAGGGCTCTTCCTTCTCAACGCACTGGTTGATCATCAGCCGGTAACGGGGTTCGAAGATGTGCAACGGCAACACTTGTCCTGGAAACAGCACCAACCGCAATGGAAACAAGGGCAACGTCACGGTCGTCTGGCTCTGCTCCAAATCGTGTTTCTGACTCTCTTGGCTCATCATCACTCCTCATTGACTTCTTGCAGAGTCTGCAAACCCTGCTCCGACTTGATAAACTCGCGCAAGACCACCGTGGCGTAGGCGCCCTTGACCAGCGTAAAGGCCACTTGCAGCCCCTGCGCGTCGGCCGCCAGCTCGATGGCCGGCAGCCAGACCCTGGCGGGGCGCCGGGTTCCGTCGACGCGCGCGCGGCGCAGGTCGTCGTCGCTCAACTCGGCCTCAGCCAGTACGCTGGCCTCCAGCACAGCCGCCTGGCCCTTGGCTGCCCACATCTTCTTGCCGAAAAGCGGTCCGGTAAAGGTGATTTCGCCGCGCTCATAGCGGGGCTGCTCCGCGGCCGGGTCCTCAACCTCGAACATGCCGCCGGTCTCAGCCTTTTTGCACACGTCGCCTTCGATCACCTGCTCGAACAGCCCGGCCTCGATGCGCCGCACCAGATAGCGGTTGAAGAGATGCGACTGGTAGGCCGAGATCAGCAGCCTGGCCAGCCAGGGGTCACGCCGCTGCGCCTGGCCCAGCAGGGCAGCCCGGCCCTTAGCCACATTGCCGCCTTCCCAGCCGAAGCGCTGCGGGCCGAAGAAGTTAGGTACACCCCGGCGCGCGATGGCCACTGCAATGGCCTGGCTGCGGCTGAGCGCCTCGTCGGCCGGCGCGGCCAGATCGGTCACAGTGATGCGGAAGCGATTGCCCAGCAGGTGGCCGACCTTGAGCTTGTTGTTGTGCTGCCGGGCCCAGTTGACTTGAAAGGGCAGCGCCGGCTCGATGCGCGCCGCGTCTTCAGGGGCCAGGCCGGGCAGTGAAAAGGTTTGCGTGCAACGGGCATTGCGGTCTTTCAGGCCGGCAAAACCGACATCGCGCCGGCTGACGCCGAACAGGTCGGCCAGGGCATCGGCCACCTGCTTGGTGTTCCAGCCTTCACGCGTCAGCGACACGTACAGATGTGCGCCGCTGCCGCCGGCCTCGTAGAGCGGAATCTCCTCGACGACAAAATGGGCCGGCTCGGCCTTGAGCTGACCGCCGACGCCCGGCAATTCGCCGGTGATGTAGGGCAGCGGAAGAGAGCCGACCTGGCTGGCGGCCCCATCGGCCATAGGTGCATCATTCACAGGTTGCAGTTGCACGCTTCTATCCTCTCAGACCAGCGGCCAGGGATACGAGCGCCGGTCCGGGTCAGGATCGGGAAAAGCGCCGCTGTCCAGCAAGCGTTCCGTGCGCCGGGCCAGCGCCTGGATCTCGGCCCCGTTCAGCAGGCCAGCTAGCTGGCTGCGCAGCTCGCATCCCTCGTCCAACTGCGCCCGCAGCCCCGCCAGGTCGTCGACCACGTCGGATGGCAAGGCTGCGCCGGCGAACTCCCAGATCACGGTGCGCAGCTTGGGCTGGGCATGGAAGCAGACGCCGTGATCGATGGCCCACACCCGGCCCTGCGCGTCACGCAGCGTGTGACCGGCTTTGCGGTCGGCGTTGTTGATCACCAAATCGAAGGCTGCCACGCGCTGCAAGGCCGGCTGCAAGGCTGGCTCGTCGCGAAAGGTAAAGTAGTGCTGGCTGAAGTCGGCGTCGACAAAGAACTGCACCGCGCCCTTGCCATACGGACCGCCGCGCAGCACTGTGGGCGGCACCAACGTCCAGCCCAGCGCCTGGCTGACCAGGTAGGCGGCCAGCTCACGGTTGCATAGGGTGCCATGGGGAAAGTCCCACAGCGGCGTCTCGCCCTGGCGCGGCTTGTAGATGGCCAGGCCCTGGTACTGCTCGCTGTTGAGATCAGCCAGAAATGTATAGTTGGAACTGCCCGGCAGCAGCCCGCGCACGGTCATCTCGCCGCTGGCCAGCAAGTCCAGCGCGTCTTCCAGCGAGATGGCTTGCTCGTTCGGGTCGCTCATCACTGCAAAATGGTGGTCGAGGCGTGCCCATTGCTAGGCGGGCAGAAATGGCCGTCGGGATCGATGGGATTGCCACACAGCGCACAGATCGGCCGGCCAGCCGTGGCCAGCTTCTTGACGTGGGCGCTGAGGGCCGCCATCTGTTCGCGGCTGGCCCAAAAACGGCCCACAGCCGGCTCACGCCGCGCGGCCTCTTCCTCGCTCAGCATTTCCTGGGCGAAGATCACCATCAGGTCGTCGTCGGCCTCGTAGCCCAAGCCCAGCCGGCCAATGCGAAAGCGCGGCGTCACCGGGTCCAGCAGCGACAGGTTGCTGGGCAACGGCGCCGGCGCCTGGTCTTCCGGGTACTGCTCCTCGACCTCCTCCAGCAGCTCGTCGATGCCCACGGCCAGCGCTTGGGCCTGCTGCTTTTCGATCACCAGGGAGACCACCTGGCGTCCCTGGATGCCCTGCAGATAGAAGGTGCGCTGCCCGGCTGGGCCGATGGCGCCGACAGTCAGCCGGCTGCACGGTTTCAGATCGAATGCGTAGGATGCCATGCCTCTTTTCCTCGTGTGGGTCAGTTTTGTGGTGTGGGCGGAACAGCGTCGGATGCGCTATCGCCAGGGGCGGATTCACCAGGTGCAGACGGCTCGTCGCTGCCGGTTTCCGGCTTGGGCAGATCCAGATTGCCAGTGTCATTCAGGCGCAGCAAGCGCGGGCCGTGGGGCGTGAAGCGGATCCACGTCACCGAGGCCGTGTCGATCACCAGCCGCTGGAACAGGTCGAACGGTATGCCGGCGTAGTAGGCCGCCAGCGCCTTGATCACATCGGCATGAGAGAAGATGGCCACCACGCCGCTGGGGTGCAGCCGGCGCAGCCGTTCCACTGCGGCCACGGCGCGCGCTTGCATCTCGCCCAGCGACTCGCCGTTGGGGAAGCGCGCCAGGCCAGGGGTGAACTGCACCTGCAGCCACTCCGGCGTCTTGGCCAACTCCTTGATCGCCTGGCCGGTCCAGTCGCCATAGCGCGACTCGCCTACGCCATCCTCGATGACGACCTCCAGGCCGTCGCGCCGCTGGGCCACCGCCTGCGCGGTCTCCACGGCTCGTTCCAGCGGGCTGCTATAGATTGCGCTGAGGGGCCACGCGGCCAACCGCTCGGCCAGCGCAGCCGCCTGGGCCTGGCCTGGCTCGTTGAGGTGGACGCCAGGGATCCAGCCGGCCAGCCGGTCGCCCACCCAGTCATTGGTCGCGTGTCGGATCAACAGTACGTCTGTCATGGTGTGAAGCGTGAAACCCGCAAGGATGATCGAAGCCTTAGTCTGAACACTGAATCAACGAATTGATGATAACACAGGACGCGCAGATGGGGAAGTGCGCGAGGTTCCGAAAGCAACGGGGGCAGCGGGCAAAAAAACGCCTACCCAAAGGGCAGGCGTGTATCAGAGGCGGCGTTGCGGCAAGCGGCCGGGCCGGCGATCCGGCCGCAGCAGCTTGGGCATCAAGCACAGTGCCCATCACTGCTGCTTTTTGTTGGCAGGCTGTTTTTCCAGATCAGGATCGGGAATCAATGTCCAAAGCAAAAGAGCGGTCAAGATGATCAACAACGGTAGAGCCATGAGGGTAATTCCTTCCTGTAAGGATGATTCTTCGACGGCTGTGACCGCCATCTGCCCGTTTCATGCGCTGTACTTGGCCGATGTTCACGGTTCAGCGTGCTTATGCTGCCACTATAGCAGCCCAACGTGAAGATTTGATGAAATTGCGGTTAGCGAGACCTTACAGTTCTGTAAGATTCGGGGCTGTTCAAACTGGTTGGCCGGCCGAGAAGTTCGACTTCTCGGAGAAGTCGAACCTCTTCGCCCCTCGACCCGCTGCCAGCAATTCCAAATATGAACTCTGCCAACGCGGAGTCGAGCCTTTAGGCGGGTTAGAGCGCCTGATTCGCACCGGCAAACCCGGCTGAAGCCTCGACTCCGTGCCAAATTTGGAATTGCTGACCCGCTGCAGCGCGCCTTGTGAGCAGCCAGCTCCTATGCTAGAATGAACGGCGGACGAACGGAACTTTCAGCAAGCTAAGGAACTTCAGATGCAGATCACCGTGCGGCTGGGCGAGCCGATCCGGCGGCTGGCCGGCTCGATCCTGGTTTCCCTGGACTTCGACGCTGACCAGGTGAGCGTGGCCGACGTGCTGGCCCGGCTGGCCGCGACCTATCCCGGCTTCGATGCTGCCCTGCGCGGCGATGCGCTGGGCCGGCCCTCCCCCTACCAGATTTTTGTCAACGCGCGTCGCACGCCAGCCGGCCACGAGTCGCTGACCCCGCTGGTCTCCGGCGACAAGGTCTACATCTTTCTGCCCGCCGTGGGCGGCTCGGACCCTCAGCCGCTGTTGCAGACCTTTTATCTGCGCCCCACCCTGGAGGTCGCACGCGATTTGTTGGGCTGCACCCTCGTGCGGTTGCTGGACGGCCAACACCTGGCCGGCCGCATCTGCGAGGTGGAAGCCTACGTGGGCGAGGATGACCTGGCCAGCCACGCTGCGCGCGGCCCTACGCCGCGCAACCGGGCCATGTACGGGCCGGGCGGCTTGGCCTACGTCTATCTGATCTATGGCATGCACCACTGCCTGAACGTGGTGACGGAGGATGCTGGCTTCCCAGCCGCTGTCTTGATCCGCGCTATCGAGCCGTTGGCTGGGGTGGATGTGATGCAGGCGCAGCGCGCCGGCCGGCCGCTGCGCACCCTGGCTGACGGCCCGGCCAAGCTGTGCCAGGCGCTGGGCATCGACCGCCGGCTGGACGGCCACGACCTGACGGCCGGCGTCGAGCTGTGGCTGGAAGCGGGCGAGCCTGCACCGGATGCTGCGGTTCAAACCACCCCGCGCATCAACGTCAGCGGCGACGAACGCTCAAAAACGCTCCCCTGGCGCTTCGTTCTGGGGCCCTCATCCACGTTCGGGCCGGTCTGTGCGTAGCCACCGAGCCCGTTCTGGACGCTGCACTCAGAGTTCACAGCCAGCGCTCAACGCCGCAGCAGCGGTTGCAGATCACGCCGGCCCAGCAGCAGGGCGAAGGCTCCATACACCGCGCCGCCTAGCAGGATGCCCCCAGCGGCAATCAGCCAGGGCGACCAGTCCACAGCCAGGTTCAAGAAGAGCAGCAGCGCGCCGGCCATGGCCAGCGTACCAGGCAAGGCCCGGCCCAGACTGGCCAGCAGCCGCCGGCCGCCCAGCCCAGCGACGCGCGGCCGGATCAACCAAAGCAGCGCCAGCGTCTCGACGGTAGTCGCGATGGTGTTGGCCAGCGCCAGGCCACCAAAGGATAGCGGCCGGATCAACAGCAGGCTCAGCGCCAGGTTGAGCGCCATCGCGCCAATGCCGATCTTGACCGGCGTCCAGGTGTCGTGCAGCGCGTAGAAAGCGCGCGTCACAACCTCCAGCAGGCTATGGGCCACCAGGCCGAAGGCGAAGAAGGCCAGCGCGTAGGCGGTCATGGCCGTGGACTCAGCCGTGAACTGGCCGCGCTGCAAGAAAACCTGGATCACCGGCGTCCTCAGCAGAAAGAGGCCCACTGCGGCCGGCAAAGTCAGCCAGATCACCGCCCGCAGCGCCGCGTTGAGTGTGCTGCGCAGCGCAGCGATCTGCCCCTGGGCCGCCTGGGCCGAGAGCGTGGGAAAGATGGCCGTGGCAATGCCCTGCGCGATGATGCCCTGCGGCAGCAGCATCAGCAGCCAGGCGTAGTTCAGCGCCGAGATGCTGCCCGCGCCCAGCCGCGAGGCCAGGTTGGCAGCCACCAGAAAGTTGATCTGTACCGCGGCCAGCCCCAGCACCCGCGGCCCCATCAGCCGCCCCACCTCGCGCACGTCGGGGTTGTCCAACCCCAGGGTCATGGTGTACACTGGGCGGCGGCGCAGCAGGGCCGGCAATTGCACCAGCAGGTGGGCCAGCGCGCCGGCCACCACGCCGATGGCCAGGCCATAGACGCCCAAGGTTGGCGCCAGGAACCAGGCCCCCAGCAGGATCATCAGGTTGTACAGCACCGGCGCCAGGGCCGGGGCCAGGAAGTGCTGGAAGCTGTTGAGGATGCCCATGACGATGCCGCTGAGGCCAAAAATGATCGGCGCCAGCAGCATGACGGTCATCAACTGGGCGGTCAAAGCCTGCTGTTCGGGGCCGAAGCCCGGCGCAATCAGCGTGGCCACCAGCAGCCGGGCCAGCAGCGCGGCGACGATGGCCAGCCCGGTCGTCGCCAGCAGCAGCAGGTTGGCCACCGAGCTGGCCAGCCGCCAGGCCGCGCGGCGACGCGGGTCATCGTCCTTAGCCAGGCGCGCGGTGAAGGTCGGGATGAAGGCCGAGGCCAGCGCGCCGCCCGCCACCAGGTAGAAGATCAGGTCCGGCACGCGGAAAGCCGCCAGGTAGGCATCCAGCTCGGCGCCGGTGCCGAAGCGAGCGCCGATCACCACCTCGCGCAGCAGGCCCAACAGCCGGCTGGCAGCGAAGAGGATCGACACGAGCCCGGCCGAGCGGGCCATTTGGCGGCGGGTGGCAATAGTCATGGGTAAGTACGATTATAGCCCATGAGCGCTGCGATCCCAAGCCGCTACGTAGGACGATTTTCCAAAATCGTCCGGCAAGACTGCACCCGAGGCTCAAACACCCCATGCGAAAGACACCTTGGCGCTTGACGATTATGCTAGTGCTGGCTGTGACAGCGGTAGCCTGCCAATTTGCGCCCCTGCCCGCGGCCCAACCCAGCCCGCCGGCCGCGCAGCCCCAGCCCACAGCCACGCTGCGCCCACGGCCAACGGCAACCCTTGAGCCGGGACCGCCAAGCAAGCCCATGCCGACAGTCGCCACTCGCTCTCTGCCCGCCTCGACCCTCTTCGATCTGGACTGGGACGAACGCGCGCCCTTTCGCAGCGGACTGATCACTGCCGAGCAAGGGGCGCTGGAGCAGCAACCCGGCGCCAGCGTCTACCATCTGGACCTGCGCATCGAGGACAGTCTGGCGCAGGTAACGGGCCGGCAAGAGGTACGCTATACCAACAATGAGGCCGTGGCGCTGGACGAGATCGCCTTTCGCCTCTTCCCGAATCTGACCGGCGGCTCGACGACGGTGACTAATCTGACCGTGAACGGTCAACCGGCTGTGCCAGGCTATGCACAACGGGATAGCGTGCTCTTCGTTCCATTGCCGCAGCCCCTGCTGCCGGGCGAACAGACGGTGATCGCCATGGATTTTGCGGTAAGTGTGCCCACCGATGCGGCTAGCAGCAACTACGGCACCTTCGCCTATCTGGAGGACGTGCTGGCTCTGGCCCACCCCTACCCCATGATCGCAGTCTACGACGACGAGGGGTGGAACACGGAGATTGCTCCGCCGGAAGGCGACGTAGTCTACGCCGACGCGAGCTATTATCTGGTGCGAGTGACTGCGCCGGCCGATCTCCTCGTGGTTACATCGGGCACGCCGCTGGAACAGGAGCAGATTGGCGGCCTGCAAACGCTGACGGTCGCTGCCGGCCCGGCGCGCGATTTCTACCTGGCCGCCAGCCCCAACTATCAGGTAGTGAGCCAGCAGGTAGGCGAGACCACGGTCAACAGCTATGCGCCAGCCGGTCTCGCGGCCGGCGCGCAGGAGGTGGCCGACGTGGCTGCACAAGCCCTGCAGGTGTTTGCCGAGCGCTTTGGCCCCTACCCCTACAGCGAGCTGGATCTGGTCAGCACGGCCACCAATGCGTTGGGGGTGGAGTATCCGGGCATCATCGCCCTGACCGACAACATCTATGACCGCACGTATCAACGCTACCTGGAGAGCACCACCGCCCACGAGGTGGCCCACCAGTGGTTCTACAACCTGGTGGGCAACGACCAGGTGGACGAGCCGTGGCTGGACGAGGCGTTGACCCAGTACGCCACGCTGCTCTACTTCGGCGATCAGTACGGCGCGGCCGGCGAGCAGGACTTTCGCGACTCGCTGCAAGGCCGCTGGGAGAACAGCGACGGCGAGAAGATTCCCATCGGCCTGCCCGTGGCGGCCTACAGCGAGGGGGGCGAGTTCGCCGGAACCTACGGCGCCATCGTCTACGGCCGGGGGCCGCTGTTCTTCGAGGCCTTGCGCGACCAGATGGGCCAGGAGACGTTCGATGGATTCCTGTATGACTACGTCCAGACCCACCGCTGGGGCATCGCTACCACCGAGAGCCTACGCGCGCTGGCGGAGCAGCATTGCGGCTGCGACCTGGAGGCGCTGTTTGAAGATTGGGTCTATTGAGGCTGGCGAAGCTGCCCATGCACAAAGCGCAGCGCGGTCTCGGCCAGGATAGCAGCGCCGATGGGCAGGGCGTCCTCGTCCAGGTCGAAGGTCGGCGTGTGCAGGTAGCGCGGCTCTGCGCCAGGCGCCTTGACTCCCAGGCCGAACATGGCGCCGGGCGCGCGCTGGGCCATGAAGGCGAAGTCCTCAGCGCCCATAGAGACGTTGCCACTCAGGACGCTGGCCTCGCCCAGCAGCTCGCCAGCCACGCTGCGCAGCCAGCCAGCCGCGGCCGGGTCGTTGACCAGTGGGGGATAGCCGCGCTCGATGCGCAGGTCGAAGTCGCCGCCGAAGGCGCGCACGATCTGGAAGGCTCGTTCCACGTCCTGCACCAACTGCTCGCGCACGCCACCGTCGAAGCTGCGCAGCGTGCCCTCCAGACGTACCGCGCTGGGGATGACGTTGTCGACCGTCCCACCTCGCACCACACCGACCGTCACCACTGACGGCTGCAAGGGAGTAATGCGCCGCGAGGGGATGGCGTAGAGCGCGTTGAGCACCTGGCTGGCCAGCCAGATGGGGTCGATGGTTTCGTGTGGATAGGCGCCGTGGCCGCCGCGGCCGCGGATGTCAGCGCGGAAGGTGTCCACGGCCGCGCCCACCACGCCCTCGTCCACCATGATCGTACCGGTCTCGAACGTGCCGTGGACGTGCAGGGCGATCACCGCATCGACGCCGTCGAGCGCGCCGTCCTCGATCATGCGCGGCGCGCCGCTGACGCCGTGGTCGTAGCCGCCTTCCTCCGAGGGCTGGAAGAGCAGGCGCACCTGGCCGGGGAAGCTGCGCTGGCTGAGCAACGCTGCCACGCCCAGCAGCATGGCCGTATGGCTGTCATGGCCGCAGGCGTGCATCTTGCCCGCAACCTGCGAGGCGTAGGGCACAGCGTTCTCCTCATAGATGGGCAGCGCGTCCATGTCGGCCCGCACGCCGATCACCGGCCCGCCGCCGTCGCCCAGGTAGGCCACCACGCCGCTCTTGCCGACGCCCGTGCGCAGCTCCACGCCCAGCCCGGCCAGCGTCTCCGCCACCAGCGCTGCCGTGCGCTGCAGGTCGAAGCCCAGCTCCGGCCACTGGTGGATCGTCCGCCGCCATTGCACCATTTGCTCTTTGATCGTCTGCGCTTCTGCCAGCATGCTACCGTACTCCTTCTGTGCAAATCATCAGTCCGCACGTGGGCGTGCGGACTCCACAATCGATACCGATCACCGATCACCGACCACCGTTTACCGATCACCGTTTACCGATCACCGATCACCGATCACCGTTTACCGACCACCGATAACTGGCCGTCTCCGTACGCCAGGCGCGCTTGATCTGACGCAGGGTGTGCTGTTCGCGCAGCTCGCGCACCGTCTCCAGCTTCTCCTCGACCGCGGCTGCCAGCCACAGCCGGCCCTTCTCGGCGCTGCCCAGCCGGCCGTCGCCGTAGATGCCGCTGGCCGTGTCGTCGCTCCAGGGCGGGTTGGCGATCAGCCGGCCGCCCTCGACCCAGTCCATGTAGTAGCCGGGTGTGCTGATGAAGTCGGTTTCAGTGGTGGCCTGCTCCATCTGCACCAGGTCAGGCCGCAGGTGCAGCACGTAGCTGGTCTCCAGCTCGCCACCGTGGCCCATGCCGCCGATAGCCGACTGGCGATGACGCGCCAGGGCTGGGCCGGTGGTGTGCAGCCACTCGGTGGCGATGAAGCGATCGGGGTGGCGCTCGCCGGCCAGCTTGACCACGTTGACCAGGAACGAGTGGTTGCCGCCGTGGCCGTTGGAGAAGTAGATCGTGTCAGCGCCCAGCGCAGCCAGCCGGTCGACCACGGCCAGGAAGAAATCCTCGAAGACACGGCCGCCCAGGTTAAGCGTGCCGGGGAACTCGCGCGTGTGGGTGCTGACGCCATAGGGCCAGGCCGGCAGGCACCAAACCTCGCCCGGCGCGCGGCTGGCCAAGCCGTCGGCGATGGCCTGGACGATCAGTGTGTCGGTGCTCAGGGGAAGGTGATAGCCGTGCTGCTCGGTGTGGCCGGTGCTGATGACCACGGTGCGCTGGGCCAGGTCGGCCGGCCAGGGAGCGGGCGGTTGCGGCTGGCAAGGGATGTCCAGCATGTGCGCGCTGCCGCTGGCTAGCCCCTGGTCGCCATAGCTGTTCAGCACGGCGATGCGCTGGAAGCCCTGCGCGCTCAGCTCCTTGGCCACGCCAGCCAGCACGCGCCGCAACAACGCTGGCCGCACAGCCAGCCTGTCCAGCGGATCATCGTCGACGCGGCGGAAGCCGTAGGGGATGGCCGGCAGCAGGCAGAGCTCGACGGCCTCCAGGCGGGCGGCCGCAGCCTCCAGATCGTACTCGCCTGACCCCAGCGGGAGGAGCATGGGCAGATCGCGCGGCAGCCGGGCGACTTCGGGCCAGGTCAGGTCGGCGTAGGGGATGATTTGCATGGGGTCACTCCGCAATCATCGCTCATCATTCATCGTTTCCTGGCGCTCCAGCCGATAGGTATGAAACTCCGAACAGCAGGGCGTGCCCCAGGCTACATCCATGGTCAAATGGGTCAGATCCATCACTAGTGCAGCGATGGTCTGCTGACGGTCCAACGGGAAATCGTCGATGGAGACGTGGTTGCAGATCGACTCGGGGAAGTTGACGTGGTCGCTGAGCAAGGCCTGGATCGAAGCGCGGCTGATCTGGCCTTGCTGGCTGTGCAGCAGGCGGATGGTGCGGTTATAGCGCACGCGCGAGGCAATCAATTCATCACCGTCTCGTTCGATGGCGCGCATGGGGCGGGAGAGGTAATGGTTGGTGTGAGCCAGCAGCCCATCCATGCCGTAGATCAGCTCGAACTCGCGCGCCGAAGCCTCCAGGTTGTAGATTTCGCCGCTGACGTGGGCGATCAGGTGGTTGTAGCCGGCGGCGCGGCGGCGGTTGAGCGCCGCCTGAAGGGCGCCGGCTGGCGTGGCGGCGGCCAGCACCGCGCGCGAGACGAAGATGCGCGGCACGCCGACGCGCGCGTCGTTGGGGTAGACCGAGTCGCAGCACTGGGCGATACCGTGCTGGTTGAAGCCGATGTTGGGCAGCAGGCCGCCGTAGGTGATGGCCAGGAAGGCCGGCTCGTCGTCGGGCTGGGCGTGGATCAGGTAGACCGACTCGAAGTCCTCGGGCAGCCAGTCCTCGTTGTGGCCCACCAGCAGGCTGCCGTCGGCGGTCAGCTCGGGCGCGGCGGCCAGGCTGGTGCAGCCGCGGTGCAGCGCGTCCTCGGTCAGCGCCTCCATGCAGTTCAGCACCAGCAGATCGTTGAAGTCCAGCCCTGCGCCGTCGGCTGTGCCGCGCAGCTCTGCCACGTATTGGGGCACGCTCTCCTCGGCGAAAGGCAGGTACTTGCGCGCGTGCAGGATCGCCTCGTCCCAGCTATCGATATCCAGCCGGGCAGCCTCGCTGCGGAACAGGCCCCGGTAGGTGTCCAGCGTCAGGCGGATCACGTCCTGGCGATGCTCGCCGACCTGGCGGCCAATCTCATAGTGGCTGCCCCGTGCATAGACGATGGGTACAGGCCGGCGCGTGGCGTAGGTGACGGGGTCGCAGTCGGATGCAGGCGGCATGGCAGTCTCCAGGGAATTCGTTGTTCGATGCTGGCCGCATTATAGCGCGTATCCCCCTGCGCGCCAACATGGCATAAACCGTAGGTTCGGCTACCAGCCGGACACACGTTGCCAACGCCGCACGGATGTCACGTTGATAACGTGACCTACCAGCTCATCACAAATGGTCGATCAGAACTCTCTGACGGTTCGTTGGTTCATCCAGTGAACCGATTAATCGCCAAAGCTGCGCGATGGTCGTATAATGCGCGATGACCATGGCGTCTCGACTGCCCCCAAACGGCGCCAAACCGGCCCGGTCGACGACCCACGGCTGAAGACGTTGACGGCCTATTAACCATTACCCGTTACCCGTTTACCATTAACCATTCAGGAGCCCCCATGTCCATCAAACCCGACCACTGGATCCGCAAAATGGCGCTGGAGCACGGCATGATCGAGCCGTTCGTCGACGGCCAGGTGCGCGAGGGCGTCATCTCCTACGGCCTGAGCAGCTACGGCTACGACATTCGCATCGCCGACGAGTTCCGCATCTTCACCCCCGGCCTGGGCGACCTGACCGTGGTGGACCCCAAGAACTTCGACGCGCGCTCGATGGTCGACTATCACGGCGACGTGTGCGTCATCCCGCCCAACTCCTTCATCCTGGCCAGGACGATAGAGTATTTTCGTATCCCGCGTAACGTCATCACCATTTGTCTCGGAAAAAGCTCGTATGCGCGTTGCGGTCTCGTGGTTAACATAACGCCATTCGAGCCAGAGTGGCAGGGCTACGTCACGCTGGAGATCTCCAACACCACCCCGCTGCCGGCCAAGGTCTACGCCAACGAGGGCATCGCCCAGGTGCTCTTCTTCGAGGGCGACCCGCCGGAGAAGTCCTACGCCGACAAGAAGGGCAAGTACCAGGGGCAGGTGGGGATCACGCTGCCGAAACTATGAATGATGATTGATGAACGATGAATCGCAGAAGGGCATTCCAGATTCATCGTTCATCCGTGTCAACCACGCAACGCGCTGACCTGTTCCTGCTCGAGACGCTCGTTGACCCATAGCCGGATCAGGGTCTGGTAGCCTACGCCCTTCCGGCGCGCCACAGCCTTGAGCGCCTCGATGGTTTCCCCGTCCAGGCGCAGCGCGATCTGTTTCTTCGGCCGGCGGTCATCAATAAACGTGATGTCCACTGCTTCAGTATCTTCGATGAAGTCGGTCGAGTCGTGGGTGGTCCAGAACTCGGCTTCTTCTTGTTCTGTCGCAAACTTCGGAATTTTCGCCATCTCGCACCTCATTTTCTTGCAAAGAACCGTCTTTCGCTCGGTGTCATATCGCGTGCTGTAATGACCTTGACCTGTCGTCCAACCCAGGTAAAGACGACGAACAAGTAACGTCCATCGAGCGACTGTCCGTACAGCAGGTACTTACCCGATTCGGCTCTACGGACTTTGATCTGTCGGCCAAAGAAGGTCTCCTCGACTTCTTCGGTCTCTACGTCATGTTTGTTTTCGATCTTGTCGACTACCCAGTCGAGCCAGATAAAGCCTTGAATGCGTCGCTGCACGATCTTCCCTCCTCAAACTGTATCTCTTGCTTACCTGTTGCATATACATTGTATCCGTTTGGGATGTCTTGTCAACTCGTTGTTCGGCAAGTGGAGACAAGGCTGCCAGACACTGTCCAAAGGTGTTGGCGTTTTGACAGCGTTATGCTACACTCCGGGCAGTGACGACTTTGATCCCGTTTTTGCGCTATCATCACAAAGAGCGTGACCATGACCAAGAGAATCCACGTCTGCGTCGCCTGGCCCTATGCCGCCGGCGACCGCCACATCGGCCACCTGGCCGGCGCGTATCTGCCGCCGGATATCTTCGCGCGCTACCATCGCCTGGCGGGCAACGAGGTGCTGATGGTCTCCGGTTCCGACACCCACGGCACGCCCATCACCCTGCGCGCCGACCAGGAGGGTGTCAGCCCAGCCCAGGTGGTCGAGCGCTACCATGGCCGCTTCGTCGAAGGCTTCCTGCGCTTCGGGCTGACCTTCGACCTGTACACGCATACCGACACGCAGAACCACTGGGATGTGACCCACGACCTGTTTCTGCGCCACCAGGCGCGCGGCTACATCTACAGCGAGGTGCAGCAGCAGCTTTACGCGGTGGACGACGACCGCTGGCTGCCCGACCGCTACGTCGAGGGCACCTGCCCCTTCTGCAGCTTCGACCGCGCGCGCGGCGACCAGTGCGACAACTGCGGCCGCACCTACGACGCCGTCGAGCTCAAGAACCCGCGCAGCAAGATCAGCGGCAGCGCCAACATCGAGACCCGGCCCACCGAGCACTTCTTCCTGGACCTGAGCAAGGCCAACGACTTCCTGGTGGAATGGCTCAACCGGCCCGACAAAGCCGACTGGCGGCCCAATGTGCTCAACTTTGCCCGCGCGCAAGCTGAAAGCCGAGAGCTGCGCGGCCGGCCCATCACGCGCGACCTGGACTGGGGCATCACCATCCCTGTGCCCGGCTACGACGACAAGCGCATCTACGTCTGGTACGACGCGGTGATCGGCTATCTGTCGGCCACCAAGGAGTGGGCGCAGATCACCGGCCAGCCCGACGCCTGGCAGGACTGGTGGCAGGAGGGCGGCGACGTCGAGAGCTTCTACTTCATCGGCAAGGACAACATCCCCTTCCACGCCATCATCTGGCCATCCATGCTGCACGCCTACGGCCCCGTGCCCGGCCACGCATGGTGGCTGAAGCTGCCCTCAGATATCCCCGCCAACGAATACCTGACCCTGGGCGACTTCAAGTTCAGCAGCAGCTTTGGCAACGTGATCAGCATCGTCGAGGCGGCCGAGCGCTACCAGGTCGACGCCTGGCGCTACGCCCTGACCGCGATGGCGCCGGAGTCCAACGACAGCGAGTTCACCTGGCAGGAGTTCGTGCGCAGGGTCAACACCGAGCTGGTGGCCAACTGGGGCAACCTGGTCAACCGTGTGCTGGGCTTTGCCTTCAAGCAGTTCGACAACCGCGTGCCTGAGCCGGGCCCGCTGGACGCCGTGGACCAGGCGCTGCTGGCCACGGTGCAGGCCGGCTTCGACAGCGTGGGCGCGCTCTATGCCGGCCGCAAGTTCAAGGCCGCGCTGGACGCAGCCCTGCGCCTGAGCCAGGAGGTCAACCGCTACATCAACGACAAAGCGCCCTGGCAGCAGATCAAGACCGACCGCGCAGCGGCCGGCCGCAGCGTCTACGTCGTGCTACAGGCCATCGACTGGCTGAAGCTGCTCTTTGCCCCCGTGCTGCCGTTCAGCTCACAGCAGGTGCATACCTATCTGGGCTACGACAGCCAGCTTTTTGGCCGCCAGTACACCGAAGTCATTGCCGACGCGCGCGGCCAGCACCTGGCGCTGCGCTACGACGGCCGCGGGGCGGCAGGCCGCTGGCAGGCCACGACTTTGCCGGCCGGCCAGGCCCTGCGCAAGCCTGAGGCGCTGTTCGTCAAGCTGGACGACAGCGTGGTCGAGCAGGAATTGGCGCGTATGGGAGTGCATTGAGTTGCAGGTTGCAAGTGGCAGGTGAGTTTGCCTGACCTGTCACTTGCCACTTGCAACCTGCAACCTGCAACTTGCCACCTGCTACGGCTCAGAAGGGGTCGCTTCCAGGAGTTGCAGCGCCACCTTGCCAGTGGATGAACGGGGCAGTTCTGTGCGAAACTCGATGCGGGTCGGTGCGGCGTGGGCTTCCAGGCGCCGCTGACAGAAGCTCAGCAGCTCCTCGCTGGTGGGCGCCGCGCCCGGCCTCGGGACTACATAGGCGATGATCTGCTGCGCGCCGTCGCTGTCCACCGATCCGATCACCACCGCTTCCTGCACCTTGTTGTTCTCATAGAGCACTTCCTCCACATCGCGCGGATAAACGACACCCTGGGGCCGCACGATGACATCCTTCTGGCGTCCCACGATGCGGAAGAAGCCGTCGCTGTCCATCAGCGCCAGGTCGCCGGTGTATAGCCAGCCATCGCGCAGCACAGCGCTGCTGCTTTGCTCGTCCCAGTAGCGCGTCATCACCTGCGGCCCCCTGAGGGCTAGCTCTCCCACCTCGCCCAGCGCCAGCTCAGCCCCGCTGCTGGAATCGACCACGCGGGCGTCGGTGTTGGGCAACGGCACACCGACCGAGCCAGCTTTGCGGGGACCCAGCAGCGGATCGACGTGGGTGATGGAGCACGCCTCGGTCAAGCCATAGCTCTCCAGCAGCCGTGTTCTGGTCAGCCGCTCGAAAGCCTCAAGCAGCTCGACCGGCAAAGGCGCGCCGCCGCTAAGACAGGTTCTGATCGAGCCAAAGCCATAGGCGCGCAGGTTGGGGACGTGGCTAATGGCGGCGAACATCGCAGGCAGGCCGGGGAAGAAGGTCGGCTGGTGCGTCCAGATCAACTCCAACAGCTCGTTCATGTCGAAGCCGGGCAGCAACAGCATGGTCGCCCCCACGGCGATGGGCAGATTCATGGCCGCGGTCATGCCATAGCTGTGCAGCAGCGGCAGCGCCGAGACAAATGTTTCCCGGCCGTATTGCAGATCGTGCAGCCAGTGGCGCAACTGTAGGGCGTTGGCCACCAGGTTGCTGTGCGTCAGACACGCGCCTCTCGGACTGCCCTCCGCGCCGTTGGAGAAGGCAACGACGGCCAGGTCGGTGCTGGAACGAGAGAGGTCGAGACCATGCGCCGGGGCATCCTGGATCAGCTCAGCCATGCTGCGCCCGACGGTGTCCTCAACGGCCAGCGGCCTGTCTCCTGTAAAACCCAGCGCAAGCAGCATGGCGCCGTAGGCGCTGGGAGGCAGCGCGCGCGGCAGGCCGACGGTCAAGACCTCGCGCACGCCGGCCTGGGCCAGCGCGGCCTGGGCCAGCGCGCCGAAATCCTGCAACGTGACCAGCACCTCGGCCGCTGTCGACCGCGCCTGGGCGATGATCTGCGCCGGGTCGCCGTGCAGCGATGGCAGCACCACCACCCCCCCCGCCCGCAGCGTTCCATAGTAGGCAATGACCAGCTCCGGGGTGTTGGGCAGAAAGAGCATGACGCGATCGCCGGGGCGGATGCCCAAGCCGTGCAGCACGTGGCTGAATTGATGGGCCCGCTCGTTCAGGCGTGCATAGGACAGTTTGGCCCCGAAGAACAGCGTGGCCGGGCGTTTGGGCGACCAATCGGCCGCGCTTTCCAGGAAATCAGACAGCGGTCGCGCAGGGATGGGCACCGTCATGGGCGTGGCCTTGCCGTAAGCCTTGAGCCAGGGACGGCCCAGCTCTGCTTGCTCAGCCGCAGGCTCACGACGCCAGGTAATGGTGGGCTCGTCGGCCTGGATGAAGCGCTTGATCGCCCGGTTGACGGCCTGATGACGTTCCAGTTGGATCTTGTGCTTCGAGGCGCCCACGTCCACTCGCTCGGCGCCAGGGATCACCTTGGCCACTTCCTCGATCACGTTGCGTGGGAAATACGTATCGCGCTCGCCCGTGATCACCAACGTCGGCACGCGCAGCGTGCGCATCAACGCCCAGCCGCGCCATTGCAGCATGTTGTTGTTGGCCATGCGCTTCATGACGTGCAACTCGGCATTCCAGCGCGGCCGATAGTCCCAGACGGGCCGCAGCAGCGCGGTCGGCAACCGGTAGGCCAGGGACACCACTTTGGGCACCGGATACTCTCCGGCCGTGGCGATCAACACCAGATGGTTGATTTGCTCAGGGTGGGCGCTGGCATACTCCACGCAGATCGACCCCCCAAAGGAATGGCCCACCAGATCGAACTGGCCAGGAAGGCGCAGATGCTGGCTGATTGCGTACAGGTCGGCCACCAGCTCTGGCATCGCGTAGCGCGTATAGGGCGCATCGCTTTGGCCGTGGCCGCGCAGGTCCGGCGCCACCACCCGATACTCCTTGGCGAAATAGTTTATCTGGCGCTCCCAGGTCTCTGCACAGCCGGCGTAGCCATGCACGAAGACGATCGTTCGCTCGACCCCTTCAGGCCGAATGTCGATCACGCTAAGCTGGTCGCTGACCACGCCCGGCATGGGCACGTTGACCCGATACAGGTCGAAATCGAGTTGAATATCGCTGCGCTTGATTCCGCGTAGTTCACGTTTCATGGCCCAGGCAGTCTACCACAGGTCTGACAGCACGGCAATCGCTGGCGCGAACCGATGCCTCTTGCGCCGCCAGGGCTTTGCACAGCAGGTCTCGAAGTGGTAGCGGTTAGCGATCTCGGAGTCAAGCACTCCCTCGGTCGGCGCCCGGGCTGACCTTGGGATCAAGCCTTCGTTTTGATGGCTGTACCCGCCGCGTCAGGCGGCGGCTCGCTGCTCCTGCTGGGGCACAGCGCTGGTCTGCTACGCTTCAGCGCGCCGGCCAGCTTCCCATAAGAGCACAAGCAGGCATTTGCATATCCTCTGAGTCGGGAATAGAATATCAATACTTCACGATTATAGCTCACGCAAAGGCGCAAAGACCGCAAAGAAAGGCCGATTCTTATGCCTGCAAGCTTTGCCTCCGTTCGATCAAATGCGGAAAATTGGCGCCTTAGTGTGTGAGCACCAAGCGCTAACCGGATCCCATCCCGATTGGCATGTTGACGCAAGGTACGAATTCAGGAGATCACTATGCTCTTAGCTGGAGATATCGGAGGCACCAAGACCCATCTGGCCATCTTCTCAGCCGAGAAAGGCCCTCATGAAGTTGTCGTCGAACGCATTTATCCCAGCAGCCAGTATCCGAATCTGGAGGCAATTGTCCGGACTTTCGTGACAGAAGTCAAGTTGCCCGTAGAGCGTGCGGTCTTTGGTGTGGCTGGCCCGGTGACCGGCAGCCAGGCGACCATCACCAACCTGCCCTGGATCATTCGCGCCAGTCGCCTGCAGGAAGTCTTGCAGGTTACATCGGTCACACTGCTCAACGATCTTGAAGCCATTGCCTATGCCGTCCCCTTTTTGCAGCCGGACGAACTGCATACGCTCAACGACGGCGATCCCGAACCTGATGGCCCGATCGCTGTCCTGGCGCCGGGCACAGGGCTGGGTGAGGCCTACCTGACGGCGCACAATGGCCACTACCTCGCCCATGCTTCCGAGGGCGGACACGCCGACTTCGCGCCGACCGACGAGCTGGAGATGAGTCTGCTGCGCTATATGCTGCGGCTCTACGACCACGTCAGCTACGAAAAGGTTTGCTCGGGCCTGGGCATCCGCAACCTGTACTTTTTCCTCAAGAACACGGGCTATGCGCCGGAGCCGCCCTGGCTGGCCA
>Ga0209573_1002029_pt1 | contig 27613 bp, 41 predicted proteins | sample TNRBio252014_DNA_FD_185870 | JGI IMG/M metagenome (GOLD analysis project Ga0209573, IMG submission 185870) | Wastewater treatment Type I Accumulibacter community from EBPR Bioreactor in Madison, WI, USA - TNR Reactor_6/25/2014_ DNA (SPAdes)... | ecosystem: Engineered > Bioreactor > EBPR >... | reverse complement strand
TGCCGGGGGACAACATCCGCATGTCGATCAACCTGATTGCGCCGATTGCGATGGACGAGGGCTTACGCTTCGCCATTCGCGAAGGCGGTCGCACGGTCGGCGCCGGCGTCGTCGCTAAAATCATTGAGTGAGCACTATGAGCAGCCAGCGTATTCGCATCCGTCTGAAAGCATTTGATCACCGATTGATTGACCAATCGGCGCGGGAAATCGTCGAGACCGCCAAACGCACCGGCGCACAGGTTCGCGGCCCTATCCCGTTGCCAACCAAGATGGAACGCTTCACTGTGCTGATTTCGCCGCATGTCAACAAGGACGCCCGTGATCAGTATGAGTTGCGCACCCATAAGCGGCTTATGGATATCGTGGACCCTACCGATAAGACGGTCGACGCGCTGATGAAACTTGATCTCGCTGCTGGCGTAGACGTGCAGATCAAGCTGAACTGAGCATGTGAATCTCCGGGCTATGAGGGGCGGCCTTCCCCTCCTCTAATCCGTCGTTGTTAATTCAGAGGTTTAACAAAATGGCAATAGGACTCATCGGCCGCAAGGCCGGTATGACTCGCGTTTTCACGGAGGACGGTGTTTCCATCCCGGTCACTTTGATCGAAGTCGAGCCAAATCGCGTGACTCAGATCAAAAATGATGAAATTGATGGCTATCGCGCCTTGCAGGTGACGGTGGGCAGCCGTCGCGCCAGTCGTGTGACCAAACCTATGGCAGGGCACTTCGCCAAGGCGGGCGTCGCTCCCGGTCGTGGCCTGTGGGAATTCCGCTTGGCGGATGGCGAAGGCGCTGAGATCGGCGTTGGCGCAGAGTTGACAGTGGATTTGTTTCAGGTTGGACAAAAAGTCGACGTTATCGGAACCACCATCGGCAAAGGCTTTGCCGGCGCCATCAAGCGTCATCACTTCCGCAGCCAGCGCGCTAGCCATGGCAACTCTCTTTCCCATCGCGCTCCCGGCTCTATTGGTCAAAACCAGAGTCCGGGCCGAGTGTTCAAGGGTAAGAAAATGGCCGGACATCTGGGCGCAGTGCAGCGTTGTGTGCAGAACCTGGAGGTCGTTCGGGTTGATGCGGAACATAACCTGCTGGCGATTAAAGGGGCGGTGCCTGGCCATAAAGGCGGCGATGTGATGGTTCGGCCCGCTGTGAAGGCGCGTCGGTAAGGTAAGGGAGGTGATATGGAACTTCAAGTCAAGAACGCGAGTGGCGCAGCGTCCGGTCAGGTAACGGTCGCTGATGGGGTCTTTGGCCGGCCATTCAACGAAACGTTGGTCCATCAGGTCGTCGTGGCTTATTTGGCCGGTGGCCGTGCCGGCACCCGTGCCCAGAAAACCCGCGCCCAGGTCAGTGGCGGCGGTGCAAAACCGTGGCGACAGAAAGGGACAGGGCGTGCTCGAGCCGGCAGTACTCGTGGCCCCATTTGGCGAGGTGGTGGCGTGACCTTTGCCGCCCGCCCGCAGGATCACTCGCAGAAGGTTAACCGCAAGATGTATCGCGCCGCTTTGCGCGCCATCTTTTCCGAGCTGTTGCGCCAGGATCGTCTGCTGATCGTCGATGAGTTGACCCTGCCGGAAATCAAAACTAAACAAATGATCGCTCGATTGACGGTATTAGGTCTGGCTGATCGTCGACGAGTTTTGCTGGTCAGCGAAGATGTCGATCTCAATCTGGGTCTGTCAGCCCGTAACCTGCGTCAAGTGGCGGTGAGCGACGTCGCTGGTTTGGATCCAGTCAGTCTGGTCGGCGCGGATGCCGTGGTGATCACAGCAGGCGCTATGCAGTGCGTCGAGGAGTGGCTGGCATGAGTAATCAGGAACGCTTGATGAAAGTTTTGCGGGCACCGCATATCTCTGAGAAGGCAAATCGGGTCGCTGAACGGCATAATCAAGTGGTATTCAAGGTGCTGCGCGATGCGACCAAGCCGGAAATTAAAGACGCCGTCGAGTTAATGTTCCAAGTTAAAGTCAAGGGCGTGACGGTGCTCAATGTCAAGGGTAAGCGTAAGCGCTTCGGATCGACGTATGGGAAGCGCCCGGATTGGAAAAAAGCCTACGTGTCCCTGGAAACCGGTCACGAGATCGACTTCGTGGCTGCGGAATGAGTGGGCGTTCATGGCCCCGGTACATGAGATCAAGGTGAACCCCCATGCCTATTGTCAAGACTAAACCGACCTCGCCTGGTCGGCGTTTTGTAGTCAAGGTTGTCAATTCTGAATTGCATAAAGGCAAGCCCTATGCGCCGCTGCTGGAAAAGCAGTCTCGCAACGGTGGCCGTAACAATATGGGCCGCATTACTACCCGGCATCAGGGAGGCGGTCATAAACAGCATTATCGGCTGATCGATTTCAAGCGCGGCAAGGATAACATCCCGGCGCGGGTCGAGCGGCTCGAATACGACCCGAACCGTAGCGCCCATATCGCCCTGTTGTTGTACGCGGATGGTGAACGTCGCTACATCATCGCCCCGCGTGATGTTCATGCCGGCGCGAGTCTGATGTCAGGTCCGGCGTCCCCGATCAAACCGGGTAATGCGTTACCGCTACGCAATGTTCCAGTCGGCAGCCAGGTGCATTGTGTAGAGCTGCGGCCTGGCAAAGGCGCGCAACTGGCTCGCAGCGCGGGCGCATCCGTGCAGCTAGTCGCTCGCGAAGGCAACTACGCCACGCTGCGGTTGCGCTCCGGTGAAATTCGCAAGGTTCATGCAGACTGCAAGGCTACTATCGGCGAAGTAGGGAATGCTGAGCACAACCTGCGTTCGTTGGGCAAAGCCGGCGCACAGCGCTGGCGCGGTGTTCGGCCCACCGTGCGCGGTGTAGCGATGAACCCGGTCGATCACCCGCACGGTGGCGGTGAAGGTCGCACTTCAGGCGGACGCCATCCAGTGTCGCCGTGGGGTACGCCGACCAAGGGTTACAAGACTCGCTCAAACAAGCGCACTGACAAGATGATTGTGCGCCGGCGTAAAACGAAATAATGCAGGGGTCATCCGGCGTCGTCTGGGTGGCCGCCCCTGATGGGGCCATGCAACTGAGAGGATAAGTTAAGGTGCCACGCTCGATTAAAAAAGGACCGTTCGTCGATCTTCACCTGATTAAAAAGGTGGAGCAAGCGGTCGCCACGAACGCCAAGCGTCCGATCAAGACTTGGTCGCGGCGCTCCATGATTTTGCCCGAAATGATCGGATTGACGATCGCTGTGCATAATGGCCGCCAGCATGTGCCGATTCTGGTGACTGAAAATATGATCGGCCACAAGTTGGGCGAATTCGCTGCTACCCGCACCTATCGTGGGCATGCAGCGGACAAGAAGTCCAAATAGGAGGGCGATCTGATGCAAGCTGTCGCTATTTTAAAGCACGCACGTATTTCGCCACAGAAAGCTCGTCTGGTTGCCGATCAGGTTCGTAATTTGCCGGTAGACCGGGCCTTACAGATGCTGAACTTCAGCAATAAGAAGGCAGCCCAGTTGATCAAGGGTGTTCTGGAATCGGCTATTGCCAACGCTGAGCACAATGAGGGCGCAGATATCGACGAGTTGAAGGTGTCCGCCATCTGTGTGGATTGTGGCCCGGTGCTCAAGCGGATGCAGGCTCGCGCTAAGGGGCGTGGCAATCGCATCGTCAAGCGCACCAGTCATATCACCGTCACCGTTGCCGAGTAACCGGAGCAAGAACGACATGGGTCAGAAAGTCAATCCTACGGGCATTCGGTTGGGGATCGCGTCCGACTGGACGTCCAAGTGGTATGCCAGCAGCAAGAACTTCCCCGATCTGCTGGAAACCGATCTTAAAGTGCGGCAATTTCTTAAGAAGAAGTTAGCTAATGCCTCGGTTAGCCGGATTCAGATTGAGCGACCAGCCCGGTTGGCGCGTATTACTATTCACACCGCACGCCCAGGCGTGGTGATTGGCAAGAAGGGCGAAGATATCGAAGCCCTGCGTAAGGCTGTGGCCCGAATGATGAGCTTGGATATCAAGGATCTGCAGGTCAATATCGAAGAAATTCGCAAACCAGAACTGGATGCGCAACTGGTTGCCGAGGGAGTAGCCCAGCAGTTAGAGCGGCGCATTATGTTCCGGCGGGCGATGAAGCGTACAGTAACGAACGCTATGCGTCTGGGCGCGCTAGGGATTAAAATTCAAGTTTCCGGCCGCTTGAATGGCGCTGAAATTGCTCGCAGTGAATGGACCCGCGAAGGACGGGTGCCGTTGCATACCTTACGCGCCAACATCGACTATGGTTTGGCCGAAGCCCGCACGACCTACGGCGTAATCGGGATCAAGGTCTGGATCTTTAAGGGTGAGGTCTTCGGCTTCGACCGTCCGGGCGAGGCCAAGTCCGAGAAGGCGTCCGCCGGCTGAAAATCGGGATCATATTGTGGGGCTTTGCGTGATGTTGCGAAGTTCCTTTGTTGATAGACGGGATAGAACATGTTACAGCCGAAGAGAACGAAATTTCGCAAACAGCGCAAGGGGCGCAATCGTGGCGTCGCCACCAGCGGTAACCAGGTGAGTTTCGGCGAATACGGGTTGAAGAGCACTACCCGGGGGATGCTCACTGCCCGCCAGATTGAGGCCGCTCGCCGGGCGATCAACCGCTACATCAAGCGTGGCGGGAAGGTGTGGATTCGCATTTTCCCGGACAAGCCGATTACCCGGAAACCCCTAGAAGTGCGTATGGGCAGTGGCAAGGGTAGCGTCGAGTTCTGGGTAGCCCCGATCAAGCCCGGTTGCGTGTTGTATGAGGTGGAAGGCGTTACTGAAGCCGTCGCCCGCGAGGCGTTTCGTTTGGCGTCAGCCAAGCTCCCGGTGCAAACGACTTTTGTGACCCGGACGGTGATGTGATGAAAGTAAGCGAGTTACGGCAAAAGACCTCAGACGAACTCCAGCAGGAATTGCTGGCGCTGTTGCGCGAACAGTTTAATCTGCGGATGCAAAAGGCTACAAACCAGACCAGCAAGCCCCATCTGTTCCGGCAGGCGCGACGCAATATCGCCCGGGTAAAGATGGTGTTGAGCGAAAAGGCGGCGAAGGTATGACGACGGAAACCCAAGTGGAGCGCACCCTAACCGGGCGTGTGACCAGCAACAAGATGGACAAGACTATCACGGTGGTCATTGAGCGCTTGGTTAAACATCCAGTCTATGGCAAGTACATCCGCCGGACTACTAAATTGCATGCCCACGACGAAAATAATGAGTGCCGCGAGGGCGATTTAGTGGCTATCAAACAGTGTCGGCCTCTGTCCAAGACCAAGTCTTGGGCGCTGACGGCAGTGGTCAAACGCGCGCAGTAATTGTCACGCTCTGCAGCACGTTTGGCCGGCAGGCATTTTTCCAATCCGTGAACGGAATGTAGAATCATGATTCAGATGCAAACGATGTTGGAAGTCGCTGACAACAGCGGCGCCCGCCGGCTGATGTGCATCAAGGTTTTAGGCGGCTCCCACCGCCGCTATGCGCATATTGGCGACATCATCAAGGTTAGCGTTAAGGACGCAATCCCGCGGGGCAAAGTCAACAAGGGAGAGGTCTATAACGCCGTGGTGGTGCGTACCCGCAAGGGCGTGCGCCGGTCAGACGGTTCGTTGATCCGCTTTGATGGTAACGCAGCGGTGTTGCTCAATAACAAGTTGGAGCCGATTGGCACCCGGATCTTTGGACCAGTGACCCGCGAGTTGCGCGGCGAGCGGTTCATGAAGATTATTTCATTGGCCCCCGAAGTGCTGTAAAGCGGGAGAAAACGGCAATGCGCAGAATTCGAAGAGATGATGAGATTATCGTCATCGCCGGCAAGGACAAGGGTCGACGCGGCAAAATTATGCGGATGATTGAGGGCGGCGAGCGAGTGATTGTGGCCGGCGTCAATATGATCAAACGCCATACCAAGCCCAATCCGGCGCGTAATGTGGCCGGTGGCATTATCGAGCGTGAAGCAGCGCTGCACGTTTCCAACGTGATGCTGTTCAATCCGGCGACGAAAAAAGGCGATCGAGTCGGGTTTCGGGTGCTGGAGGATGGCCGTAAGGTGCGTTACTTCAAATCCAATAACGAAGTCGTGGATATCTAACACCATGGTCCGACTGCAACAATATTATCGCGAGACGGTAGCGCCGAAACTGCGCGAGCAGTTCAACTACGGTAACGTCATGGAAGTGCCGCGCATCACCAAGATTACGCTGAACATGGGGGTGGGCGAGGCGGTCGCTGACAAGAAAATCATGGATCATGCGGTCAGCAACATGACACAGATCGCTGGGCAAAAGCCGGTCGTGACCCTGTCGCGCAAGTCGATTGCTGGATTCAAGATCCGCGCCGATTGGCCGATTGGCTGCAAGGTGACGCTACGGCGTGACCGGATGTATGAATTCCTGGATCGGCTGGTGAATATCGCTATCCCGCGCATCCGCGACTTTCGTGGGTTCAGCGCCCGCGCCTTTGACGGTCGCGGCAATTACAGCTTGGGTGTGCGTGAGCAGATCATTTTCCCAGAAATTGACTACGACAAGATTGACGCTATTCGTGGTATGGATATTACGATCACCACTACAGCGCGTACTGACGAAGAAGGCCGCGCATTGTTGGCGGCATTCAGCTTTCCGTTCCGGAACTGAGGGTTAGAGTGTGGCTAAACTAAGTATGATCAATCGCGAGGTCAAACGGGCGCGCATTGTCGAAAAATATGCCACCCGGCGGGCCGCGCTCAAGGAAACGATTCGTGATCCAGCCAATAGCGATGAGCAACGGCGGGAAGCGCAGAAAAAACTGCAAATGCAACCGCGTGACGCCAGTTCCAGTCGGTTGCACAACCGCTGCCGGCTGACTGGGCGACCGCATGGTTTTTACCGCAAGTTTGGTCTAGGACGCAACAAATTGCGTGAGGCGACCATGCGTGGCGATGTGCCGGGCCTGCGTAAAGCCAGTTGGTAGAATTTCAGGACTTTCGCCAAACCCTTAAATTCGTCATACCCGCGAATGCGGGTATCCAGTTTTTTCAGTGAGTTACTGGATTCCCGCCTATGCGGGAATGACGGAAAGCGAAAGTCCTGAATTTAAAACCTCTCTTTCCTTTTCTAAGGTAGAAGAGGGTGGGTGAAGTTCCGTCTTTTGTGCGGTGACTCTTGCCTCCAGCACTGATTCCTCCGATGAGAGAGGTAAGTGACTAATACCTTAAGTCCAGGGTGTGTCCTGCCGTCGGCGCGACCCCCCGACTGAACATGTGGAGCAGATTGAAATATGAGTATGACAGACCCCATCGCGGATATGCTGACGCGTATTCGCAATGCCCAGGCTGCCGCAAAATCCCAAGTGACCATGCCCGCTTCCAAGGTAAAGGCGGCCATTGCTCAGGTGCTGCGCGGCGAGGGTTATATCGCTGATTTCGCGGTAGCGCCGATCGCGCCTGGCAAGGCGGAGTTGACGGTGACCCTGAAATACTTTGAGGGGCGGCCGGTGATCGAGCGCATTGAGCGAGTGAGCAAGCCTGGCCGCCGCGTCTTTCGCGGCAAGGATGAACTGCCCAAGGTCATGGGTGGTCTTGGGATCGCTATCGTCTCCACGTCTAAGGGTCTGATGAGTGACCGCGCCGCCCGCGCCGCCAGCTATGGTGGCGAAATCTTGTGCTTTGTGGCGTAAAGAGATTTGACCATGGCAACCCTCGTTAAAGAAAATAAAATCCGCACCTCGCGGGTGGGTAAACAGCCGATTCCGGTGCCTGCTGGTGTGCAGGTGGTGGTTGACGGTCAGCAAGTGGCGCTCAAGGGCAAGAACGGTTCCGCTAAACTTCTGGTGCATCCTTGGGTGTTGGTCCAGCAGGACGGCGACGAATTAAAAGTTGCCCCACGAGTGCTCACCAATGAAGCCAAGTATCGGGCGATGACCGGCACCATGCGTGCTTTACTCAACAATATGGTCATCGGGGTCAATCAGGGATTCCAACGCAAGTTGCAATTGATTGGCGTCGGCTATCGCGCTCAGGCTCAGGGCAGTGTGTTGAATCTGACACTTGGATTTTCCCATCCGGTCGAGTTCAAGGTCCCTGACGGCATTACCATCCAGACGCCTACTCAGACCGAAATTATTATTCAGGGCGTGGATAAGCAGCAGGTCGGTGAGGTCGCCGCCAAAATCCGTGCCTACCGGCCGCCAGAGCCTTATAAAGGCAAGGGTGTTCGTTATTCGGATGAGACGATCATCCTGAAAGAAGCTAAGAAGAAGTAGGGGCTCGCCATGGACAAAAAAGCCGCTGATAAGAAGACCGCACGTTTACGGCGTGGGTTGCGGACCCGTTACAAGATTCGCGAAATGGGTGTTCACCGGCTTTGCGTACATCGTACGCTCAGTCACATTTACGCCCAGATCATTATTCCGGCGCCTACCGGCGACCAGACACTGGCTGCGGCTTCGACGCTGGATCCAGTATTGCGCCAAGCGCTGAAGAGTACTGGTGATATCGAAGCCGCCAAGATAGTGGGCAGGGCGATTGCTGAGAAAGCCAAAGCGATCGGTGTTACCCAGGTGGCTTTCGATCGCTCTGGTTTCAAGTACCACGGTCGGATTAAGGCGTTGGCCGATGCTGCACGTGAGAACGGTTTGGAGTTTTAAGGAACAGATATGGCGACCAATGTAGAAGGTTCCCAAAATACCGATGGCCTGCAGGAAAAACTGATTGCTGTCAACCGGGTGGCCAAAGTGGTCAAAGGTGGCCGGCAATTTGGCTTCACCGCGCTGACGGTAGTCGGTGATGGTAATGGTCGAGTGGGCTTAGGTTATGGTAAGGCTCGTGAAGTCCCCATGGCCATCCAGAAGGCTATGGAAAAAGCCCGTAAGAACATGCGTAGCGTGGCGTTGAACGGGGTGACTCTGCAATATCCGGTCACCGCTGAACATGGCGCCGCCCATGTTTTCATGCAACCAGCGTCTGAAGGCACCGGCATTATTGCCGGCGGCGCTATGCGTGCAGTATTCGATGTGGTCGGCGTCAAGGACGTGCTAGCCAAATGTATTGGTTCGCGCAATCCTATCAATGTGGTGCGAGCGACCATCCGTGGTTTGAGCGCCATGCAGTCTCCGGATTATCAGGCTGCCAAGCGCGGCAAGAGCGTGGACGAGATTCGGAGTTGATGCCCATGGCGAACCAGTTAAAAGTCACCTTAGTAAAGAGTGTGCATGGCCGATTGGCTGCGCATCAAGCCTGTGCGCGTGGGTTGGGACTGCGGCGGATGCATAGCAGCGCCGTTGTTATTGATACCCCGGAAAACCGTGGCATGATCCGCAAAGTTTCGTATCTGCTGAAAGTCGAGGAGGCTTGAAGCTATGCGTTTGAATACCCTCAAACCAGCTCCCGGTAGTCGTCCTGATAAGCGCCGGGTTGGGCGTGGCATCGGTTCTGGCCTCGGTAAGACAGCCGGCCGTGGCCATAAGGGCCAACACGCCCGGGCAGGTGGTTATCACAAGGTCGGCTTTGAAGGCGGCCAGATGCCCTTACAACGGCGCTTGCCGAAACGTGGATTTCATTCCATGACCGCCCAGGATACCGCTGAGGTGCGCTTGTATGCCTTGGCCAAGGTGTCTGACGAAGTGATCGACCTGGCAGCGTTGCAAGCAGCTAATCTGGTGCCGATTTTTGCTAAAAAGGCCAAGGTGATCCTCTCCGGCAAGCTTGATAAACCAGTGACCCTGCGCGGCTTGGTGTTGACGGCAGGTGCGCGGACGGCAGTGCTGGCCGCTGGCGGCACGATTCTGGAGTAAGCGAACGTATGGCGACTGCTCTGCCGGATCTCAGCAAGATGACTGAATTGCGCCAGCGCCTGCTATTTTTGCTGGGTGCGCTGGTGGTGTTCCGTATCGGTGCGCACATTCCGGTGCCCGGCATTGATCCGAACGCCATGGCGCAACTGTTCGATCAGCAGCGCGGCACCATTCTTGACATGTTCAACATGTTTTCCGGCGGTGCGCTCGGTCGCCTGAGTATCTTTGCCTTGGGGGTAATGCCTTATATCTCGGCCTCGATCATCATGCAGTTGATGTCGATGGTCGTGCCAATGCTGGAGCGGTTGCGCAAGGAGAGTGGTGCGGCTGGTCGCCACACGCTGACCCGTTATACCCGTTATCTGACGGTAATTCTGGCGTCCTTCCAGGCTATTGGTGTCAGCATCGCGATTCAAGGTCAGATGGTGGGAAGCACCACAGTTGTCGTTGCCCCTGGGCTGGGTTTTATGGTGACAGCGACGATCACCTTAGTGACAGGTACAGTGTTTCTGATGTGGTTGGGTGAACAGGTGACTGAACGTGGCATTGGTAACGGCATTTCTATGCTGATCTTCGCGGGTATCGTCGCAGGCTTGCCGCAGGCGGTGGGCGGCACCTTGGAACTGGCGCGTACAGGCGAATTACATGTGATGTTGGTGTTTTTGCTGCTTGCGTTATCCATAGTAGTCACTGGGTTTGTTGTGTTTGTCGAACGCGGCCAACGACGGATTACCGTCAATTACGCTAAACGACAGCAAGGTCGGAAGGTGTACGCCGCACAAACTACGCACTTACCGTTAAAACTGAATATGTCTGGTGTGATTCCACCCATCTTCGCCTCCAGCCTGATTTTGTTTCCGGCTACGTTGGGTAGTTGGTTTGGTAGCTCGCCAAATATGGAATGGTTACGGGATATCAGCTCAGCGCTATCGCCCGGTCAACCCTTGTATGTGTTGTTGTATGCTGGTTTGATTATCTTCTTCTGCTTCTTCTATACCGCATTGGTCTTCAATTCCAAGGAGACTGCGGATAATTTGAAGAAATCTGGGGCGTTCATTCCGGGCATTCGCCCCGGCGCTCAGACAGCATCTTATATTGACAAGGTGTTGACTCGCCTGACTGCAGTAGGTGCAATCTATATCACTGGCGTTTGTTTGATGCCTGAATTCCTGATTTTGTATTGGCAGGTACCGTTCTATTTTGGTGGAACATCCCTACTGATCATTGTGGTAGTGGTCATGGACTTTATGGCTCAGGTGCAAGCGCATCTGATGTCGCATCAATATGAAAGCCTGCTGAAAAAGAGCAGTTTCAAAGGCCAGAGCCTGTTGCGCTGACCGCAAGACGAAAATTTTCGATGAAGCGCTGGTCACAGATCAGGCGCTCTGCTTAATCTGGAGAACACTGATGAAAGTGCGTGCCTCAGTCAAGAAAATCTGCCGGAACTGCAAAATAATTCGCCGTGACCGTGTAGTGCGGGTGATTTGCAAGGACGCCCGACATAAGCAGCGGCAGGGATAATGCTCTAGTTTTACTATTGATTTAAAGCGCCGAGTGGGTTAAATTCCCAAATCTTTGCATGGCGATAACCCGGCGGCGCAAGGAGAGGAGTCTTAAGGCATGGCCCGTATTGCAGGTATCAATATTCCGGTTAATAAACATGTGGTCATCGCGCTGCAATCCATCTACGGGATTGGTAAAACCAGTGCCCGTCAGATATGCGATGCAGCTCATGTCGCGCCGGATATCAAGGTCCGTGATCTAGATGAAGCTCAGGTGGATGCACTACGTGCTGAAGTCGCCAAACATATTGTGGAAGGCGATTTACGCCGCGAGGTGTCCATGAGCATCAAGCGATTGATGGATTTAGGTTGTTATCGCGGCTTGCGGCATCGGCGTGGTCTGCCGGTGCGTGGTCAGCGTACCCGAACCAACGCCAGAACGCGCAAAGGCCCGCGTCGGGCTATCCGCAAGTAAGCGACTGAATTAATTGGGCTATTTTGCATAGGTTGGAGCATGGCAAAACCGGTTACTAAGACGCGCAAGCGCGTCAAAAAGAATGTTGTGGATGGGATCGCTCACATCCATGCCTCGTTCAACAATACCATTATTACCATTACGGATCGCCAAGGGAATACGTTGGGTTGGGCAACATCGGGCGGCTCAGGCTTTCGTGGTTCTCGCAAGAGTACGCCATTCGCTGCGCAGGTCGCTGCCGAACGAGTGGGTAATGTCGTCAAGGAATACGGCGTCAAGAATCTGGAAGTTAACGTCAATGGTCCGGGGCCGGGTCGGGAATCTGCAGTACGCGCTTTGAACGCCGCCGGTTTCAAGATAATGAGTATTATGGATGTGACGCCGATACCTCATAATGGTTGTCGGCCCCCTAAGCGCCGTCGCGTCTAGTCCAGGAGTTAACTGTGGCGAGATATCTTGGTCCCAAGTGCAAACTGAGCCGTCGGGAAGGTGTGGATCTGTTTTTGAAATCCGCTGCCCGACCGTTGGAATCCAAGTGCAATCTGGAGCGGTTGCCAGGTCAGCACGGTTCCCGACGTCCCCGGTTGTCTAATTACGGCTTGCAGTTGCGCGAAAAACAGAAGCTGCGTCGCATCTATGGGGTGCTGGAGCGGCAGTTCCTCAACTACTACAAGGAAGCGGCTCGCCGCAAGGGCTCTACCGGTGAAAACCTGATGAAGTTGTTGGAGTGCCGGTTAGACAATGTCGTTTATCGGATGGGGTTTGGCAGCACTCGCGCCGAAGCCCGGCAACTGGTTTCCCATCGGGCGATCATCGTCAACGGTCAACGGGTTAATATTCCTTCCTACCAGATCACGGAAGGGGATGTGGTGGCGGTGCATGAGAAAAGCCGTAACCAGACCCGCATCCAATACTCGCTGCAACTGGCCCAAGGTCAGGGGTTTGTCGAGTGGGTAGAGGTGGATGCCAGCAAGATGAGTGGGGTGTTCAAGCGGATCCCGGACCGTAGTGATTTACCGCCGGATATCAATGAATCCCTGGTGGTGGAGTTGTACTCCAAGTGACCGAAGCCGAGGGGAAACGGATGGTGGGTGCATTCGATTTGCTGAAGCCGAACCGTGTCGAAGTTAAGATTCTTGACGACCAGCGGCGATCAGCGCAAGTAACCGTGGAACCTCTGGAGCGCGGGTTTGGCTATACGCTGGGCAACGCCCTGAGACGGATTCTGCTTTCTTCCATACCTGGGGCCGCGATCGTCGAATGTGAGATCGACGGAGTGCTGCATGAGTACTCGACAATTGAGGGTGTGCAGGAAGATGTCATCGATATTCTGCTTAATCTCAAAGGGGTGGCGGTGGTTTTGCAGGACGGCGTTGAAGAAGCCAGTCTCACGCTGACCAAAAAGGGACCTGGGCCGGTGCGGGCTGCCGATATTGAAGCGACCCATGCGGTCAATATTGTTAATCCTGACCATGTCATCGCTCATTTAACCAAAAGTGGTGAGTTGAACTTTAAACTGCTCAAAGTCGAGCGGGGACGCGGTTATTGGCCAGCGACCCAGCGAGAAGAGAGCGGCGAGGGCGAAACCCGGCCCATTGGTCGGTTACGGCTGGATGCGTCTTTCAGTCCAGTTGAACGAATCAGCTATCGGGTAGAGAGCGCTCGTGTTGAGCAACGGACTAATCTGGATAAGCTGATTCTGAATCTCGAAACCAACGGTACGATCGATCCGGAAGAAGCGATCCGCACGGCAGCTAGGATTTTGCTGGATCAATTGTCGGTGTTTGTTGATCTCAAGGGTAAGCGGGATGAACCGCTGCCACTGCCGCCGGTGGATATCGATCCCAAGCTCATGCAACCGGTGGATGACTTGGAATTGACGGTTCGTTCAGCTAACTGTCTGAAAGCGGAAAATGTCTATTACATCGGGGACTTGGTGCAGAAAACCGAGTCAGAGCTGCTGAAAACGCCAAATCTCGGCAAAAAGTCGCTGACGGAAATCAAGGAAGTGTTAGCCAAGTTCGGGTTAAGCCTTGGTATGAAGGTCGACGACTGGCCACCACCTGGCTTAGCCGAACCGACTGAGGAGCAACGTGCGGCGAATGCTTCACGCAGGGCAGGTACGGCAGCCGAGGCCGCAGCTGAGAGCGGCGATAAACTGCCTCGTTTAGCGCCAAAATCTGCTAGCGACGGCGAAGCCGAACCTGAGGTGGAGTCCGAGCCTGAAGCTGAATAAAGGGCGGCGTCTTTTTTCGGTTGTCTTGCCGTCCATTGTTGAATCTGTCTGATTACCCGCTTGACTAAGGAATTGTTGTTATGCGCCATCGCAAAGCCGGTCGCAAACTGAATCGAACCAGCAGTCATCGTAAGGCCATGATGCGCAACATGGCTGCTTCGCTTTTCACCCATGAACTCATTCGGACGACCTTGCCCAAGGCTAAGGAATTGCGTGAAGTTGCTGAGCCGTTGATCACTTTGTCCAAAGAAGACAGCGTTGCTCGTCGTCGGCTGGCGTTTGCCCGGCTACGCGACCGGGAGGTTGTGACTAAGCTGTTTAATGAACTGGGTCCCCGCTATCAGGGGCGCCCTGGTGGCTATCTGCGTATTCTCAAGTGCGGATTCCGTGCTGGCGACAACGCCCCAATGGCCTATGTTGAGCTAGTGGATCGTCCGGAAGCCGCTGCCGGGTAGGTTCCTGCCACCCCGCTGCCAGATACTTTAAGCCGAGCTTGCCAAGCCCGGCTTTTTTGTGGGGGCGCATCCGGCTAGCAGGCAACTGCTTCACGGAGTTGTTGGCTAAGCCCCTGGATAACCAGCAACTGATAGCGGGCATCCGCTAAATTCCAATAGGGGCCGAAGCACTCACCGAAAACTTTGAACCACCATCCTCCGTTCTCAAACCAGATGAACGGATGGTGGAGCTTATGGTTGCCACGCATGATTTTTAACCTCTCACCTGTATGTAATCTGGAGCGTTCGCGGGATGCAAGCACTCAGCGAAGCTTCAATTTTCGTCGTTATGAACAGATCTTCCCGGCTAAAACACTACCGTTAGTCTTGACGCGGGTTAGTTAGTTTCAATATTGATTCTAGTTGATCAAAAGCTGCTGCGAGGGTTTCAGCAAGGTGGAGTAAAAATCTTTCGATCACGCTAACATCATAGACGATTTTTTGCTGCAATGCAGAATTCACAAAAAACCACCCCTCATCGGTCAGCGGAGAGAGGTGGACAGGGAAGGTGGTGCGAACAGCAGTACAAGTCAGGCGACTTGTAGCAGGATCTTGCCGATGTGACGATTGGATTCCATCAGGGTGTGGGCTGCAGCGGCTTCAGTGAATGGAAAAATCTGGTCGATAATAGGCTTGACTGTTCCATTGGCGATCAAGGGCCAAACCGTTTCACGCAGAGCTTGGGCGATGGGGGCCTTATCGGCGACGGGCCGGGCACGCAGGGTTGAGCCAGTAATCGCTAGGCGTTTTATCATGACCGGGGCCAGATTGAGCTCCATCTTGGCGCCGCGCAGGAAAGCGATAAAGACCAGCCGGCCTTCGACAGCCAGAGCGCTGAGGTTGCGCTGGACATAGTCGCCACCCACCATGTCCAAAATCACATTCACCCCTCGGTTATTAGTGGCTTTTTTGACGACTTGAACAAAATCTTCTTCACGGTAGTTAATTACACACTCAGCGCCCAAATCAAGACAGGGTTGCATTTTTTCAACGCCGCCAACCGTGGCGAACACCCGTGAACCCAGCGCCTTGGCCAGTTGAATTGCAGTGGTGCCGATGCCGCTGGCCCCACCATGCACCAACAGGGTTTCGCCTGGTTGCAGCCGCGCCCGGTCAAAGATGTTGCTCCAGACGGTAAAAAATGTTTCGGGCAGCGCAGCGGCCTGTGCTAGGCTCAGCCCGGCTGGGATGGGCAGGCATTGGGGAACGGGTGCGGTGCAGTATTCGGCATAGCCGCCGCCGGTTAGCAAGGCGCAGACTTCATCGCCCATTCGCCACTCGGTGACGCCTTCGCCGAACGCTACGATGGTTCCGGCGACTTCCAGTCCTGGGATGTCAGAGGCGCCTGGTGGTGGGGGATAGCCGCCTTGGCGTTGCAGGCAGTCCGGGCGATTGATACCGGCAGTGGCAACTTTGATCAGGACTTCGCCGGGCGCTGGCTGGGGTATAGGACGGCGATTGGTCGCCAGTTTTTCGGGACCACCCGGTTCGGTGATCTCGATGACAGTCATGGCATCAGGCAATAGAGGCATAGCGCGATCTCAGATAGAGGCATCGATGGAATGATGGTGGGGGGCGCTTCAGGAGCATTTGGAGTCGCCGCAGTTCAGGCAGGTGAGGCAACCGTCCATGACGATGACCGCCTTGGTCTGACATTTGCCGCAGAGGGTGGCTTCCGGGGGGAAAGCGCTGACTCCGGCGTCCTCGACGGCTTTCATACCCATTTCGTATTTGGCGCGATGTTCATCAATTAACTGGCGCTGGTGGGCGTCAGGACCGTCTTCCGTCAACAGGCCGATGGAGCGCAGGTGTGATTCGATCACGTCGCCGATTTCCGCCACCAGCGAAGGCATGTATTTGCCGCCTTTTTTGAAGTAGCCGCCTTTGGGATCGAACACCGAGCGGAGTTCCTCCACCAGGAAGGTGACGTCACCACCCTTGCGGAAGACGGCCGAAATGATGCGGGTCAGGGCAACGATCCACTGGAAGTGTTCCATCGCCTTGGAGTTGATGAAAATTTCAAAGGGACGACGCATTTCATCCGGGGTGCCTCGATTCAGCATGATGTCGTTGATCGTGATGTACAAGGCGTGGTCTGATAGCGGTGTTTTGACCTTGTAGGTCGCGCCCGGCAGGACATCCGGTCGTTCCAGGTTCTCGTGCATCTGCTGCACGGCTAGAGCGGGGTCGGTGATTGGAGTGTCGTCGGGTTTGACGATGCTGTAGGCAACGATTTTCTTGTCGATTTTGATGGTCATTGCAAGGCTCCAGCGCTGTGGGCGAAGAATTTACCACTTCCCATAATAGCCTTCCTTCAGAGCATCAAATAAGTTGGCGGCCGAGTGAATCTCGCCATCGTATTCAATTGTCTCATTGCCCTGCACCTCGATTTCCGAGCCATCCTCCAGCACGAACCGGTAGCGGGTGTTCGCCAGATCCTGTTCCTTGACCAATACGCCCTGAAAGGCAGCAGGGTTGAAGCGGAACGTCGTGCAACCTTTCAAGCCCTTTTCGTAGGCGTAGAGATAGATATCCTTGAAATCTTCGTAAGGAAAATCGGTGGGAACGTTCGCGGTCTTGGAGATGCTGGAGTCGACCCAGCGTTGTGCAGCGGCCTGAATGTCGACATGTTGCTTGGGGGTGACACCATCGGCGCTAATGAAATAGTCTGGAAGTTGCTGTTCCAGACTTTCCGCGCTCGGGATAGCTTTAGGGTTGATGAGATATCGATAAGCCAGTAACTCGAACGAGAATACATCCACTTTTTCCTTGGATTTCTTGCCAGGGCGGATGATATTGCGGGAATAATGATGGGCAAAGCTGGGTTCAATGCCATTACTGACGTTGTTAGCCAGCGATAGCGCAATCGTACCGGTTGGGGCGATGGAGGTGTGATGGGTGAACCGGGCGCCGGTTTTTGTTAATTCCTCAATCAGATGCGGATCGATTTCGGCAATCCGCTGCATGTATCGGCTGTAGCGAGCGTGCAGCACTTTACCTTTAATGTGATCACCCGCCTGGATGCCATCTTGGGCCATCTCAGGACGTTTGCGGAGCAAGTCGGCAGTGATGGTGAAGTCTTGTTCCAGAATGGGCGCTGGTCCTTTTTCCTGAGCGAGTTCCAGAGCGACCCGCCAGCCGGTTAGGGCCATATCCCGGGTGACTTTTTCAGTAAAAACAAGGGATTCTGGCGAACCGTATTTCATACCGAGCATGGCCAAAGTGGAGCCAAGACCTAGATACCCCATGCCATGGCGGCGTTTGCTGAAAATCTCCCGACGTTGTTGTTCCAATGGTAACCCATTGATTTCAACAACATTGTCCAACATCCGAGTAAAAATGGCGACCACCTCCCGGTAGGTGTCTTCGTCGAAGTGGGCTTTTTCCATAAAAGGATTTCGGACGAAATGGGTTAAGTTCACTGAACCCAGTAAACAGGAACCATAGGGAGGTAGCATTTGTTCGCCGCAAGGATTACTGGCCTGGACATTTTCACAAAACCAGTTGTTATTCATCTCATTGACTTCATCAATTAAAATGAATCCCGGTTCAGCGTAATCGTAGGTGGAAGACATAATCACATTCCACAAACGTTGAGCGCGGATTTTTCGATAAATTTTGCAGGCGACGTGGCCGTTTTCATTAACAATCAGCCCTTGAGTGACCGGCCATTCACGCCAGATGATCTGCGAGGCATCCTGGAGATTGATCTGATCCTGTTCAGCCTCTTGGGCCATGAGCGGGAAAGCAAGCGACCAGTCCTGGTCATTTTTGACAGCTTCCATGAATTCGCGGGTAATCAGCAGCGACAGATTGAATTGCCGCAGCCGTCCGGCCTCACGCTTGGCGCGAATAAACTCCATGACATCAGGGTGGCCGATATCAAAAGTACCCATCTGTGCGCCCCGCCGCCCACCCGCCGAGGACACGGTGAAACACATCTTGTCGTAAATATCCATGAACGATAACGGCCCGGAGGTATAGGCGCCAGCTCCGGAGACGTAAGCGCCGCGTGGGCGTAGCGTCGAAAAGGAATAGCCGATTCCCGCGCCCGCTTTCAACGTCAGCCCTGCTTCATGCACCTTGCGCAGGATATCGTCCATCGAGTCATGGATAGTGCCGGATACTGTACAATTGATAGTCGAGGTGGCGGGTTTATGATCCCAGGCACCGGCGTTGGAGATTATGCGCCCTGCTGGAATGGCCCCGTGGCGTAGCGCCCACAGAAATTTTTCGTACCACTGTTCGCGCAATTCCGGGGTGGTCTCGACTTCGGCTAATGCCCGGGCTACCCGCTGGAATGTACCGTCAATGGTTTCGTCGAGCGGACGCCCGTCCTTGGCCTTCAACCGGTATTTCGTGTCCCAGATATCCCAGGAAGCGGGTTGCATGGGTACGTCGGCGGCGGTCGTTGGGCGGTCAGCGGGTTGTAGGTGCGCGGTCTTCATGAACCGGTCTCCTTGGCGGCGGTATCTGAAATCAGGGGAGCGTTGCGGAAAGATTTTTTGGAGAAACCAGGCTGCATCCAGGCAAGTCCCTGTTTTGGCAAGTTGTCTAGCATCGATGTAATTAAACTCTATATATTGTGGTCAAGTGAATGGCTAAATACAATAGAGTGTGTTTTAAAGACGGATAACACTTTGTTTCGGCTGATGATCGAAAAAGTCCGAGGCGAAAATTTTCCCCTGATAGCTGGGTAAACGGGTCTTTTGTTGTCAAGGGGTGGAACCAGTGGTATAACCGGCTAAAATTTGGTGGGTGCCGTCAATAACGGATACAAAAAGCCGAGGGAGAAACTCATGAAGATCTCGTATGCCCCTCTTGTTGTTCTTTGCTTGGGTTTGGGAGGCTGTATGTCCCAGATACCTATGGCGACTACTTACCCTGTGACCTTCCAGAAGAAGATGCAGGCTGCTCAGCACTGGGACGTTCTCACTGAAGACGTCGCTAACCGGTTGCGCGATTCTTTGATCGGCTCCGGAGAGCAGGGGCGTCCGATTGCTCTGTACGTCCAGCAACCGAAATATAACAGCCATTTCGGCGAAGCCTTTCACAATCTGCTAATCACGCATTTGATGGAGCGGGGATTCTCTATCACTGAGAATCCGGCGGGTGGCTTGCCCTTAACCTATGATGTGCAGGTCGTGTCGCATAATGATCGCGGCTTTATCCGGCCTATGCCGGGGCTGTTTACTGCGCTGGCCAGTAGTGTATTCGTGTTACGCGGTGTGGCTGGTGAAAGCTCAACGGCAGCCTGGATGCTCGGCGCGGCGGGGGTGGATGTCGTAACCGGCTATATCACCGACAATCCGAACAACGAAATCATCGTCACCACGTCCGTGATGAGTGGTGATCGCTATGTCGCTCGGGTGCGGGATATCTACTACATCAGCGATAACAATGTTGGCCAATACGTCGCTCGTGGACCGAATCCGGTGACTACCCGCATTGTGGAGGTCGTTGGACCATGAACTGGAACGGGATCCCGAGTGCTGGGTTAGCACTGCTGATTATGCTGGGAATGATCGGTCTGCAAGGGTGCGCCTCTTCAGCAGATGATGCGCCGATCCGGCCAATTATTCAGGACGCCAACCTGATTGATCAAAATTACAGGGCGGCTGATTCTTTACTGATGCGTGCTCCCTGGCTCCGGGAACGGCGTGAACCGTTGTTATCAGCCACTTTTGTCGATATCAACAATCTTGAGATATCGTCTGGCTTGGGGCGAGTGATTGGCGAACAAATTGGTTCCCGATTCGCTCAGCAGGGCTTTACAGTGATCGAGATCAAGATGCGTAACAACATCTTCGTCAAAGAAGGGTCTGGTGAGTTTGCGCTGTCGCGTTCGATCAAGGAAATCAGCCAGTCACATAACGCTGCCGCCGTGATTGCGGGTACCTACGCTGTTGGGCGGCAGTCAGTATTTGTGAATGCTCGCTTGATTCGCGCCACCGATAATCTGGTGCTGGCGTCCTACGATTACGTGTTGCCTCTGGGGCCAGACGCCAAGGCGTTGATCGCCGCTCAGTAAATTCAGTAGATCCACTTCTTGATCTTGGCAACGCCCTTCCTGTTGGAGGGGCGTCGTCGTTTTTGAGGCCCAGAAAGTCGGCTATTAGGCGATCAGTCCTAGCCGTTGGCCAATCGCTAGGACCAATCCCGCCTGATTCATGGTGTAGAAATGCAGGCCGGGCGCGCCGCCGTTCAGCAGTTTTCGGCACAGTTCGCTGACCACATCCAGACCAAAGGCGCGAATCGCATCGCGGTCGTCGCCGAAGCTTTCCAGCGTTTTGCGAATCCAGCGAGGGATTTCTGCGCCGCAGGCGTCGGAGAATCTCGCCAGTTGGGTGAAATTGGTGATCGGCATAATGCCTGGCACGATGGGGATATCGGCGCCTTTTCCGGCGCAGTGATCCACGAAGCGGAAATAAGCGTCCGAATTGTAGAAATACTGGGTGATGGCGCTGTTGGCGCCGGCGTCTACCTTGCGCTGAAAGTTCTCTAAATCCTTTGCTGGGCTGGATGCCTGGGGGTGGCATTCGGGATAGGCGGCGACTTCAATATGAAAGTGATCGCCAAATTCCGTGCGGATGAAGCCAACCAGCTCGTTGGCATAGCGGAACTCGCCGGGGTCGCGCATTCCGGAGGGCATGTCGCCGCGCAGGGCGACGATGCGGCGGATACCGTGCGCTTTATAGTGATTCAGCAATTCACGGATGCTATTCCGGGTCGAGGCGATGCAGGTGAGATGCGGCGCAGCAGGAACGTTGCTGTGGGCCTGTGTGTCGAGCACGACTTCCACAGTGCGGTCACGGGTGGAGCCGCCCGCGCCATAGGTGACGGAAAAATAGGCCGGTTGCAGAGCCAGTAATTGCTGACGGGCGGTCTGGAGTTTGGTCAGACCCTCGGCAGTGATCGGTGGGAAGAATTCGCAACTGAAGGTTTTTGGCCAGTCTGACTGAGACATGATTTGCGCGGCTTTTGGGAATGAGAATACAGTCTGGCAACGAGTGGAGCGACGATAGCGCAGTCGCCCCACTCTGGGATGAACTAGTAGCGGTAGTTCTCCGCCTTATACGGCCCATCCGCCGCGACGCCGATGTACGCGGCCTGTTCCGAGGTCAGCGCCGTTAATTTTGCGCCGATCCGGTCCAGATGTAGCCGCGCCACTTTTTCATCGAGATGCTTAGGCAGCACGTAAACCTTGTTTTCATAGCGGTCGCGATGATTGAACAACTCAATTTGCGCCAGTGTCTGGTTAGTAAAGCTGTTGCTCATCACGAATGAGGGATGCCCGGTTGCGCAGCCCAGATTAACCAAGCGCCCCTCAGCCAGCAGGATGATGCGTTTGCCGTCCGGGAAAATGATGTGATCGACCTGCGGCTTGATATTTTCCCAGCGGTGCTGCTTCAGGCCAGCCACATCAATCTCGGAGTCAAAATGACCAATATTGCAGACGATGGCTTGATTCTTCATCCGCGCCATGTGGTCATGGGTGATCACGTTCACATTACCAGTCGCGGTGACAAAAATATCGCCCTGATCAGCGGCCTCGTCCATGCGCACCACTCGATAGCCTTCCATTGCCGCCTGTAACGCACAAATCGGGTCGATTTCCGTAACCCACACGGTCGCGCCCAGCCCACGCAACGATTGAGCGCAACCTTTACCGACATCACCGTAACCGAGCACCACGGCAATTTTGCCGGCGATCATCACGTCAGTAGCGCGCTTGATGCCATCGACTAGCGACTCGCGGCAACCGTACAGATTGTCGAATTTGGACTTGGTGACGGAATCGTTGACGTTGAACGCCGGGAACGGCAGTCGGCCTTCCTTCTCCATCTGGTAGAGGCGATGAACGCCGGTGGTGGTTTCCTCGGTGACGCCTTTGATATTCGCCAGGACTTTGGAATACCAGCCCGGCTGGCGATCCAGCCGTTGGTTTATCGCTGCGAACAGCACCTGTTCTTCCTCACAAGTCGGGTGAGCGATCAGCGAGCGATCCTGCTCCGCCCGACTGCCCAGCGTGACCAACAGGGTCGCGTCGCCGCCATCATCAAGGATCATGTTAGGTGTGCCGCCATTCGGCCATTCCAGGATACGGTGGGTGAAATTCCAGTATTCCTCCAGGGATTCGCCCTTGTAGGCGAATACTGGGATGCCTGCGGCGGCGATGGCGGCGGCGGCGTGATCCTGGGTGGAGAAAATGTTGCAAGAGGCCCAGCGAATATCCGCACCGAGGTCGGCCAGGGTCTCAATGAGCACCGCAGTCTGGATGGTCATGTGCAGGGAGCCAGCGATACGGGCACCTTTGAGGGGTTGTTGCGCCCGGTATTCGTCGCGGATCGCCATCAGCCCCGGCATTTCGGTTTCGGCAATGGCGATTTCCTTGCGACCCCACGCGGCCAGCGCCAGATCAGCAACGTAAAAGTCAGTAAAAGGTTTTTCACGCACAACAGCGTTCATAACGTTCTCCACAGGGAATGAACGGGCGCCGTTGGCGATGAAAGCCGTGCCATGTCGAGCCTGACGGGGATACCGTTGCAGCGCCCCTCGGCATGGAGGCGGTAAGATTACAGTCCGGCAGCGTCGCGCAGGGCGTCGGCTTTGTCAGTGCGCTCCCAGGTAAATTCTGGCTCTTCGCGGCCAAAATGCCCGTAGGCAGCGGTCTTGCGATAAATAGGCCGGATCAGGCTCAGCATTTTCACTAGGCCATAGGGGCGCAGGTCAAAATGGCCGCGCACGATATCCACCAGTCGCTCCTCATCGATTTTGCCGGTGCCGAACGTATTGATGCTGATTGAGGTGGGCTCAGCGACGCCAATTGCATAGGACACCTGAATTTCGCATTTGTCCGCCAGCCCAGCGGCGACGATGTTTTTGGCGACGTAACGGGCGGCGTAGGCGGCGGAGCGGTCGACTTTGGACGGGTCTTTGCCGGAGAATGCGCCACCGCCATGGTGGGCGGAGCCGCCGTAGGTATCGACGATGATCTTGCGTCCGGTCAGGCCACAGTCGCCCACCGGCCCACCGATTACAAAGCTGCCCGTTGGGTTAATATGATACTGGGTGTGCTTGTCCAGCCATTCGGCGGGCAGCAACGGCAGGATGATGTTTTCCATCACCGCCTCGCGGAGTAGCTTATAGCTGATGTCTGCATCGTGCTGGGTGGAGAGCACCACCGCTTCGATTCCCACCGCCTTGTTGCCCTCATAGCGGAACGTAATCTGGCTCTTGGCGTCAGGTCGTAGCCAAGGCAATACGCCGCTCTTGCGCATTTCCGCCTGGCGCTGTACCAGACGATGGGCGTAGGTAATCGGCGCGGGCATCAACACATCGGTTTCGTTGGTCGCGTAACCGAACATCAAGCCCTGATCACCGGCGCCCTGTTCCTCGGGCTTGTCGCGGTTCACGCCCTGGGCGATATTCGGCGATTGCTTGCCGATGCAGGAGAGCACAGCGCAGGTGGCGCCATCAAAGCCGACATGGGAGTTGTCATAACCGATATCGACCACCGTGTCGCGCACGATCTGGTCAAAATCCACCCAGGCTGAGGTCGTGATCTCACCGGCCAGCACGACGACGCCGGTTTTGATCAGGGTTTCACAGGCGACCCGGGCTTTGGGGTCTTCGGTGATGATAGCGTCCAGCACGGCGTCGGAAATCTGATCGGCGATTTTATCCGGATGCCCTTCGGAAACGGATTCGGAAGTGAACAAATAGGTGCGGCTCATGAGGTGGCGTATCCTTAAGACGACGGTTGCAGCGAGGGTTCGTGCGCCGAAACGGCGGCAATCATGGGAAGATCGCCAGTGTAAACGGAAAATGCTGCATTTTCATCTGTATTTTTATTCTATTTAGTTATATTAATGACGATAAACGAGACCAAAACCGATCATGGGGCGCTTGTTGCCATTCCAATATTAACCTGCGCTGAACTGGGTAGTGCGCCGCTGGCCATTTTACTGGCACGTTACGGATTGCGTATGGAATGGATACCGGCTACCTGTGAGATTCCTGGTAGTTACTGGGGCGATGGTGAGGCCGGACTGATCGGAGATTGTGTTTTTTTCAGAAAAGATACGCCAGTCCATTCAATATTGCATGAAGCCTGCCACGCGATTTGCCTGGACAGCGAACGCCGTGCCCGGTTGCATACAGACGCAGGTGGCGAGTGTATTGAGGAAAACGGCGTTTGTTATTTGCAAATTCTGCTGGCCGACGAACTGCCTAACGTCGGGCGGGCGAGAATGTGGGCTGATATGGATGCTTGGGGTTATAGCTTTCGCCTGGGTTCGGCCCGCGCCTGGTTTGAGCAGGATGCGGAAGACGCCCGAAATTGGCTGATTTTGCATGGACTGATCGACGAGGACGATCAGGTGCTTTGGCGGATGCGACGATAATAGCGGGTTTTACAATACAATTTCCTTGCGACGATAATCTGTGTTTGCCACTGTAGTGAGGAATTACGAACGCCAATACGCTCAATGACCGAGAAGCCATTTGATTCAAGCAATACTGTCAGGTTTGCCCTCGACCAGCACGGAACGGGTTTGCTAAAACATGCTATAGAACAGAAAAAATTCCACCATTGGCTGGCAGTGAGCAACAGGCTTTTTAGGTAGCTATGGTAAGGGATTGATAAAATCACAATGCTACCGAACTGAAGTCTTGAGGCTGCTGATTCGATCAATGTGGAAAAATTTAAAAATGGTTGGCCAGGCTCAATAATAATCGCTGTGTTAAAATTTTCTATCTTGACTTGGTCGTGGCTAGATTTTACGGTTAGCAGATGAAATCGATCTGCTGGTTCTGGTCGATCTGGATCAGTCATAGAGTTTGTATCGGGATTCATGATTGCCACCGCATAGCCAGCGCTGTGTAAATCAATGCAGAGTGGCAAAGATCCTAGTCCAATGCCTAAAATTCCTACTGCCCCGTAGCGTGTGCAAAGGTCGAGGGTTACAGATCGAATGCACGAATTCACCTTAAGTTCTTCGGCGCTACAAGGATAGGAATAGTCCGATTTTATTGATTCACTGATTAACATTTTTTTCTCCGTCAGGCAGTAGCCATCGGCCCACGAAGCGTAGCGTAGTGGGCAGTCCGAGCTGATGTGATAGTTAGGCAGTTGTGTGGGCACTGAATGGCTTCTGCCCACACAACTTGGCCTTTTTATGTAATCACCTCCAAACCTGTATCCTTACATTGAAAGCGCCAGAGCCATTTGCTGGTGCTTTATCATTTATTCGAAGGAACAACCTTGCTTCACCTGGACCCAATGTCGCATTAAGATAAGCTCTGCGAAGGCTATCACCGATATAAAAGTACCCATCCTCTGCTGTCATGCCTAGCAATGAGAACGGGGGACTTCCAGGAAGGGGACAGTCATTTCTAGCACTCCAGCCAACCCAACCACGAGGCCCATTTTCACCCGTAAACCAAACACCCGCCCAAATTGACCCACTTGCGGAAATGTTAATCCAATCGTTATTGTGGAGCAGAATATTTGTATCTACTGGGTTTCGAGCGCTTTCAAGCACGGTTATTCGTTTGTCTACGATAATAGGCATTTTTCTTCTCCCATGTCATTCAATAGAGTTGCTTTAGTTCATTACTAAGCGACTTCCTGTATGAATTTGACCTCAGCGATTTGACCCCAATGGATTGCATGGGAGTGCGTCATACCAGCCTATGCACCAGCCTATCCTTTCTCCTACTACCTGCTGGCCACCACAGCAACTCACTTCATTCTGAATAAAGATTCGACACTGTGTACCTGCTGGATAACAACCTGGAGGAATGGCTGCATTAGCTGAAGGAATTAAGAAGTCCACTAAGCTTTTGCCACTAGATTTGGCCTTTTCTTGATGAAACGCCGTATCTGCGCCCATCTCAGCAAGCGAATTGCCACTTACTGATATGAAAAAAATACAAATGGACAAGCCCAAAAATGCTTTCTTTACCATGGCTCACACCTCGTCAAGTTTGGTTTGTGCTAACTTCGGATGGCGCTTCTCATATTGCCTAACGTCGAAGTTCATCCGCCCGCGCCCATCAATGAAACCTGAAAATAGCAATCATCTTGCGGGCGCGGGTCGAGTGGAGTGCAATCTTAGGCAGGTGCGTTGGTTACATTAACGCGAATGGTTGCGTAGTCACCACCCTCATCATCGTTATCTACACGAACAAAGTGATTAATGGTTGCTCCGGCAGGACAGTAAAGCTGAAACTGGCGTTCACCATCCAAATCATCGGTGCTTTCAGATGTGCCTTCAAAGAGCTTGACATCGCCATCAATCATTGCATTCCCATTCGCATCTATAAGTGCGGCTGTAATAGTAAACTCAACACGTATTTCACCGCCCATGCGAACTCCAAATTCCATCACCGTTTGAGCAATGCCTTGAGTACTTAGGATGGCTGCGTTGGTTTGTTGATGCCTTACCGTTTCATTGCTTCCAAATGTCTCATCATCCTCAACATACATATTGGCCGAAATAGTTATTCGACGATTTGGATTCTTGATGGTAATTCTCCGTCCCAGCAAGCGGAGTAATAATTCGAGTGTCTGTGGGTCTGGCTGAACAGTCTCATCTCGACGGAAAAAGACAATTTCTCGGAGTCTTGTCTGAGTTTTACCTCTGATCGTCAATATCTGCGGGGTTTGTGATTTTTGTTTGCTCTCTTTCATGTCGTTTCTCCTCACGTTTAGGGGGGATGGCAATAAAGGAAAGCAACGACTCCCCCTTGCCGTTACCTAACTTTGATACAATCGAGCGTGATTCTTTTTTATGTAGCCTACCTAATAGTAATCCCTACGGCAGTCCATTTCGCTAAGCCGCTTAACGTTATGCAAGCTACGATTCATAGCAATCCTTGGTCCTGTAAATTTTCCTGTGATGACGAGGGGTAGCAGCATGGAGCCAGGGTGCCGACTCCATCCAACCCATTGACCTTGTTAAGTGATGTTGGTCTAGTCTGCCCGCGCCGCCGTTCCGATCACAGGAAAATTTACAAGAGGCAATCCTTTACAGGATTTGACAGGCGTTTGATAGCGCCACAACCTGCATAAAACTGCTACAGACTCAGCTTACCTGGAAAGCCGTACATGCAAAATCCCGAAAATATGGGATGATCTGTGACAACA
>Ga0209573_1002028_pt1 | contig 27619 bp, 16 predicted proteins | sample TNRBio252014_DNA_FD_185870 | JGI IMG/M metagenome (GOLD analysis project Ga0209573, IMG submission 185870) | Wastewater treatment Type I Accumulibacter community from EBPR Bioreactor in Madison, WI, USA - TNR Reactor_6/25/2014_ DNA (SPAdes)... | ecosystem: Engineered > Bioreactor > EBPR >... | reverse complement strand
CGTGGGCCAGGTGGCAGAGCGGCCACAGCCCCTCGTTGGCGAAGCCGTAGTAATACCCCTGCTCTTCTTCCCGGCTCAGCCACACCCGCCGCAGGGTATAGGTGGGATCGTCCGGTGGCACCGCCAAGCGACCTTGCGCGTCGGCCATCTGGCGGTCGGCCTCGCCGGAACCGTGCGCGACCCAGACCCCGCCGCAGGCTTGCAGCACCGGGTCCAGCGCCGTCACCAGCCCGCCAGCGGGCATGATCAGCCGGGGCTTGCCATCGCGCAGTTCGTGCATGTACGGCTCGCGGTTGCTGACCACCAGCAACTGACCGCCGCGCAGGCAATCCACCACATGAGCGCGCAATCGGTCGCGGGTCCAGATGTTGTCGGCGCGCACCACCGCCCGCGCCTGCGCCTGATGGGCCGAGCGGGCGGCGCGGAATGAAGCCGCCAATCGGTCGCTTTCGCTGACCAGCCGCGCCACGGGCAAGGCGATGGGCGGCGCTTCGGCGGCGTCGCCGGTGCGCAATTGCCGCATCCACTCCGCCAGCCGGTTGAGCGGCCGGTCGTACAGCAGCCAGGCGCCGGCCACGGTCAGGATCAGCAGGGACAAGACGATAAAACCGATCCAGAACCCGAACTGCGCCTGCCGGTGCGTCGCCCGTTCGTCCAGGCTCACCAGATCGTGCAGCACCGCCAGTACGCCCTGCGGCTCGCCATCCGGCGCGCGGATCACCGAGACCAGCAGGTGAATGTGGGCATCGGCCGTGCGGCGAGTTGCGACGGTATCCTTCGCTTCCGCCAGGGTCTGGCCGACCGCCTGCTGCAATAGGTCGGTAAAATCGGCGACGCCCTTGCCGGCGGCGACCAGCCGGCCATCGTTGCGGTAGACCGCCAGTCCGATCAGGCGTCGGTAGCCTTCCAGCATCGAGCCGAACGCGGTCGCCGCCTCGCTATCTGGCAATTGCAACGCGACTTGCGCCGGATAAGCCATCTGATGGGCGATCACGTAGGCGCGGCGATCCATCTCCTCCAGATCGTTGCGGCGTTCGCGTTCGATCTGAAACCAGGCCAGCGCGCTGATCAGCAGGCCGACCAGCGCGGCGATCAGCAGTCCCATCCGCAGCGAGTTGGGCAGGTACAACGGGGATTTCGAAGTCATGATTTTTCCCAAGCTTGTCGCTGAAGCCGGATCGGCCCAGCGCCTGAAGAGCCAACCATTACCGATTGGCTGGTTTTTCGAACCGACGCCAGCAGTAGGCAGTAGCCAGAATCGCTAATCAACCGATAAACCTGGATTCACCGAAACATCCTGCAAGGGACCGAGCGGATTTTGCCGGTCTTCCAGTTCGAGGATATTCGGTTCGCCGCTTTCCAATTTATAAACGACCAAGTCCCCGTTCAAAATGATCAGACCTTGAAATTTCCAGCCGGTGGTCCTGGTTTTTCTTCTGAAATTGAATACGTCGAGTACCACGTTGCCATAGCGTTTGCTGTTCGTTATTTTCGGTGAGATTTCATAACCCTGGCATTCTATTTTCGCTTTGAGGCAATTGCGTATATCAGGGTGAAGATCAGCCATCCGGATGGATTCATTCGGAATAAAGATCCGAGTAATATCCAAATAATTGAGCAGCTTGATATTAGGGTTCTCGAACGGATCAAAACCCATTTCCTTAAGCTCTTCAGACGTAGTTTTTCCAGGCACGATCCTGTTAAAGGATTGCCTGGTGTCTTCATAACTTTTCCACCTTGACTCGGTAGTTTGTTGGACAGTCGGCAACAGGTTCGAACAACCGATAACCACCGACATGGTTGTCATTGCAATAATTTTATTAAGCATCTTGATCATGGCTTAATTTCTCCCTTCCAAATCCCGGAATTTCGGGATTTTGGAATTTGAGCGGGGTTCAACTGCCCCAGCGCTCGGTGAGAAGCTCCAGATTGCTGGCGGCAGTGATGATGACTACTTCATCAGCGGGGGCGAGTCGCGTGTCCTCCTCAGGGAGCAGCCACTCGTCATCGCGATAGAGACACACGACCCGGCTTTTTTTCGGCAGTTCCAGTTCGCTCAGGTGCCTGGGGTCTTTTTCCTGGATCACGAACGAAAAGATGCGGGCGTCTCCCCGAATCTTGGCGGAGATTTCGAGGGGGTCGTGTCCTTCGAACATTTCCCCCAGATGCCGGGCGATGGTCAGCGAGGGGATGATGGTGTCGCGCAGCCCAAGTTCGATGCACACATGCACCAATTCCGGGTCCTGGATCTTGGTCACCACACGCTGGAAGCCGAGCGAACGGCCGACCAGGCTGGCGAGGATATTGGCCTGGTCGTGGTCCGTCAGGCAGTAGAGCACGTCGGTGCGCTCGGGATTGACCTCGCGCAGGATCGCTGGTTTGCCGCCGTCGCCGTGCAGGAACCCACAATCGAGCGTGGCGGCGAGCGCCTCGATGCGTTCCTTGTCCTGTTCGATGATGACCATTTCGTGGCCGCGCTTTAGCAGCATTCGCGCCGTGGCGACGGTCGTGGTGCTGGCCCCGACGAAGATCGCTCTCATGCCCGCATCCTCCTGCCAAACCAGGTCCATGGTGCGAATAGCACCAGCACCGCGACGATTTCGAGACGGCCGAGCACCATGTCGGCACACAGTATCCCTTTGAGCAGGGGATGCAGATCAGGACTGGCGATGCCGGCCGAAAGGCCGGTGGTGGCCAAGGCCGAAACGACCTCGAACAGGGCGTTCAGGGGATCGCAGCCGAACCAGAGAAAGGGGAACCAGGAACATAGCACCACCGTCGCAAACAACAGCATGAGCCACAATCCTCGCGTCAATTCATCGGTTTCGATGACGCGCCCGCCCAGGCGCAATTCCACCACGGCATGGTCCGGCATGGCGATGCGGTGAAACACCAGTTGGCTGAGCCGCAGCAACAGAAGCAGTCGCCAGAGTTTGAACCCGCCAGCGGTGGAGCCAACGCTGCCGCCCACCAGCATGGACAGGATCAGGACGAGTTTGGCGGTCGCGTCGAGTTCGCTGACCGGCAGGCTGGCGAAACCGGTCGTGGTTTGCGCCGAGGTCGCCATGAGTACGGCATGACCGACAAATTCGGCCTGCCATGTCCCTTGGTTATGGTACAGCAAGAGCGTGAGCAACGCGCCGGATAATCCGCACAGAACCAGCAAGGTGTGGAGTTCCACGTTGGCGGCGAGCATCCGCCAACCGTGTTGCCAGGCGAGGAAATAAAGGGGTAATGCGACCGCACCGGCCAGCGAGAGGCCCATGGTGACCAGGCGCGGCGTCCAGCCGGAAAAAGCAGCGAGGCTGGCATCATGGGTGGAGAATCCGCCGGTGGAGATGGCCGCGAACGCATGCGTCAGGGCATCGAACAGGGGCAAGCCGGCCAGCCACAGCGCCGCGATGCCGCCGAGTGTTAGCACGACGTAGGTCGCGGACGCCCGCCGGGCGAACAAACGGGCGCTGGTATCCAGATTCTCGAGTCTGGCCTGGGGATCGAGCATCTGGCGGGCGGCGGCATCGTAGCCCGCTAGCAACGCCACGGACAGCACCACGATCCCGAGACCGCCGTACCATTGTTGCCAGGCGCGGGCGAACAGGAAGTACCGGGGCTTGTCCTCGACGCTGGCCAGCGTGCTGAGGCCCGTAGTGGTAATCGCCGAAGTGCTCTCGAACACAGCATCCAGCCAGTCCAGACCCGGACTCATCAGCGGCAACGCCATCACGAACGCTCCCAGAATAAAGGCGAGCGCCGCGATCACAAGCGCCTCGTTACCCTGGATTGGAACGGGGGCCGGGCGTCGCGCGAACGGCAGGCCGACGCCCAGGAGAACGGCCAGCACCAGGGCATAGCGCAGGGCCGCTGCCGTATCGCCATCCAGCATCGCCGCCGCCAGAGGCGGCAGGGTGAGCGCTGCGAGTACGATGGCCAGTTGCCCGAGATACTTGCCGATCACGGGAAACCGAATGGCATACTCCAAGGTCCCGGAGAACATATCTTCCTCTTCAAGTCACAAATTCGTAGTGCAAGCGCCAGGCTCCGAACCGCCAGATTGCCTGTCTTCTGTGACATACTCCCCGATGGGGATTCCATCGAAATTCATCGAACCTTTCATACCGCATGCCCATGTTGCAATTCACTCCGTCGAGCAACGGCCGGGGAGCGTGTCTGGTCCTGCTGGTGCTACTGCTGGCCTGCGCCGGCTCGAGTCCGGTTTTGGCGCAGGATTCCCTGCCTCTGTCCATCCTGCCCACTGATCCGGTCAAGGCCAGCGAACGCCAGAACGCCACCCGGCAAACCCTGGCCGAACACCGACTGGCCATCGAACAACTGCGAGAGGAAATCGCCCGGCTCAATACCGAACAGCCAGCCAGAATACAGGCGCTGTCCAGCGAAGCCGTGACTGCAGCCCTGGTGGAACAGGCCCGGCTCGACAGCGACGCCTTTCGCCTCAAGCAGGAGGAACTGCAAACCAGTATCGAAGGCGTCAAACGTCAGATCAAGACGCTGCAACAGACGATTCCCGTTCTGGAGGCCCAGGAACAGTTATTGAAGAACCCGGCCAAGGATAGCCCCGAAATCGGCAATCGCGCCGAACAACTGGCGCAACTGCGCGTGACGCTGGAGCAAAGCCGCACCGACCTCCAACTCGAACAGGAGAGCCTGAAAACCCTTGAAGAGTGGCTGGCGCTGGTCGAACAGCGCCAAACGCTGGCCGGGCTGTGGCGCGCTCGCCTCGAGCAAATCCACCTGCAGCAGCAGGCGCAGGGGCGGCAGGAAGCGCGACAGGATCTCGCCGTCCGTCTGGAGCGGGAACAACAGGCACAAGTCGGCAAGGCCGAGGAGCTGCGCGCCCGCCTGCAACAGCAGGGCGAGGGGCTGTCCGCGGCCCAACGCGCGTTGCTGGAAGCCGAAATCCAGGCCGCCGAGGAGCGCACCAAGCTGTTGCGCTGGGACATCCGGCTGGCCGCCATCGGGGATGAACTGGCCAACTGGGAAGGGCTGGCGGACGCCAGGGACGCCGATTCCCGCCGCATCCAAGAAGGACTGCGAGCATTGACCACGCTGCGCGGCGAACTGCGCGAAACCGGCGACCTGCTTGAGCGCCGTCTCGAATGGGTGGTCCAGCAGCCAGCATTGCCCGCCAGCGAAGAACCGGGCCGGGCGACCGACCTGCGCTCGCGCGAGCAGAGGCGTGAGGTCTTCGCCGCGCTGGAGCAGGAGTTGCGCCTGCGCCAGGCGATGCTGCGCGAACAGCACGACCGGCTGGACCGGCTGCGGGAGCGTCTGGAAACCGCCTACCAGCAGCGGGCCAGTCAGGATTTGTCGGCGCGCGAACCGTTCGTGCTGTTGGTACCGGACCAGTGGGCCGTCACCGTCGCGCAACTGGGCAACGCGCCCCGGATTCTGGCACACCAGATCTGGTTGAGCGGTGAATCGGCGCTCAAGGCCGCGACGCGGGCCAGCTTCGAACAGTGGTTCGCGCTGGCCGGCTCGGTGGGGCTGCTGGCCGTCCTGGCGGCGCTGGGCCGGCGCTATCTCACACATATTTCGGAACGTCACGCTGGCGGGCCGGATGATAGTTTTGCCGGCACGTTCACCCATACCCTGGTACGCCTCCTGCGCAAGAACCTGTGGGGCATCGCCCTGGCTGGCGCGCTGGCGCTGGCGCTGTGGGGGTTGCGGGTGCCTCAGCCGGGGCTGAACATCCTGCTGACCCTGGTCCTGCTCTGGGCCGGCATCAAGACGCCGCTCAATCTGGCCTGGCTGCTGCTGGCCGCGCCTGGAGCGCCTGCGGCGTACCGCAATCCGCGCCTTTATACCCTGGTCTTCAGGATGATGCTGGTCGGCGGCGGGCTCGGGGCGCTGGTCATCCTGTCCCATCTGAGCGAACTGCCGCAGCCGGTGACCCGGATTCTGGATCAGGCGCTGATGCTCTACTGGCTGTCGGTCTGCTATCCCCTGTTGCGGATTCGCCGCCTGCTGCTGGGCGCGCTGGTGGAACACTATGTCGGCCAGCTCTGGTTCGGCGCCCTGCGCCTGCTGACCTTGTTGCTGCCGCTGGCGCTGGCGCTGGCCGGGTTGCTGGGTCTGGCCGGCTATCTCAATCTGGCCTGGCTGCTGGTCTGGCGGCTGCTTGCCCTGAGCGGGGTCCTGCTGGTGTGGCTGCTGCTGCGCGGTCTGTCCGACGATTTGATCGTATTCCTGAAAAACTACGCCATCACCCGCAGCGGTTACGGCCTGCTCTGGACCCAGGAAATCCTGGCGCCGCTCCACCAGACCTTGCGATGGCTGCTGTTCCTGATCGCCGTTCTGGTGCTGTTCGATATTTACAGCGAACAAGGAGGTTACGCCTTCGCCTTCTGGGCCACGATCGCCTGGGAGCCGGTCCTTTTTGCGGTGGTGCTGGCGCTGCTGAGCTACGAGGGGTTGCTGCTGCTGGGCGGCTATCTGGTCGAACACACCCAGAGCCCATTCGGCGGCGCTCTGATCCGGCGCCTGCGGCAGCCGCTCGGCCTGCTGGTACCAGTGATCGCCGCGCAATTGCTGATGCCGGGGCTGGAACTGCCGGCGACACTGTCCGAACGCTTGCATCATGCCCTGGTGCTGGTCGTTATCGCCGCCATCGGCTGGTTGCTGGTGCGCCTGACCTCGGTAGCCGAGGACGTGATGCAACAGCATTACCTGGTCAACATCCAGGACAACCTGGGCGCACGCCGCATTCAAACCCAGTTCCAGATGCTGCGGCGGATCGTGGTGGTAGCGGTGCAGGTGCTGGCGCTGGCGGTGATGATGATGACCTTCCCCCGGATCCGCGAGTTGGGTGCCGGCTTGCTGGCTTCGGCCGGCGTGGCCGGTCTGGTGATCGGCGTGGCGGCGCGGCCGTTTCTGGAGAACCTGATCGCCGGGGTACAAATCGGCCTGACTCAACCGATCCGCATCGACGATGTGGTGATCGTGGAAGGGGAGTGGGGCCGGATCGCCGAGATCAACGCCACCCATGTGGTGGTGCGGATCTGGGATGACCGCCGGCTGGTTGTGCCGCTGAACTACTTCAACACCAAACCGTTCCAGAACTGGACCTGGACCGGCGCGGAATTGCTGGGTACGGCGTTTTTCTACGTGGACTATACCTTTCCCGTGGAAGCCGGTCGGGAGGAACTCAAGCGCATTCTCGACGACTCAGGTTTGTGGGACGGCCGCGCCTGGGGCCTGCAGGTGACCAATACCACGGATCGCACGGTCGAGCTGCGCGCCCTGATGAGCGCGCCCGACGCTCCGACCGCCTGGGATTTGCGCTGTCTGGTACGGGAGCGCTTCGTCGCTTTCCTGCAGCGGGAATACCCTCAATGCCTGCCGCGCACCCGGTTCAGCAAGTCGCCGGAGGAGGAAGCGCGCCAACTGCTGGTCGGGCTGCCCCCGCGGGATGCCTTGCAACACAGTGAGGTTCCGGCGGTCCCGCGTGACGCTTGAACCGCCCCTACCAATCCGCTGCTGACCGTCCGGGCCGGGAGGGTTGTTACTATTTCCCATCAGGCAAAACTGGTTTGCAAGGCATCACCTCATTGAGGAGGAACAGCGATGTATTCACCCGATAACCATTCTGATTTATCCGAGTTCCTGGCCGCTCACGAGCCACCGTGCCTCTCGCTCTACCAGCCGACTTTTCGGCATCATCCCGACAACCAGCAAGACCCGATCCGGTTTCGGAATCTGCTCAAGGTCCTGGAAGAGTCGCTGCGGCAAAAATATCCGGCGCCCGAGATAACAGCCTTCCTGGAGCCGTTCCAGACCCTGGCCGACGATCGCAATTTCTGGAATCACACCCTGGATGGACTGGCCGCGCTCGGCGCGCCCGGCCTGTTCCGGGTCATCAAGCTCCAGCGGCCTGCCCCCGAACGAGCGATCGTGGCCGACAGTTTCCACATCAAGCCACTGCTGCGCATCCTGCAATCGGCCGACCGTTACCAGGTACTCGGTCTGAACCGACAGGAAGTCAAGCTCTTCGAAGGCAACCGCGACACCCTGGACGCAATCGAACTGGCTCCGGGCGTACCGCGAACCCTCACCGACGCGCTGGGCGAGGAATTGACTCAGCCCCATCAAACCGTCGCTTCCTACGGCCTGGGGGCCAAGGGAACGCCGATGCGCCACGGCCACGGCGGGAGGAAGGATGAGGTGGAAAAGGACGCAGAGCGGTTCTTTCGTGCGGTCGACCGGGCGATTCTCGAACATCACTCGCGGCCGTCCGGTCTGCCCTTGCTCCTGGCCGCGCTGCCGGAACACCATGCCCTGTTCCATCAGGTCAGCCACAACCCGTTTCTGATGGCCGAGGGCATCGACACGCATCCGGATGCGCTGTCGCTGGACACTCTCCGCGAGCGCGCCTGGCAGGCGGTCCAGCCCCGGTATCTGGCGCGACTGGCCGGGCTGGTCGAGGAGTTCGGGGCGGCGCAATCCAAGGAACTCGGATCGGACGACCTGGCGCAGGCTGCCGAAGCGGCCGTGGCCGGGCGGGTCGCAACGCTGCTCCTCGAAGCCGACCGCCAGGTTCCCGGCCGGATCGACGCCGCGACCGGCCGGATCGAATTCGGCGATCAGGCACACCCGGAGATTGGCGATCTGCTCGATGACCTTGGCGAATTGGTCCTGAAAATGGGCGGCCAGGTCGTGATCGTCCCCGGCGAGCGGATGCCGACGCTGACCGGAATCGCAGCCATCTACCGGTTTTGAGCCGGAACGAGTTATCCCCGCCTTTCAGGGCGGCGTTTCGCGCGCGATTTTGGAAAATATTTCGAGGAGTAGTAACCCCATATCTTGCCGTTCTGCCCGGTTAAAAAAAGCCGTCGGCGCGGCGGCGCTCACCGGATTGATCTGCCATGGCAACCTCCGACACCGACCAGAAAGCGCCGCCGCTCTGGCAATTTGTCACCGTCGCCGATCACTATCTCCCCACGGCGTCCGTGGGGGCCATTTCCAAAAATTGGTTCGCAACCTGGCGAAAACGGCTTCGCTCCAACGATGCCGATTCAGAATTCACTAACAAGATGAGTAACCTGGAGACATTGCCTTGCGAACGGCTCGAACGGGTGGCTCCCGCTCCCGACTGGCGCGACGCTGTGGTGTCCCTGGATGGCGCCCTGGAAGGTTGGCTCACCGACGAGCGATCAGATCTTCCCGTGGTTTTTCTGATCGGGCCACCCCATGGCGGTTGCGCCGATATCCTGCGCCGGTGGGCCGAACAGCGCCAGTGGCGCGTTCTCGATCCACCCGCGCCAGAGCAAATCCTCTCTGGCGATCCCGCCTGGCCGGGCTCTCCGATGGCGGACGGTCGTCCCTGGGTTCTTCCCTGCCTGGAGCGGATCTATTTGCGTCATGCCACTGGCCTGGGTCAGGTGCGTCACTTTCTGCAGCAGGTCTGCCGCAGTGCCCTGGGACGCGGGATTATCGGCTGTGACAGTTGGGCCTGGGCATTTCTACGGCGAATTTGGCCGCCGGGTCGCCGGGCCCTCGCGTTGACGTTGCAGTCTTTCGATCAGGAACGCTTGACGGTCTATTTTCAGAGGCTGGCTGGCATCCCCGAACAACAGCTCTTGCTGTTTCGCCAATCGAATAACGGCGCGTATGTCCTGCCCCCGCCCGCGGGGATTTTGGATGAGTCGGTGGCCAGGAGTGATTTCCTGCGCCGCCTGGCGGCGCACAGCCGGGGTATTCCGGGCGTTGCCCGGGCAATCTGGCGCGCCAGTTTGCGAACCCGGCCCGCCGCGGACATGACCGGAGAAACCGGCGCCGACGATCGCAACCCGCCCTGCCAAACGATCTGGATCGCTCCCTGGGACCAGATCGAAAAGCCTGCGCTGCCCGGCAACGCGGGACGTGACCAGGCCTTCGTGCTGCACGCGCTGCTGCTGCACGGCGGGTTGACCGCCGAACTGTTGGGGTGCGTGGTGCCCCTTGCGCCCCATCATGTGGTGGAAACGCTCGCTCTGTTGCAAGACGCCGGGCTGGTGGAGCAGGCTGCGGAGGTCTGGCGGGTCACCCCCATCGGCTATCCGGCCGTTCGTGGGTTTTTGGAAGACAACCGCTATTTCAGCGATGACTTTTAGGGATGCGCCATGAACGATGTGGATGCGGTGAAAAATATCCTCGTGGTGAGCCAGGCTCATCTCATTGAGATCGGCTTGATTCTGGTCGGGTCATGGCTGTTGATCGCCCTGGCACAACGGTTGCTCCCCTGGTTGGCTGTTCGATCCCCTGACCGCTACCGTCATGTATTGCTGGCCACGGTACCCGTGCTGCGGCTGCTGATCATTGCCGCTGCCTTTGCCTTGATCATCCCCCGCATCGTCGAGCCGACCTTTGAAAACATGGTGGCGCTGATGGGCATGCTGGGTCTGGCTCTGGGTTTTGCTTTCCGGGATTACGCGAGCAGTCTGATTGCCGGGGTGGTCACACTGTATGAGTTGCCCTATCGCCCCGGCGACTGGATCGAAGTGAATGGAGCTTACGGCGAGGTGAGGTCGATCGGGATGCGCGCCGCCGAAATCGTCACTCCCGACGACACTGTGGTGGTCATCCCGCATTTGAAATTGTGGGACCAGCTCATTTTCAACGCCAACGACGGCAGCCCCAATCTATTGTGCGTGGCGGATTATTATCTTCATCCCTGCCACGACGCGGCGCTGGTCCGGCACGCGCTGTACGACGTGGCCCTGACCAGCCCTTTTCTACAAATCGACCAGCCGATCCATGTCATTGTCCTGGAAAAGCCGTGGGGCACGCATTACCGCCTGAAGGCCTATCCGATTCACCCCGGCCAGCAGTTCGGCTTCATCACCGATCTGACCGTGCGGGGCAAGGCCACCCTGACCGGACTGGGGGTAGAATTTGCCCGAGTTCCCACGATTGCTGAGAAAACTTGATGAATCCCCCTTCAACCTCTCCTTTCAACGTCAATGCTCCGCACGCCCTGTCCGCCGACGAAGCGCTCGACCGGCTGCAAAGCCAGCCCGGCGGCCTCACCGCGGCGGAAGCCGCCCGGCGCCTCGCCGCCGTCGGTCCGAACCGGTTGCCCGCGCCGCCCAGGGAGGGACCGCTCAAGCGGTTTTTCAAACATTTCCACGATGTGCTGATCTACATTCTGCTCGGCGCCGGCGCGATCACAGCGCTGCTCGGCCACTGGGTGGATACGGGGGTGATTCTCGGCGTGGTGGTGATCAACGCCATCATCGGCTTCATTCAGGAAGGCAAGGCCGAACAGGCGCTTGAAGGCATCCGTAAGATGCTCTCGCTGCGCGCCCACGTCCGCCGGGACGGCGAATGGAGCGAGCTTGACGCCGAAACCCTGGTCCCCGGCGACCTCGTGCGCCTGCGTTCCGGCGACCGCGTGCCCGCCGATCTCCGGCTGATCGAGGCCGTCAACCTGCGCATCGAGGAATCGGCGCTCACCGGGGAGTCGGTGCCGTCGCAGAAGAACACGGAGCCGACTCCTGCCGACGCCGGCGTCGGCGACCGTCACGGCATGGCCTATTCGGGCACCCTGGTCGCCGCCGGACGCGGTGCGGGCGTGGTCACCGGCACCGGAACCCGCACCGAACTGGGTCGCATCAACCAGATGATCGCCGAAGTGGAAACGCTGGCCACGCCGCTCACCCGGCAGATGGCGGCCTTCGGCAAGACGTTGTCCGTCGTGATCCTGGCCATGGCCGTCGGCATGTTCCTGATCGGCTGGCTGCTGCACGGGTTTCACGCCGACGAACTGTTCATGGCCGCCATCGGTTTCGCCGTCGCCGCCATTCCCGAAGGCCTGCCGGCGATTCTGACCATCACCCTGGCCATCGGCGTGCAACGGATGGCGCGGCGCAACGCCATCACCCGCAAGCTCACGGCGGTGGAAACCCTGGGTTCGGTGACGGTCATCTGCTCGGACAAGACCGGCACGCTGACCAAGAACGAGATGACGGTTCGCCACGTGATCACGCGCGCCGGACAGTACGAGGTCGAGGGTCTCGGTTACGCCCCCGAGGGCCGGCTCACGCGCGAGGGACGGGAAGCCCCGCTCGATGCCCATCCCGATCTGCTGGCGCTGGTCGAAGTGATGGCGGTGTGCAACGACGCCGAGATCGCCGAGGAGAGCGGCCAATGGCAGGTGATCGGCGAGCCGACCGAGGGCGCGCTGCGCGTGCTCGGGCGCAAGGCCGGCTTCGCGCGGGACGACTACCAGCGGCTGGCCCTCATCCCCTTCGAGTCGGATAACAAGTTCATGGCCACGCTCGACCGCGCGCCGGGGGAACGCCGGCCTATCCTGCTCAAGGGCGCCCCCGACCGGCTGCTCGACCGCTGCGCCGCGCAGCGCGGTGCGGATGGCAACCCGGAGCCGCTCGACCGCGCCTATTGGGAGACGCACATCGAAGCGCTCGGCGCCGAGGGCCTGCGCGTGCTCGCCGCCGCTGCCCGCGAGGTCGGAGAGGATAAGACCGATCTGGCGCTGGAAGACCTGGAGCAGGGTCTGGTCTTTCTCGGACTGGTCGGCATCATCGACCCGCCGCGCCCGGAGGCTATCGCCGCCATCCAGGCCTGCCGCCAGGCCGGCATCCGCGTCAAGATGATCACCGGCGACCACGCCGGCACCGCCAGCGCCATCGGCCGGGAGATGGGCATCACCGAAAGCGGACAGGCGGTCACCGGCGCCGAACTCGAAACAGCCTCCGACGAGGACTTGCGCCGCATCGTCCGCGACCACGACATCTTCGCCCGCACCAGCCCCGAACACAAACTGCGCCTGGTACAGGCCCTGCAGACCAACCACGAGGTCGTGGCCATGACCGGGGACGGCGTCAACGACGCCCCGGCGCTCAAGCGTGCCGACGTCGGCGTGGCCATGGGCATCAAGGGTACCGAAGCGACCAAGGAAGCCGCCGAGATCGTGCTGGCCGACGACAACTTCGCCTCCATCGAGCGCGCCGTGGAAGAGGGCCGCACGATCTACGATAATCTGCAGAAGGCGATCCTGTTCATCCTGCCCACCAACGGCGCCCAGGCGTTCGTCATCCTCGCGGCGGTGGTGTTCGGGTTCACCCTGCCGCTGTCGCCGGTGCAGATCCTGTGGGTCAACATGGTCACCGCCGTGACCCTGGCGCTGGCGCTGGCCTTCGAGCCCGGCGAGCCGGGCCTGATGCGGCGTCCGCCGCGCCGGCCGGGAACGCCGATCCTGGGCGACTATTTCCTGTGGCGCATCGCCTTCGTCTCGCTGCTGATCGGCGGGGCGACCATCGGGGTCTTTCTCTACGAACAGCAGCAAGGCTTGGCGCTCGACACGGCGCGCACCCTGGCGGTAAACACCCTGGTGGTCGGGCAGATTTTTTATCTGTTCAACAGCCGCTTCCTGCGCGAATCCAGTTTGCGGATCGAGTTTCTGTTCGCGAACCGGGTGGCCTGGCTGACGGTCGGCGTGCTGGTGGGGTTGCAACTGATTTTCGTCTACGCGCCCTTCATGCACCTCTGGTTCCATTCGGCTGCGCTGGAAGCCCGGCACTGGTTGGCGCCCCTGGCAACCGGCGTGGTCGTCTTCGTCGCGGTCGAGGCTGAAAAAGCGTTGCTCGGGCGGCGGCCCGCCTCCGCCGCGAACCCCGAACCGCAACGGATGGAGCTTCGCTGAATCGCCATGCCTGATTTCCAACCCTGGACCGCCCGGTGGCGCCGCTGGGCATTTGAGGACGATCACGCCAACCATGCCCGACTCGAGCGGCTGGCGGTGTTTCTGACGCGACTGCTGTACGGCATCGTCCGCAAATTCGCCGACGGCCAACTCAACCGCCAAGCCGGCAGTCTGGCCTACACAACCTTGCTGTCGCTGGTGCCGCTGCTGGCCGTCACCTTTTCCGTGCTCAAGGGTTTTGGCGTGCAGAACCAGTTGGAGCCCCTGTTGATGGGCTATCTGGAACCCCTGGGCGAGGCGGGACTGGAAGCGGGTCAGCGCATTCTGGACTTTGTCAACAACCTGCGGGTCGGGGTGCTGGGATCGCTGGGCATCGCTCTGCTGTTTTATACCGCGCTGAGCCTGCTCCAGCAGATCGAGGAGGCGTTCAATGCGATTTGGGGCGTGTCCCGCGCCCGGGGGCTGGGCCGGCGTTTCAGCGAGTATCTCAGCGTCCTGCTGGTGGGACCGGTGCTCGTCTTTACCGGTCTGAGCGTCACTACGTCGGCGCTGAGCAACGAATGGTTCCAGTGGCTAGCGGCCGTCAAACCCTTCGGCGCTTTCATTCTCGGCCTGGGGCAGGTCATGCCCTATCTGCTGATCTGCCTGGCGTTCGCGTTCCTGTACGTCTTTCTCACCAATATCCGGGTGCGGCTGGTGCCGGCGCTGGCCGGCGGGATCTTCGCCGGCGTACTCTGGTATGCCACCGGGTTGATCTTCGCCCGGTTCGTGGCCAATTCATCCAGTTATTCGGCCATCTACTCCGGATTCGCCGCCGCCATGCTGTTCGTGATCTGGGTCAACGTGGGCTGGCTGATTATCCTGGTGGGCGCGCAGGTCGCCTGCTATTGGCAAAATCCCCGGCGGCTGTTGCCACGCGGGACGGGCGACGGGTTGCGCGACGGCGAGCGGAGCGCCCTGGCGCTGACGATCATGACACGGGTCGGGGGCGCGCATTACCGGCGCGATCCGCTGTGGACCCTGAACCGGCTGGTGGCCCAGTGCGGGGAAACCTCCACCGATGCGGTAACCGAGGTCGTGGAAGCGCTGCGGCGGAAGGGCTTGATCGTGGCCAGCGGGGACGAGCCGCCGGTTTATCTGCCGGCCAGCGCGCTTGAAGCCATCGAGTTGCAGGATATCGTGGCGGCGGTGCGCGAGGAGGGCGAGACCAGCGGCCAGTTGCCCGCCGTGCGGGACATCATGGGTCGGATCAGCGCCGCCATTGGCCAGACCTTGCAGGGGCAGACCTTGAAGGAGCTCGTATTGGCAGAGAAACTGACAAGCGCTGAGCGGCATCGGCAAGGCGTTTCGTAGCCGCCTTGTTACCCAGCGTGAGGCTTGGCGGGCATCGAGTAACCATTCATGACGATAGAATCTTCTCCTACATCTGCTTTACCTCCTGCAACGCGGGAGCCCGTACGGGCGGATCGGATTGTCCCGCCTCCCGTCGAATCCATTCACGGCTGGTCGGCAGAGCGCGTGCAAGCGCTGCAACAGCAGACCGCAGAGGCGTTGGGTCTGCCGGTGGAGTTTCGTGATGATCTCGAAAGCGGCGGCCAGGGGCCGGTGATGGTCGTCATTCCGGCCGGGCGGTTTTTGATGGGTTCGCCACCAGACGAGCCGGAGCGAGAAGACGACGAACGCCAGCACGAGGTTGAAGTCGTTTCCTTCGCACTGGGCAAGTACGCTGTAACTTTCGAGGAATACGATCGTTTTACGGTGGCGACCCAACGCGAAAAACCGGAGGATAAAGGTTGGGGCCGAGGGCGGCGGCCGGTCGTCAACGTCACCTGGTTCGATGCGATGGCCTATGCGGAGTGGCTGTCGCAACAGACTGGCCAAACCTATCGCCTGCCGACTGAAGCCGAATGGGAGTACGCGGCACGCGCGGGAACGACGACGCCGTTTTATTTCGGGACCACGATCGGTACCGATCAAGCCAACTACGATGGCAATCACACCTATGCCGGGGGACAAAAAGGCGTATTGCGGGTCAAGACCGTCGAGGTTGGCCAGTTTCCAGCCAATGCCTGGGGACTGCACGACATGCATGGCAATGTCTGGGAATGGAGCGGTTCCGAATACGATAAAAAGTATGATGGCGCCGAATCGCGCTGCGCCAGCGATCCCGATTCCGGGAACCCCCGGGTGCTGCGGGGCGGATCGTGGATTATCGCACCGCTGTGGTTGCGGTCGGCCGCCCGTCTCGGGCGCGGTCCGTTCGACTGGACCAGTGGTGTGGGATTCCGTCTGGCCAGGACTTTAGAGCCTATGCCAAAACCCAGTGATTGATGGCAGCAGCGCGTTCTGCCCGCGATGGCCGACCTTCATCGTGGGTCAACCGAACTCCAGAGATTAAGATTTTGATTTATAAGTATTAATTTTGGTATGGGCGCTTAGTGATTTCGCCCTGCACGGCTCCGAACACTCCCCGCGATGCACAAAGGAGGCTTTATGTCTTGCACGCTTTGGCCTGGCAAACCTTATCCACTGGGTGCATCCTGGGATGGCAAGGGCGTTAATTTTGCCTTGTTTTCAGAAAATGCCTCGGGGGTCGAACTCTGCCTCTTCGACGCGGAGAACCGGGAAACCCGGCTGAAACTCAAGGAGGTCAACAAGTTTGTCTGGCACGGGTACGTGCCGGAGATCGGACCAGGCCAGCGTTACGGATTTCGAGTGCATGGGCCGTTCGCACCGCACGAAGGCCACCGTTTCAACCCCAACAAGTTGTTGATCGACCCATACGCCAAGGCGCTCGACGGCGATGTCCAGCCGGGCGAGGCGATTTTCGGTTACCCGTGGAACCAGTCCGACGACGATCTGGCCTTCTCCGAGAGCGACAGTGCGCCACTGGTGCCCAAGGCGATGGTCGTCGATCCACGCTTCGATTGGGAGGGTGACGAGCTGCTGCAAACCCCCTGGCACGAAACAGTTATTTACGAATTGCATGTCCGGGGATTCACTCGCCTGCATCCGGACATTCCGTCAGCATTGCGCGGCACCTACGCGGGCTTGGCCCATCCCGCCGCCATCGCCCACTTGCGCTCGCTCGACGTGACGGCGGTCGAGCTGATGCCGGTGCATCACTACCTGGCCCATCCGGGGCATCTGGCGGATACGGGGCTACGCAATTACTGGGGTTACGATTCGCTGAATTTCTTCGCGCCGTATTCCGGCTACAGCGCCAATGGCGGCGACGGCCAGCAAGTCGGCGAAATCAAGACGTTCGTGCAGATCATGCACACGGCGGGGATCGAGGTGATCATGGATGTGGTCTACAACCACACCGCCGAAGGCAATCATATGGGGCCGACACTGTCGTTCCGCGGCATCGACAACGCATCCTACTACCACCTCGTGGGCGATAACCGACGCTACTACATGGATTTCACCGGTTGCGGCAACTCGCTCAACGTTCGCCACCCCCAGGTGCTCAAACTGATCATGGACAGCCTGCGCTACTGGGTGCTGGAGATGCACGTCGACGGCTTTCGCTTCGATTTGGCTTCGGCGCTGGCGCGGGAATTATACGCGGTCGACCGCTTGGCTGCGTTCTTCGACATCATCCATCAGGACCCGGTGTTGTCCGATGTCAAACTGATCGCCGAACCGTGGGACGTGGGAGAAGGCGGCTATCACGTCGGTGGCTTTCCCTTGCTGTGGTCGGAATGGAACGGCCGCTACCGCGACACGGTGCGCGACTTCTGGCGCGGCGAGCCGAGCCGGCTGGCCGAATTCGCCTTCCGCTTCACCGGCAGTTCCGATCTTTACCAGTCCAACGGCCGCAATCCCAGCGCCAGCATCAACTTCATCATTGCCCACGACGGTTTCACCCTGCGCGATCTGGTCAGCTACAACGAAAAGCACAACGAAGCCAACGGCGAGGGCAACCGCGACGGCGAAAGCCACAACCGCTCGTGGAACTGCGGGGTCGAAGGCGAGACCGACGATCCAGAAGTCCTGTACCTGCGCCAGCGGCAGCAGCGCAATTTTCTGGCGACTCTGTTCCTGTCGCAAGGCGTTCCGATGTTGCTGGCCGGCGACGAGATGGGCCGCACCCAGCACGGCAACAACAACGCCTACTGTCAGGACAACGAGCTGTCCTGGCTGAACTGGGATTTGCCGGAAGAGAATGCGGCGCTGCTGGAATTCGTCCGCGAGTTGATGGCGTTTCGCTACGAGTATCCGGTATTGCGTCGGCGCAAATGGTTCCAGGGGCGGTCGATCCACGGCTCCGGCGTGCAGGACATCCTCTGGTTCAACCCCGATGGCGGCGAGACGACCGAGGCGCAATGGCACGATGGACTGGCCAAGGCAATCGGCATCTTTCTGAACGGCGAGGAGATCGCCACCCCGAACCAGTGCGGCGAACGGATCATCGACGACAGTTTCATTCTGCTGTTCAATGCCCACCACGAGCCGGTTGAGTTCACCTTGCCTGAAACGTTAGAGCAGGTGGAATGGCGGACCATCATGGATACCGCCCAACCCCGCTTTCTGCAACGCGGTCGCGGTTATGGCGCCGAAGCGCCGACCGTGCCGGTGGCGGGCCAGGCGCTGGTGGTTTTGCAACGACCGTCCAGCGTGGCGGCCGCGACGAATAACCCATGAGCGTTTGCGGGGCGGTGGGTCATCCACTGCCCGCCACGACACACAAAGGTACGAATTCCATGAACCATTTTACCTTGGGCGCCTGTTATCTCGGCGACGGTCAATGCGCCTTCACCCTGTGGGCGCCGTTGCTGGAGCAGGCGGCGGTGCATCTGGTCGCGCCCGAAGAACGGCTGATGCCCATGGTCCGGGACGAACACGGCTACTGGCGCGCCACCGTCACCGGGGTCGAGCCCGGCGTGCTTTATTTCTACCAGTGGAACGGTGAGACCGACCGGCCCGATCCTGCGTCTCACAGCCAACCGCAAGGGGTACATGGCCCGTCGCGGGTGGTAGACCATGACTTTGCCTGGACCGACGCCGGCTGGCGACCGCCGCCGCTGGACCGATGGGTGATATACGAGTTGCACGTCGGGACGTTCGCGCCTGAGGGGACTTTCGACGCCATCATTCCCCGCCTGCCGGAACTCCGCGAGTTGGGCGTCACCGCGCTGGAACTACTGCCGGTCGCTCAGTTCCCCGGCGACCGCAACTGGGGCTACGACGGCGTCTATCCCTACGCCGCCCAGGAATCCTACGGCGGGATCGAGGGATTGAAGCGGCTGGTGGACGCCTGCCACCGCGAAGGCTTGGCGGTCGTCATGGACGTGGTCTACAACCATCTCGGCCCCGAGGGGAATTATCTGTGGGGACTGGGCACGTATTTCACTCCCCAGTACCGCACGCCGTGGGGCGATGCCGTCAATTACGATGGCCCGCACAGCCCCGGCGTTCGCGAATACGTGGTCGGAAACGCGCTGTACTGGCTGGAAACTTGCCATTGCGACGCGCTGCGACTGGATGCCGTGCATGCCATCTACGATTTCGGCGCGCGACATATTCTGGCGGAACTGGCCGAAATGGTCGCCGCTTGCGGACAGCGCCAGGGCCGGCCTTTCTATCTCATCGCCGAAAGCGACCTCAACGATCCGCGCATCGTGCGCCCGCCGACCACCGGCGGTTACGGGCTGGACGCGCAATGGAGCGACGATTTCCATCACGCGCTGCACACCGTGCTGACCGGCGAGCGCCACGGCTATTACGAGGATTTCGGCGCTCTGGAGCAGTTGGCGCAAGCTTATCGCCGACCGTTCGTCTACGCCTGGAATTACTCTCCGCACCGCCGACGGTTCCACGGCGACAATCCCGGCGACTGTCCGGCTTGGCGTTTCGTGGTGTGCGGCCAGAACCACGACCAGGTCGGCAACCGGGCGTTGGGCGAGCGGCTGGCGGGTCTGTTGCCGTTTCCGGCGCTGAAGTTGGCGGCGGCGGCGGTGCTGCTGTCGCCCTACGTGCCGCTGCTGTTCATGGGCGAGGAATACGGCGAGCCCCGGCCGTTCCTGTATTTCATCAGCCACGGCGACCCGGCGTTGATCGAAGGGGTGCGCGAGGGCCGCAAGAAAGAATTCGCCGCCTTCCATGCCGAGGGCGAGGCGCCCGATCCGCAGTCCGAGGCGACGTTTGAAGCGTCCAGGCTGCAATGGGATTTGCGCAAAACCGGCCGGTACGGCCAACTGCGCGACTTCTATCGTGAATTGTTGCGGCTGCGGCGCGAGCTGCCAGCCCTGGCCCGCTTGGATAACGCCAGCCTGACCGCGACCCCGATCGCCCCGACCGTGCTGGAGCTGCGGCGCTGGCGCGACGACAACCAAGTCGTGGCGTGGATGAACTTCGCCGCCGAGCCGGCGACCGTGACCGTCGTGCCGGGCGCCGGTTCGTGGCGCAAGCAATTGGACGCCGCCGATTCCGTGTGGGGCGGTGACGGTTCCAGCTTGCCCATGCAACTGGCCGATGGCGCCCTCTCAAACTCGCTGGCTCTTCCTCCTTACGCCGCAGTGGTCTACGTCGCCGGCGTTCCCGCCTGAATGACGAATACGAGGGTCATCCCATGATGCGCGTTCCCGTCGCGACCTATCGCCTGCAATTCACCCCGGATTTCGGCTTCGATGCCGCAACCGCCATTGCCCCCTATCTGGCTGAACTGGGGATTTCCGACCTTTACGCATCGCCGATTCTCACGCCCTGTCGGGGTAGCCAGCACGGTTACGATGTGGTGGACCCGCATGCCATCAACCCCGAATTGGGCGGCATGGAACGATTCGAGATGCTGAGCCAGGTGTTGAAAGGTCATGGGATCGGCTGGGTGCAGGATATCGTGCCCAACCACATGGCGTTCGACAGCCAGAACCGGATGCTGGTGGACGTGCTGGAAAATGGTTCGGACTCGCGCTATCACGATTTCTTCGACATCAACTGGAACCATCTTTACGAGGGGATTCGTGGCCGGGTGCTGGCGCCTTTCCTCGGCAAGTTCTACGGCGATTGTCTGGAAAGCGGCGAGTTGCAGTTACGCTACAGCCAGCAGGGACTCGCCGTTTACTACTACGAATTCCGTTTTCCGATCCGCATCGAGTCCTATTATCGGGTACTCACCTACGATCTGGGGCGGTTGCGCGCCCGGCTGGAGCGCGGCCATCCCCACTTCGTCAAATTCCTGGGGGTGCTTTACCTGCTCAAATACATTCCTTCCGGCGAGGAAGGGCGCGAGCGTTACGACCAGATTTCCTTCCTCAAACAAATGCTCTGGGAACTGTGGAACGACAGTCCCGAAGTGCGGGAGTTTGTCGAGGAGAATATCCGCATTTTCAACGGCGAAGTCGGCAAACCCGAAAGTTTCGATTTGCTGGACAGTCTGCTCGACGAGCAATTTTTCCGGCTGTCCTACTGGAAGGTCGGCAACGAGGAACTGAATTACCGCCGCTTTTTCACCATCAACAGCCTGATCTCGTTGCGCATCGAGGACGCTAAAGTCTTCGATTCCACTCACGAATTGATTTTGAAGCTGGTGGCCGAGCAGAAGATCAACGGCTTGCGAATCGATCATGTCGACGGTCTCTACGACCCGGCGCAGTATCTCCATCGCCTGCGCGAGCGGGCGCCCTATGCCTATCTGGTGGTGGAAAAGATTCTGGAGCACGGCGAGGAGTTGCCGGTGAGTTGGCCATGCCAGGGCACCAGCGGCTACGATTTCCTCGGCATGGTCAACAGCCTGTTCTGCCAACCCGCCGCCGAGGCGGAGTTCACTCGGATTTACCACGCGTTCATCGGCGATACCACCTCCTGCGAGGCGCTGATCGACCGCAACAAGCGGATGATCGTGGATAAGCATCTGGCCGGCGATATCGACAACCTGGCGCATCTGCTCAAGCGCATCTCCGAGCGTTATCGCTACGCCAGCGATTTCACCTTGTACGGACTCCAGATGGCGTTGATCGAGATCATGGTACTGTTTCCGGTCTACCGTACCTACATCGGCCGCGCCGGCGCCAGCCAGGCCGACCAGGAGTGCATCCGGCAGATCATCGCCCAGGCCCGGATCAACATCCCCAACTTCCGCAACGAGATGGAGTTCATCGGACGGTTCCTGCGCCTGGAGTTTGACGAGCACATGGCGGCCGAGGACAAGGAGCAATGGCTGCATTTCGTCATGCGCTTGCAGCAGTTTACGGGGCCGCTGATGGCCAAGGGCGTGGAAGACACGGTGTTCTATGTCTACAACCGGCTGCTGTCGCTCAACGAGGTGGGGGCTGGACCGTTGCAATTCGGCATCGATCTCGATGAATTCCACGCCTTCAACCAGCAGCGAGCGTCCTGCTGGCCGCACGCGATGAACGCCAGCGCGACCCACGACACCAAGCGCGGCGAGGATGCGCGCGCCCGACTGAACGTGCTGTCGGAAATGCCGGACGAATGGGAGCGCCACTTGCAGGAGTGGCACGAGATCAACCAGTCGCGCAAGGTGCAAACTGGCGACCGACTGGCGCCCGAGAACGACGATGAGTATCTGCTCTACCAGACGCTGCTGGGCGCTTATCCGTTCGATCTGGCCGAATACCCGGCTTTTATCGAGCGGATCAAAGGGTATTTGATCAAGGCCACCCGTGAAGCGAAAGTCCACACCAATTGGCTGGAACCCGACAGCGCCTACGAAGACGCCCTGCTCGCGTTCGCCGAACGGGTGATGGAGCCGGGCAAGGACAACCCGTTTCTGCAATCCTTCCTGCCTTTCCAGCGGCGAATCCAGCATCATGGCATGCTCAATTCGCTGAGCCAGACGCTGCTCAAGCTCACCGTTCCCGGTATGCCCGATTTCTATCAGGGCACGGAGTTGTGGGATCTAAGCCTGGTCGACCCGGATAACCGGCGGCCGGTGGATTTCGAGCGACGCGGCGCTCTGCTCAAGTCGCTTCAGAATGGTGCCGGTGGAAATATCCTGCAGTTGATCGCGGAATTGCTATCGGCACCGGAGGATGGTCGGATCAAGCTGTTTTTGATCTATCGCGCCTTGCAGGCGCGGCGGGCGGATCTGGAGTTGTTCCAGCATGGCGCCTATCAGAAATTGACGGTGATCGGTAGCCTTAAGTCACATGTCGTGGCGTTTGCCCGAGAACGGGACGAGCGGCGGGCGTTGGTGGTGGCGCCGCGCTTTTCGAGCGGCTTGGTCAAGGATGGAAGGTGTCCGCTGGGCGAGGCGGTCTGGCGTGAAACCCGGGTGTTGCCGCCGGCCGGTTCTCGCCTGCGCTGGCGCGATGCCCTGACCGGCCAGACGGTACAGGGCGAAGAAGCACTGTGGCTGCGGGAGGTGTTTCACTATTTCCCGGTGGCGTTGTTGATCAACGAGTCGGCCCAGGGGTGACGGGACGTATCCACAAAGGTACTCACCTGCTTGACACTCGATCTTCCACTGGCTGGGTGAAATCGCTGTCCGGTCAATCTCCCGAAAACCCCAATCCAGGAGCCACCGTCAATATCATCGAAAGTCGTCCTCCCCGATGACTGTCAGATGTGAGTGAAGAGGAAGTACCAGGGTGGATATTCGCCGCTGGCCAGGGTGGCGAGGCTTTCGGTGCGCTTCGGTTCTCAACTGTCCGTCGAGGCGTGCTTGACGCGATACATGGCTTGATCGGCGGCATGCAGGATTTCTTCGGTGGTTTGTCCGGAGCCACAAACCGTAGTCATGCCGATGCTGATGCCAATGGGCCAGCGCCGTTGGCTGATTTTACCAGCCAGGGCCTTCTGGATGCGCTCCGCAATCAGGCGACCACCTGCTTGGTTGGTGTCGGGCAGCAGCACCACGAATTCATCGCCGCCGATCCGGGCGGGCACATCCATGCGTCTGGATTGGGTGCGCAACGTCTCGGCCACGATTTGCAGCGCCTCATCCCCGACGGTATGACCCAGCTTATCGTTGAGCGTTTTGAAGTGATCAATATCGAGATACAGCACCGAAAAAGGCGTGTTGTTGCGGCTGCTTCGGCTTTGTTCGGCTTCGAGCAGGCTCACGAAGTGCCGACGGTTGATGAGATTGGTCAGAAAGTCGTAGCGCGACTGCCGCATCTCGATTTCCAGCGCCAGCAGCAAATGAGCCATCATGGCCAGAATACCGAACCGCATCAGCAGGTTCCATGCGATTTGCAGGTTGCTGGCGGGGAAACCTCCGCTCCATTGCGCCAGGGTCCAGACGCAGGCCGCCAACCCCGCCAAGACAAAGCCCGCCGTCCGGCCCAGAACGTGTGTAGCCAGCAACACCGGGAAGAGGTAAAACAGCGAAAGGGCCAGCGTATAGCCGGTAACATAATCGGCAAAGCCAATCACGCCGACCAGACCCAGCGCGACGCTCGCTGCACGCCATCGCGATCCGGGTGCCCAGTGCATCAGTCGTTCGAGGGAATAACGCATAGTGGTGTGTCGTCCCCAACCTGCCGGGCTTCGGAGCCAACCAGTGAGCCGGCTTGCTCTCAGCGATAGGCGGTCAGGGTATAGGAAAAAACGATGCCATCGTCGGCCGAAGCGGGCGTGTCGGCATCCCGATTGAAGCGGACAAAGACCGCGATATTGTCCGCGCCTTCATAATCGGTGTAGGACTGCCACAGACCGACAGTGTAGGGCAGGCTGCTGGCGATATCGGAGACCAGCAGCGAGACCCGGTTGGCGTAGTCCACTGGCGCATAGCGGCGGTAGTGCGCGGCGTTGCGATTGGACTGGACCAGCGCAAAATCAGCTACCTTGCCGAAATCGGTCAGGAACGGTGGATCGGCCGGATCGGCCGGGATGGCGAGCGACTGTTCGCGCCGCCGGCTATCCGGATACCAGACGATGAACCGGTCGGCATCGTGCGCCTCGTCCTCCGGATCGTCCGGCGTGGCGCGGCTGTCCTTCCAGAACATCGAACTCAGGCCCAGAGGGCCCAGGCTTGGTTCGTCGGCCACCCGCAGCGGCTTGCGCAGGAAGATTTTCAGGTTGACCCGCAGGGTACTGGCGGCGCCCGGTTGCAGCGTGGCGGCCAGCGCCGCCGCATAGGCCTCGCACTCCACCAGCCCCAGCAGCCGGAAGGCCCGTTCGTTGATCGGCCGGAGATACAGCTTGCGGAGCTTGACGAAATCTTCATTGGGCTGGCCTACATTATGTACGCCCAAGCGGAACGAGGTGCCGAATTCCAGCGGGGGAAAGCCGGCCAACCGGCCGTAGCCGTTACCGCCCAGATGGAGAATTTGCGGCCAGCTTTTCGGATTGCCACGATGGAAACCGATATCCACAGCGCTCAAATAGCGAGCAGCAACGGGAAGGGGATCGGGCAACGGCGGCTGGATGTCGGGATGCGCGTAGTTTAAATCCTCCACGCGATAGATCGCCGGGATGTGGTTCTCGCTTTCAGGCTGGTACATCCAGATGTCCAGCGGGTCCTTTTCGAAATTACCGCGCGGGTTGGCCCGCAGCCACCAAACGGAGTCGTCGTGGAGCAGCTTTCCTGTCAGCTTGCCATACTCGACAAAATCGAGCCCCAGCGCGTCACTGCCCTCTGGAGGATCGATTTCCACTACCGGCGCGGGGGAGGCCGGATCCCAGTCTAACCGGGAACGCTCGAAGGCTTCCTGCGCCAAGCTGGCGAAGGTAGTGGCGGTTGCGGCAGGGACGCCCAGCGCTAGCACGCACAGCCAGACGCTAGCGACTCGATGCAGCCATCCAGCGGCCGGCCGGAGAGGTGTGGCCATTTGCAGATTGTTGGTTTGGGGGGTCATTGTTTCTTTTAATCCTGTCGGCAGGTGGTGGCGGCCAAGCGCTGGGCAGGATCAGGGGCCTGATTGGCTCGTCCCTGATTTCAGCCGGCGCTCGAACTCCGGCCGGTGTCCGTTGGCGGCATGAGGCTGATGAGGGTCCAGCCGGGGGATGGCTGCGGCGGTTCCCCCGTCGAGAACACCCACAATATCCCCTTGGGATCGAGCGCGAACAAGGGAATAGCCCGGTCGTCCCATTTTTCGCAGAAAGCGGTAAAGTCGAAGTTGGCGGTCAGCGCTGTGGCGCGAATGGCGTAACCCCGATCCAACCCTGTCTGCAACCGAGCCAAGGTGATCCGCTCGCTGAACAGAGGGGGAATACGGTAGGACGGGATCATTCGGGCGCGATTTGCGCCGTCGCGCTCCTCGTCCAGCCGCAGGGTGTAAACGTGATTGGTGCCGAACAGGGGTCGGTAATACAGGCCGGCCAACGTGTTGCGCTCTGGCCAGCGCGACATTGCCAGCAGCGTGCCGATCCCGGTGAGATCGAGATGGGTATCGGCGTGTTCGGACAGTACATTGCCGTGGTAGACGGGAATGCCCGCCATGCGGGCAGCGCGGATGTTTTCCCAAGCCGAATCCGCCAGAATCACCGGGATGTCCCGTTCGTGCAGCGCCTGGGCGATCGCTCGCGCCACCGGATTGCCCCCTACGATCAGCACGCCGCGCGGCGGCGGCGCGGCCACGCCCAGTCGGCGCACCACGGTTTTGGCGGTGAGGCTTTGCAGGGTGACGGTGACCACGATGACCAGAAAGGTCAACGCCGCCAGCGTCCGGGCCTCGGCGTAGCCCAACCGTTCCAACTGCAGGGCGAACAGGGCCGACACCGCCGCCGCCACGATGCCGCGCGGGGCGATCCAGGCCAGCACGGCTTTCCGCCGCCAATCCAGATCCGAACCGACTGCGGCCAGCCAGACGGCGGCGGGCCGCGCGACGCCCAAAACGGCGAGCAGCACGCCCACCGCGCCCCAGCCTATACCAGCGAATGCCCCGGCATCGATGCGGGACGCCAGCACGATAAAGAGCACCGAGATCAGCAGCAGGGTCAGCGTTTCCTTGAAATCAAGGATGTCATCGATGACAAGATCGCGACTATTAGCCAGCCGCAAGCCCATGACCGTTACCGCCAACAGACCGGATTCGGCAGCGAGGGCGTTGGACAGGGTGAACACCCCCAAGACCAGCGCCAGGCTGGCCACCCGGTGCAGGTAGTCGGGCAACCATTGCCGGCGCAGCAGGGTGGCGAGCAGCCAGGCGCCGGCCAGGCCGAGCAGGGTCCCGGCGATCACAGTGATGCCGAACATCAGAAGGGTGTGCTGGTGCTGTTCGGAGACGGTGAACTCGAAAACCAGCACCGCCAACAGGGCGCCGATGGGATCGATCAGAATGCCTTCCCAGCGCAGGATGTTGGCGATTTTGCGCTCGGGGCGGACGCTGCGCAGCAGGGGCACGACCACGGTGGGACCGGTCACCGTGACCAGCGCGCCGAACAGCAGCGCCAGTGACCAGGGCAGATCGGCGCACAGGCGAGCGGCGAGCGCGATGATCAGCCCGTTGGCCAGTGCGCCAAACGAGATCAGATTGCGGACTACCCGCGCCTGACCGCGGATTTCCGCGAACCGCAGGGTCAGCGCGCCTTCGAACAGGATGATGGCGACCCCGAGCGAAACCATCGGGAACAGCAGAGAGCCGAACAGCGCGTCGGGATCGAGCCAGCCGGTCACCGGACCGGCGATCAGACCGACCGCCAGCAGCGGCAGGATGGCCGGTAGCCGCAGCCACCAGGCCAGCCATTGCGCGCCGACGCCGGCGAGCAGGATGGTGGCGAGGGTGAGAGGAATGGGGTCGTGCATGAAGTGCTCCGGTAGTGGAAACGGCACCGTCGGGGCCTTACCACCTATCAGTTCCTCATGACCGTGCAGACGTGATAGAAGGACGGCAAGGGTTGTTGCATTTGGAGCCGTTTCAGGAGCAACCGCAGACCGCGCTTGAACCAGGACAAGGCGCTGCGGGCGAGTTTTTTAAAGGTCCAATGGTCGGGGTCGGTCTGTTCCTGGGGTTTTTTTTCCAGCGGGGTCGGGTGATGGCGAGCATCCTCTTGTCCAGCCCGGGCGCACCAATGCAGGGCGAGCGCCCTGATCAACAGGAGACGATCCAG
>Ga0209573_1002027_pt1 | contig 27621 bp, 22 predicted proteins | sample TNRBio252014_DNA_FD_185870 | JGI IMG/M metagenome (GOLD analysis project Ga0209573, IMG submission 185870) | Wastewater treatment Type I Accumulibacter community from EBPR Bioreactor in Madison, WI, USA - TNR Reactor_6/25/2014_ DNA (SPAdes)... | ecosystem: Engineered > Bioreactor > EBPR >... | reverse complement strand
TCTGCGCTCCCTTCATCACCACCACCCGCTGCGCCGGATGCGCGGGCGACAACGCGTCCATGATCTCGCGCAGATAAGGCGTCCGGCTGGTGCGCCAGCGCCCGGCCTCGTTGGCGCCGCGCGGGCTGAGCAGCCGGTGGCTGTCGGCCCACGCCGATACCGTGAGCTCGGGATCCGGCTTGCGGCCGTCCCGCCAGGCGCGCAGCAGTTCGGCCGCGCCCCTGAAACCGACGTCGAGGCCGCTATCGCAACTCGCATCGAACCTCGGCGAGGCTGGCGAGGTGCTCTCGTACATGGCTCTCCAGCACCGTCTGCAGGGTGTGCGCGTCGACGCCGAGTTCGGCCGCCATCAGCGACGCGACGCGCGCCGGCCAGCCGAGCCAGACGTCGCGCTCCTGGCGCGCCAGCCGGAACACCAGGGCCACGGCGCGCGCCCTGTCGACCAGCTCGCCCTCCTTCTGCTGCACCTCCATCCGCCGCAGTCGCGCCTTCAGCACCTCGTTGGCGGTGCGCGCCTGCAGGAACGTCATGCCGCTCGGTGGCGGTGCCGTCAGCCCCTGCTCCTTCAGCGTCTCGCCGACCGCAGCGACGGCGACCTCCGGTACCGGCCGGAAGCCGGGTGGTGGCACTTGGCTGTTCTGCTTCGCCGGATCGGTCGCCTGCGCCCACCGGACGTCCGAAGCGGCCGCGTCGACCGAGCCGTCGGCATGCAGCACCAGCCGTCCCGAGCTGCGCGCCTTCTGCACCGCGCCGCGCGAGATGCCGGCGTGCCGCGCGTACTCGCGCTCGCTCATCCCACGCCGCTCGCCGCTCATCGATGATCCCGTTCCGCCTGAAAAACCAATGGAAGAACAGCGGATTAGACTTGATGTCGGAGCGCCCTTGCGCCCTGATGTGCTGGTCGAAGCGAGCCGATCGAGACGCTTCGACGATCCGCCCCGCTCCGGCATCCGCCGGCGGGGCTGAGGGTGGTAGCAGCGCCGCGATCGTCGCGGTGCCCGATCCGAAAGGACGCTACCTGATGACCGACCTCGGCAAGACCCAGCTCAACGCCATCCTCAGCGCGCTCGATGGCCAGCCGCGCAATCCCAACAGCAAGGACGCGGCGCTGCGCCGCATCGGCGCGCACGCCGAACGCTTCGGCCTCGGCCTCGACGACCTGCTCGCCGCCGCCGGCGGTTTTCTCGACGGGCGGATGAGCGCCGAGTCGTTTCGAACCGGTCTGCAGGACGATGCCGCCGAGGCGGCCGGGCAGATCGAGCTCTTCGAAGACGAAGGCGCCGGCATCGAGCCGCCCTGTGCCGCCCCGGCGCCCGCGGGCGAGCCGGCTTCGGCGGAGAACGCGACCACCACGGCCGCGGACGAAGGCGCGCCCTTGGCCACCGGTGCCGCCCCGGCCGCGCCGGACGCGTGTTCGGAGCAGCCCGCCGCCAAGGCCCGCAAGCACCGCGACGGCACCAAGGAGGCGATGCTGATCGACATGCTGCGCCGACCCGAAGGCGCCACCATCGCCCAGATCATGGCGTCGACCGGCTGGCAGTCGCACACCGTCCGCGGCGCCTTCGCCGGTGCCTTGAAGAAGAAACGCGGCCTGGCCGTCGCCTCGGAGAAGCCGGACGGCGGCGAGCGGGTGTACCGACTGGCCCACTGATCCGCACCCGCCCAGGCAGGATACCGCCGGGCTCGCCGCCCGGCGGTGTTGCTCATGCCGCATGACGAAGCCGCTCCGCGGCCAGCTCGTCGAACGTCCGCCCGTCATCCGCCAGCACCGCCGGCGTGCCGGTCGCCGCCTGCCAGCGCCGGACGGCGACGTCGACGTAGACCGGACTGATCTCGATGGCGTAGACGCTGCGTGCCGTCTGCTCGCCGGCGATGATCTGCGAGCCGGAACCCGAGAACGGCTCGAAGCAGATCTCGCCCGGGCGAGCGTGCTGGCGCATCGGCAGGGCGAACACCTCGATCGGCTTCGAGGTCGGATGCTCGGTCTTCTCGCCGACCTTGACCGTCGGGATGGTCCAGACCGTGCTCGGATAATCGTCCGATACTCGGGGCGGCTTGTGGCCGCGCAGCCAGCCGAAGAAGCACGGTTCGTGCTGCCACAGGTAGTGACAGCGCGTCAGGATGCCGCGGTCCTTGGCCCAGACGATCTGCTGGTGGACGAAGGCGCCGAACTTCTCCCAGACGCCCTCGACCATCGCCTGCCGGCGGCTGGCGTGCCAGCAGTACCACGCCGCGTTCGGCAGGATCGCGTGCGCCAGCGCCGCGCGGACGAAGCCCTCGTACAGATCCGGACCCTGACTGGCGTCGTCCCAGCTGGTGCCGTAGCTCTGCGACCAATCCTTGTTCTTGTCCGGCCAGCCCTGCTTCGACGGATGGTTGGTGCCATCGTAGTCGACCAGATACGGCGGATCGGTGGCGAACAGGATCGCCTTCTGCCCGTCCATCACCCGGATCACGTCCTCGGCCCGGGTGCTGTCGCCGCACAGCAGGCGATGCCGGCCCAGCAGCCACAGATCGCCGCTGCGCGACGCCGGGTTGGCCGGCGGCTCGGGAACGGCGTCGTCGCCGGCCAGGCCGTCGCCGTCGTCGAGCGAGGCCAGCAGCCGGCCCAGCTCCTCGCCCTCGAAGCCGGTGAGGCCGAGGTCGAAGCCGCCGGCATCCAGCGCCTGCAGCTCGGCCGCCAGCAGCTCGTCGTCCCAGCCGGAGAGCTCGGACAGCCGGTTGTCGGCGATGCGGTAGGCACGCACCTGCTGCGGCGTCAGGTGCGCCAGCCGGATCACCGGCACCGCGTCGAGGCCGAGATGGCGCGCCGCCAGCAGCCGGCCGTGGCCGGCGACGATCTCGTCGTCGTCCGCCACCATCACCGGCGCCGTCCAGCCGTACTCCACCAGCGAGGCGGCGATCCTGGCGATCTGCTCGTCCGAGTGCGTCCGCGCGTTGCGCGCATACGGCTTCAGCCGCGCGATCGGCCATTGCTCGATCTGCTCGGGCAGGAATGGGAGCATCGTCTTGCCTCCGCAAGGGTGAAGCGAACGGCCGGCTGGTCTGGTCGGCTGGCTCGGGCGGCCGCTGGGCCGGCTTCCGGTTGGACTCCGTGGCTTCCTGGATCGGTCCGGAAGCCGGATCCGCGGGTCCACCTGGAAGCCACCCTGGGGTCCAGGCTAACTCCTTGCAGCATCGCGTGGTTTTAGCTGGAGGTGGCTTCTGGCCGGGGGGTGGCTTCCCAAAATTTGCGGCTGTCGCTGGGGGAGTGTCGGGCTGGCCACCCTCACTTTCCCGCCTGGCGGGAAGGGACCCGTACATCTTGCGGTGCACACGCGAAACCCTGCGGGTCTCTCGCGACGGCGGATTTTCCTGACGCACTTCGAAACTGTGTCCCTTATACCAAGTCTATGGCCGCGTGTCAAGAGAAATAGGACTGCTGGCCTATGTCGCTTCGTGGCGATGGGCGGGATGTGCGGCGCCAGCGGGCCTCGTCGCGGAAGCCCGACCATCTGGCGCTGGACCGCCGAGCAGAGTTGGGCCATTGCGACGTTGGTCCCCAATTCCGGACCCGGCTCACCCGGAGGAAGGTGGCCGGTTTACCCCCGAGAGCGTTGCGCGAAGTTTCGAGACGGTGAATCCTGTCCGGGTATCGCGACCATCCATGAATCTGAAAGCATCCGCGCGGGGAGCGCGCTCGATGACCATCGGGAAGATCAGAGCCAAGCTCAGGACCTTGAGCGGGGACGACTTCGCAAACCAGGTCGAGGTGCTCATGGGCGTGCTCTCGCCGCGCGTGGCGCTGTCGAAGCGGCTCGGCAAGCTAGACCGACAGGGCATCGACATCTTCGTCTTCGACGACCAAACGATGGACATCGAGATCGCCATCCAGTGCAAGGGCTACGAGCGTCCATATGGGAGCGACCTGACGCCTGGTCTGCTCGCCGAGATCGCGAAGTTCGGTCAGCGTGGGCCTCTGGTCGACCAATACTGGCTCGTCGTGAACCAAGCTATCACCGAGACGCAAGATTGCGCGGCGATCGAGGCGGAGTTGGACAAGCTCCGCCATGCTGGCCGCTGCAGGGCCGCGAAGCTCCTCGACGTCAATCAGCTCGAGAAACTCCTCTCGATAGAGGCCGAGAACCGAATCCGGGAGTGGGTCGACCGATATCGCGAAAGGATGGTGCGCGAATATCGCGAGCGCATGGCGTTCACGCGCTACCTGCCGAATGTGCCCTATGAACGGGACGGCGCGGCGAACGGCAATCCGTCGCGGCTCATGCTCGACGAGATCCGGGACTTCCTCGAGAAAGCGGATCCGTCGAGCACGGGGCCGAACCGCTTCGCCCCGCGCTTCCTGCTGACGGCGAGCTTCGGCTTCGGCAAGACGAGCGCTCTCCACGAGGTAGCCTCGGAATGGCTTTCCGGGGGAGGCACCGCGCTCTACCTGCCCGCAGCGCTGCTCCCAAGCGACGTGTTCCATTCGACGGTCGTCGCCCTTGAGACGCTCCTGCCGATGATCGTTCCCGAGGACGAGGAACTGCCCGACAGCCTCGGACTCCATATCATGCGCAAGGCGTGGAAGAAGCTCTTCCGCACGACCAAGGACTTTCTCGTCCTGGTCGACGCCATCGACGAGAGCGACCTCTGGTACGACCAGCGACGCCTCTCGGCCCTCTGGACGGTGATCTCGCAGCTCGGCGCGCCGGCGGTGGTCTCCGTACGCGAGGAGGTCTATCATTCACGCCCCCTCGAGTTCACCTACCCGAGCGGACATCGTAAGGGACGGCCGTTCTTCGAGAGGCTCTCGCTGCTCGAATGGAGTGGCGTGGAGATCGCGGCCTTTCTCGAAGCCTTCGCCCAGGAGCGCGGGGCGGCGCCATCGACGGGCTTCGCGAAACTCCGCGACATCGTCGCTGCTGGCGACTACGAGCGTGTCTTCGGGGACATACCGCGCCGGCCGCTTTTTCTGGGCATGCTCGCGGAGGACGCATGGCAGCGCGAGGAGCCAGAGCGACGCCTCGACCGGCTCTACGAGCGCTACATGCGCGCTAAGGCGACGATGGATCGATACAGCGCGAGCGCCAATGGCCGGGCGGTCCGTGCAGGCGCCGTTTTCGAGCGGCTCGGCGACGACGAGGGCGTCGAGGCGCTCCTGCGGGCGATGACCAGGATCGCGCTCGATCTCCTCAATAGCGGCTCCAGCGCCGACGGTGCCAGCCGCGAATTCGACGAGGCAACTCTTCGCGCGCATCTCGTTGCCGAACTCGGCGAGATCGACAAGATCGAGGAGATCACACTGAACTCGCTGATCATGCCGGCGGGCCGACGGGATCCCGAAGGCCGGAGGCTCTATCGCTTCGCGCACAAGTCGTTCCAGGACTGGTTTGCGGCGCGCGGCCTGCTTCGCAGCTCGGCTCACATCGAGCGCGATCCGACGCAGTCGGTTCGCTACTTCCTCGATCTAATGCGCTCTGACGCCTGATATGACCGACCGCCACCGAATACCATTGACCGTCGAGGGGGCACCACGAAACCCATACGAGGTTCGCGAGCGCGGAACTGGCGGCGTAGACGGAGCCAGGATCAAGCGTAATAGGGCACAAGACTGTCCGGCAAAAGGGGCCACCTCTGACCGCGCTCGCTCGCAGAGCAACCATATGCCCGATGGACGGCGAGAGTCTGCATTCCGCCCACTCCGCCGGCTCGCGTCGGTTGACACCTGTCGGTCGACAGGCAGTCGCGGTCACGGTCGCAGCAGAGGTCAGCTTCCCGCCCGTTTCGGCCGCGTGCGCTACCGACCGCAATGGCTGAAGAGGGTCACGAGCGCCACATGAAGGCTGCGCCGCTATGTCCGGTCAACCTTCGACAGCCGACAGAGTAGCCGAGGGCCCAATTTTGCGCGATTGGGATATCGCGGACTTTCCGGACCGAGCAGAAGGTCGCCAAAGAGCATCGCCAGCGACGGTGTACCGACGCTGGGCCACACGGCCCCCGAGACGGCCGTCGGCGGTCGCACGGGCGCAGCCGGACCGGTGCGGCCCTGACCCAAGGGGCTGGCGGTCAGAAGAACCCGTTCTCCGGCCGCGCCGACTGGTACCCGGGGTTTTCCAGCTGCATTCGGACGTACTCATAGTCCGACATCGGCAGAAGGTCGGCCTCCGTGGCCGGACGGAAGGTCAGGTCGATGAGGCGCGATAGGAGCCATTTCATGGGCCGATCTTGCCGGACGAGGATTAACGCGAGGTTGCTGCCACGACGACGGCCGGTGGCCCTGGCGGCCTGCCGGCCGGGAGGAGATCCCGCGACCTGCGGTTATCGGATCGACCGTTGTCATTCACGGCTTCTGGATCGTCGATCCGACCGTTTCTCCGCGTGGTAGCCGTAGTGATGCACCAGCACACCCAGCGCCGCGACCAGGATGCCGTGCGCCTGCTTCTCGCCGATCGGCTTGCCGCCCCAGCCCTGGCGCATCGACCACTCGCGGATCGAGCACTGCAAGCCGACGACGTGCCAGACGCAGCCGCCGGCCGGACTGCCGAAACCACCGAGCGCGTCGATCGCGCCGGCGACACGCCGTCGGGCGTCGAGCTGGGCATCGGTCGGATCGGCGGCGTTGCGCGATCCGGATATGCGATCGAGCGACATGCAGGTGATCGTATCCAACTGCGCGATGGTGAACGTCGCCGCGAAGTCGCGCGCGGCGTCGTGCATTTCGCGGCTGATGCTGGCGTTGCGCAGCATCCGGCCGATCGTGTCGACGACGCGATGATGCACCACCGGCCGGCCGTCGGGATCGGCTTCGTACACCGGCACCAGCAGGTCACCGCCGCGTTGCGGGACGGGAAGGGCTGTGTCCGCAGCCCTTTGGCGGTCTTGCCGCTGCGTGGCTCGGGCGTTGGTCGGCATCTGCCTCGGGTTCCTTTGCGCCATTGCCTCGGCTCATCAACATATTGAAAAGGCGAGATATTTCAGGATTTCGTGGAGGTTTGAGGAGCGGTCTCCCTATGAAGCGTATACGCGTATACGCGTGTGTGCGCGTGACGCCGATAACCAGGAGACCTCCTCGAACCTCCACAGCCGCTCTGAAGGCCGAGGGAGCACCTGTTTCCGCCATGCTCATCCCCCATATCGCCGGTCGTCGGTGTAGTCTCTCCGCAGCAGCCGGATGCCGACGAAGCCGCTGATGTTCAGGCCTGGCAGCCGTTTGGCGACGAAGCCGCGCACCTTGAGCATGCTGCGGAACTTCGACTCGGTGCCGGCCGACATGCCGCAGCGCTGTACCCAGGTGCTCCAGGCGGCATAGAGGTCACGGGTCGCCTCGCGCGCCATCCCATCGCGGACGCAACACTCGTCGAGCCATTGGCCGAAGCTGTCCTCGTCGTCGAAGTACTCGGCGGTGGCCTCGACCACCGTCGGCGGTGGGTTCAGTCCTTCAGCCTGCCACTGCAGGCAGCCGCGCACCGCCCAGCCGAGGATCGCCGGCCATTCGTGGCGCAGAGCCTCGAACAGCTGCAGGTCGCGCTGCACCGGCGGGATGCGCACGGTGAACGGCAGCAGGTGGAAACGGCGGCGGATCGCCTCGTCGATGTTGCGCAGGCCGGGCTTATGGTTGCCGGCGATCAGCAGCTTGAACTGCGGCGTGTAGGTGAAGAAGTCCTGGCGCATGAAGCGTGCGGTGATCGGCTCGCCGCCGGTCAGCGCCTTGATCCGGCTCTCCGCCCAGCGGCGTCCCTCGTCGGTCTCCTGCGCGGCGACGACGCGGGCGCCGCGCAGCACCGCGAGCTCGGCCGGATGCCGGTCGGTCTGGCTCTCGGTGAAGGTGTCCATGCCGGCGATCTGCGCGTAGTCGCCGAGGATGCCGGTCAGCGTGTTGAGAAACGTGCCCTTGCCGTTGGCGCCGGTGCCGTAGAGGAAGAACAGCGCATGCTCGCGCGTACTGCCGGTCAGGCCGTAGCCGGCGACCCGGGCGAGGAACGCCTGCAGCTCGACGTCGCCGACGGTGACCTCGTCGAGGAAGCGCCGCCAGCGCGGGCACTGCGAGTCGGCAGGCGCGACCGTGGTGATCTTCGAGCACAGGGCGCTGCGGTCGTGCTTGCGAATCCGACCGTTGCGCAGGTCGATGATCCCCTTGGGCGTGTTCAGCGCCCAGGGGTCGACATCCCAATCCTCGGGTGCGGTCGCATGGCGGGCATCGGCGCGCGCCAGGTTGACGACGGCCGCGACCGTCTTGGCACTGGCGATACCGGCGCCGATCCGCGCCGCCGCCTTCTCGTCGTCGATACCGCGCAGCGCCGAGGCGCAGTGGTCGCGGCAGAGCCGGCGTGCGAGGGTGAACACCCGTCGCTTGACGTCCTCGCGCCAGCGGCCGGCCCGCCACTCCGACCAGCGGCCGAAGAACTCGCAGTAGCGCAGGTCGTCGGCATGCCGCTCCGAGAACGCCAGCGTCAGCGCTTCGTCGCAGTACGGGACCAGCGCATCCCTCGGGACGTCCGCCGACGCCTCGGCCGCCTGCGGCTGCCAGGCCGGCGTCGAGTCGGCCAACGCCAACAGCGCCGCTGCGTCACCCCCGTCGTCGAGCCAGTTGGAGACGTCGCCGCCGGGTGGGAGGTCGGGTAGCCCGACGACGCGGATGCTGTCGGCGACGCCGTGCAGAGCCACGGCCACCTTCTGCGCATGGCTGCGACCGACAGCATCGTTGTCCGGCAGGATATACACCGTGCGGCCCGCAAGCGCCGGTGTGAGTGCTTCCGGCCAGGTGTTAGCCCCGCCGGCGTTGCAGGTGGCGACCAGACCGAGGCTGGCCAGCCGGTCGGCGTCCTTCTCGCCCTCGACGACGAACACCGGGAGGTCGAGGGCGGCGCCCAGCAGTTCCGGCAGCCGGTAGGGCACCGGACGGATGCCGCGGACCCGCCAACTCCAGCCGCCTTGGCCATCCGGATAGCGCTGGCGGAAGGTCTTCGGCGCGTAGCGCACCACCTGGAGCAGCACCGCGCCGGTCTCGTCGCGGTAGTCGTAGCTGGCGACGATTCTCCGGCACGGCGGCGGGGAGCGCCGCTCGACGGCGAGGCCGAGCTCCGTGGCCGCCCGATCGGCGGCCTCGCGTCGCGACAGCCCGGTGCAGCGGACGACGAGATCGAGCGCAGAGCCACCCTGCTTCTGCTCGTGGTCGTACCACCGGCCGCGGCGTTCACCGGCGATCTCCACCGCCAGGCTGCCGTTGCGCCCGAAGCGCAGCTGCGTGCGCGTCGACAGCGCCCGGTTGGGCTCGCCCAGCAGCCGTCTCGCGATCTCGTCGATGCGCTGGTCGAGCTGCCGGCAGAGCTCGGTGAGCGGCGCCGACTCGTGTTGCCCACCTTGCGTGCCGGTCATGGGCGGCTGCGGCGCCGATCGGCGCCCCTTTCGGTTCGAGAGTGCATGGCGGACGATCTCCGGGCGAGGGGTTCGGCCCCGGCGCCGGCAGGTGCCGAAAGGCCTGCGCGCAGCGCCAGGATGCCCGACCGTAGCATAGCGGGATTGCAATTAAGAATAAAGTCCTATATACAGCATTCGGATTGCGCTGCCGCTGCCGGTCTCACCGTTCCGTCGCCCGTGGCGCATCGGCGCGATGGCATGGACCCGCGCGCTGGCCCCTCAGGAGCTTCCATGCGTAACGCGCTCGACCCCGACCGCATGAGCACCGACGAGCGTCTGCGCGAGGTCGGCGAGATCCTGGCGTCCGGGCTGATCCGCCTCCGCACGCGACAACGTCAACAGCAGGCCGCCGACACCGGAGAGCTTTCCCTGGACTTCACTGCCCGGCAGAGCGTGCATGGCCGAACCCTTCGCGGACGGAGAAAAAGCCATGCATGACAGCGCGTTGGTCCAGGTGGCGGCGCTGCCGGAGAAATCGACGGCGGACCTGAAGCAGCTGTGGCGCGAGCTCTACGATCGTGAGCCGCCGCCTTACAACCGGCCGTTCCTGGTCAAGCGTCTCGCCTATCGCATCCAGGAACTGGCCTACGGCGGACTGTCGGCGCGGGCCGAGGCGAAGCTGAAGGCGCTGGTCGAGGAGGAGGATCGCCGCCTGAAGGGCAAGCTGCCGGTGCGCAAGGGTGACCGGCCGATCAGCGGCACGCGGCTGATCCGCGAGTGGCAGGGCGTCGAGCACACCGCCACCGTGCTCGACGACGGCTTCGAGTATCAGGGTCGGAAGTACAACTCGCTGTCGGCGGTTGCCCGGGCGATCACCGGCACGCGCTGGAACGGGCCGCTGTTCTGGGGTCTGCGCAACCACCGGGGCGGGAAATGAAGGCACCGGTCCGCAAGCTGCGCTGCGCCATCTACACGCGCAAGTCCTCGGAAGAGGGCCTGGAGATGGAGTTCAACTCGCTCGACGCGCAGCGCGAGGCGGGGCTGGCCTATATCCAGAGCCAGAAGAGCGAGGGCTGGATGCTGGTCGGCGACCGCTACGACGACGGCGGCTTCTCCGGCGGAACCATGGAGCGTCCGGCGCTGCAGCGGCTGCTGCGCGATGTCGAGGCGGGCGCCGTCGATGTCGTCGTCGTCTACAAGGTCGAACGGCTGTCACGCTCGCTGACCGACTTCGCCCGTATTGTCGAAGTCTTCGACAAGCACAACGCCTCGTTCGTCAGCATCACCCAGCAGTTCAACACGACGACGTCGATGGGCCGGCTGACGCTGAACATCCTGCTGTCGTTCGCGCAGTTCGAGCGCGAGGTGATCGGCGAGCGTATTCGCGACAAGTTCGCCGCGTCGCGGGCGCGTGGCATGTGGATGGGCGGCATCCCGCCGCTCGGCTACGACGTCGCCGACCGCAAGCTGGTGGTGAACGAGACGGAAGCGGAACTCGTCCGGCTCATCTTCACTCGGTTTCTGCGGCTCGGCTCGGCGACCAAGCTGGCGCAAGAACTCCGGCGCGCCGGCCACACCACCAAATCCTGGACGACGCAGGACGGCAAGCACCGGCCGGGCAAGCCGATCGACAAGGGGGCCATCTACAAGCTCCTCGGCAATCGCATCTACCTCGGCGAGGCGGTGCACAAGGGGACGAGCTACCCCGGCGAGCACGCGGCGATTCATCGACGCAGCGACCTGGGACAAGGTGCATGCCGTTCTCGCCGAGAATCGGGTCGCTCGCGCCAACGGCACGCGCGCGCAGACGCCGGCGCTGCTGCGCGGCCTGATCTTCGCGCCCGGCGGACGCGCGATGACGCCGTCGCACACCCGCAAAGCCGGCAAGCTCTACCGCTACTACGTCGCCAGCGACGCCATCCGCCAGGGCTACAGCGAGTGCCCAGTGCGCAGCGGGCCGGCGGCGGAGGTCGAGGAAGCGGTCGTCGCCCAGGCGCGGCACCTGCTGCGCACGCCCGAGATCACCGCCCGGGCGTGGGCAGCGGCGAAGCGCGACGGCGACCAGGCCATTGCCGAGCGCGAGGTCGTCGAGAGCATCACCGAGCTGGAGCCGCTGTGGGATGAGCTGTTCCCGGCCGAGCAGGCGCGGATCGTCCGGCTATTGGTCGAGCGCGTGGACCTCGCGCCCGATGGCATGCGGGTTCGCTTGCGCGCCGCAGGGCTGCGGACCCTGGTCGAGGAGCTCCGGCTAAGGGTGGCCGCATGAAAGCAAAGCCAAGGATCGCCGGTGAGAATTGGCAGCTCGACGGCGATACGATCACCGTCTTCATCCCGATGGCCTGGAAGCGCCAAGGCGGCCGTAAGGTGATTATCGCGCCGGACGGCGGCGATGCCTGGGCGCCGGCGAAGCCACGGCCGGACGAGACGCTGATCCGCGCGCTGGTGCGAGCGCATCGCTGGAAGCAGATGCTGGAAGAGCGCCGCTACCAATCCGCTGGGGAGTTGGCCGAAGCCGAGGGCGTCACCCGCAGCTTCGTCAACCGCCTGCTCCGCCTGACCCTGCTGACGCCCGACATTGTCGAAGCCATCCTCGACGGCCGACAGCCAAAAGCAACGCAGCTGGAGGACCTGACACGAGTGATGCCGAGCACGTGGGCCGAGCAGCGCGAGAGCTTTGCGATCGACCAGTCCGGATGAAGCAGCGGGAGACCACTCCGGAGATTGCCAGTCCGCCAGTCATTCGGCGATTTGACCGGGCTGCGTGGGGCGGATTGCGGTAGCGTGGCGGAAGCGCCGCCTCGATCTCGGCATCCAGTCATAACCGCATGCGACAGTTCCTCGACCGCGCGTCCATGAGTTTCGCTGCCGGCGCTTTCGGCGCCCTGGTCGCCAGCCTGGCGATCTGGGCCGCCGGTGCGTATCACCTCACTGCACGCATCGGCATCGACATCGCCCCCGGACTGACCGCGAACTGGCTCTGCCCCCGCATCGTCTGGGGCGGCGCATGGGGCTTTCTGTTCATGCTGCCCTTGGTGCGAGGTCGGTGGTGGCTGCGCGGCATCGTTCTCAGTCTCGCGCCGTCGACCTTTCAATTGCTCTACGTGTATCCGCATGAGACGGGAGAAGGCTTTCTCGGCCTCGGCCTGGGTGCGCTGACGCCGCTGTTCGTGGTCGCGGCCAACGCGATCTGGGGACTTTCGGCGGCGTGGCTGCTGCGCATGACCGGCCGCGCATGATCTCTACCCTTCACCACTGTGAAAGAACTCGACGAAGTACTGCGCGTACATCTCCGGACGTTCGACGATCATCGAATGACCGACGCCGGGCACGACCGTGAGGCTGCAGTGCGGCATCCGCGCCGCCATCTCCTCCATGTCCTGCTTCGGGATGAACGGATCGAGGGCTCCCCAAAGCACCAAGTGCCGATGTTCAATCATCCCTTGTCGGTCGCGCAGGCCGCCGGTTCGCCACTGGCGATCGAGATCGGTCGCGGTTCCGAACCAGATGCCGTCGGAAACCTGTAGCGTCTGATCGACGAGCCGCTCGAACAACTGCTTCTGAGCGAGAGTGGCGTGGTCGGCAAACATCGGCTGCGATGCGGTAGCCAGGGTCTCCGGACGGAACAGCGTCGACGCTGTCAGCGCCAAGGTCGCGCGTGTCCTCTCCCGTGACGCCTTCATCACCTCGAACAGCCCAAAGATTTCGGCTGGAAAGCGCAGCCCCATGGGGCCGACCGGATCGAGGGCCAGCACCTTGCCGAAGCGCTCCGGCTCCATCAGCAGCATGTGGCTGCTGATCAAACCACCGGTGGAATGCGTGGCGAGATGGCAGCGATCGATGCCAAGGCCGCGAATCGCCGCGAGCATGTCCAGGGCATGCTGTCGGATCGTATAGTTGGAATAGTCGGACAGGGACGCGGGCTTTTCCGAGCCGCCGCAGCCGCGCCAGTCTATGGCGAGGACCCGGAAGTTCTGCGAGACGAGCGAGGCGACCAGATCAAACCACATGCCGCAAGCTAGATTCCCGTGAATGAACACGACAATCTCTTCAGCAGCCCCCCACTCCGCATAGTTCAGCCGGATCTCGCCGATATCGATGAGCATGGCCCGTACCACCTGCTGCGGGGGATCGCCCGCCAGGCAGTGTAGACCGACGTCGCGGCCATCCACATCCCGGAAGTCGGATCCGGGCAGACCGGGGCGACCCCGGCACGGGCGGTCGCAATCGTCGAGTCAGCAGGCAGTGGTCTCCGGCAGGCGGATGCGTCGCAGCCGGGGCATCGGCGTGACGACATGCTGGGGCGGTCGGCGGAAAAGCGACGGCGTCGAACCGGCGAAGCTCTCCATTTGCACCGTTTCCAGGGTTCGAAGAGCGGACATCGCTATTGTCGTTATCGAGGACTTCGCCAGACATCCTTTCTCACGGCCGCCCGAAGAGACGTGCAACAAGCGGACATAAGCGGTGGCGGCAAACGACGCTTCCATGCTTGCGAAGCGTCGCCGTCTCGTGGTCGCTAACTGCCGGGCCAGTTTCGTTCAGCGTTGCCCGACGAACACTCCCCCGCCTTGATGCGCGTCTCGGCCGAGTAGGATCGGCCCTTGAATGCTGACCGCAAAATGAAGGCGCGCTTCAGCCCTAATCCCTCCGCGCGGGCCGATGTCGACGTGCCGGACTTTGATGAGCGGCTGCGGAAGTCCCCGACGAATACACTCTTGGGTGAGGTCGCGAACGGTGGCGGAGGCAGGATCCGTCGAGCGCGATGGATGCCGCGTGAATCGGTAAGGAGTGCACGAAACCCAATCGGTGGCGTGCGCGAACAGGCAATCATCGACCGTTGGTTCACATGGGACGGCGAGTTTCAGAACGCCCGCTGGGCCGGCCCGAATAACGCGAAGTTCCCGGACGACCTGTTCGAACAGCGCTCGATCTTTGACGGTTGCCGAAAGGGTTCGGTCGACCCGCCAGGGCGCGATGACAATCAGTCGGTCGAGACAGTCGTCGCCGTCGCTGTCATCGGCGAACAAATAGACGTGACGATGCTGGCCGGACCGAGCGGGACCCGGTCCCGCCTCATGGCCGGAAAAGAGCGTGGGGACGCTCCCGTGCTTGTCGGCTGCACGGCTCATCAGTGCCCGCCTGAGTGCCTCGACGACAGCGTCTCGCTGGGCCACAGCAGGCCGAGCCCCGGTTATCGGGAGGATCATTGCGTCGCGATGGCACTCCGCCGCCGACGGTGCCATGACGCCGAGGCCGCAGTACCGGCCATCGCCGAGGACGAGGGGACCCGGAACGGGCTCGGCGAACGCGATCTCGACGTGCCACAATCGATCGGCAGCGAAGCGCGAGCCAGCCGCGAACGCTTCCGCCCGAGCGCCCTTGGTGAACAGCGGCTCCCGCTGGACGCGGATGGAGTCGACCGCGCTCGTCACCCCGGCGTGCCGCAGCGCCTGCCGGACTGCATGGAACGCCTCGGCCTCGTTTGCTAGCCGCCGGCTGCCTGCCACCTTTCCGCGCACCCGCGCCACCGGCAGGGCGGCGGGCGTCACCGATTGCCAGACGCGCGACCGCCGATCGACGCCGTAGTGGTCGAGCATCTTGTCATCTTCGGACGGGGCCAGAATCGGTGATGCCGGAGAATAGATCTCGCCAGTCTCCGAATCATGCGGCGAGAGGTCGAGGTTCGACAGCGAGAGGTCGAGGGCTCGCGCCGGGATCGGGCAATTCGGCGGTCGCTCGACGAGGACTCGTCGGATCGACGGATCGGCCTGGGCGTGTCCGACCGATGGCAGCGGGATAATGCGCACCCGCCGGTCCTTATCGGCGCCGTTGGAGCCAAGGCCAACGAAGTAGCGCTCGACATGGGCTAACTCGACGCCGGCCGCTTCAAGTCGCCTCGCGGCCGCGTCACGTACCGTCGTCGCGAGCTCGGCGGCGCCGGTCAGTGGCCAGGGCTGGAACCGCCGCCAGTCGTCGGCCGGACCCAGCTCCAGCAGCCGCCGGTCCGGCGGGCAATTGTAGCTGACCAAGCGAAAGCGTGCTTCGCGTGGCTTGCGGAACACCCCGCCCACCATCCGCTTGCGTTGGTCTGTGTGCCGGTTGATCAGCGACTGCAGCGTGCCCGGCATCGGGCAGCGAAGCGCAACCCCGCCACCCGCCGCTTCTCCGGAGGGCCGCCAGATCTGTCCGTCGTGTGCGACCAACTGGGTTTCTGCGTCGACCGTGGCGGTCGCCCAGGCCATGTCGACGCCGCGTCCGAATTGGTAGAGGTGTTGTGCGGCCTCACTCAACAGAGTGGCGCACGCATCTGCCGCCGCGCTCGCGTCAAAGTTCCAGACAAAGAGCAGCACCGGCTCGCCTTCGATGAGCCAAGGCCGGATTGTCTTGCCGGATCGGATCTTGTCGATCCGGCGCGGATCGCCGTCTACCGCATCGAGGTCATTGTTGGGCACGTAGCAGATGTAACCCTGGCCCTTGGGCGCCAAGGGCGTTGCGATGACCGGCGGCGCCAAATCCTCCAGCCAGCCGAGCGCTTGCTCGTGTTCCGCCGCGAGAGCATCGCTTCCTCCCACCCCCGCGACTAGCGCCTGAAACAGCCGCGCCGGCGATGGCGGCCACTCTCCCGCTCCATGCCAGCGCGCGTCGTACAGGCGGACAGAGATCAGGAGAGAGCTCATCCTGCGCTCGCGACCGCCGCCGCCTTGGCCTTTTTCGCCGGCTGCTTCTTGTCCAGTTCCTTGAGGTCTTCCTGGGCGAAGTCCTTGCGGAAAGCGATCCGCCGATCAGGGCCGATACCGAATGCCTTCTTGGCGCCTTCGGCGTATGACAAAGTGATATTGCGCATGAGTTCCAGCGGCGTGCGCTGGCCGTTACGCGCAACCGCCTCCCAACGAGAAGGTGAACTCGGGTCGGGTGTCAGCAGGCAGCCTTGACGCAGAAACCCGTCCAACTCTTGGGTTGCCGCAACCAGCGCCAAGCCCAGGATGTAGCGGCGCAGCGCTTCCCCATTTTCGCCCTTTAGTCGGCGCAAAGCCACGAGATTGACAGTGACATCGCGTTCGATCGGGCCTTTCGCCACGACGCCGCCCGGCGCTCCGACGGCGGGAACGTGCACGAACCCGCGCTTTGCCAGCTTGCTCTTAGGGTCGCCTTCCTGCTTGGTTTTCTCTTCCTCAGAGAACACATCGAGGGCGGCATAATCGATGGGCGGATTGTATTGCGCAGACCGCTTGATTTCGACGACGTCCCAGGCACGGATCACCGACTGCACGATACGCGGCAGCTTTGCCAGAGTGTCGCGCGAGTCCCAAACGCCGAAGACCAGCGAAGTCGGAGCTAGCTTGGCGAGGGCTGACGCGTCGCCGGTATCGAGAAAACTTTCGAAAGCTTCCTTGGCCTGGTCCCGGATTTCGCTGGATCGGATGATGGCGTCGCCAAGGCGGTGCCCGGCTTCCAGAATGGAAACCACCTTCTGATTGCCGTAGGTGATATCGATCTGCGGCACCAGATTGGCCAGTGGGTTGGCTGGATCGGTGGGATCGGCCTTGAAGATGGGCTCAATGCGATTGGCCTGGGAGCCGACGCTGTCGATCGTAACCACCCGGGTTCCATCCGACAGCGTGTCGATGTTGTAGCGACTTGGTGATGAAGACACCTCGGCGTAGGTCGGCGGAAAGATCACAGATCCTTCGCCCTCGACCGGTAGCAGCTTTTGCTTGAGGTGCAGGGCAACCGGACCCATAGGATCGTCCGCCCAGGAGTCGATCGTCTGGTCGGAAACGGTAGCCGGAGTAACTTCAGGCATGGTTGGTGTGCTCCTCAGCAAACAGGATGCACCGCGCTTGCCCCTCCTTGCCGGGCCAACCCAGGTGCATAACGAACCGGCGGTCGGGTAATCCCGGGAGAGAAGTGCCGAGACAGGCGCGTGCGAGTTGGATGGGCAGCGCCACTCCCCAGGCGCCGTACTCGTAGTGCAGCTTGTCAATTAGGGAAGGGCGGGCGTTCTGCAGACCGAGCGCCGCGAGCAGCTCGACCAGCGGATATCCGGCAACCTTCATGTTGCCGTGCGCGTTCAACGAAAATCCGAGGTCGAGCGGCACATAGCTGGCTCGGCTATCAAACCGGAATGAGCTGGACTGCCGAGCCGAGATCTCAAAAGGTGCGACACTAGCGCGCGCGCGGGCGGTCGTCGGGAACGCCGCGAGCTGTGCTAGCAGGTCGCGGGTGAGCGCCGCGCCCGAGTAACCGCCCATGCCCGCCCAGAGTTTTGCCGTGTCTCGCTGCCGCGTCCCGTCGGCCCAGTGCTCCAGCCGCAGCTTCCGTCCATTCGGATCGATAAGTACGGTCGGTAGTGCACTTGGCGTCCCCGGCTCGGGGCAGGGATAACGGTGATCTCGCTCAGCCTCGGTTGGCACGCCCGGTTCCGTCGCACGCAGCATGCTGCCGAGGGGCGCCACGGCGCGAGCTTCGGCATCGAACAGAAACTCCAGCACCGTCTCGATCGGGTTCTTCGCGCCCTCGGCCTCGAGCACGAAGCGCTCTTCCTCGCGCCAGTCGAATCCGCCTTCGGCGGGGCCGCAGAGGATGTCGGCGGCTTCCAGGAAGCCGAGGCAGGCGAAGACCTGACCGGGATTGCGCAGGTCTACTGGAATGACGGCGCGGCCCATCAGGCGGGTTCCTCGGTCTGGGCCGGTTGTGCTGCGGTCGGAGATGTCGGGACTGCCGCCTCGTCCCGTTCGCCGGCCGCGTCGTTGCGGGCGGACGCCCTCCAGTCGGCGGCGCGCAGCAGCGCCTCCCACCAAGCGAGGCCCCAGGGTCCCCAGTCGCGCTGCAGCCGGGCAAAGCGCAGCGCCGCCGCCGCCGCCCGCGCCTCGCTTTCGGAAGGCGTCGACGCCGGGTCGACCGGGGCGATCAACGGTCGCGCGTAGCCATGGTGGGCGGCGATCAGATGCAGTGCTAGGTCGTACAGTTCCGCCGGCACGCCGGCCAACGCCGCCGGGTTCGCCTCGGCGTCCTTCAGCGAGCCGAACTCATGCCGGTATGTGTGCCGGCCGATCCTGAGTCGTGCCGGATCACCTGCCCCTGTGGTCTTGGCGTAGGGGCGCCCACCGTCGCGCGGCGCACGCATCGCGTTCTGCCACAGGTCGCGGCCCTTGCCGAGGTCGTGGGCGCGGGCAGCACTTACCAGTACGGCTTTGTATTCGGGGGCAAGCCCGAGCGCCTCGGCAAGATTGCCGGCCTCTTCGGCCGCCCACTCGCTGTGCTCGAAGAGTCCCTGCTTTTTCCGGGCGAGCGCAGGGTCGCCCGTGCGCTCGCTGTCGGTCCCGCGCGAGACGAGGACGGTGAGAGTCCGCGGATCGTCCTCGTCGCCCGTCGAGAGCGGCAGGCGGAAGGCCAATTTCCAGGCGCCTGCTTTCACCGGTCCTTCCGCCGAGTTGAACACTTGCGCGCGAAAGCCCGTCGCCCAACCCTCCGGCGCTTCGGCGTCAGCGCACGAGGGAGGTTCTGTCGCGCCGGCCGAGAGCAGCCCGTTGCTGTCCAGCCCGCCCAGCGACGCGGAAACGACGACGGTGGCGTTCGTGATCAGACGGCGCAGAGCCTCCCGTTCCGGTGACGCCCCCTTCGATGGAACCTTGGCTAGGTCCTCGACAGTCCAGGCGCCCAAGCCATCTTCCGGGCGGGCGCCGCGCGGCAGCTCGCGCAGACGTTTCAGCTCCCGCGCCGGCGTGAGCACGAGAATGCCTTCACGGGTCTCGGGTGCCCGAGCGGCTCCGTTCTCGTTGTCGGGATCCTGGTCTTCACCCAGCACGTTGCGAGCTCGGGCGACTAGCGTTTCGATGATCAGGCTGACCGGTGCCTCCAGGATCTCGCTTGCGTGCGGAGGGGCAGCGGAGAAGAAGGTGTCTACCTCCACCTCCAACGGCTCCGTGTCTTCCCGCCGCCAGGGCAGGAACCGCCGCCAGATGACCTGCGCCTGCGGCTCCTCGTCGTCGATCCAGCCGCGTAGCCATGGCTCCGGCTCCGGTCGGCCCGGGTGATCAGGCAGCGAGGTCAGCGACCAGGCGTCGACGACGGCGCGGTCGAGCGCCGGCCGCAGCGGCGCAGGCGTCGTCGCCGCGTCTATTCGCGCGGCGCCGAGCCGCGCCTTCATCTCAGCCAGAGCCTGGGGGCTCGCGTCCTGCCTGCCGTCCTCGCCCGCCGGCAGCTCTTGGAGCAAGGCTTTCGTTGCGGCAAGCAGAGCTGCGCGGGTTTCGGCAGTCCGCGTCTTCTCGTCATCCTTGGCATCGGCCTTCGGCATCTCCGGCGGCAGGCACAGGACGTCGATGAGCGCCCGCCGCCCCACGCCGCCGCGCCGGTTCACCCGGCCCAGCCGCTGCACCATCCGCTCGTAGGCGACCAGATCGCAGACCATGTGGTCGGCGTCGATATCGACCCCGACCTCCCCCGCCGAGGTCGCCACCAAAAAGGCCGAAGCCTTCCGCGGTGGGGATTCGGCCGAGGCCGGACGAATAAAGCCGTGCTCAGTAAGGCTGCTGACCAGCTTGTCGCGCTCGTGAACCCGCCGCTTGCCGAGCAGCACTTCCAGCGCGTGCGGCGGCTCGGCAGCGCTCCGTTTGCGCAGGTCGGTCTCGACTTCCTGCGCGGTCCTATAGGCGTCGCAGAACACCAGAACCCGGTTGCCGCCTTCGCCCAGCGCCCAGGCCCGCTCGGCCAAAGCTTTCGCGAGATCGGCACCGGAGTCGAGATCACGCAGATCCAGCCGCTTGCCGGCGGTATAGCGCTGGTGGACCATCGGCTGGGTCGCTGGATCGCAGTCCTCCGGTTCCAGCTGGAAGACGTCGTGCTCCGCCGTGCGACCGGTGGCTGAAAGCGCCAGCATTCGGAAGCAGGGAACGACGTCCCGGCACGCCTCGCTCCGCGGCTTCAGGCTGTCGTCGCGTTCGACGCCCCGTAGCAGCGCCTCGAACGGCGGGCAGAGGTGCGCCTCGTCGAGCACGATGAGAGTGTCGGCACCGAGCAGCCCCGCCTGATATGGGCGCATGCCGCGGCTCACCCCGTAGCCCTCGAACAACAGGCGGGAGCCGATCATATCGATGGTGCCGACGATGATCGCCGGCCGCGACGGATCGGTGAGCCATTGCCGATTGTCGGCGAACTGGCCGCGCAGCGTCGAGATCGGCAGATCCTCGATGCCCAGCGCGGCCGCAGCATTGCGGCGCAGCGTATCTGCAAACATCGTGGCCTGATCAACCACCACCCGCCGGTCGACGACGTAAACGAGACGCCGCGGCAGTTCCGGATTCACCGTGCGCGCCAGTAGCCAGATCGCCATCACGCTGGTCTTGCCGAGCCCGGTCGGCAGGTCGAGCGCGGGCGGCAGATCGTTCGCGACGAAGCGCGCGAACAGCCGCTCCTGCCAGCGAAAAGGAGCGTGGCCGGTCAGCCGCCGGAACGGCTCGGCGAACGCGCTTCCGTCCGCCGCAGTGTTACACGAATTGCGTGTCGCAGACTTCACGCGCCCGCTCCCCCTTCAGGCTGCTTCCCGGTAGACCTTGCCTTGCGTCGCCGCCGGGCGTCCCCACAGCCTCATATACTGACATAACCCGAACGAGGGAAGCGTGACCGGCTTCACGAAGCACAAAGCTTTCGCTCCGCATCGCCCACGCTCCTTCGAACAATGAGGCCGCGGCATCGCTGCCGCGGAAGATTTTGATTTTACATCAGATGCTTCGTATCTGCTCTAGCTTCAATGAGGCCGGCGTGACCGCCGCGATGGAGGGCGTCTGCCGGCGCGCGCACTTGTCGTCTGCCCCGGCAGACGCTACGATATTATGTTGTTGGCTGACCAAGCCATGAATCCTCCTAAGATGATAGACGTTGCGCCACGGCGGGCCGAAGCCGCCGTGGCCAGATGTACCCTAATGAGGCCCGAATGTAAAGAGACTTTTAGAGAAGATAACAGGCAAACGCTGCCCGGGGCCGGCGCGGCGGCGTCCACCCGCTGCGCAGGAGCCTCGCAGCGGCTTGGCCAGATGAGCCCGGATCGAAAGGATCGACGCCCTCGCCATCGGCCGCTAGATCCACTACGTTATCACAGCCGTTATAACAGCCGGGCCGGTCACGATGATTGAAGTGAAGATCCGCAAGGTCGGCAACTCGCTGGGCGCGGTGCTGCCGCGTGAGGCGCTGGCGAAGCTGCGTGTCCAGGAAGGTGACCGGCTGTTCCTAACCGAGACGCCGGACGGCTACCGCCTCACGCCCTACGACCCCGAATTCGAACGGCAGATGGCGCTCGCCGAAACCGGCATGGCGGAGTATCGCAACACCCTGCGTGCCCTGGCCAAGTAACGGCTGGGCATGACGGCCCGAGACACCGTCTGGCTCGATCCGTGGGTGGTCGAGGCGGTGCATGACCGGCTCCTGGCGGAGCACGGTGGCGCCGCCGGTGTCCGCGATGCGGGGCTCCTGGCCTCAGCCCTTGCCCGGCCGATCAGCCGCGCTGCCTATGGTGAAATGGACCTCTGCACGCTGGCTGCTGCGTACGCGGCAGGGATCGTCCGCAATCATCCATTCGTCGACGGCAACAAGCGAACGGGTTTCATGGCGGCGTACATCTTCCTTGCCCGCAACGGGCTGCGGGTGAAGGCGCCGGAGGACGACGCGACGCGCGCCATGCTGGCACTGGCCGCGGGGGAAATGACCGAGGATGTGTTCGCCGCCTGGCTCAGGACATGGACGGCGTAGCCGGGAGCGGACGACTGTCATCCCCTTCACAGACACGGCCGCCGTTCGGCGCCACGCTGTCGTCGTCAGGGGGAAGGTGCGTCGCCGGGCTGCTTCGCCGCGGACCGGCGCACCCGGGGGGACACACATGCCGGACGATCAGCCCGAGTTGCCGTTGCCGGCGCCGCCGTTGCCGGCCGATCTGCCGCTGCTGCCGGCGCGGATGCTCAACGAGTTCGTCTACTGTCCGCGGCTGGCGTACCTGGAGTGGGTGCAGGGCGAGTGGGCGGACTCCGCCGATACCGCCGAGGGCACCATCCGGCACCGCCGCGTCGACAAGGCCTCGGGTGCGTTGCCGGAGGCCGACGACCTGGCCGACGACGATCGTATCCACGCCCGCTCGCTCACCGTCGCCTCGGAGCGGCTCGGCCTGATCGCCCGCATTGACCTGATCGAGGCCGAAGACGGCGCCGTCGTCCCCGTCGATTACAAGCGCGGTAAGCGGCCGCACCTGCCAGTCGGCGCTCACGATCCCGAGCGGGTGCAGGTGTGCATCCAGGGCCTGATCTTGGAGGAACACGGCTACCGCTGTGACGAGGGGGTGCTGTACTTCTGCGAAAGCCGCGAGCGGGTCCGCGTGCCCTTCGATGCCGAGCTGCGGGCGAAAACGAGTACGGCGATCGCCGGCCTGCGCCTGGTCGACGCCGGCCGGCATATCCCGCCGCCGCTGGAGGACAGCCCGAAGTGCCCGCGCTGCTCGCTGGTCGGCATTTGCCTGCCGGACGAGGTCACCTTCCTGAAGCACGGCCGGATCAGCCCACGTCCGCCCGCCGTCGGCCGCGACGACGCGCTGCCGTTGTACGTGCAGGCGATCCGCGCACGCATCGGCAAGCAGGCGGAGACGCTGAAAATCGAGGTCGAGGACCAGCCTTCGACGACGGCACGGCTGATCGACGTCTCCCAGGTCGTGCTGATCGGCAACATCTCGATCACCACGCCCGCGGTGCACGAGTTGATGCGCCGCGAGATCCCCGTCAGCTGGTATTCCTACGGCGGCTGGTTCCTCGGCCACACCGCCGGCACCGGCCACAAGAACGTCGAGCTGCGCACTGCCCAATACCGCACCAGCTTCGATCCAGCGCAGTGCCTGGCGCTCGCCCGCGGCCTGGTGGCGGCGAAGCTGAAGAATGGCCGCACCCAGCTGCGCCGCAACTGGCGGGACGGTACGCCGCCGCCAACACTGCTCGACGACTTGAAGCGCCAGGCGGAGCACGCGCTGCGCGCCCGAGCCTTGCCCGAGCTGCTGGGCATCGAGGGCTCCGGCGCCGCGGTCTACTTCCGTCACCTTCCCGGCGTGCTCAAGCGGGACGGCAGTGAGGCCGCCTTCGACTTCGAAACCCGCAACCGCCGGCCGCCGACCGATCCGGTCAACGCGCTGCTGTCGTTTGCTTATGCGCTGCTGGCGCGGACGTTCACGGTGACGCTGTCGGCCGTCGGACTGGATCCCTACCGCGGCTTCTACCACCAGCCGCGTTACGGCCGGCCGGCGCTGGCGCTCGATCTGATGGAGCCGTTCCGCCCGCTGATCGCCGATTCCGCCGTCATTCAGGCGATCAACAACGCCGAAGTGCAGGTATCCGACTTCGTCCGCTCCGGGCCGTCGGTGGCTCTGAAACCAGACGGCCGCAAGCGCTTCATCGCCGCTTTCGAGCGGCGGCTGAGCCACGAGATCACCCATCCGCTGTTCGGCTACCGGCTCAGCTATCGCCGCCTGCTGGAGGTGCAGGCCCGCTTGCTCGGCCGCTGGCTGCTGGGCGAAATCCCCGAGTACCCGCAGTTCGTGACCCGCTGAGTAGGCCACCATCCTCCTCCTCCCGCGCAGAAGAGGGCCGGGGTGAGGGGACATCGACCCACGCAAGGGACTCGCGCCATGCTCGACGAAGAGCGTCTGTACGTAGTCACCTACGATATCGCCGAGCCGAAGCGCTGGCGGCGCGTCTTCAAGTTGATGAACGGCTATGGCGACTGGCTGCAGCTTTCCGTATTCCAGTGTCGGCTGACGAAGAAGCGCAAGGTCGAGTTGCAGGCGGCACTCGCCGAGCTGATCAACGACAACGCCGACCACGTGCTGTTGCTCGATCTCGGCCACGCGGATAAAGTCGAACTGCGGGTGACCAGCCTGGGGAAGACGTTCGCCGCGGTGGACCGGCAGCCGATCATCGTCTGAGCGCCAGCGCGATCCACGGCGGTTCTCGCCGCACCGGCGCGAGCGCTGCAGTGGCGCAAAAACTCCGGGCAGCGCTCGCGAGCCGGCAATGTGTTGAAGTGCCTGTGATCTTGGACATCGTCAATCAGAACGAACACGGACCGGCGGAGCGTCCCGACCGCCCCGGCACAGCAGCGCTCGCAAAACCGCCCACGGCCGGTTACACATCAACGGGTTGCCACCCGGCCGACTTCCGCGGCAGCAATGCCGCGGCCTCATTGAAGCCCACCGGCATGTCAGCATTCATTTACGGGCGCAACCAGGGGCGACTTCCGCGGCAGCAATGCCGCGGCCTCATTGAAGCTGCGTCGTATTCAGCCCCTCGACTGCCGTTACCCGCGACTTCCGCGGCAGCAATGCCGCGGCCTCATTGAAGCACCCTGTCCAGCGGCAATGCCGCGCTGAGAATACTTGACTTCCGCGGCAGCAATGCCGCGGCCTCATTGAAGCATGAACAACAGAGATAAGAACACGCTGACCAACAAAGGCGACTTCCGCGGCAGCAATGCCGCGGCCTCATTGAAGCTCGCGAACGTGGAAGGAGCCGACTGACGCCCTATGGGACTTCCGCGGCAGCAATGCCGCGGCCTCATTGAAGCAAGAAATCCGCCGAGGAATCGAGCACGAAAAACACCGGACTTCCGCGGCAGCAATGCCGCGGCCTCATTGAAGCTGAACCCCCGGCCTCGGTTTCAGCCCACGCCGTGCCCCCGACTTCCGCGGCAGCAATGCCGCGGCCTCATTGAAGCGCGGCGTTGAGCGCGGTCTTGCTCTGCGTCTCCGCCGACTTCCGCGGCAGCAATGCCGCGGCCTCATTGAAGCGATTTCGGATCGCCGCCGGCAAAGCGGTACTTCACGCGACTTCCGCGGCAGCAATGCCGCGGCCTCATTGAAGCGGATGTACCTTCGAAGCGCGGGCGCTTCGTCGGACGGCGACTTCCGCGGCAGCAATGCCGCGGCCTCATTGAAGCGTGACCACCGCACCCGCCGGCAGCGGGGCGTTCATCGCCACGACTTCCGCGGCAGCAATGCCGCGGCCTCATTGAAGCAAGTGAATCTAACGCATTACCTACGGCATTGATATCTGACTTCCGCGGCAGCAATGCCGCGGCCTCATTGAAGCGCATCCCGGAGGTTTGCATCCCCGACTTCCGCGGCAGCAATGCCGCGGCCTCATTGAAGCGTTGCTGGCGTACAGGCTGGTGATCTGGACGATCGAGGACTTCCGCGGCAGCAATGCCGCGGCCTCATTGAAGCCTCAGTTCGAGCGCCCGGTATAGCTCCCACGCCCAAGACTTCCGCGGCAGCAATGCCGCGGCCTCATTGAAGCTCGTCCATGTCGGCCAGTTCGTCGAGCCCGCGCCGCCGACTTCCGCGGCAGCAATGCCGCGGCCTCATTGAAGCACCGGCCTCACCGGCAGGGACAACGCCGGGTTCTCGTGACTTCCGCGGCAGCAATGCCGCGGCCTCATTGAAGCGTGATGATCATGGCGTCTGGCCGGGCGATTGTCCGGCGGGACTTCCGCGGCAGCAATGCCGCGGCCTCATTGAAGCGGCTACTCGCGCGACGGCAAGCCCGTGTTCGAGCGGGCGACTTCCGCGGCAGCAATGCCGCGGCCTCATTGAAGCTGCTTTCGCCCAGGTTTATCCTATCTTGTTTCCCGCAGGACTTCCGCGGCAGCAATGCCGCGGCCTCATTGAAGCACGTCGGACATGACGATGAACAACACGAACATCAGCAGCGACTTCCGCGGCAGCAATGCCGCGGCCTCATTGAAGCCGAGTTCTCGCGCGATAGCTTCGTCGCTGATCCCGAGCGACTTCCGCGGCAGCAATGCCGCGGCCTCATTGAAGCGACCGGAAACGCCGATCGCGTCGCAATCCACCGCCACGACTTCCGCGGCAGCAATGCCGCGGCCTCATTGAAGCCATCGACGATCCGGCTGCGGATTGGTCAACCGCCGCGTCTGACTTCCGCGGCAGCAATGCCGCGGCCTCATTGAAGCAAGGCATGGGACGGCTGGTCGCAGCTCGGCGTGCCGGGACTTCCGCGGCAGCAATGCCGCGGCCTCATTGAAGCGACGCCGGCCGACACGACGACCGAGCCCACGCGGCAGACTTCCGCGGCAGCAATGCCGCGGCCTCATTGAAGCGTCGTTGCGGGATTGATGTATCCCACTTCGTCGTCACCGGACTTCCGCGGCAGCAATGCCGCGGCCTCATTGAAGCACATCCAGAACGCCGAAGCGACCGTTTCCACGAACAGGACTTCCGCGGCAGCAATGCCGCGGCCTCATTGAAGCGTCTCCACCATCGCCGCTCGCGTCAAAGCGGCGCCCGGACTTCCGCGGCAGCAATGCCGCGGCCTCATTGAAGCGGCGAGCAGGGCGCGGACCTCACGCCGTCCGGCATCGTCGACTTCCGCGGCAGCAATGCCGCGGCCTCATTGAAGCTCGATCCCGGTCGTTGGGTCGGACGACGCGGACTTGACTTCCGCGGCAGCAATGCCGCGGCCTCATTGAAGCGTTGTCTGCCGCAGCTAGAACATCCAAGGCGGGAATGACTTCCGCGGCAGCAATGCCGCGGCCTCATTGAAGCTTCCGGCAGCAGCCACAGACGTACCAGGGTAAATTTGTTGACTTCCGCGGCAGCAATGCCGCGGCCTCATTGAAGCTCCTGGCAGTTCGGCAGCCACTCCCCCCACTGCTTGAAGACTTCCGCGGCAGCAATGCCGCGGCCTCATTGAAGCTGAAGGTTGGCACCCCACAGGTTGGCATCCTGTAGGTTGGCATGACTTCCGCGGCAGCAATGCCGCGGCCTCATTGAAGCATGGCCTACTGCGCCAGCGTGCAGGACTGGTGCGCGGACTTCCGCGGCAGCAATGCCGCGGCCTCATTGAAGCTTGTCGAAGTCCGAGACGCCGCCGTAATCAGCCACCAGGACTTCCGCGGCAGCAATGCCGCGGCCTCATTGAAGCCGTGCTGGCGAAGGGCGATCCCCGCGTAAGTGCCATGACTTCCGCGGCAGCAATGCCGCGGCCTCATTGAAGCACAGATCACCCGCCGGCTCAGACGGGCGAGAGCGAGACTTCCGCGGCAGCAATGCCGCGGCCTCATTGAAGCGTCCAGTCCTCGTCGGCGGGGGTCTCCGTCTGTCAACCGACACGAGGAACTGACCCCCTGGGTGTGTGGGGCTTGTCCCGGTAGTCCACGGGAGGGACCCGCGCGGAGCGCAGCGCCCTCACGCGGCAAGCGAAGCGGAGCGCGGGAGGGGCCTGTGGGCCCACCTGGACAAGCGAG
>Ga0209573_1002026_pt1 | contig 27629 bp, 13 predicted proteins | sample TNRBio252014_DNA_FD_185870 | JGI IMG/M metagenome (GOLD analysis project Ga0209573, IMG submission 185870) | Wastewater treatment Type I Accumulibacter community from EBPR Bioreactor in Madison, WI, USA - TNR Reactor_6/25/2014_ DNA (SPAdes)... | ecosystem: Engineered > Bioreactor > EBPR >... | reverse complement strand
GGGTGTCTTCCGGCGTGCTGGCGGTATCGGGGTTGGCAACAGGTACGGCATTGGTGACGACGACGCTGATCGTCGCGATCTCGCTGACGCCACCGCTGCTGACGGTATAGCTGAAGCTGTCCGGTCCAACGTAGCCCGGCGTCGGGGTGTAGGTAATGGTGCCGTCGGGATTGAGCACGGCGGCGCCGTGGGCTGGCATGCCAATGGCCGCGATCGCCGCCGCAGGATCCTCGAAGTTGTCGGCTGTGGCGCCGTTCGTTCCGGTGAGAGGATCGAACACGAGCGCTGCAGTGCTGTTGGTGGTGACGCTGTCGGGGACAACATCGACCACCGGGTTGATCGTGACGTTGACGGTCGCGGTTTCGGTCACACCCGTCGGACTGGTAACCGTGTAGGTATAGCTGTCGCTACCGTTGTAGTCGGGGCCAGGGGTGTAGGTGATGGTTCCGCCGCTGTTAATGACGACGCTCCCGTGTGTGCCCTGCGTCACGCCAGTGACGACCGGATTGCCGTCAAAGTTGTCATTGGCCAGGACGGTGGTGGTGACAGGCGTGTCTTCGTCGGTCACGGCGGTGTCGTCGACGCTGTCGGCCACCGGGTTGATCGTGACGTTGACGGTCGCGGTTTCGGTCACACCCGTCGGACTGGTAACCGTGTAGGTGTAGCTGTCGCTACCGTTGTAGTCGGGGTCAGGGGTGTAGGTGATGGTTCCGCCGCTGTTAATGGCGACGCTCCCGTGCACTCCCTGCGTCACACCAGTGACGACCGGAGTGCCCTCGAAGTTGTCATTGGCCAGGACGGTGGTGGTAACAGCGGTATCTTCGGCGGTGGTCGTGGTGTCATCGACGATGTCTACTACCGCACTGACATCAAAAGTGATGGTGTTGGCGCTGGGGTCGGTGTTGATCCCGCCGTTCAGAACGCCGCCATCGTCACCTACCTGGAAGGTGAAGCTCGCAACGGCAGAGCCATTGAGGTCCGGTGGTGGTGTCCACGTCAGATTAGCAATGTCGGCGACGGTGATCGATTGTGGGACGCTCAGTACCGTGCCGGATGATTTCAGAGCGCCGGTAGCGGGCAGCGTCGAGATCAGCACCGAAGCCAGGTTATTGGCCGGGCTGTCGTGCGCATCGGTGAAACCAAAGTCGGCTGCCTGAAACTGGTAGGCGGTGTCCTCGATCGCCGTAATGGTTTTGTCGGCACCTGCAGGAGCGTCGTTGACCGAGATAATGCTGGTGCCGAGAAACACCGCATTGCTGCTATTGCTGTAGCGCGTACTACCGCCCGATAGCGTCGTATCGTTGGAGACGTCGACGCTGTCCTCGGCAGCGGGCAGAACGCCGACCGAGTTGTCGGCCAGGCGCACGCTCAGGCTGCCGGGCGTGCCGTTCCAGTCGGCGGTGGCCTGGAAGCGCAGGGCGTAAGGGCCGGGCAGGAACAGACCACTGGCCGAGGTCAAGGCGGTGCTGATGTTGGTCCAGCCGCTACTACCGTCGGCCGAGTACTGCCACGTCCCTTGTGCTGCAGTCGCCGCATTGTCAGTGATGACAATGCCGGCAAAGAGGTTGGCAACGGAGCCGCCCGTGAAAGCCGTCTGATCGTCCCTGGCGTCGCTGAACGCGGCGTTGCTGCCGGCAGTGTCGAACAGGTTGGCGATGGTCTCCTGACTCGGACTGGCGGCATCCTCGAGCGAACCTGCCAGATCCACACTGGCGAGCAAGCGCGTCGGCGCGTCGTTGATCGCGACGACCGTCAGGGCGACGGTGTCGGTGGCAGTGGAAAACGGGGTGGTGTCGCCGATGCCGATGCTGCTTACGTTCACTTTGGTGCCGACGGCGCTGGCGGTGCCGTCGGTCTGATCCCAGGCGCGAAACTTCAATCCGAACAAGCCGGGGGCGGGGGCGAGCGTGCCGTTGCTGTCGAGGTTCGGCTGGAAGTAAATGCGGTCGCTGTCACGAAGCAGCAAAGCGCTGTTTTCCGCAACAAGGCCGACGTCAAGCCAAGCGCTACCGCCGTTGGTGCTGTAGAACCAGGTGCCCATAGTGGTATCGGTTTCAATGATCGCGATGCCGTACGCGGCACCCGCATCGACATCGCTGACACCGCCGGTCAACGCTGACACCAAAGAGCCAACCGCAGCCATTGGAAGCGCGTCGTCTTCCGCTACGGTGATGGCGAGGGCGGCGTCTGCCAGCACCGGCGCATCGTTTACTCCCCGCAGAGTGATGGCTTGAGTTACGGCGGCCTCTTCGGCGCCGCCCAGCCCTTGTGGACCGGCGGTGACGTTGTCGCCGGTATTGCCGTCGTTGATCCTCCACACCAGTTCGTTGAGAATGTCGAACTGCCCGTCGGCGAGGCTCTGCCTGGTGTTGCGATACGTCAGCGCCTGCGCCACCTGCTCGACTTCTGCTGTCGTGGTCCCAGCAGTAAAAATAACCGAGAACGCTCCACCAGTATTGCTGAAGGTACCAACGACACTGGTGCCGATACGCAAATCACTCCCCTCAAAATTGACCCCGACGTCGCCGCTACCGGTAACCCCAAAAACGTCTTCGGGGTCGGGGCCGCTACTGCCCTGCAGTGAGAGTATCGCGCTTCCCCAGTCACCACTGCCGCTGGCAAGGAATGACAATTCGGGGTCACTCAGCACGGCATTAGGCGCCAGTTGGCTCGCAGCCGCATCTTCGAAGAACTGGATCAACGGATCAGCCCCCAGGGCCAGCACCGGCGCATCGTTATTGGCGCTGATGGCAACCACCACTGCACCGCTACCTTCCAGCGCCAGCGGCAGCGGCGGATTGCCCGGCGGGTTGACGGTACCCTGCGCCGTCAGACCGGTATTGGTATTGCCATCGTTGATGATGTAGCCGATGGTCACCTGCGTCGGCGGATTGTCGTTGCCGTTGCTGTAGGTCACCGCCTGCAGGACCTGGTCGGCCTGCGCGCTCGAGGTCCCGTCGTTGAAACTGATCGTCAACACACCTCCGGTGTTGGTAAAGCTACCCACCACGGTCGTGCCGATGCGTACATTGGCCGCGTTGAAATTGACGCCGGTGTTGCCGGAGCCCGTCAGCCCGAAAGCGTCGTCGGTGGCAGCGGTGCCTGGAGTTCCAAGCGCTGCAGTGCGCTGCAGCGTGAGCACCGCACCACCCCAGTTGTCGTAGCCGACAAGCTCGGGATCGGTGAAGGTCGCGTCAATATCGAGGACCACTGGCGGACCGTCTTCTCTGAAAGCCACCGAGCCACCACCGAGACCCGCAAATCCCGGCGCGTCATTCACGCCGCTGACCAGCAGCGGAATATCGGACAACGCGCTCATGTCACCGCCCGAGCCGCTGTTGCCCGCATCGTGAAAAACCAGGTGCAGGCTGTCGTTGCCGGAGAAATTGCTATCCGGCGTGTACTTGAGATGACTGGCAACAATCGCGGCGTTGATGTCGGCAATGCTGCCCGTGAGCGTGATGCTGCGCCCGCTCGGGCTGCCGGAAGGAACGGCCACTACCCCAGTCGACACATCGAGAGTGAGTGTGCCATGCAGCGCCGTAATGACGATGTTGGTGTTGCTGCCATAACCGCTGTCGTGGATATCCTTGTCGTCGGCGAGGACGATGTCGTTGATGGCTGTGGTGGCGTTCTCGCCTACCGTTGTGGTCGCCCGCGTCATCTGTACACCGTCTGCTGAATCGACGTCCAGGGTCGGCGTGTCATTGACTGCAGCCAGATTGATCAGCGTGCTGGCGTTGGCCGTGCCAGCGGTGGTCATGGCACCGCCGCTGCTGTTACCCAGATCGCTGACATTGATGGCCAGGGTACGCTCGGCGTCGCTCGCGTTTAGACTGTTGTCGTCAAGCGGCGAAGTGTATCTGAGCGTGGCGAGTGCGCTATTGATCGCGCTGACCGTGCCTTGCAGGGTGAAGGCAGAGGAGCCCAGCGATCCGCTGGTAACGCTGGTCGCTCCCGGCGTCAGGGTGATGCTTCCCGTCGGAATGCTCAGCGCGACCTCGACCGCACCGTTGCGGGCGTCGACGTCGGCGATGCTGATCGTGTTGCCGCCGGTGAAGTTAAACTCGACATCTTCGGTCGCGCTGACCGTCGCCGGCCGGCTTATCGTCGGTGCGTCATTGACCGAGGCGATGTTGACAATCTCCACGGTGGTGCTGGCACTATGGACGTCAGAGCCGCCGCCCGCAGCACCCGCCCCGGCGTTGTTCAGATCGTTGAAGGTGACGGTGATCGTCTCCGAGGCATCCGGGTTGTCGCCGGGTACGTATTCGACCGTGTCCAGTGCGCTCTGCAACTGCGCCAGAGTGCCGGTAAAGGTCAAGGTGCTGCTACCGCCGCCCCAGTCACCAGCGCCGCGATCGGTCGCCTGGCTGCCGGCGGTAACGGTCACCGCGGTGGTGTCGAGAACGAAGGCGCCGTGTGGCACGGCGAGGGTAAGCTGCCCCGTGTTGCTGCCTTCAAGGCGCGCCAGATCGACATCGCCGAGCGTAAAGATCGGCCCCACAGTGATCCTGGTGTTCTCGCTTGCCCCGACGGCGTCGATGACCGGCGTGCTGTTCGAGATCGTCGGGACATCGTTGAGCGCGACGACCGTCAGCGAAACGCTGTCGGTGGCCATGGAGAACGCGGTCGTATTGCCGTTGGTGGTGGTATCGACGCTCCCGTCGCCGTTGGCGCCGCTGGTTCTGTCCCAGGCACGCAAGGCCAGGGATTCCGTCTGCACACCGTTGTAGTTGGCGTTGGGGACGAAGTAGATGCGGGCGTTGGACGCCAGCAAGCGCGCGTTGCCGGCGTCCGCTGCGTCAAGGTCGAACCACGTGCCGCCGTCGTCGATGCTGTAGCGCCAGGTGCCGTTGCCTGCATCCGGGCCAAGCCAGATGGCAACGCCGGTAAGCGCGCCGGTGTCGACGTCACTGATGCCGCCGACCAGGCTCGAGATGAGCGTGCCGACCGCCCCGCTCGCCGCACCGGCGTCCTCGTTCTGGGTCACCGCGAGCACCGTATCGGCGAGCACCGGTGCATCGTTGAGCGGCGTGACGACAAGCGAAACGGCGTTGTCTTCGGTCGAAAAAGCCGTGCTTCCGCCGCTGAGAGTGCTGTTGGCGCGGCCACCAACGCTGCCGGTGGTCTGATCCCAGGCGCGGTAGGTGAACGTGGCAGAGGTGGCATTCTGGCCATCGGGAATGAAACGCAGCCACGCGTCCGGATCGAGCAACAGCGAACTGGTCACCGAAACGCTGCCGATGTTGCTCCATGAGCCGTTGCTGCCGTTCGTCGAGTCGAGCGAGAACTGCCAGGTGCCATTGCCGGCGATCAGACTGTCGATGGCAATGCCCTGGACGGCAGCGTTGTCGACATCGCTGATGATGCCATTCAGGTCCGAAACCTTGACACTGCGCCCGTTCACGGTCTCGTCTTCGCTGATCGACGTCAGCACGGTGTCGACATCGGTCATCAGCGGTGCGTCGTTGCGCTGCTTGACGACGATGGTATTGCTGGCGATGAGCGTATCGTCGCCCTGCAGGGTGGTACCGGCATCGTCCACAAAGCTCGCCGTACCGCCGCCGTCGACAAATGTGTAGCTGAGCGAACGCGTCGCCTGCGCGGTGGCTTGTGAAGCGTTGGCAGTGTCCGTGTTGTGGAAACTCAGGTTTTGGAGCACTGCCTTGACCGCGGCGACATTGGCGCTGGCATTGAAGGTGATACGAAGATTGGCGCCGTTGGCGCCGTCGAGGCTGCCGTCGATAGTGCCGACCTGCACCGGCCCGGCCCCGAAGTTGTAGCTGACCGCCCTACCGGCAACGCTGACCTGACCCGACGCCGCGCCCTGATCGCGCACCGAAAGCTGATCGCCAACCGTGCCGCCCGAACTGTAGGCAATCGTCAGCGTCGTTCCAGCGTTGTAGCTGGCGCCATTGGCCAGGTCGACGTCGTTGAAGAGCAGCGAGGTGTCGATCAGGGTGGCGCCGTCGTCCTCGAAATAGGTCAGCGGATTCAGCCCGGAAAGCTGCGGCGCGTCGTTTACCGGCGTGACACCGATATTGAAGGTGCCGACAGGTTCGTTGCCGCCACTACCATCCGAAATTTCGAAATCGAAGCTGTCGCTTGGCGGCACCTCGGCGCCGTTGTGCCGGTACTTCAGGTAGCCGCCCTGTATGTCACCCAGGGTAAACGATGCATCGACGCCAAGAGCGGTGATGGCACCGGCCTTGTCGAGATATAGGGTGCCGCTCTGGGTAGCGGCTGTGACGCGAAACTGCGTTTGCCGTTGCGTATTGTCGACGTCCGTCTCTGAGGTCAGTGGCGAGCCGAGCATGGCCGTGGTGATGTGTCGAACGCCACCTTCCGGGACCGTTGTGCCGGTGTTGTTGAAAATTACCGGCGGGTCATTCTGCGGCAGGATGTTGATGATGACCGTGGCGAGATTGCTGTCCAGCGCAACCGGCGCAACAGGCGAATTGTCGTTCAGGCGCCAGGTGAAACCATCGACAAGGGACTCGCTACCGTCCTGTACGTAGCGTAGCTTGCCGCCGGTAAGCATGGCGTAGGTAAACTGCGCAGCGGCGGTCCCCTCCTCGCCAGTAACGAGCGCCACGAAGCCACTGCCCCAGTCGATTTCCAGCGTGCCACGCACCGGCAGGCTGGCGATCGTGTAGGTCGCCGTGCTCAGGCTGTTGTCGCTGTCGCTGGCCGCCAGGATGCTGGCGTCAAGGATCTGGATCCGCCCGGGGTTGTCGTCCGGGCCACCCATACCGGTGTTGTAACCTTCTTCAACCCTGAAGAGGCCATTGCTGGCCAGCGGCGCATCGTTGACATTGGCGACAGTGAAAGTCACCGTGCGACTCGGACTGCGAGCGATCTCGCCCTTGTTGATGGCCAGCTGGTTGCCGTCGAGGTCTTCGACGGTCACGAAGTCCTGCTCGGTGATGGGGTCGCCGATCAGCACGTCGCCGACCTGCACCACGCCGCCGTCGCGCAGGTGAACCGTGAGCGAATCCGTACGCAGTTCCGAGTCGGCGCTGTGGAAGTAGGCGATGTTGCCATTCCCGACGTCCAGAGCGCTGAACAGCTCGTCCTGGTCGAGCGCGACCCAGGTCGCTCCGTTCCAATGCCGCAGCTCGCCACCGAGCGGAGCGGTCTCCAGAACATAGGACAGTGCCGCCGGATCGCTATCCGGATCGATGTGCTGCAGAGTGGCGAGGGTCAGCTTGACGGCGTTGGCGACTCCGATCAAGCCGAAATCGTTGCTGCCGTCGACCGCGCTCTCTTCCATCAGCGTGTCGCCGTCTTCGTTGACCGAAATTTCATCGGCACCTGGCGTCTGCTTGATGGTGGGGGCGTCATCTACCGGCGTCACGATCAGGTCGATGGTCGACGGGTCGCTTACCGTACCACCGTTACGGCTGACCTTGAAGGCATCATGGTATGGCGTACCATAGGCTGACGGTTCGTCGCCAATATTCACGTAAACAACGGCACCGGCTGCCAGATCCGCGGCGCTGAAGTCGTCGCCAGTCCCGAGCGCGACACCGTTCAGGTAGATGCTGCCGTACGCCGGCAGCAGCGACAGGGTGTAGCTGGTCGACCCCGTCAGCGTCGTCGTGTCGATGGCGGTAAAGAAACCCTCTGTCGTAATGGCACGCAGCGTGCCGCCCGCACCGGGCACGGTCGGTGTGAGCGGCTGCACATCGATGTACAGCGTACCGGTACTGACCGCAGCATCCCCATCATTGATCGAGAAGTCGAAGTGATCTTCGGCCGTCGCCGAATCGCTATCGGTGGCACCACCGCCATGCGTATAGGTGAGCAGGCCGGCGTTCAGGTCGGCTTCGGTGAAGGTGGCACCGACACCGATGATCACCCCATTCAAGCGCAGCAGACCCGCGCCAGGAAAGCTGTTCACCGTATAGACACGCTTGGCGGCATCGCTATCGGGGTCGCTGCCGGTCAGGAAAGCCTGGGTAATCGCCACCCCCGGACCGCCCTGGTCCACGTGCAACAACTGCGTGACCGGTGTCGGCGGATCGTTGCGCGCGTCGATGGTGAGGGTGACGGTGTCGCTATCGACGGTTGGCGCGAGCGTCGCGCTGTGGTCGCTGGCGACTACCTCGAAACTGGCGGTCGGGTGGTACGGTCCTGCAAAACCACTGCCACTGACCGCTGCCGGCTCGGCGCCGCTGGAGATGAAGTGCAGCGGATTGGCCTCCAGCTCTGCCTTGCTCAATGACAAGGGCGCGGTCACATCGACATAAGTACTGCCATTCCAGTACTGCAGGCGACCGACGGCCGCATCCGGCAAGCTGCTAATGGTCAAGGTCATCAGGCTCGGGTCGCCGTCGCTGTCACTCAGGCCGAGGTTGAGCACTGCAAAGTCGCTCGCCTCGCTACCGATGCGCTCGGGCACCGCCTGCGTCGTCCCGGTGATCGCAATCTGCGCGTTGACGTCGAGAATGGTGATCGGCAGCAAGACGGGATTGATCACGCCACCAGCACCGTCGCGCAACGACAAGGAGACGCTGTCGCTGGCATCCGCCGATAGCTCGCCACTGGTATGTCGATAGCTGATCTTGTCAGCCAGCACATCAAGCTGGTTGAACACGCTGCCGACGCTGAGCGGGATGCCGTTCCTGAGCAGCACTCCCTTGCCGGGCAGCGCCTCAACCCGGTAGGTGAGCTGATCGCTCTGGTTGTCCTGATCGACGACCGGGAGTTCGGTGGCAGTAATCGTCACCGTAGCGCCTTCGTTCAGCAGCAGAGGTATCGGCGTCAGTGCCGGCACGTCATTGCGCGCGCTGACAATGAAGTCGGCATCGAGACTGGCGGCGCTGAACGGCGTGACGCCGCCACCCGGCGCACTGACATTGGCGGTGTCGCCGGCACTGGCGCCATTGCTGCCATCCCAGACGTAATACTGGATGCGAGCTACTCCCGACTCCTTGGCATCGTCGGCGTTGCTGTCGGCGACGAACCGCAGCTTGGCGTCGGCCGGCAGCAGCAAGGCGTCGCTGCTGGAAAATAGTGCCGCTGGCGTCCAGCTGGCACCGTTGTCGAGCGAGTACTCCCAGACGCCGGTCATGCCGTTGGTGACGCTGCTGCCGAAGATGGCGATACCGAGAACCGTTCCCGCATCGACATCGCTGACCACCGGATTGGCGTCGACGTCGGAAAGCAAGCTGCTGACCAGTGCGCCCGAGTTTTCGTCGCTGGTCGCATTTTCGGGAATCGAGCTTGCCACCAGAGTAGCTGGCGTTCCGATGACTTTCGGCGCGTCGTTACTGCCGGTGACAGTCACCGTAATATCTGTCTCTACCGACGTATGGCCGTCGCTCAACGTATAGGTGAAGTTTTCGCTGACCGTCTGGCCGCCTTTCAGCGCCTGCACCGTCGCCAGGCTGTTGTCCACTGTGTAGCTGTAGCCACCGTTGGGGTTCACCACCAGGCTGCCGTAGATACCGACGAGTGGATTGCCAACACTACCGTCGCTGCCACTACCGGCGACAACCGTTCCGCTGCGCAGCGCGATGACGCGGAGCGTGTCGATCGGCGCGTCAAGGTTGATGTCGTTGGCGAGCACATCACCGACGACAGTACCGGCGTCTTCCGTTGCGGCGATGGCGTCGGCCGTCCCCACAGGCAGGTCGTCAACCGGCGTGACCGTCAACATGATGTCTGTCGGCCCGACGCTGATACTGCCGTCGTGCGTAGAAACAGCAATGCTGGCAGGGCCGAAGTAGTCGGCCGTCGGCGCGAAAGTCATGCCGTTCAGCGCATCGTTGACCTGGGTCAGCGTGCCACTGAAGCTGACGGTGTCGCTACCATTTGCGCCACCGGCAATCACTACCCCACTTCCTGCTTGCAGCGTAATCGCACCGCCTGTAACTGCCAGGGTCACGGTCTGGGCGTCGCCAACATCAGCGTCCGCAATGCTGACGCCGGTGATTGCCAGCGGCGTATCTTCGCTGGTCGTGCGCGTACCGCCGCCGTCCACGATGGTCGGTGGCGCCAGCAGTTGCGCAAAGTCGGCCAGCACGAAGGCAGTGGTTTCAAGCGGTCCGGTGCTCACTTCGAGCAACCAGTCGCCGCCCAGTGCCGCACTCCCCGTGGCGTCGGTCGACGCCGCAACATCCGCCTGCGTCAGCGCAGCCAGAGTGTCGACGAATTCGCGGTTATCGGCGGCAACATCGCAGCCGTAGAGCAGGATGTCACCGTCTACTGCCAGTGCCGATCCGATCCCGGTCAACACGGCGCCTTGCCGCTGCAGGTCGTTCTGATCTACCAGGCCCTGCCCGAGAAAGATGCCGTCGCGGCTACCGTGGCTGAGAATATGGATGGCAGTCAGGTTCTGCTCGCCGTCGAGCGCTGCGGCGAGTTGCGTCAAGCCATCGGACTGCTGGTCGAGCACCACCACTTTCGCCGCAGCAGCGCGCAATTTCTCGACATCGATGCTCTGCACCACGCGGCTATCGACGACGATCACTTCGCTCGGCGTCGCCTCGACGGGCGCCGCTGTTGGCGCGTCGCGAACTGCCGCCACGCCGTCGTCCTGCACTACGGCGGCGACCTCCGCCGGCGCGGCGCCGTCAAACAGGTGTCGAGGCTCGAGCGCCATCGTCAGTCGACGTGGCGACCAGGGGGAAAGCGAGGGGCGGTTTCTGGTCATGACGGTCCTCTACGGGCGGGCTGCGAATGCGAGCGTCTGGTCCATGCAGTTGACGGCAGCGCACGGCCTGCGTGCCTATCGGGTCGCTCACGGCAAGAACATTGCGCTTCCCGTGCCGTCACGATAAACCCGTCCGCAATACATGAAAACGTGAGTTTAAGGGACTTTGCGCCGTCTTGAGGAAGAATCGAGCACTACCGACGAGTTCCATCACAGCCACCCTGCTCCCGTTTCCAGCGACAAGGGTAGCGCCAGAGGCGTCGTTACTCACCGTACCAAGCGCCGCATCCGGGGACCGGTACACGCCTACCCATGTTCGCCGTCGCTATCCACAACGCTGATTTCGAGCACCTCACCGTCGATCGCCTGCGAGTCGACCACCCGATGCAGGAACTGATAGGCCACCCGCCATTGCACGCGCCCGCACAGCAGAGTCACCGTCTTGTCGTTGAGACGAATGACCTGGCCACTTCTTTCCTGCTGATCGCGGCCGACGAAGCCGACCATCTCGCCGACAGCGACCTCATTGCGACCCAGCCCCTGGCGCGGCTGCTCGCGAATCTCGACGTCGGCCCCATCGACGTTGATTGCGGCATACTCAATCAGCCAGCGCGTTTGCGTCGCAATCTCCAGAACCAGCACGCGCTTGCGACGCAGTTCGATGATTAGTGCGCTGGAGCTCGCGTTTTCCCTCGGCTCGAAATAGGAAATCGTCTGCCCGACGCGCAGCCGCGAACGAATCGAATCAAGCCACTGCGGCTGTTCGAGTACGCGGTCGATCCCCGCCCGCATCCGGTACAGCTCGAAGGCGGAAGCCTGATTGAGCGCTTTGAGCACATCGGAGAAATTCATTCTGGAGCCTCTTTGTGGGAACTGGTGGGTGGCAGTCGAAGCGTCGCAGCCACTACGGAGAACATCGCCGCCGTGGCTGCAAACCTGCCCAGCGGCCCAGTTACCGATTGTATCGCCGCGAAAGCCTTTGCAGCGACCCCGGGCGGACAGCGAACGGCCGAAACTTGCAACATCGCGGGTGATCCCTTCGCGCCCTTCCTGGCAGCTATTCCTCGGGGAATCTCACCATCAACTGCTGCACGATCCACGTCGCCTCGGCTTCCGTAAGAAAGCGATGCCACGGTGGCATTGCCGTCCCCGGGCGACCGCCGTAGATGGTGGCTACCAGTGAGTCGACGGGCTTGTCGCGCAAGGCCTCGGGCGTCAGGGCCGGACCCAGGCCACCGTGCAAGGTCATGCCATGGCAGGAACCGCAGTCCTGACGAACGAGGTGCACGAGTTGCTTCTGGCGTTCGGGGGTCGGTGCCTCAGGCTGAGGAGCAGCCTCGGCAAAAGCGCCGCGGGAAACAAGCAGCAGAGCGAGAACAAGAACGATGGGCATGGTCTGCGAGTCGGTAGGGTTGGGCTCGGTGGCGCCTTGGCTCGCCCTCTTCCGCGCTAACGAGAAGAAGGCGGCGAGCCGGCATTTTATCCGAAGACGGCCTTGAAAACGGCTCGCGCGGCGTCCGATCGCTGTCCATACGGCACAGCAGTGGCAGTTTGCGCGCTCGTCTCGCACGGCCCATAATGCGCGCTGGCATCCGCGGCTGATGGCGGCGGGAAACAGATACAGCGGGAGACAAGCAATGGATCTTTGGACATGCCCGGCAGTGGTCACCGGGGCAGCATCGGGCTTGGGCGCAGAAACGGCGCGTTATCTCGCCGAGGCGGGAGCCAAGGTGACGGTCATCGACATCGATGCCGTCGGCGTACAAAAAGTTGCCAACGAGATCGGCGGCCTGGCCATTCCCTGCGATGTCGCCAATTCACTCGCTGCGGAGGAGGCCCTGGCGACGGCGCGCGATGCGCACGGCGCGGCACGCGTGCTGGTGCACTGCGTGGGCCGCGGCCACTCGGAGCCGACAGTGGGTGTCAATGGGCCGATGCCGCTCGAGGACTTCCGCCAGCTAGTTGAAGTGAACCTGATCTCGACTTTCAACATGATGCGCCTCGCCGCTGCCGACATGGCGCGCCTGCAGCCGCGCTCAAACGGCGAACGCGGCGTCATCCTGTCGACCGCTTCGGTCGCCGCCTATGATGGGCAGAGCGGCGAAGCGGCCTATGCGGCGTCGAAAGGCGGCGTGGTGAGCATGATCCTGCCGGCGGCGCGCGAACTCGGCCCGCTGGGCATCCGCGTCGTCGGCATCGCGCCCGGGCTGTTCGGCACGCCGACCCTGTTCGCCATGGAAAAGAACCTCGATTCGCGACTGGCACACCAGATCCCGTTTCCGCATCGCTTCGGCGATCCGTCCGAGTTCGCGATGCTGGTCCTGCACGTGTTGAAAAACGTGATGATCAACGGCACCGTGCTGCGCCTCGACGGTGGTCACCACCGCTGAACACGCGCCACGACGTAGCCAGCGATAACCGCCACCACTCACCCGTCAGCGTTGGCTGGTAAAGGATGCTTGTGAGCAAGACCCTCGTATTGCACCTCGTCTCGCATGCCTCGGGCGAACTGGTCGAGTTGCTGGCGCGTAACGCCATCGCTCAGTTCGCAGGGCTGGAAGTCGAGCGCCGACTATGGAAGATGGTCCGTCACCTCGGCCAGGTGCCCGAGATTCTTGGCGAAGTGGCGCAGAGGCCGGGCTACGTCCTGCACAGCATCAGCCACGCCGACGTCCGGCAGGCGCTCGAAGAGGGTTGCGACCGTCTGCTCGTCCCCTGCCAGTTTGCCCTCGAACCGCTGATCACGAACCTCGCCGAGTACTCCAACACGACTGTTCAGTTCCACAGCAGTTCCGGCGACGCTTTCGACGAAGACTACTACAGCCGCATCGAGGCCATGAAATATACCCTGGCCCACGACGACGGCATTGCCAGCGAAGATCTCGATGGCGCCGACGTGATCGTCGTCGGCGTCTCGCGGGCCACCAAGACACCAACCTGCATGTACCTGGCCTCACGCGGCATCAAGGCCGCCAACGTGCCACTGGTGCCGTTCTCGCCACCGCCGATGGGGTTGCTGAAAGCAAAGGGTCCGCTGATCGTCGGACTGACGGTGGACCCGACACGGCTGGCGCGCGTCCGTTCCGCGCGCTTGCGGTCATGGGACAACGAAGACAGCCAGTACAACGACTTCAACGCTTTGCGCAAGGAGGTGCAGGACGCGCGTCGCCTGTTCGTCGCGCGCAACTGGCCGGTGATCGACGTCACCCACCGCTCGATCGAGCAAGTGTCGGCAATGATCATCGATCTGCTCAGGGCACGCGCCAACGACGCGCCCACATAGAGGGAGGCGTCGCGGGCGTTCCGATGCGCCTGTGAGAGCCTTTTCTTGCCGCCCGTCGACCTGTCGTTGCTGCTTGCTGCCGCCAGGCTTGAGATCAGGAATCCGGCAGGGTGAGAATCCACTTGACCAGGATACGGATATTCTCCTTGCCGGCGCGCTTGTTGGCCGACATGTAGTCGTCACCCCAGACGCCACCGCCGCCTTTATAGACTTTTTCCACCAGCACTTCCTCGACTTCCGGTTTGCCGCGATAGCGTTTTGCGACATCGCGCCAGGCGGGGCCACGTACTTTTATCTCTACGTCGTGGCAGCCCAGGCACCGACTCTCGTCGGCCAGTTCGAGCATGGCCGGGTCGACCGGCGGTGGTGCGGCGAGCGCCAACTGCGAGCACATGGCGGCCGATAGCAAAAAGATGGGCACTTTCATTGTCGATTCCTTGTGGCCGTTGAGGTGCCGGGAATTATGCCGGCAATCGAGCCAAAAAAAAACCGGGGGGCCATGGCCCCCCGGTTCAGAACAGGCGCTCAGCAGAGATCAGTAGACGTCGTGCTGGGTGTTGTAGACGTTGAACTTGCCGGTCGGCGTGACCAGACGTGGGTCCTTGATCACTTTCTTGACCGTACGCGTCTTGTCATCGACGACGACGATTGCCGACGGCTCGGTCTTGTTACCGGTCCAGACAGAGAACCAGACCTCGTCACCCGCTTCGTTGAACTCGCCATGCACCACGCGCTGGTTGCCTTTGGTCTTGCCGAGATCGGCAGCAGCAGCCAGGTTGATGACCTGCGACTTGGCGTCCGGATTGCCGAGCTCGTCGATGTTATAGACGGAGACCGAACCGGCGAGCTCAGGATCTGGGTTCAGCGGCGCGTCCGACCAAAGGTTCTTGGACTTCGGATGCGTCTTCACGAACAGCGAGTTGGCACCGTGGTTCTTGAGTTCCTGAACGACTTTCCAGGCTTGCTCCGGATGGCCTTTGGGATCAGTACCAATCAGGGTGATCACGTCAGCACCCAGGTGCGACGTTGCCCAGACCGGACCGAACTTCGGATGGACGAAGTTGGCACCACGACCCGGATGCGGAATCTTGGCAGTGTCTACCAGTGCCGCCAGCTTGCCTTCCTTGGTGTCGACCACGGCGACCTTGTTGGACGCGTTGGCCGCAACGAGGAAGTAGCGCTTGGTCGAGTCAAAACCGCCGTCATGCAGGAACTTGGCGGAGTTGATGGTCACTTCCTTGAGGTTGGCAATGTCGGAGTAGTCAACCAGCTTGATCATGCCGGTTTCCTTGATGTTGATCACCCACTCCGGCTTGTCGTGCGAAGAGACGATCGAAGCCACCCGTGGCTCCGGGTGATACTCGCCATCGACCGTGACGCCACGCGTCGAAACCAGCTTCAGCGGCTCGAGGGTTTCACCATCGAGAATCGCGTACTGGGGAGGCCAGTAGGCGCCGACGACTGCGTACTTGTCCTCGTAGCCCTTGTACTTCGAGGTGTCGACCGAACGCGCTTCGTAGCCGGCCTTCATCGTGGCGACGATCTTCGGCTCTTTGTACCACATGTCGATCAGATCGTAACGACCGTCACGGCCAATGACGTGAACGTAACGCCCGGAAGCCGAAATACGCGAGATATGGACCGCGTAACCGGTCTTGACGATACCCCAGATTTCCTTGGTATCGCCATTGATCAGGGCAACTTCGCCCGAGTCACGCAGGGTCACCGCGAAAACGTTCTTGAGGTTGACGTCGTTCATCTGCTTGGTCGGGCGCTCGGCGACCGGCACGACCAGCTTCCAGCTTTCCTTCATGTCCTTCATGCCCCATTCCGGCGGCACGTCAGCCGGCATCTGGACATACTTGGCCATGTCGGCAAGTTCCTTCTTCGACAAAATGTCGTCGAAGTTGGGCATGCCACCCTCGGTACCGTAGGTCATGATCTTTTCAAGGCGCGACGAACCGAGCTTGGTGGTGTTCTGCGGCTCGAGATTCTTGCCGGTCGCCCCTTTGCGCAGCATGCCATGGCAGCCAGCGCAACGTTCGAAATAGGTCTTGCCGGAAGCCGCCTTGTCCTCGGCCGACAGCGTCGGCGTCTCGGCAGCCGGTGCGGCGGCCTTCTCGGCCTTGGCCGCGAAGGCCACATTCATGGCCAACGGCAATGCTGCCAACATCAATACGTTACGAATTACCTTCTGCATGCTTGTTTCCTCTCCTCTTGAAATTTCTCGACTGTCGCCCGGCTAATCATCCGTGTCAGACTCGGCGCAGGATGACACGCCTGCATAGGTCCATTCCTTGACCTCCATCAAATATCAGGGATCGCAGAAAGCCTATGGTCGCGTCCGAGTTGAAAAGCAAGGCGACGGGCGCTTATGCTTGCACCTCAGCCAAAAACCGGAAAACAAGGAATGATGCAAACACCCTCCTCCCCGCCAGTCGGAACCGTCTACATCGTCGGCAGCGGGCCCGGTGACCTCGATCTGCTCACCCTGCGTGCCGCGCGGCTGATTGGCGAAGCGGACGCCATCGTCTACGATCATCTGATTGCCGAAGGGGTCCTCGACCTGGCGCGTGCGGACGCCGAGAAAATCTACGTCGGCAAGAAAAGCTCCAATCACACCGTCCCGCAAGAGCAGCTCAATCAACTGCTGGTTCGTCTCGCACGTGCTGGCAGGAAGGTCGTTCGCCTCAAGGGCGGCGACCCCTTCATCTTCGGACGAGGCGGTGAAGAGATCGAAGCCCTGGTCGACTCCGGCATCCCTTTCGAGGTCGTTCCGGGAGTGACCGCCGCCGCTGGCTGCGCCGCCTACAGCGGCATCCCGCTGACGCATCGCGATCATGCCCAGGCGGTAGCCTTCGCGACGGGCCACCTCAAGGACGGCACGATCAATCTCGACTGGCCGGCTTTGGCCCGCCCGAAGCTGACCGTGGTCTTCTACATGGGCGTCGGCGGCCTCGCCGAAATCTGTCGCCAGATGATCGCCCACGGCCTGCCGGCCAGCCATCCGGCAGCCGTCGTGCAACATGGCACGACGCGCCGGCAAAGGGTGTTGACTGCCGATCTGGGAAGCCTGCCGGCGCGCGTCGAAGCGGCGGGAATCGGCTCGCCAGCACTGATCATCGTCGGTACCGTGGTTCGCCTGCACGACAAGCTGGCCTGGTTTCAGCCGCCGTCAGGCAGCGCCACCTGATGCTGGGCACCGGGCGCCCGGGTGGGCCCTTGCCCCACCTCGCTCAGATGACGATCGCCAGCGCCAGGAGAAGCGCGTAGACGAACTGCAAGCGGGCCGTGCTGGCCAGTATCTGGTTGAAGACCGGACCCGCGGGCACACGCCGAAAGCGCTGCAGCAGCCGCAACGCTGGTGGCAGTAGCAGCAGCGGCAGGGCCAGCGAGAGCCCGCGCCCCATCACCAGCGCCAGGCACGGCAACAACAGCAAGGGCAGCAGCAGTTCCGCCGCATAGACCCATTGCGTCGCCTGCCGGCCGACGACGACGGCCAGGGTGCGCCTGCCGGCGCGTGCATCGGTCGCCAGATCGCGGTAGTTGTTGACCGTGATCACCGCCGCAGCGAACAGCCCGAGCATGGCTCCGGCCAGCAGAGCGGCCGGACTGATCGACAAGGTCTGCAGGTAGTAGCTGCCACCCACGGCCGCCAGGCCGAAAAAGAGCACGACAAACAATTCGCCGAGCGGGGTATAGGCGATCGGCCATGGGCCGCCGGTGTAAGCCCAGGCGGCGAGCAGCGACGCCAGCCCGATGACGACGATCGGCCAACCGCCGTGGTAGGCGAGATAAATGCCGAAGTTGAACGCCAGCGCCAGGGCGAGCCACGCCACACGCCGTACGGCGACGGCCGGCAGCCAGCCCATGGCCGTCACCCGCGGCGGCCCAAGACGATCGGGCGTATCGCTGCCGCGCTCGAAATCACCGACGTCGTTGTGCAAATTAGTGCCGATCTGGATCAGCAAGGCGGCCAGCAGAGCGACCAGTGCCGGCTGCCAGAGAAGCTCGCCGGTCTGCGCCCAGGCGACGGCATGGCCAAGGATCAGCGGCGCGACGGACACCGTCAGCGTCTTGGGTCGGATGGCAAGCCACCAGGCGCCGAGAGGCGATGGCGGCACGGCAGGTTCGAGCATTGCGCGGAGTAAGTCGTCCGGGGGTTTTGCGGTTTGAGGAGTTCAGGGCTTGCCGCCCACCCACTCGCGCAAAACAAACCGGGAAAGGTGTTTTTTTGCGGTAACATGCGCCCAAATGACCAACAAGGCAGCCCCGCAAATGATTGAAACCAAACAAAAACCCGCATTTCTGCGGGCTATGGGTGGTGCCGAGAGGGGGAATCGAACCCCCACGATGTCACCATCGGCGGATTTTGAGTCCGCTGCGTCTACCGATTCCGCCATCTCGGCTTCGGCCCGAAGTTCGCGAGCCAGAAGAGCTGCGGATTATCGCTGATTCTCCGGCAGCCGACAAGCTACAAAATCGCCTCGCCAGCAACAAGGCACGCCGCCAGCCATCCCCAGCCTGCTCTTCCCTGGCCAGCCCCCCTAAAACACCTAAGCACCTAAGCACTCCAAGTACGCTACGCACCCCATGCTCACTCTTGACGACTTTGACTTCGACCTGCCGGGAGAACTGATCGCCCAGCACCCGACTGGCGAACGCAGCGCCAGCCGCCTGCTGCAGCTCAGCGACGGCGCGCTCGCCGATCAACGCTTCACCGCCCTTCCGCAACTGCTGGCTGCTGGCGACCTGCTGGTGTTCAACGATACGCGCGTGATCCGCGCCCGCCTCCTCGGCCGCAAGGAGAGTGGTGGCCAGATCGAAGTGCTGGTCGAGCGCATCGTCGATGCTCGCCACGCGGTGGCGCAGATCCGGGCCAGCAAGTCGCCGAAAACCGGCAGTCGGATCATTCTCGAAGACGCGATTTGCCTGGTCGTCGACGGCCGTAGCGGCGAACAGGGCGAGTTCTTCGACCTGCACCTGGCAGATGAGCGGGCCAACGGCGGGGCAGACCGTAGCGACCTATGGACGCTGCTCGAAAGGCACGGCCGCTTGCCGCTACCGCCCTACATTACGCACCCCGCCAACGCCGACGATGAAGCTCGCTATCAGACCGTTTTCGCGCGCCACCCCGGCGCCGTCGCGGCGCCGACTGCCGGCCTGCATTTCGACGACGCGCTACTGGCGCAACTTGCGCAGCACGGCGTCGAAGTCGCGTGCTTGACCCTGCACGTCGGCGCCGGCACTTTTCAGCCGGTGCGCGTGCAGCAGATCGCCGAACACCGCATGCACGCCGAGCGCTTCGAGATTCCGTCGGCAACCATCGCTGCCATCGCCCGCACCCGCGCTCGCGGCGGCCAAGTCGTCGCTGTCGGAACGACCAGCCTGCGCGCCCTCGAAGCGGCTGCGCAGTGCGGGGAACTGCAGGCCGGCGCCGCCGAGACGGATATCTTCATCACCCCCGGCTACAATTTTCGAGTGGTGGACCGTTTGATCACCAATTTTCACCTGCCGAAATCAACCCTGCTGATGCTGGTTTCGGCGTTCGCCGGCTGCGACGCGATTCGTTGTGCGTATCGACACGCGATCGCCGAACGCTACCGCTTCTTCAGCTATGGCGATGCGATGCTGCTGACCCGCCGCACCTGACATCTGACACTATCACACGCTCACACTCCGCCTGCCACGCACCTGCCACCCTCCATTTTCACACTCACGCGCCAATGAACAGTCCCGCTCTGAACGCCGCCGCCATCGAGAAACTCGACCGCCAAGGGCTGACGCCCGACATTCACAAGGTCGCACTGGCCAGCGCGCTGCTGTGGACTTTTCGCACCAACACCGACGTGCACCGCCTGCTTTCGCTGAGTGGGCTGCAAAATGCCGCGGGAAAGACCTTTAGCGCCGGCGAGGTCAGGGCCGCCACCCAGAAGCTCCGGGAAAACCAGCTGCTGGTCGACGAGCCCTCGCGGGCGACTACTTTTCACCTCGTCGACGCACTGCGCACAACGCTCTATCGGCAGCTACTGGAAACCAGTCGAGGTGACTCGCTGGCACGCCTGATCGCTGACGCCGACCGCTTCAACCCCGCCAGAACGGCTTATTACTGGCCGACGGCCAGTGTACCGACGACCATCGCCTACCTACGCGCCAAGTTTCTCTCGGGCGCAGCCAGCGAAGAGCTGTCGCACATGCGCATGATCCTGTCCCGCTCGATGGACTGGAGCGCAATTCTCAGCGAGGCCGTCCTGCGGCCTTTCGACGGACCGAGCTTCCAGCGCATCGAACCGCTCTGGCGTTCGCAGCTCGCTTGCCAGGCGATCGCCAGCGTCTGCGTCTTCTGTGCGCCGCGCTTCCTGCCGCTGGCCGATTGGGCGGTCGAGCAGTTGGCCAACGATCCCGAAGCCTTGTCCACAGACCTGCGGCTTACCCTCGCCGAGCTGGCCATGCATCGCGGCGACACCGCCATGCTGGAAGCAGCGCTGGATGGAGTTGGCGAGGGCCTGAGCACGGCGATTCGTGCCGCGGCGCTGGTCATCGATGGGCAGTGGAGCAGCGGGCAGGCAGCGTTCGAAGCGGCGCTCAAGCTGTGCAAGAGCGAAATTGGCGGCAGCAAAAACCTCCTGCCCGGCAGCCTCGCCTGGTTTTATCCGCTGTCACTACTCGCGCAGGCGACGCCCAAGCACCTCGAACTGGCGCGCAAGTTCTGTGTCGCGGAGTCCGGCAAGCGTGCCCCCAGCCCCTACGGTGGCTGGGGGCGCTGGGTGCACGCCATCGACGTCCGCCTCGGCAAGATACCGCTCGAGCGGGCAGCGTTCAGGCCGACTCACGACCTACAGACGCGCTGGGCACTCGACTCGCTCTGGGCGGTCCTGCTCGCCGCCTGGCTCGGTCAGGAGACGCTTGCCGAAAACAACCCGCAAGCCGCCCTGAGCGAGTGGCGAGCGCTGATCGACAGCCTCCGCCAGGCATTGAACAGCTGCCGCCTGACCGCGCTGATGCCCATGCTCGACGGCAGCCAGGCGGTACTCGAAGGACGCGATCCGCCCGAGAATTTCTTTATTGCCGGTAGTGGTCAGCAATGGCAGGAGATCCTGCTGGCGCTGCAATCGCTGGGCGGCAGTCAGCCGGCCACCGGCAACGGCGAAGCGACGCGCGTACTCTGGGAACTCGAAATCGGCGGCCAGGGTGATCTGCTCGCCATCAAGCCCTTCGAACAGAAGCGCGGCCAACGCAGCTGGGGCCGACCGCGACCCATGAGCCTGGCGAGGATCGCCGGCAACCAGCAGCTGGCCAGCGCGGATGCGAAAGTCGCGCGCGCCGTGCGCCTCGAACACGGCTACCGCAATCGCTACCACATCGATCTGGCGGCGGCGATTGTGGCACTGCCCGGGCACCCTTGCATCATCCTGCCAGGTGCGCCAGAGCAGTTTGTCGACCTCAGTGAAGCGGCACCGGAACTTGAAGTAGTCCGCGAACAGGGGCGCTTCGTGATGCGCGTCGAGCCGCCACTACGCGCACCGCTGGCGGCCACTTCCTACTATGCGCAGGACGCCGACGAACGTCGTGAAGCGGAAGCACTGCGTCTGATCACACTCGTCGTCGATGCTCCGCAGCGCCTGCGCCTGGTTCGTTTTTCGAGTGCGCAGCAGCAGGCCGCACAGCTCGTCTCGGGTCGTTTTTCGGTGCCCGCCGAGGCACCGAATGCGCAAGACGAACTCACCAAGACCCTGCACGCGCTGGCGCTTCATTTTCACGTTCATGCCGACTCGACCCAGGCCGCGCGGCAAGTGAGCAGTGACTCCCGGCTGCGCGCCGAACTTTCACCGCTCGGCGACAATCTTTCACTGCGCCTGGTGGTCGCGCCGCTCGGTCCCGACGGACCGCGCCTACCGGCCGCTGCGGGCAGAGTACGCTTGATGGCAGTACTCGGCAGCGAAACGGTCGGCACCGAGCGCGACCTGAACGAGGAGCGCCAGCATCTGGAATCCGTACTCGACGCCCTGCCCTTTCTCGACGGCGGCGAGCGCGATGGCGGCGGCAGCGAGTGGCTGATCGAAGACCCGGAGGAAGCACTGGCGACGGTCGAAGCACTGCCGAGCTTGTCGGCGATTGCTGCCGTGGACTGGCCGAAGGGAAAGAGCGTGCGTGTGCTCACCCTCGACAGCCGCCAGCTCGGCGTAAAAATCAGCCGCGAACGCGACTGGTTCCGGCTCGCCGGACAGGCGACCCTCGACGAGGGACTGGTTCTGCAGCTGGAAACTCTGCTCAGTGCGGCCCGCGCCAAGAGCCGTTTCGTGCCCATGGGCAACGGCGTTTACGCCGCGCTGACCCGCTCGCTGAAGCAGAAACTCAGCGATCTGGCAGCGGTGCTGGAAAGCGACAAGAACGGTGGCAAGGTGCCGACCATCGCCGCTGCCTGGCTCGACGAGATTCTCGATGGTACCGAACTCGACGCCGGCAAGGACTTCCGCCAGGCCATCGACCGCCTGCGCCAGGCGCAGGCCCTGACGCCGAAACTCCCCAGCCTGCTGCAGGCCAGCCTGCGGCCGTATCAGGAAGACGGCTACCAGTGGGCGATTCGTCTGGCGACTGCCGGCGTCGGCGGCTGCCTGGCCGACGACATGGGCCTTGGCAAGACCCTGCAGGCGCTCGGCGTGCTTCTCGAACGCGCCGCTGGCGGCCCCGCGCTGGTCATCGCACCAACTTCGGTCTGCGGCAACTGGCTGGCAGAAACACGGCGTTTCGCACCGAGCATCAAGGTCCGCATCTACAGCGAAGCGAGCGACAGCGAACGCGAGGAACTGGTCACCACGGCCGGACCGCAGGACCTGCTGATCGTCTCCTACACCCTGCTGCAACTGGCCCAGGAGCGCTTCGCCGGGCGCACTTGGCATACCCTGATCGCCGACGAGGCGCAGGCCATCAAGAACGCCGCCGCCAAGCGCTCGCAGGCGGTCTTCGCCCTCGACGCCGACTTTCGTCTGGCACTGACCGGCACCCCGGTCGAAAACCGCCTCTCCGACCTCTGGTCGATCATGCGCTTCGCCAACCCCGGCCTGCTCGGCAGCAGCCGCCGCTTCGACGAGCGCTTCGCCGGCCCGATCGAACGCAACCGCGACCGCGAGGCCCAGCACGTGCTCAAACGTCTGGTCGGCCCCTTCGTTCTGCGGCGCACCAAGTCCGAAGTCCTGCAAGAGCTGCCCGCGCGCACCGAGCTGATTCTGACGGTGACCCCGGAAGCGGCGGAAGCGGCACACTACGAAGCGCTGCGCCGCGAAGCCGCGAACGAAATCGACGCCAGCCTCGACAGTGCGCCGCAAGCCCAAGCGCGCTTCAACATCCTCGCCCAGCTGACGCGCCTGCGGCGCGCCGCCTGCGACCCACGCCTTTGCAGCCCCGAACTCGGTATCGTCGGCGCCAAGGTGCAGGCTTTCGCCGAACTCGCTGCCGAACTCGTTGCGAACGGACATAAAGCGCTTGTTTTCAGTCAGTTCGTGGATTTTCTTACAATGTTACGTGAACAGATGGATGCGGCCGGAATCGCCTATCAGTACCTCGATGGCAGCACTCCCGCCGCCGAGCGTACGCGGCGCGTCGCCGCTTTCCAGGCCGGTGACGGCGATCTCTTCCTGATCAGCCTCAAAGCCGGTGGCTTCGGGCTCAACCTCACCGCGGCCGATTACGTGGTCATCACCGATCCGTGGTGGAACCCGGCCACTGAAGACCAGGCCATGGGGCGCGCACATCGCATCGGGCAGCTGCGGCCGGTGACCGTCTATCGCCTGGTCACCAAGGGCAGCGTCGAGGAACGCATCGTCGAACTGCACCACGAGAAACGCGCCTTGGCCGAAAGCATCCTCGAAGAAGGCGAAGCCAGCGCCCTGCCCTCTACCGAGGATCTGGTGGCGCTGATTCGCGGCGCGGGCTGATTCGCGACGCCTGGACCAAATTCGCGGCGCGGGCTGATTCGCGGCGCAGGCGGTGACCACTCCCGGCAAATAGTCATTTGCCTTGACCGGAAGCGCCGATTTTTCTATCCTGCCGGGGGTACGCGCGGGGCGGCGCAGCCGCCCAAGTGCCCGCTCGGTGCACCAACCATACTGACATACTGACAGCGAAGGAAAAAAGGGATAGATCATGGCTGAAGAAACCACAACCAGCACGACCAAGAAGAAACCAGCCGCCAGCAAGCCGGCGACGAAACCAACGACATTAGCTGCCGCAGCAGCCACCAAGCCGTCCGCAGCCAAGCCGCCTGCGGCGCCGAAAGCCGCAGCCGCTGCGGCGAAGAAACCGGCGGTGAAGAAAGCCGCCGTGCCTGCGGCCGCCACCGCCCCTGCAGCGAGCAGCCCACAGCCCGTTGCCGCTGCGCCGACCACCGCTGCCACGCCAGTTGCAGAAAAGCCCAGCGCCGAAGAGCGCTACTGCATGATCCAGTCCGCGGCCTACTTCATTGCTGAAAATGACGGTTTTCAAGGCTCTTCCGCGCAGTACTGGATAGACGCCGAACGTGAAGTGGCCGCACGACTCGGGGAAGTGTAAGACCCACATAGCCGCGAAGATCTCGCTTTACGGCCTCCGCGTCGCGGAGTTCCGCTTACAGATGAGGGGTTTGTAGCCATGCGCAAGCGAGTAATCCCGGATGTCCCGCAGGCCGATGCTTCGCCGCCTGGGGACTGGCTCAATCTCGAAGACCTGGCTGAGGTGGAAATCAGTTCGGAAGAGGCGGCTCATCCCATCGAGTCGGCCCTGGTGCCGGGCGGCGGCAGCGGCTGGCGTGCCGCAGTTCCGGGCAAGCAGACCATCCGCCTGCTCTTTGCACAGCCGCAGACGCTGCACAGGATCTGGCTGTCCTTCGTCGAAACCTCGGTGCAGCGTACCCAGGAGTACGTTCTGCGCTGCTCTGCCGATGGCGGACAATCGTTCCGGGACATCGTCAGGCAGCAATGGAACTTCAGCCCGGACGGGGCCAACAGCCAGAGCGAAGACCATCGCGTCGAGCTCGCTGCGGTCAACATCCTCGAACTGATCATTACCCCGGACATCGGCAACCAGGCGGCGTTCGCGTCGCTGGCACAGCTGCGCATCGCCTGAAAAGCCGCACTCGCGCGCGCCGGCTGGCAAGCGTCGCCCGGCCCGCCACGCAAATGTACGAACAGGCACGAAAATGCACGAAGATGCACGCGCGCCGACGCCGGGCTCGCCAGCTTGCTACAATGGCGGATTGACTCTGCTGCAGGCTCCCGACGATGAAACGCAACCGCTTCTCCTCCCGCAAGCGTATTTCTGCTGACGCCACCGAAGTCGGCCGTCTGGCCATCGGCCTGGCCGAGTCGGGCAGCAAGCTCGAGGATCTGTTCTGGCAGAAACGTCTGGCAGAACTCGTCGACCAACTGCTGCACGATGGCGCCGAGGAAGACTTGAACGCCTCGCTGGACCGCCTCTTCGACACGCACGCGATGGCGCATGACGATCTCGCCGACATCGTCGAGTCACAGGCCGAATCGTGCATCATGCTCGATCGCGGCCAGGATTTCGACGTCCTGCTGATTGCGGTTCCGGTACTCGGCTGGTCGCGCTTCTCGATTCCCGCGGCGGCGATTCCGCAGGGCCTCCTGCAGACCTTGAAGGTCCAGCTTGGGGCGCACGTGTTTGCCGCCGGTGCCCGCGTCGCGCTGGCCGATTACCTGTACAGCCCGGACCAGCTACCGCACAGTTTTGTCGAGACCTGGCAACTGCTGCAAAAACTCGGTGCAGCGGCGCTCGCCGGCTGTGATCTCAGCGTCGACGCCGCCAGCATGCCGGAAACAAACCGCTTCCTCTCCGACACCCGCTACGTGATCGGTGCGCTGGCGGTACCGCGTGGCCTGCCCCTTTTCCGCTGGAACGAGGAAGACAAGAGCACCCGTGAGACGGCGCTCAAGGAGTGGCTGCGCCAGGGCGCCCCCTGCTTCGAACCGCTGCTGACCGGCTGTGCCTATCAACCGCTGCTCGCCGACGCCTACCATGCGGCCTGTCGCGCCGCCGACAGCGCCTCGCGCCCCTACTCGCTGAACGCCTCGGTGGCCTTCCTGCAAGCGACGCTTGGTGAGTCAGCCGACAATCTGCGCGCCATCGTCGGCGGCTTCCACGACAAGCGGCTGGAAGAATACCGCATCGGCTTTGGCCCGCGCGACGAGGACGTCATCTACCACGGCGTGGTCTGGCCTTTGCTGGGCATCGAAGACGAAACGACCGACGTGGCCGGAGAAATCGAGAGCGTGCTGCGCAAGACCGGTCTCAAGGAAGTCACCGTCCTCGACCAGCAGTTCCCCTATGAGTTCTGCGACGACTGCGGCGCGCCGCTGTATCCCAATCTCGAGGGTGAGACGGTCCATGCCGAGATGCCCGAGCAGGACGACTCGCCCTCGCAGACTCTGCACTGAGCGGCGGCGGGCAAACTCTGATGAGCAATAGCGATCTGCTGCAGCGCAGCCTGGCCGCCGTCTGGCACCCGTGCACCCAGATGAAGCAGCACGCCGACGGCGACGGCGCCCTGCCGATCGCCCTGCCGATGATTCCCATCGCCAGCGGCAAGGGCGTCTGGCTGCACGACTTCGATGGCCGCCGCTACCTGGACGGGATCAGCTCCTGGTGGGTCAATCTCTTCGGTCACTGCAATCCGCGCATCAACGCCGCCCTGCACGCGCAGCTCGAACAACTCGAACACGTGCTTCTGGCCGGCTGCACGCACCAGCCGGTGGTCGAGCTTTCCGAGCGCCTGGCAGCACTTACCGGCGGCGCGCTCGGCCATTGCTTCTACGCTTCTGACGGTGCGTCGGCGACTGAAATCGCGCTCAAGATGTCATTTCATTCGTGGCGTAACCGCGGCCATGGCGACAAACAGGAATTCCTTTGCCTGCGCGGCAGTTACCACGGTGAAACCATCGGCGCGCTGGCGGTGACCGACGTCGCCTTGTTCAAGGATGCCTACGCACCACTGATTCGTCCGGCGAGCACCGTGCCGACGCCTGACGCACGCCTGGCGCAAGAGGGAGAGTCTGCGCTTGATGTCGCCCGCCGCGCCGCCGCGGCGCTCGAGCGCCATCTCGACGAGCACCACTCGCGCATCGCCGCCCTGATCGTCGAACCGCTCATCCAGTGTGCCAGCGGCATGGCCATGTACGACCCGGAGTACCTGCGCCTGGCGCGCGCCCTCTGCGACCGCTATCAGGTGCACCTGATCTGCGACGAGATTGCCGTTGGCTGTGGCCGCAGCGGCACTTTCTTTGCCCACGAGCAGGCCGGCATCCGGCCGGACTTCCTGTGTTTGTCGAAAGGCATTTCCGGTGGCTACCTGCCGCTGTCGATGGTACTCACCACTGACACCGTCTATGCCGCCTTCTACGACGACCGCGTCAGCCGTGGCTTTCTGCATTCGCACTCCTACACCGGCAACGCCCTGGCCTGCCGAGCCGCTCTGGCGACGCTCGACATCTTTACCGAAGACCAGGTCATCGAAACGAATCGAGCACTCAGCGCGCATCTCGCCAACTGCCTCAAGCCGCTGGCCGATCACCCGCGCGTGCGTCATCTCCGCCAGCGCGGCATGATCGCTGCGTTCGACGTGCTCAGTGACGACACGCAGTTCTCCGAGCGCTTCTACCGCCAGGCGCTGGCCCGGGAAATTCTGCTGCG
>Ga0209573_1002025_pt1 | contig 27641 bp, 24 predicted proteins | sample TNRBio252014_DNA_FD_185870 | JGI IMG/M metagenome (GOLD analysis project Ga0209573, IMG submission 185870) | Wastewater treatment Type I Accumulibacter community from EBPR Bioreactor in Madison, WI, USA - TNR Reactor_6/25/2014_ DNA (SPAdes)... | ecosystem: Engineered > Bioreactor > EBPR >... | reverse complement strand
TGGATGTGGCGCCGCCGCATTCGCGCCTGCCGGCGCTCCTACGGGAACCGGCGCGGCTTTGGTTTGCGTGCAGGAGCGGCGGAAGCCGCGAACCTTCGGCGGACGAGCGGCGGCGTGGGCGCCCTCATCATTCCCGTCCCGTCCCATTCCTGTCGCGGTCGGCCTACAATCGCCCGTCCTGCATTTGTCCAAAAACACACGGGAGGAGAAGGGATGGGTACCAACTGGATCGAGGCGATCGATGCGCGCGGTGCGGCGGCGCTGGCGTCGGGGGTACTGGTGCCGGTGCAGGCCGAGCAGATGGAGATGGAGGACGCGGGCATGCGCTTCATCGTGCGCTGGGTGTCCTCGCTCGCGGCCAAGGATGCGAGCAGGAACGCCGCGCCAGCGCAGCCCGATGCTGCCGGCGACGGGACGGGCAAGGTCGAAGCGGGGCAAGGCGGGGCGCTCAAGGTCGAGGCTGCCGGGGACAAGGCCGCCAAGGATGACAAGACGGTGGCGATCCCCGGCGGGCCGCGTGATCCGAACTTCAATCCCTTCCTGAATCCCGATCCGGCACTCACCGTCGGGCCGGTGGGCGATGCCCACGTGGCGATCCTGAACAAGTTTCCCTTGTGCGAGCGTCATCTGGTGCTGGCGCGGCGGGAATTCGAGGAGCAGCTGCTGCCGCTGGCGCGCAGTGATTTTTCCGCGCTCGCCGAGCTGATGGGCACGGCGGGCGGGATCGGGCTGTACAACGGCGGCACGGCCGCGGGGGCGAGCCAGCGCCACAAGCACGTGCAGTGGATGCCGGACGACGCCGGCAACGCCAGCCTGCAGCTGTTCGCGCCCGGCCTGCCGGCGGGGCTGGCGGAGCAGGGCGTGGCGATGCATCCTGCGCTGCCGATGAAGCATTGCTTCGTCCGCGTGCGCTGCGGCCGGGGCGAGGCGGTGGAGGCGTCGGCCGACAGCCTGCATGCTGGCTTCGGGCGTGCCTGCGCGGTGCTCGGGCTGCAGGCGGGCGAGGGCGGTCTGCTGCCGCCCTTCAACCTGCTCGCAGGCGAGGGCTGGCTGCTGGCGATTCCGCGCAGCCGGGAACACTTCGAGGGAATTTCGATGAGCGCGGTGTGCTTTGGCGGCACGCTATACACCCGGCATCGCGAGCAGATCGATGCCATCGGCGCGGTCGGGCCGCTGCGCGCGCTGGCGGCAGTCGGGTACTGAGCGCGCTCAGGTGCCGGAGCCGTCCGCAGCGGGCGGCTCGACGGCCTTCAGCGGTTTCGGCGGTTGCGGAGGCTTGGGCGGTGCGGGGCGGGCGTTGAGCCGGGTCGCCGCGGCCTCGAGTTCGCCCTTCGCGATCTGGGCCCACACCGCGAGCGCCTTGTCGATGGACTCGTCGATCAGTTGCTGTTCGTCCCGGCGCGCGGGCTTGAGCACGAAGTTCGCCACCTCGTTGCGGTCGCCCGGGTGGCCGATGCCGATGCGCAGGCGCCAGTAGTCGTTGGTGCCGAGGTGGGCGGAGGTGTCCTTGAGGCCGTTGTGGCCGCCGAGGCCGCCGCCGAACTTGAGGCGCAACTGGCCGGGCGGGATGTCGAGCTCGTCGTGCACGACGAGGATCTCGGTCGCTTCGATGCGGTAAAAGCGCGCGAGTGCGCCGATCGCCTGGCCGGAGCGGTTCATGAAGGTCTGCGGCATCAGCAGCCACAGACCGGCCTCGCGCGCGCTGGCGACCAGACCATGGAAACGGGATTCGTGCGAGAAGCGCACGCCGAGCTTGTCGGCGAGCCGCTCGCAAAACCGAAACCCGGCGTTGTGCCGGGTTTCGGAGTATTCGGCGCCCGGGTTGCCGAGGCCGACGATCAGACGGGGCGGGCGCGCGGGCGCTTTGCTCATCGTTCGTCGGCCGGTGGCATCCGGGCTGCGGGCAAGCGAAGGGCTTACGCCGCTTCGCCTTCGCCCTCGCCTTCGGCGGCTGCACCCTTCACGAGCAGCGCGGTGGCGACCACCGGGTCGCCTTCGCCGTGCTGGACCAGCTCGACGCCGGCCGGCAGTTCGATCTGCGACACGTGCACCGACTGGCCGACCTCGAGCGCCGACAGGTCGACCTTGATGAACTCGGGCAGATCCTTCGGCAGGCACTGGACGTCGATTTCGTTGATGACGTGCGAAACCATGCAGCCGCCGAGCTTGACCGCCGGGCTCAGCTCGTCACCGACGAAGTGCAGCGGCACCTTCAGGTGCATCTTCTCGCCCGCGGCGACGCGCTGGAAGTCGAGGTGCAGCACCTGCTGCTTGAACGGGTGCCATTGCACGTCGCGCAGCACGGCGGTCTGCCTGGCGCCTTCGACGTCGATGCTCAGCACCGACGCGTGGAAGGCTTCCTTGCGCAACAGGTGGAAGAGCTCGTTGTGGTCCATGGTGACGGCCAGCGCGTCGTCAGCACCGCCGTAGATGATGCCCGGGACGTGGCCGGCGCGACGCAGGCGGCGGCTCGCACCCGTACCCTGAGCGTCACGCTTGGTGGCCTTGAATTCGATCTGCATTGTGTTGCTCCTGAGAGTGTTGTCTTCGCCCGCGACCAGGCGACGACGGGAAAGCCCGCAGCACCGGAGGGCGCCGCGGGCGAGAACTTATTCCATGAACAGCGAGGAGACCGACTCCTCGTTGCTGATGCGCAGGATCGTGTCGGCGAGCAGCGAGGCCACCGAGATCTGGCGGATGCGCGGACATGCCCGGGCATCCTCGCGCAGCGGGATGGTGTCGGTGACGACGAGCTCGTCGAGTTCGGACTCGTTGATGCGCGACACCGCGGCGCCCGACAGCACCGCATGGGTGCAGTACGACAGCACGCGCTTGGCGCCGTGCTGCTTGAGCGCGGCGGCGGCCTTGCACAGCGTGCCGGCGGTGTCGACGATGTCGTCCATGATCACGCAGGTGCGGCCTTCGACCTCGCCGATGATGTTCATGACCTCGGACACGTTGGCCTTGGGACGGCGCTTGTCGATGATCGCCAGGTCGCACTCCATGCGCTTGGCGAAGGCACGCGCACGCACCACGCCGCCCACGTCGGGCGACACGACGAGCAGGTCGTCGTACTTCTGCTTGTCGAGGTCGGCGAGCAGCACCGGCGCGGCATAGACGTTGTCGACCGCGATGTCGAAGAAGCCCTGGATCTGGTCGGCGTGCAGGTCCATCGTGAGCAGGCGCTGGACGCCCACCGCCTGCAGCATGTTGGCGACGACCTTGGCGGTGATCGGCACCCGCGCCGAGCGCGGGCGGCGGTCCTGGCGGGCATAGCCGAAGTAGGGGATGGCGGCGGTGATGCGGCCGGCAGAGGCGCGCTTCAAGGCGTCGACCAGCACCAGCAGTTCCATCAGGTTGTCGTTGGTCGGCGAGCAGGTGGGCTGCAGGACGAAGACGTCCTTGCCACGCACGTTCTCGAGCAGCTCGACGTTGACCTCGCCGTCCGAAAAGCGGCCGACGGTGGCCGAGCCGAGGGAGATCCCCAGACGTCGCGTCACGTCGGCGCCAAGTTTCGGGTTGGCGTTGCCGGTGAAGACCATCAGGCTGCCGTGGGGCATTTCTGCTACTCCGAGTGCCGTAAGAAACGACGCGCTAATATTCGGCGCGTAAAAACGACTCGGGCAGACCCGTGGTCTGCCCGTCGTTGTATGGCTGGGGAGGAAGGATTCGAACCCTCGAATGCCGGAATCAAAATCCGGTGCCTTAACCGACTTGGCGACTCCCCAAGAAACCTGTCTTCGCCCGTAATGCAGATCGTCTGACGAAGCGGGCGCTATTGTAACCACTCGTAAAGCGGATGGCGAGTCAGACTCTGCACTGTCCATGCTTTCCAGCGTGGCGGACAACTTTTCGCGATGCGGTCGGCCTCGGCTTCCGAGGAAACTTCCGCAAACACGCAGGCGCCCGAGCCTGTCATCATGGCCGGCGCATGTGCATCCAGCCATTCGATCGCACTTTGCACCTCCGGATAACGCCTGCACGCAACTGCTTGCAGGTCGTTTCGCGTGGTGCTTGTTGCGAAGTCCGCCATTTTGATGAGGGGCGTATTCCGCGTCAAGTCCTTGGCGGAAAAAATTTCTGCGGTCGGGACCGAGACCCCGGGCGAGACCACCACGTACCAGGCTGCCGGCAACTCGAGCGCCTGCAGTGTCTCGCCCACGCCTTCGGCGAAGGCGTCGCGACCGAAGACGAACACCGGTACGTCGGCGCCGAGCTGGAGGCCGAGCGCCTGCAGCGCGGTGCGCGACAGCCCGGTGCCCCAAAGCCGGTTGAGCGCGATCAGCGTGGTCGCGGCATCCGAGCTGCCGCCGCCGATCCCGCCGCCCATCGGCAGCACCTTGTGTACCGTGATGTCGGCGCCCAGCTCAGTGCCGGTGTGCGCCTGCAACAGGCGCGCGGCGCGCACGACCAGGTCGTCGGCTTCGGCGACGCCCGGCACGTCGTTTACGCGGCGGATGCGGCGATCGGGGGGCAGCGCGAAGTCGAGCGTGTCGCCCCAGTCGAGCAGGCGGAACGCGGTCTGCAGCAGGTGGTAGCCGTCGGCGCGGCGGCCGACGACGTGAAGGAAGAGATTCAGCTTGGCCGGCGCCGGGCAGGCGAGGAGCCGTGCCGGGTCGCTGCAGTCCGGGGTGGGCAGGGTGTTCAGGGCTGCGTGGTCCATGAATCGATGATCAGGCGTAAGCGGGCATCGCCGCGCGAGATGTCGAGGCGCTGCGGCAGCGCCGCGGCAGTGTCGTCGGCGTAGCCGAGGTAGTCGATGCGCCAGCCCTGGTCGATGACCAGCTGCGGGCGGCCGGAACTGTCGCGCGTACGCACCTCCGCATCCGCGTCGGGCGCGGCCTGCACCCAGCGTGGCAGGCGGGGGGCGGGCAAGTCGATGCCGAGCACTGCGGGCAGCAGCGTGTCGACGTCGACGGCATCGCGCCGGGTGCCGTCGGCGCTCACCAGGCGGGCCCCGGCGCGATCGCCGTCGAGGCGGGCGACGACCTGGCCGAGCGGGCTGAAGAGGGTCAGGCGGTCGTGCGCAGGTGCGTGCGACCATTCAAAGCGGCCGCTCGCCGCCTCGCGACCGTCGGTGGCCGAGAGCCGGCCCTCGATCAGGAAGGCCGGCTGAGGGGCGCGCGCCGCCACGTCCCGCGCATCGCGCACCGGCAGCGGCACGCACGCCGCGACCAGGAGCGCGCCGTGTGCGGCGAGCAGCGCCCGCCGCACACGGCGACGGCGGGTGGATGCGGCGTGCTTCACTGGATCCCGAGCCGCTGCGCGGTGTCCTTCAGCAGCTGGTTGTCCGGATGAGCGGCGAGCGCCTCGGCGAAGATCCGGCGCGCGTCCTCGCGGCGCTCGACCGACCACAGCACCTCGCCGAGGTGGGCCGCGATCTCGGCGTCCTTGCGCATGGCGTAGGCGCGCTCCAGGTGGGCGAGCGCGGTGGTGGCGTCGCCGCGGCGGAAGCGCACCCAGCCCAGGCTGTCGAGGATGAAGGGGTCGGCCGGTTCGAGGGTGTGCGCGCGCGCGATCAGCGTTTCGGCTTCCTCGAGGCGCAGGTTGCGGTCGGCGAGCGAGTAGCCGAGGGCATTGAGCGCGTGGGCGTGATCCGGTTGCAGTTCGAGCACGCGGCGCAGCCGGGTCTCGAGCAGGTCGAGCCGGTCGATGCGCTCGGCGAGCATCGCCGACTCGTAGAGCAGGCCGGCGTCGTCAGGGGATTCGCGCAGTGCCGTGTCGATCAGCGCCAGGGCATCGGCCGGACGTCCGGCGTCGCGCAGGATCTGCGCTTCGGCGAGGAGGTAGCGGCGTTCGATGTCGGCGTCATCGGCGTCGCGCTGCAGCAGCGCGCGTGCCGCCTCGACGCGTCCCTCCCGCGCGAGGCTGAAGGCGCTGCGCACGGTGGCCTCGGGGCGCAGTTCGTCGCTGTCGATCTCGGCGAACCACTTGCGCGCTGCCTCGCCTTCGCCGCGATCCGCGGCGATCTGGCCGAGGTGCAGGCGGATGAGGTCGGGTTGTGGATGGCCGGCCGCGAGTGCGCGCGCCAGATGCATCTCGGCGGTCGCAGGCTCGTCGAGTTGCAGCGACAGCAGGCCCGCCGCGTAGCGCAGTTCGGCATCGTCCGGTGAGACTTCGAGCAACTGGCCGAAGACTGCGCGCGCCTCGGCGAAGCGCTGCGCGCTCACCAGCGCGCGCGCCTTGGCCACGCGCAGCGCACGGCTGGAGGGATGGCGCGCGGTCTCGGCTTCGAGCTGGCGCAGGGCTTCGGCGGTGGCGCCCGCCTGCTGCAGGATCTGCACCTTGAGCAGCACCGCCGGCTCCCAGCCGCTGCGAAGTTCGAGTGCGCGGTCGACCGCGGCGAGCGCGCCCATGCGGTCGTCCACCGTCTGTGCAGCCTGCGCGCGCGCGATGTGCGCCTCGGGGACGTCGAGGTAGGGCTCGGTGAGACGGTTGATGATCGCGCGGCTGGCCTGCTTGTCGGGCACCTGGGCGAGGGTATGACCGAGGCTCAGCAGGTTTTGTGCGAGGCGTCCGTTCGACTGCGCAAGCACGCGCGCGAGCTGGAACTGGATCGTCTCGAGGTTGATGTCCTCGCCGCGACCGGCACCGCTGAGGCCGGCGAGCACGCGTCGCGCCTCCTCCGACTCGGGAGCCACTTCCGACCAGGTCTGCGCGGCATTGCGTGCCAGGCCAAGGTTGCGCGAATACATCGCAATCTCGGTGGCGCGACGGGCGATGCGCGGGTCGCGCGTGCTGCGTGCGAGGTCGAGGTAGAGCTGGGCGGACAGGCCGACCTGTCCGCGTGCGCCGGCGATCTCGGCGAGCAGGAAGTGGTAGAGCGTGCGCGGCGTCAGCGCCTGCGCGGGCAGACTGCTTTCGGTCGCCTCGCCGCTGGCCGCGCTCGCGGCGCCGCCGGCGCCGAGCGCCAGGGCCAGGGCCAGGCAGATGGAGCGGGCGAGGCGGGCAAACTGGGTTTTCATGGGATGGATCCGGGGCCTTCGGTGGGGGGCTGCAGGGGCGGACGCGGGAGCAGGCGGCGCTTGCAGGTGCCGCGCACGCTTCGAGTGCTCGGCTAGAATTCCGTTCATGCCATGGTATGCAGTTCGATGCCCCGGCTGCAACCCGTCCAGCCTGTCCGTCCCCTCCTGCGAGTCGCACCGATGCCCGAACTGCCCGAAGTCGAGACCACCTGCCGCGGCATTCGCCCGCTGGTCGCAGGGCGCGCCCTGACGCGGATGGTGGTGCGCAATCCGCGCCTGCGCGTCCTGGTGCCCGACGAGTTGCCCGCGCGCATCGCCGGGCGTGTGCTCGAGGCGGTCGACCGGCGGGCCAAGTATTTGCTGCTGCGCTTCGGTGAAGGTAGCGTGATCGTGCACCTCGGGATGTCGGGCAGCCTGCGCGTGGTCGAGGGCGACGAGGCGCCGGGCAAGCACGATCATGTCGATTTCGTCTTCGGCGAGCGCGCGCTGCGCCTGCGCGATCCGCGCCGTTTCGGCATGGTGGTGTGGCAAGCGGGCGAGGCCGCGAGCCATCCCCTGCTTGCCGGGCTCGGCCCCGAGCCGCTCGACGACGGCTTCGACGCCGAGTGCCTGCTGCGTGCCACCCGCGGCCTGCGCGCGCCGATCAAGCACGTGCTGATGGACAGCCGGCGGGTGGTCGGGGTGGGGAACATCTACGCCTCGGAAAGCCTGTTCCGCGCCCGCATTCATCCGCTCGAAGCCGCAGGCCGGCTGGGGCCCCAGCGCTGTGCGCGGCTGGTCGCGGCGGTGCGCGCGACGCTGGCGGCGGCGATCGAGGCCGGCGGCAGCACGCTGCGCGACTTCGTCGGAGGCGATGGCCGCCCGGGTTATTTCCAGCAGCAGTACTTCGTCTACAGCCGCGACGGTGAGCCCTGTCGGGTGTGCGCCACGCCGGTGCGGCGGATCCTCAGCGCGCAGCGCGCCACCTTCTTCTGCCCGCGCTGCCAGCGCCGCGCCTGAGCGTCGCCAGCGGGCAGGGAAACGTCCGCCAAGCGTGACATGCGTACGCGGCGGGTGAAGGGTTATGGTGAATAATGCAGGGGTGTGCGCGGTCGCGATGGCCGTGCTTCCTGCATGCCACTTCATGCCCTGACAGGCAGTCCGACGAGCACGCCGATGAACGACCTGACCGAACAGTTTTCCGCCTACGGCCGCTGGCGCGGCCTCGCCAGCGATGCGGTGACCCGCCTGCGCACCTGGCTGGCACGCAACGACGTCGGCAACGCGCAGGCGGACATGCGCCTGCAGTACCTGCTCGACCGCCTGCGCGACGACAAGCTGACGGTGGCCTTCGTCGCCGAGTTCTCGCGCGGCAAGTCCGAGCTGATCAACGCGATCTTCTTCGCCGACCATGGCGACCGCATCCTGCCTTCGAGCGCCGGGCGCACGACGATGTGCCCGACCGAGCTGCAGTGGCACACGGGGGCGCAGCCCGAGTTGCGCCTGCTGCCGATCCGCAGCCGCGCACGCCAGGCGCCGGTCAGCGAACTCAAGCGCTACCCGGAAGAATGGACCGTCCTGCCGCTCGCCGCGTTCGATGCACCCGCGTTGCAGGCCGCGCTGGCGCGGGTCGGCGAGACCGAGCTCGTCACCGCAGCCGATGCCCTCGCGCTCGGATTCCGCATCGACCCCGAGGGCGGCGACGGCATCCGCCCCGACGCCGAGGGCCGCGTCGATATCCCGCGCTGGCGGCATGCGGTGATCCAGTTCCCGCACCCGCTGCTGGCGCAGGGCCTCGTGGTGCTCGACACGCCGGGCCTGAACGCGATCGGCGCCGAGCCCGAGCTCACCCTGTCGATGCTGCCCAGCGCGCATGCGGTGCTGTTCATCCTTGCCGCCGACACCGGCGTGACCCAGAGCGACCTCGCGGTGTGGCGCGACTGCTTGCAGGGTGGCGGCGACCGCCAGCGCGGGCGCATGGTCGTGCTCAACAAGATCGACGGGCTGTGGGACGGGCTGCGCGACGAGGCGCGCATCGAGGCTGAGATCAGCCGCCAGGTCGACTCGGTCGCCGCCACCCTCGGCGTCGACCGTGGCGCGGTGTTTCCCGTGTCCGCACAGAAGGGGCTGGTCGCCCGCATCCAGGGCGACGACGCCTTGCTCGCGCGCAGCCGCATCCCGCAACTCGAGCGCGCGCTTGCCGAAGACTTGCTGCCGACCAAGCAGGAGATCGTGCGCGAGGACACCCTGGGCGAGACCGGCGAGGTGGTCGCCGCCACCCGTGCGCTGCTCGAGGCGCGCCTTGGCGGCCTGCGCGAGCAACTCCAGGAACTCACCGACCTGCGCGGCAAGAACCAGAGCGTCATCGAATACATGATGCGCAAGATCCGCAGCGAGAAGGACGAGTTCGAGCAGGGGCTGCAGAAGTACTACGCGGTGCGTTCGGTGTTTACCGATCTCACCAACAACCTGTTCTCGCACATGGGTCTCGACGCGGTGCGCGACGAGACGCGGCGCACGCGCGAGGCGATGCTCGAGTCGACCTTCACGCGCGGGCTGCGCAGCGCCATGCAGGGCTATTTCAAGAGCCTGCGCGGCAACCTGCAACGCTCGACCGAGGAGATCGGCGAGATCACGCGCATGCTTGACGCGATGTACAAGCGCTTCAGCGTCGAGCATGGGCTCAGGCTCACGCCGCCCGAGGGCTTCTCCACGCTGCGCTACGAGAAGGAGCTCGATCGCCTGGAAGCGGCGTTCAATCGCCAGATCAACACCGCACTCACGCTCGTCACCACCGAGAAGCACGCCCTCACGCAGAAGTTCTTCGAGACGGTCGCGGTGCAGGCGCGGCGCACCTTCGAGCTCGCCAACCGCGACGTCGAGCAGTGGCTGCGCGCGGTGATGTCGCCGCTCGAGACCCAGGTGCGTGAGTACCAGATCCAGCTCAAGCGCCGGCTCGAGAGCGTCAAGCGCATCCATGAGGCCACCGACACGCTGGAAAACCGCGTCGAAGAGCTCAAGCAGGGCGAAGAGGCGGTGCGCGCCCTGCTCGCCGAGCTCGATGCGCTGCGGGCGGGACTGGAGCAGGCGCTCGGCGAGGCCACCGCCCCGCAGGCGGCGGTGCGCGCCGCGGCCTGAGCGGGACGCGCTGCGTCAATCCGCAGGGTGTGGTGCGTGGTGCGGGACGCGCGCGCCATCCTTGCGGCGGTGTCGTGCGTTACCGATCGTCCGAAAGGCGCGCGGCTCGCGCCGCGCCCACCGTGATCCCCATCGCAGCGGTTTTCCGCAGGAGCGGCGCAAGCCGCGAGACGCTGCTGCAGCGCCGTGGTGCAATCGTCCGGCGCCTGGTCGCGCCGGACGCAATCAGGCCTTGCCGGTCAGCTTCAGGAACTTGGCCATCAACTGGTCCTTGGTTTCCTCGCGGGCGGGGTCGAGCGGAATACAGTCGACCGGGCACACCTGCTGGCATTGCGGTTCGTCAAAGTGGCCGACGCACTCGGTGCACTTGTTGGGGTCGATCTCGTAGATCTCTTCGCCCTGGTAGATGGCGCCGTTCGGGCACTCCGGTTCGCAGACGTCGCAGTTGATGCATTCGTCGGTAATCATCAGAGCCATGGTCTTCGCTTCCTTGCGTTTACTTTGATTTGAGTCTTTCCTGCAGCCGTGCCAGCACCCTGGGCTGCACGAACTTGCTGACGTCGCCGCCGAGGCGGGCGATCTCCCGCACCATCGTGGCGGAGATGAACATGAACTCTTCGCCGGGCGTCAGGAACACCGTCTCGACGTCCGGATAGAGCTTGCGGTTCATCCCCGCCATCTGGAATTCGTATTCGAAGTCGGATACCGCGCGCAGGCCGCGAATGATCACGCGCGCATCCTGCTGCTGGAGGAATTCCATCAGCAGGCAGTCGAAGCCGACCACTTCGACATTAGGAAAGGCCGATACCGCGTCACGCGCGATGTCGACCCGCTCTTCGAGCCCGAAGATCGGGTTCTTGCTGGTGCTGCGTGCGACCGCGACCACCACCTTCTCGAACAGGATCGCCGCGCGCCGCACGAGATCCTCGTGGCCGCGCGTGAACGGGTCGAAGGTGCCCGGATAGACCGCGATCGCTTCCTTCATTCCTGGCTCCTGCGCATCAGATGGAAATGAACCTGCCCGGCGCGGCCCTGCTTGACCGCGTGCCATGCGCCGAGACTCGACACGACGGCTTCGGCTTCGACATAGAGCCACCCTTGCGGCCGGACCAGTTTGTCCATCCAGGGCAATACCCGCTCGAGCCAGCCCTGGTTATAGGGTGGGTCGAGGAACAGGCCATCGAAACTGCGCAGCGTCGTTTGCGCGAATCTTACCGCATCGCCGCGCACGATCTCTACTTGCGCGGCCTGTAGGGTCTTTGCCGCGTTGTGCAGTGCGTCGAGCGCGCGTGTGTCGCGCTCCACCAGGACCACTCCGGCTGCCCCGCGCGAGGCGGCCTCGAAGCCCAGGATGCCGGAGCCGGCGAAGAGGTCGAGGCAGTGCTGGCCGTCGAGGTCCTGGCCCAGCCAGTTGAACAGGGTCTCGCGCACGCGGTCGGGGGTGGGGCGCAGGCCGGGCACCGCGGCGACCTCGAGCAGGCGCGAGCGCCATTGCCCGCCGACGATGCGGACTCGACTCACCGCGCCGCTTCCGTGGCCGCGGCGGCGGGCTCGGCAGCACGGTCGCCGTCGCCGCCGGCGATCACGGTGACGAGCTGTCCGGGGCGGATGCGGCGCTGCCAGGCGTCGCGCACGGCTTCGACGCTGATCGCCTCGACCGCGCGCGGGTAGCGGTCGAGCCAGTCGAGCGGGAGGGCGTAGAAGCCGATCATCGACACGTAGTCGAGCAGCTTGGCGTTGGAATCGAGGCGCAGGCCGAAGCCGTTGACCAGGTTGTCCTTGGCCGCCTGCAGCTCCGCGGCGCTCGGGCCCTCGGCGAGGAAGGCGGCGAGCGTGGCGCGCACCACCGCGAGCGCTTCCTCGGTCTGGCCGCCGCGCGTCTGCAGGCCGATCTGGAACGGGCCGGCGACCTGCTGCGGCAAGAATGCGCTGTAAACGCTGTAGGCGAAGCCTCGCTTCTCGCGCACCTCGGCGGTCAGTCGCGACACGAAGCCACCGCCACCGAGCACGTAGTTGCCGACCAGCAGCGCGAAGTAGTCGGCGTCCTCGCGTGCCATGCCGGGCTGGCCGACGAGAATGTGGGCTTGCGCCGAAGGGTGCGGGATGCGGAAGGTCTGAGCGTTCGTCGCAGCGGGTGCGGGCAGTGGCGTGGCGGGCGTGGTGGCCGGCAGGTGCTCGGTGAGGCGGAGCGCGATGCGCTCGGCGGCGGCGCGGTCGAGGTCGCCGACGATCGCCACCACGGCGCGGTTGGCGCCGTAGTGGCTGCGGTGGAAGTCGACCAGGTCGTCGCGGCCGATCGCGGCGAGCGATTCGGGCGTGCCATCGTGTCCGTAGGGATGGCCGGCGTACAGGGCTGCGTTGAACTGGCGTGCGGCGAGCGTGGCGGGCTTGGTCAGCGCCTCGCGCAGGCCGGCGATCGCGCGGCTGCGCTCGCGTTCGAGCACCTCGGCGGGAAAGCTCGGGCGGGCGAGCAGGGTGGCGGCCAGTTCGATCGCGGCGTCGAGCTCGGTCGCCGAGGACAGGCTGCGCAGCGCCATGCTCGCGCGGTCGTTATCGGTCCCGCCGGAGAGCTCGATGCCGAGGTCGGCCTTGCGGTCGGCGATGGTCTGTTCATCGAGGCCGCCGGCGCCGGCGTCGAGCAGGGCCTGGGTCATGCTGGCGAGGCCGGCCTTGTCGGCGGGCTCCAGCGCGCTGCCGGCGGCGAACGAGATCTGGATGTCGACCAGCGGCAGCGCGCGGCTCTCGACGAAATGCACGCGTGCGCCGGTGGGCGCGGTCCAGTGCTGGATCTCGGGGCCGGCGTGTGCGCTGGTGGCTGCCAGACCCACGCCGAGGAAGGCCGCGCGGGCGAGACGGGTGAGGTGCCGGGCAATGCCCGGCGTGAAGAGGGTGTTGCGAGTCATGACGGCGTGTTCTCGGCGGTGTGCGCTTCAGTGGCGCGGGGCGGCGAAGGGGGAGCGCGGGCGCTTCTCGCCGAGCGGCTGCGGCTCGAGGCGGGCAGTGCTGAGGGCGGCGTCGTCAAAATGGCGTTTCGCCACCGCCTGCACCTCCGCGGCAGTGACCGCGCGCAGGCCGTCGAGCAGCTGCTGCTCGTCACGCCACGACAGCCCGGCGGATTCGAGATAGCCGATCTCCATCGCCTGACCCATCAGCGAGTCGCGCTTATACACCTGGGCCGCGATCGCCTGCGTCTTCACGCGCGCCAGCTCCTGTTCGCTGATGCCTTCGTCGCGGATGCGCTGCAGTTCGGCGCGCAGCGCGGTGGCGAGCGCCTCCGGCGTGGTGCCTGCGGCGGGCACGGCGTGCAGGTAGAACAGCGCCGGGCCGCGGTTGCCGGTGTCGTAGCTGGCGCCGGCGCTGACCGCGATCTGCTGGTCGCGCACCAGGCGGCGGGTGAGGCGCGCGCCGTCGTAGCCGTCGAGCACGGCAGCGAGCACGTCGAGCGCGTAGGCCTCGCGGTCGCCCGCCGGGTCGCGCAGCGCGGGCACGTGCCAGGCCATCGCGAGGTAGGGCAGCTCTGCGGGGGCCTTCACCACCGAGGCGCGCGGGCCGCGCTGCGCCGGTTCGGGCGAGATCCGCCGTGGCGGCAGCTTGGCTGCCGGGATCGCGCCGTAGTGCCGCTCGGCATCGCGGAACACCGCGCGGTGATCGACGTCGCCCACCACCACGAGATACGCGTTGTTGGGTGCATACCAGCGCCGGTACCAGGTGCGCGCGTCTTCGGGCTGCATGGCCTCGAGGTCGGGCATCCAGCCGATCACCGGGCGGCGGTAGGGGTGGGCCTGGTAGGCAGTGGCCATCAGCTGCTCGAAGACGAGTGCACGCGGCTGGTCGTCGGTGCGCAGGCGCCTTTCTTCCTTTACCACCTCGAGTTCGCGCGCAAATTCGTCGTCGGTGAGCACCAGGTTCTTCATGCGGTCGGCTTCGAGCGCCATTATCGCCGGCAGGTGGGCGGGCGGCACCTGCTGGAAGTAGGCCGTGTAGTCCTTGCCGGTGAAGGCGTTGTCGCGCCCGCCAACCGCGGCTACGCGCTTGTTGAACTCGCCCGGGCCGACTTCCCCGGTGCCCTTGAACATCATGTGTTCGAGCACGTGGGCGACGCCCGAGACGCCGTCCGGCTCGTCCATCGCGCCGGCGCGGTACCACACCATGTGCACGACCGAGGGCGCACGGCGGTCTTCCTTGACGATCAGTTTCATGCCGTTGGCGAGCGTGGTCTCGAACGGGTTGGCGAGGGCGGGCGGTGTGAGGGGGGCGGCGAGTACGGCGCCGAGCATCAGACTGCGGGCAAGGGGTTGGCGAAACATGGAGTTGTCCTGCATCTGTTAGAATCCGCGGCGTTCCGCGAGACCCGCTGCGCAGCGCACAGCCTGTGCCGGGGAGCCGCATCTTAGCGTGATCGGCGGAGCGCGCCCATGCTTGGCGGGCGCGTCCTCCGACGCAAAACCTCCCCTCTGACCCGAGCGTTTCATGTTTGGTTTCCTGAAGAAGAAGTTCGGCAAGTCCGACGAAGCGGCGAAGGCCGTTGACGCGGCCGCCGAAGCGCAACAGGCGCCGGCGCAGGTCGATGGCGCCCTTGACGGTGCCGTCCCGGCTGTTGCGCCGCCGTCTGCGGACGCGCAGTCCTCCGACGCGGCCGGCGCCTCGGCGCTCGCAAGCGCGCCGGCCGAAGCGCCTGCAGCCCTGGCCGGCGAAGCGCCACCTGCTGTCGAGCAGGTTCCGCTGGCGGGCGCCGAAACGGGCGGTGTTGCAGCGGCTGACGTCGAGGCGAGTGGCGAAACTGCCGCGGCGGCGGCTATCGAGGCGGAGCCCGCGGCAGGGCGCGAGCGCGCCGCCGAGCCGGAGCTTTCGACCACGCCCGGCGCAGAGCTGGCCGACGTGCCCGAACCCGAACCCGAACCCGAACCCGAACCCGAACCCGAACCCGAACCCGAACCCGGATCGGAACGTGCAGCGGTGGTCGCCGCGCCGAAGCGGTCCTGGGCCGAACGCCTCAAGGCCGGCCTCGCCCGCACCCGCCAGCAGATCGGCGGCGGCCTGGCGAGCCTGTTCGGCCTGCGCAGGATCGACGAGGACCTGCTCGAGGAGCTCGAATCGACGCTGCTGATGGCCGACTGTGGCGTGGACGCCACCCAGCACCTGATCGACGATCTGCGCCGGCGCTGGAAGCGCGACCATCTGGAAACCGCTGACCAGTTGCAGAAGGCCCTCGCCGACGGCCTGCACGAGATCATCGCCCCGCTCGAGGAGCCGCTCGTGGTCGACGGCCACCAGCCCTTCATCATCATGATCGCGGGGGTCAATGGCTCCGGCAAGACGACCTCGATCGGCAAGCTCGCCAAGTATTTCCAGTCGCAGGGCAAGAGCGTGCTGCTGGCCGCGGGCGACACCTTCCGCGCCGCCGCGCGCGAGCAGTTGATGACCTGGGGCGAGCGCAACGACGTTACCGTGGTCGCGCAGGAAGGCGGCGACGCCGCCGCGGTGATCTTCGACGCGATCAATGCCGCGCGCGCGCGCAAGATCGATGTCGTGCTCGCCGACACCGCGGGCCGGCTCCCCACCCAGCTCCACCTGATGGAAGAGATCGCCAAGGTGCGCCGTGTGATCGCCAAGGCCGACCCCAGCGGCCCGCACGAGGTGCTGCTGGTGCTCGATGCCAACATCGGTCAGAACGCGCTCACCCAGGTCAAGGCCTTCGACAAGGCGACCGGCGTCACCGGACTGGTGGTGACCAAGCTCGACGGCACCGCCAAGGGTGGCGTGCTGGCGGCGATTGCGCGCCAGTGCCCCAAGCCGCTGCGCTTCATCGGCGTCGGCGAGGGCATCGACGACCTGCAGCCGTTCAGTGCGCGCGAGTTCGTCGATGCGCTGTTCGAGCCGGGCGCCGGCGCGATCAAGAGCGGAGCGGACGGGCGCAGATGATCGTCTTCGAGGACGTGGCCAAGCGCTATGCGGGTGGCTACACGGCGCTGGCGGGCGTCAGTTTCGAGATCCGCCACGGCGAGCTGGTCGTGCTGTCCGGGCATTCGGGCGCGGGCAAGAGCACCTTGTTCAAGCTGATCCCGGTGATCGAGCGGCCGACCTCGGGGCGCGTGCTGATCAACGGCCAGGATGTCTCGCACCTGCCCAGGACGGCGATTCCCTACCTGCGCCGCAACCTCGGCCTGGTGCTGCAGGAGAGCCGCCTGCTGTTCGACCGCAATGTGTACGACAACGTGATGCTGCCGCTGGTGATCACCGGTCATCCCGCCAGTGACGCCGCAAAGCGGGTGGCGGCGGCGCTCGAGCGCGTCGGCCTCGACGGGCGCGGCAAGGAGATGCCGGCCGGCCTTTCAGGTGGCGAGCAGCAGCGCGTGGCGATCGCGCGCGCGATCGTCAATCGGCCGTCGATCCTGATCGCCGACGAACCCACCGCTCACCTCGACCCCGCTTACGCAGCCGACATCGCCGCGCTGTTCGGCTCCTTCAACGATGCCGGCGTCACCGTGCTGGTGTCGACCCACGACGCCAATCTTTTCGCGGCCAGCCGGCCGCGTCGGCTGGTGCTGGCCAAGGGCAGCCTGATCGAGGATTCGCGTCCGGGCGGGCGTCCGGCGCAGGAGGCGGCCGCATGATCAACTGGTTCTATCTGCACCTGCGCGCGATCGGGCACGCGCTGCGCCGCCTGGTGGCGCAGCCGCTTGGCACGCTGCTGTCGGCGCTGGTGGTCGGCATCGCGCTGTCCCTGCCCGGCGGTGGCTACCTGCTGCTCGACAACCTCGCCTCGCTCGCCCGCGGCGTCTCGGGCACGCCCGAGATCAGCCTGTTCCTCGCCATGGACGCCGGTGCCACCGATGTTGCCGCGCTCGAGCAGCGCCTCAAGGGCGAGACCGAGCTCGCGAGCTACCGCTTCGTGCCGCGCGACGAGGGCCTGCGCCAGCTCGAGGCCGCCGGCCTCGGTGACGTGCTCGGCGGGCTCAAGTCCAACCCGCTGCCCGATGCCTTCGTGCTCGCGCCGCGCGGCGAGGATCCGGCGCTGTTCGAGCGCATGGCCGCGCGCATGCGCGCCTGGCCCAAGGTCGCCCACGTGCAGCTCGACTCGGCCTGGGTCGAGCGCCTGCATGCCTTGCTCGCGCTGGGGCGCTCGGCGGTGCTGATGCTCGCCGCGCTGCTCGGCTTCGCCTTGGTGGTCGTCACCTTCAACACCATCCGCCTGCAGATCCTGACCCAGCGCCAGGAGATCGCGGTGAGCCGCCTGCTCGGCGCCACCGACCCCTTCATCCGCCGCCCGTTCTACTGGTTCGGCGGCTTGCAGGGCGCACTCGGCGGGCTGGTCGCGCTCGGTACCATGGCGCTCGGGGTCGAGGCGCTCGCCGGCCCGGTCGCCACGCTGGCCGAAACCTATGGTGCGGTGTTCACGCTCAACGGCCCGGACGAGCGCGCCGCGCTCGCGATCGTCGCCTTCGCGGCCTTCCTCGGCTGGCTGGGTGCGGCGATCTCGGTGCGCAGGCACCTCGCCGGAGCTTGAATTTCCGTCATCGGCCTTCATGTGAAAGTCGGTGGGGATGGCGCTGTGCGGCGATGTGCAACAGCCGTTGCGGCCCGACCCACGATAGCGGGGCTCGATTGCCTGTTGATAGGAACGATCAATCGTGAGGATCCTGATTATCAATTAGAGTAATTCATGGAGCAGGTCTAAACTCTGGTCCATCGAGTTTGCTTACACCGTTCCACCCACCCTACCGGAGGATTACCGATGTCGCTGATCAACACCCAGGTTCAACCGTTCAAAGCCCAGGCCTACAGGAACGGCAAGTTCATCGAAGTGACCGACGCCGACCTGAAGGGCAAGTGGTCCGTGCTGATCTTCATGCCTGCCGCGTTCACCTTCAACTGCCCGACCGAGATCGAAGACGCCGCCGAGCACTACGCCGAGTTCCAGAAGGCCGGCGCGGAAGTCTACATCGTCACCACCGACACCCACTTCTCGCACAAGGTCTGGCACGAGACTTCGCCGGCGGTCGGCAAGGCCCGGTTCCCGCTGGTGGGCGACCCGACCCACCAGCTCACGCGCGCGTTCGGCGTGCACATCGACGAAGCGGGCCTGGCCCTGCGCGGCACCTTCGTCATCGACCCGGAAGGCGTCATCAAGACGATGGAAGTGCACGACAACGCCATCGCCCGTGACGTGACCGAGACCGTTCGCAAGCTCAAGGCTGCGCAGTACGTCGCCGCGCACCCGAACGAAGTCTGCCCGGCGAAGTGGAAGGAAGGCGAAGCCACCCTGGCGCCGTCGATCGACCTGGTCGGCAAGATCTAAGCCTTTGCTGCATGTGCCCGGGCCCACCCGGCCCGGGGTGCCAACTGCGCAGCCGGCCACGTGCCGGCTGTGTCGTATCGGGACTGCTGCAAACAGCGGCGGTCGTACCAAAAAAGGGAGAACCATCATGCTTGACGCCAACATCAAGACTCAACTGAAAGCCTACCTGGAGCGGGTGACGCAGCCGATCGAGATCGTGGCGTCGCTGGACGATGGCCCCAAGTCGCGCGAAATGAAGGAACTGCTCGACGACGTCGCCGCGCAGTCCGGCCTGATCACCCTGATCGAGCATCGCGACGACAACGAACGCAAGCCCTCCTTCTCCGTTGGCCCCAGGGGCGGCGACGGCCGCGTGCGCTTCGCCGGCCTGCCGATGGGCCACGAATTCACCTCGCTGATCCTCGCCCTGCTGCAGGCCGGCGGCTATCCGCCCAAGGTCGAGGCCGACGTGATCGAGCAGATCAGGAACCTCGACATCGAGCTGAATTTCGAGACCTACATCTCGCTGTCCTGCCACAACTGCCCGGACGTGGTGCAGGCGCTGAACCTGATGGCGGTGCTCAATCCGAAGATCCGCCACACCATGATCGATGGCGCGCTGTTCCAGAAGGAAGTGGAAGCGCGCCAGATCATGGCCGTGCCCACGGTGTACCTCAACGGCGAGGAGTTCGACCAGGGCCGCCTGGAACTGGGCCAGATCCTCGCCAAGGTCGACACCGGCACCGCTGCGCGTGACGCCAGGAAGCTCTCGGCCAAGGACCCGTTCGACGTGCTCATCGTCGGTGGCGGCCCGGCCGGCGCGGCGGCGGCAATCTATGCCGCACGCAAGGGCATCCGTACCGGCATCGTCGCCGAGCGCTTCGGCGGCCAGGTGATGGACACGATGGCGATCGAGAACTTCATCTCGGTGAAGGAAACCGATGGCCCGAAGCTGGTGATGGCGCTCGAGGAGCACGTCAAGCAGTACGAGGTCGACGTCATGAACCTGCAGCGCGCGGCGAAGGTCGTGCCGGGCAGCGAAGACGGCAGCGTGCTCGCCGAAGTCCAGCTCGAGAACGGCGCTGCGTTGAAGGCCAAGACCGTGATCGTCGCCACCGGTGCGCGCTGGCGCGAGATGAACGTGCCCGGCGAGCAGCAGTTCCGCGGCAAGGGCGTGGCCTACTGCCCGCACTGCGACGGCCCGCTGTTCAAGGGCAAGCGCGTGGCGGTGATCGGCGGCGGCAACTCGGGTGTCGAGGCCGCGATCGACCTCGCCGGCATCGTGGGTCATGTCACCCTGCTGGAGTTCGCCGACGATCTGCGTGCCGACGCCGTGCTGCAACGCAAGCTCTACAGCCTGGCCAACGTCACCGTGATCAAGAGCGCGCAGACCACCGAAGTGACCGGCACCGACAAGGTCAATGGCCTGGTGTACAAGGACCGCAAGACCGATGAGGTGCATCGCCTCGAACTTGAGGGCATCTTTGTGCAGATCGGCCTTCTGCCCAACACCGACTTCCTCAAGGGCACGCTCGAGCTCACGCGCTTCGGTGAGGTGATCGTCGATGCCAAGGCGCAGACCTCGGTGCCGGGCGTGTACGCCGCCGGCGACTGCACCACGGTGCCGTACAAGCAGATCATCATCGCCATGGGCGAGGGCTCGAAGGCGGCGCTGTCGGCCTTCGATCACCTGATCCGCAGCAGCGCACCGGCCTGATCCGGAGCCACCCAGGAAAGCACGCCCCGCCCCGAGCGGGGCGCACTGCTTTGTGAGCGTGATTGCCGCGGGAGCGGACTTGCCCGCGAATGCAGCGGTTCCGCATGCACTATTCGCGGGCAAGCCCGCTCCCACGGTGACGCCTTGATCTTCGCGCCCACTGGGCCCCCGTAAGCATTCTGGAGATTTCTCGTGCCTTTCATCTGGTTCGAGCGCCGCGTCGATCCTTACCCCGAAGCCGTGCCCGGCCCCACGCCGCGCGGCTTTTTCGCCTTCCTGTGGGCGGGCACCGAGGGCATGCGGCCGTTCATCCTCGGCATGATGCTGCTGACCGCGACCATCGGCGCCTTCGAGGCGCTGCTGTTCGCGATGCTCGGGAAGGTGGTGGACTGGCTGGCGGAGGTCGAGCCCGCGCGCCTGTGGGCGGACGAGGGCGGCACGCTGCTGCTGCTCGCCGCCATCATCCTCGGCAGCATCGCGCTGGTGGCGGTGCAGACCATGCTCAAGCACCAGAGCCTGGCGGGCAACTTTCCGATGCGCCTGCGCTGGAACTTCCACCGCCTGATGCTCGGCCAGAGCATGAGCTTCTACCAGGACGAGTTCGCCGGCCGGGTGTCGGCCAAGGTCATGCAGACCGCGCTCGCGGTGCGCGACACCTGCCTGATCCTGACCGACATCCTGGTCTTCGTGATCATCTACTTCGTCACCCTGACCCTGGTGGTGGCGAGCTTCGACGCCTGGCTGCTGGCGCCCTTCCTGGGCTGGCTGGCGCTCTACCTCGCTGCGCTGCGCTGGTTCGTGCCGCGGCTGTCGAAGGTTTCGCGCGCGCAGGCCGACGCGCGTTCGCTGATGACCGGGCGCATCACCGACGCCTACACCAACATCGCAACCGTCAAGCTGTTCTCCCACGCCGGGCGCGAAGCGGGCTACGCGCGCGGCGCGATGCAGGAGTTCCTGCACACGGTGCATGCGCAGATGCGCCTGGTGAGTGGCATCGAGATCATCAATCACAGCCTGTCGATGTTGCTGATCCTGGCCACCGGCGGCGTCTCGCTGTGGCTGTGGAGCCGCGGCCTGGTCGGGGTCGGCGCGGTGGCGGCGGCGACCGCGATGGCGCTGCGGCTCAACGGCATGTCGCACTGGGTGATGTGGGAGATGGCGTCGTTGTTCGAGAACGTCGGCACCGTGCAGGACGGCATCAACACGCTGTCGCGCCCGCATGCGGTGGTTGACCGCGTGGACGCGAAGCCGCTGGTAGTGAGCCGCGGCGAGGTTCGCTTCGAGCACCTCGGCTTCGCTTACGGCGCCACCGGCCCGCAGGCGCGGCGGGTGATCGACGACTTCACGCTGACCATCCGCCCGGGCGAGAAGATCGGCGTGGTGGGGCGCTCGGGCGCAGGCAAGTCGACGCTGGTGAACCTGCTGCTGCGCTTCTACGACCTCGAGCAGGGCCGCATCCTGATCGACGGCCAGGACATCGTCGGCGTTACCCAGAACAGCCTGCGCGCGCAGATCGGCATGGTGACGCAGGACACCTCGCTGCTGCACCGCTCGGTGCGCGACAACATCCTCTATGGACGCCCGGACGCCACCGACGACGACATGATCGCGGCCGCGAAAAGGGCTGAAGCGCACGAGTTCATCCTCGGTCTCAGCGATCCCAAGGGCCGGCGCGGCTACGATGCCCATGTCGGCGAGCGCGGCGTCAAGCTCTCCGGCGGCCAGCGCCAGCGCATCGCGATCGCACGCGTGATGCTGAAGGATGCGCCCATCCTGCTGCTGGACGAGGCTACCAGCGCGCTCGACTCCGAGGTCGAGGCGGCGATCCAGGCCAGCCTCTACCGCCTCATGGAAGGCAAGACCGTGGTTGCGATCGCGCACCGCCTGTCGACCATCGCCGCAATGGACCGCCTGGTGGTGATGGACAAGGGCCGCATCGTCGAGGAGGGCGACCACCACAGCCTGCTCGCCCGTGGCGGCTTGTATGCGCGGCTGTGGGCGCATCAGAGCGGTGGCTTCCTTGGCGAGGAGGTGGGCGAGGAGCCTGACGAGGACGGGGAGGGCGGCGAGCGATCGCGGTGAAAAGTTCGCGGCTTCCGCCGCTCCTACAGCAGGCCCGCGCGCCAGCGCCACCCCCAGCCGCCGCGGCAGCCGCGAACCACGTCCCCCATTGCAAGGGCCGCGCGACCTGCAGGAGCGGCGGCAGCCGCGAACCTGTCCACCCCTCACCCCTCACCCCTCACCGCTCGCGTGACATCCACGCTGCGATCCGCGCATAGAATGTGGTCATCGATCGAGGAAACGATGGCATGACGCTCGATGCATCGACCGACGAGGCCCACCCGTGGCGCATCGTCGCGCTGATCTACCTGTGTGGCGCACTGTTGTTCGGTCCGCTGCTGGCACTCGAATGGCGGCTGATCGACGATACCGTGGCGGCGATCGCGCGCGAGCGCGGCGCGGCCTTGTTCTCGCTGATCGAGACCACGCGCGAGTGGAACGCCAGGCATGGCGGTGTCTATGTGGTCGTTGACGACGACACCCCGCCCAATCCTTACCTGCAGTATCCGGCACGTGACCTCGAGACCGTCGACGGCAAGCGCCTGACGCTCGTCAATCCGGCGTACATGACGCGCCAGATCGCCGATCTGGCCTTGCGCGTCGACGGTGTTCACCTTCACATCACCAGCCTCAAGCCCGTCCGCCCACAGAACCGTCCGGACGACTGGGAAGCGCGTGCGCTCGAGCAGTTCGAAGCGGGTGCGGCGGAGATGCTGGCGCTGGTCGATACCAATGGCGCGCCGGCGCACCGCTACATGGCGCCGCTGTATGTGCGCGAGGCCTGCCTGCATTGCCACGCCGCGCAGGGTTATGCGGTGGGCGATATCCGTGGCGGGATCTCGGTGACCATGCCGGCGTCGGTGCTGGTGGCGCGCCGCGACGAGATGCGCTGGCGTGCGACCCTGCTCTACGGTGCCGTCTATCTGATTGCAGCCGGCCTGGTCCATGGCCTGGTGTGGGCGAACCGGCGTCACGTGCGGGTGGTCCGTGACATCAATGCGACCCAGGAGCACCTGATCGAGACGCGCACGCGCGAACTGGCCGACGCCAACCAGCGCCTCGCCGGCGAGGTCGACATGCACCAGCGCAGCGAGCGCGGGCTGGCGGCGAGCGAGGCGCGCTACCGCGCGATCTTCGACAGCACGGTCGAAGGCATCATGGTGCTCGACGCCGACTGGCGCATCGTCCAGGTCAACGCCGCCTTCAGCGAGATCACCGGGTACGCGGCCGCCGAAGTCATCGGGCGCACGCCCTCCATGCTCGGCTCCGGGCGCCATGACGCGGCGTTCTTCGCCGGCATTTATGGGGTGCTCGCCGCAAGCGGGCGCTGGCAGGGCGAGATATGGAATCGGCGCAAGGACGGCGACCTTTACGTGCAGTGGATGTCGGCGGTGCGCATCGGCACGCCCGACGCGCCCGAGGGCTACGTCGCCACCATGACCGACATCACCTCGCGCAAGAAGGCCGAGGAGAAGCTGCGTTTTCGCGCCGATCACGACGCCCTGACCGGGCTGCCCAACCGCAGCCTGTTCGAGGATCGCCTGCAGTCGGCGATGGCTTCCGCGCATCGCCATGGCGAGCGTTTCGCGCTGATGCTGGTCGATCTCGACGGCTTCAAGGGGGTGAACGACCGCCACGGGCACTTGGCGGGCGATACCTTGCTGGTCGAGGTGGGCCACCGTCTGCTCGCCTGCGTGCGCGGCTCCGACACCGTGGCGCGCTTTGGCGGTGACGAGTTTGCGGTGATCCTGGGTGAGGTCGACGGCCGCGAGGACGCCGCCGAGGTGGCTGGCCGCATCTGTGCGGCGATGGCGGCGCCCTTCGAGCTGCCGGGGGCGGTGGCGAGGATCGGCGCCTCGGTCGGGATCGCCCTCGGGCCCGACGCGGAAGCCGACGCCGAGACGCTGCAGCAGCGCGCCGATACGGCGCTCTATGTGGTCAAGCGAGGCGGGGGCGGGGGGTTCCGCTTCCACGGCGACGACGCGGTCGAGCGGGCGGGCGGGGCGCCGGCCGCGCGCTGATGCGGCCTTCGCGTCGCGCCTGATCCCGCAGGTTCAGCCCGCGACGTGGAACACCGCAGGGTCATCCCAGTGTTCGGTGAGGATGCGCTGCACGCGCTGCTGCCACATCTGCGCGAAGCGCTGCGCGGCGGCGGCGTCGGCTTCGCCGCGCATGCAGTGGCGCATCAGCTCGGCCATCTCGGGGTGGGGCGGAGCCTTCGACAGATCGGCGGCGGCGTCCACGCTGGCACCGCTGTCGCTGCGGGTGAAGCGCAGCGACAGCGGCTGGTTATGCTCGCCGAAAAGCTGCAGGTTGCGGCGCACGAAGCGCCCGCCGATGCCCTTGAAACCGCCATCCTGCGCGCTGCCGGTGAGCAAGCCGACTACCGCCGCGATGACCCCGGTCACGCCCTCGTCGAGCGGATGCTGGAAGCTCACCCGGACCGCGCCGCGCACCGGCAGATCCCCCGGGAAGAGTCGGGTCAGCGCGTGATGGGCGAGCGCATAGGCCGACGCCACGGTGGGGCAGGAGTGGCCCGCCAGGCGCACCGCGTCGGCGTAGCCGTACTCGAGCACGCCCCCCTCGGCCGCGCCGAGGAACTCGGCGAGCGGGTCGCGCACGACCAGGCGCGGCACCTGGTCGAAGAAGGCGGGGAAGCGTTCGCTGGACATGGGGGACTCCGTGGCGTGGGGGGAGGAGCGATTGTCCGCCCGCCGCAGCGGCGCCCGCCTTGATGTGGCTCAGCCTGCGGCCGTGGCGCCGCCCAGCCTGCGCTCGATCGCGAGAGCTGCGGCGCGTACACGGCGCGCGGTGGCGCCGTCCCAGCCCGGGTCGACGCTGCCCACCGGGCCCATCGCGGTGAGGGCGAGGGCGAGCTGGCCGCCGCCGTCGAAGACCGGTGCCGAGAAGGCGTGGATGCCGGGGATCGGATTGCCGAGCGCACGCGCCAGCCGGCGCACCCGGATCTCGTCGAGCAGCGCCAGCGCGTCGGCGGCCGACATCTCCAGCGGTGGCGCGGCGAGCGCCGGCGCCTCGGCAGCGAGGACGGGCGCGACGATGCGCGCGGGCAGGAAGGCGGCGAACACCCGCCCGGTGGCCGATAGCAGCAGCGGTGTCATCACCGTGCCGGGGCGCATGTTGATGTGGATCTGCCGGCTGCACTCCTCGATATGCACCACGGTCGGGCCGTGGTTGCCCCACACCGCGATCGCGACGTTGAGCTCGATGTCGTCGGCGAGCTGCGCCGCCTCGGGCAGCGCCGCCTTGATCGGATCGAGCCCGTGCAGCGCGGTCAGCCCCATCTGCAGCGCGAACGGCCCCAGCCCGTAGCGGCCGGTGAACGCGTCCTGCGCTACCAGGCCGAGCTTGCCGAAGCTGACCAGGTAGGGGTGGGCCTTGGCCGCCGGCATGCCGGCCTCGCGCGCGAGATCCTTCAGGGTCATCGGCTTGCCGTGCCGCACCAATGCCGAGAGCAGGCAGCCGCCGACCTCGATCGACTGAATGCCGCGGCGCTCGCCGGCGGGCTCGGTCGCGTCGCGCGCGCTCAAAAGGGAAGGGTTGGGGAAATCCTGCATGCTGCGCTCCGGGTTTGCGGCGCATCTTAGCAGTCCGAAAGAGGATCAGCGCAGCAACGAAATTAAACAATAACAAATTCATTGACCAATAACGAATCAAAGGCTAGCATGAGTCCATCGCATCACCTCACCGGAGACATTCACACATGAACACCAAGAAATTCGCCTCTCAGGCCGACCTTGAAGAGAAGCAGATCAGCTGGGAGAAGCTGTCCGACAACGCCTGGGCCTACACCGCCGAGGGCGACCCCAACACCGGCGTGATCATCGGTGACGACGGGGTGATGATCATCGACGCCACCGCCACCCCGGTGGCCGCGCAGGGCGTGATCGCCAAGGTGCGCGAGATCACCGACCTGCCGATCAAGTACGTGGTGCTCACCCACTACCACGCGGTGCGCGTGCTCGGCGCGTCGGGCTACAAGGGCGAAGGCCTCGAGCAGATCATCGCCAGCCAGGACACCTGGGACCTGATCGTCGAGCGTGGCCAGCAGGACATGGACTCCGAGATCGGCCGCTTCCCGCGCCTGTTCCAGGCGGTCGAGAGCGTGCCCGGCCTGACCTGGCCGACGATCACCTTCCACGGCGAGATGACCGTGTGGATGGGCAAGCTCGAGGTGAAGATCAAGCAGCTCGGCCGCGGCCACACCAAGGGCGACACCATCGTCTATCTGCCCGCGCAGGACATCTGCTTCTCGGGCGATCTGGTCGAGGCCGACGCCGCCTGCTACACCGGTGATGCCTACCTCGCCGACTGGCCGCAGACGCTCGACAACCTCGCGGCGATGAACTTCGCCAAGCTGGTGCCCGGTCGCGGCCCGGCGCTGTTGACGCCGGAGAAGGTGCAGGCCGGTCTCGCCTACACCCGCGACTTCGTGTCCACGCTGTATCGCAGCGCGCAGGAAGCGGTGGCGCAGGGCATGGACCTCAAGGCGACGATGGCGCACACGCGCGCCAACATGGACCCGAAGTTCGGCCAGGTCTTCATCTACGAGCACTGCCTGCCCTTCGACGTCACCCGCGCCCACGACGAGGCGAGCGGCATCCGCGACCCGCGCATCTGGACCGCCGAGCGCGACCAGCAGATGTGGCACGCGCTGCAGCAGGGCTGAGCCCCCGACCCGCGGGGCGCCGTGTGGAGCCCCGCCTTTCGCACCCCTGATTTCCAGCAGAGTCCGGCGCCCGTCGTGGCGCTCCGCTCCGGCAGCCCGCGCGTCAAGACGCGGCGCCGGCGCATACGAACAATCCAGGAGGAGACCGCCGTGCTGAGCACGTACCAATACCCCAAGTTCGAATACGTCCGCCCGCCCGAGATCGCCGAAGGGCGCGAAGGGCACTACCCGGTGGTCGTCGTCGGCGCCGGCCCGGTCGGCCTGTGCACCGCGATCGACCTCGCCCGCCAGGGCCGGCAGGTGCTGCTGCTCGACAACGACGACACGGTTTCCATCGGCTCGCGCGGCGTGTGCTACGCCAAGCGCACGCTCGAGGTGCTCGACCGCCTCGGCTGCGGCGAGGAGATGGTCCAGAAGGGCGTGTCGTGGAACGTCGGCCGCACCTTCTTCCGCGAGGACGAGGTGTTCAACTTCAACCTCTGCCCCGAGCCCGACCATCACCGTCCGGGCATGATCAACCTGCAGCAGTACTACCTCGAGGACTACCTGGTGCAGCGCGCGCGCAAGCTCCCGAACCTCGAGATGCGCTTCAGGAACAGCGTGATCGCGGTCACCCCCGGCGAGGACCAGGCGAGCCTGCGCGTGGAGACGCCCGACGGCGCCTACACGCTCACCACCGACTGGCTGGTGGTCGCCGACGGCGCGCGCAGCCCGATCCGCACCATGCTCGGGCTGGACATCGACGGCAAGATCTTCATGGACCGCTTCCTGATCGCCGACGTGGTCATGAAGGCGGACTTCCCCACCGAGCGCTGG
>Ga0209573_1002024_pt1 | contig 27646 bp, 24 predicted proteins | sample TNRBio252014_DNA_FD_185870 | JGI IMG/M metagenome (GOLD analysis project Ga0209573, IMG submission 185870) | Wastewater treatment Type I Accumulibacter community from EBPR Bioreactor in Madison, WI, USA - TNR Reactor_6/25/2014_ DNA (SPAdes)... | ecosystem: Engineered > Bioreactor > EBPR >... | reverse complement strand
GCCCCCGCCGGCTCCAATACCACGCTCCGCGTCGTTCTGACCTCAACCGGTTCCGCCACTGGTTCGCTCCGACTCACCGACGAAGGCCGCACCGTTGACATCAACGGTTCCGCCCCCGGCGACTCCAAACGCGTCGAGCTTCGCGAGGGGCAGAACCCCATCCTCCTCGACGTCCCCCTCGGCGAGGGACGCGTACACCGTTTCAGAGTCACCTTTGAGCCCGATGACGCATCCTCTGCGGAGCGAAACCTCGGCGGTGACACTCTCCTCCAGAACAACTCCGCCGAGGCCTTTACCCTCACCCCGGGATCGGGTGCCGTGCTTCTTCTCGACGGCGTCAACGGCGGCAGCGGGACCACCCTCGGCAAGACCCTCCGTGAGAGCGGGATGGCCGTCGACACCATCCGTCCCGATCTGCTCCCGTCAGACCTCCTTTCTCTCCAGGCCTACGACCTCATCGTCTTCGAAAACGTCCCTGCCGAAGCCATCCCCGTCGAACGCCAACGCACGCTGCTCTCCTACGTCAAGGATCTCGGCGGCGGACTCTTCATCGTCGGCGGGCCAGAGGCCTACACGGCCGGCGGCTGGCGAGGGAGCGAACTCGCCGCCATCTGGCCGGTCAGCCTCGACCTTCCCGATAAGCTCCTCATCCCGGACGTCGCCATCGTTTTCGTCCTCGACAACTCCGGCTCGATGAACTTCCGCGTCGCCGGCTCACTCCGGACCCAGCAGGACATCGCCAACGAAGCCGCCGCTCTCGCCATCACCTCGCTCGATAAAAAGGATCTCGTCGGCGTCATCACATTCAACGATGGGTACGAAGTTCTCGTCGAACTTGCGCCAAACACCGACGCACCAGCGACCGCCGGGGTCGTCAAACTCATCGGCGCCGGCGGTGGCACCCGCGCCGGGGAGGCTATCCGCAGAGCTTCCGACGACCTCTCCCGAGCCGTCGCTAAAAACAAGCACATCATCGTTATGTCCGACGGACGTGCCATCGACGCCGAGACACTCCCGACTCTCTGCCAAGAACTCGCCTCGTCCGGCATCCAGGTCTCGACCATCGCCGTCGGAGACAAGGCCGACCCCGAAACCATGCGAGCCATGGCCAGCCGCGGTGGCGGCACATATTACAGCGTCGTCAACCCATCCATCCTCCCCAAAGTCTTCGTCCGCGCTGTTCGCGTCGTCCGAAGCCCTCTCGTCCGAGAGACCCCCTTCATCCCAAGAGTCGCTCAGCTCGGCTCGCCCCTCCTCGCCGGCGTCGAACCCGTCGGCGAACTCGGCGGGCTCACGCTCACACAGCCTCGCAAGGATCCGCTCGTCACGACCGCGCTCATCAACGACGAGGGCGAGCCTGTGCTCGCGCACTGGCAGGTCGAACTCGGCCGAGTCGCTGCCTTTACCTCCGATGCCTCTGCGTGGGCCTCGAAGTGGATCCAGACCCCTGGTTTCCGCAGGTTTTGGGGACAGGCCGCCCGAGTTACCGCTCGCACCGATCTCGCCTCGCGCGGGCTCGATGCTCGCGTCGTCGCCGCAGATGGCCGACTTCTCGTAAGGCTTGACGCCAACGACGGAATCACGGGCAAACCCCTCGACGGGCTCGATACCCCTGTCACCGTCTACAGCCCGAGCGGCAAAGTCACCGAAGCCAGATTGACCCAGGCGGGCCCCGGACGCTACGAGGCCTCTCTCGATGCCCCAGAGAGCGGCACCTACATCGTGCTCTCCAAGCCAAGGCAAGGCGAACGACGCCTCACTCCCGTCATCGCCGGCGCCAGCTCATCCGGCGGTCTCGAGTTCAAGCAGCTTCGCTCCAATATCGCGTTGCTCGAACGGGCCGCTGCGGAAAGCGGAGGCACCGTGCTCTCTCTGGCTGACCCCGCATCGGCCAAGCTCTTTGATCGGGGCGGCATCAAGCCACTCGAAGTCCTTGTTCCTATCTGGAGACCCCTTCTCATCTGGACTCTCGTGATTCTCTTGCTCGACATCGCGACCCGCAGACTCGCCTGGGATCGATGGGTCAGCCGAGACTTTGGTGACGGATTGGCTTCGCAGGCATCGGCCGCTGTCTTCGATCGGGGTAGGCATGCCGCCGCGACCCTTGCCGCGCTCCGCAGCGCGGCTCCCGAGACTTCGCCGGAGCCACCTCTGGGGTACTCCGCGCCGGTGCTCGGCGACCAGGATGCAGGCGCACTCGTCCAGGCCGCTCGTGACCGCCGACGCGCCCGAGCGGTAAAGGAGTACGCCGAGGATTCCGCTCCCCAAACCCAGCCCGACTCGTCGTTGCTCGCCGCTAAACGACGGGCCTCCCAAAGGTTCCGCGACGAGGAAACCCGAGATTGAGCGCTCAGATCTGATCGAGCCGCGAACGCGTGAGGGGAGCGGGTTTGGAGTGACTTGACTTGTTGCTCCGGCGCCGCTACTGATTTGTCCAGATGAAGCACGGCCTCTCAATCTCGACCTCAACCCCCGCCATCGTCGGCGTGGGCGTGTCGGCCGTGAAATCCGTGAAACAGGTGAAAGCCAAAGGCAAAGGCCTCGGCGGTCGCGGTTTTACGGTCTGATCCCCACAAGGTGACAAGATCGTTTCTGCGGGCCCGCCGAGTTCGGCGGGCCCGCTGTCTTTTTCGTGTGTTCGGGCCGCAGTGCCCAGAAGGAGTTTCAGATGACGACCTCGATCCCATCCGTTGCAGCCTCGTGCGAGTGTCCCGAGTGCGCCGCGTCGATCGTGCTGACGCGTCGCCCGCTGGCCGGCGAGGTGGTGCGTTGCGGGGACTGTTCGGCCGAGCTTGAGGTGACCAGCGTCGAGCCGCTCAAGCTCGAACTCGCGCCCGAAGTCGAGGAAGATTGGGGCGAGTAAGAACGCGAGCGAGCGTGTCGTCGGTCGGCGTGCGTGTGTATGGACGAAGGGAGATTCGATGCGGATTGGCTTGTTGTGCTCTCGGGTTCGCGTGGAGGAGAGGTTGCTCGCCGAGGCTCTGGAGAGCCGCGGGGTGGTGTACGAGATGGTTGACCCGCGTGAGCTGGTGCTCGACGCCGACGACGCGGGCGGGCTCGACCGCTTCGACGCGGTGCTCGAGCGCTGCATCAGCCAGACCGATGCCGTGGCGGCGGTTCGCGTGTTCGAGCGATTCGATGTACGGTGCGTAAACCCGTCACGCGTGATCGAGGCGTGCGGGGACAAGCTGACGACAACGCTGATGCTGGCCAAAGCCGGGGTGCCCCAACCCAGGGTCAAGGTGGCCTTTGACGAGGGGTCCGCGCTGCGTGCGGTCGAGGCCATCGGGTATCCGGCGGTGCTCAAGCCGACGGTGGGCTCGTGGGGCCGGCTGCTGGCCCGGGTGAACGACCGAGAGGCGGCCGAGGCGGTGATCGAGCACAAGGCGACGCTGGGCGGCCCGCAGCACGGGGTGTTCTACGTGCAGGAGTACGTGAAAAAGCCGGGACGCGACCTTCGCGTGTTTATGGTCGGGGGCGAGCCCATCGCCGCGATCTCGCGGGCCAGCGACCACTGGATCACCAACACGGCTCGGGGCGGCAGGGCGGGCCGGTTGGACATCGACACCGATCTGGCTTCGGTGTGCCGACGCGCTTCGGACGCTATCGGCGGCGGCGTCCTTGCGATCGACGTGCTCGAAGACCCGTCGCGCGGGTATCTCGTCAGCGAGATCAACCACACCATGGAATTCAGAAATTCGATCGAGCCCACGGGCGTCGATATCCCCGGCAGAATGATCGAATTCGTCCTTGGCGTCGCGGGATCCACCTCGAGCGCCGCCGGCAACCACGGGGTGGCACCATGAGTCAAAGGCTCAGGGTTTCGATCGTTGGAGGCTCGGGGTACGGCGGTGGCGAAGCCCTGCGCCTCCTGCTGGGGCACACGGGTGTCGAGGTCGTGCAGGTCACGAGCCGATCGCAAGCCGGATCGAACGTGTCGAGCATCCATCCAAATCTGCGAGGGTTTACACGGCTGCAGTTTGTTCGCCCGGACGAGTTGATGCCATGCGACGTGCTGTTCTTGTGCCTTCCACACGGGGAGGCTGTGCGGCAGATCGAGAAATGGCAGGGCGTCGCCGGGCGGATCATCGACCTGTCGGCGGACTTCCGTCTGAGGTCGCCCGACGCGTACCGACGGTGGTACGGGGAAGAGCACGGCTCGCCCGCGTGGCTGGACCGATTCACGTACGGGCTCCCAGAATTGCACCGCGATAGGCTTCGTAAGGCCAAGCTCGCCAGCGGCGTGGGGTGCAACGCGACGGCGATGAACCTGGCCCTCCTTCCGTTTGCCCGGAGAGGGCTGGTCCAGTCGGCGCTGTGCGACATCAAGGTCGGCAGCAGCGAAGCGGGGAACGCGACCAACCCGGGGAGCCATCACCCAGAGCGGGCCGGCGCGGTCCGGAGTTATTCTCCAGCGGGGCATCGGCACGCCGCCGAGGTGCAACAGGAACTGATGAGCGAAGCCCCCTTCCGGCTCGATGTGGCGGTGACCGCGGTGGAGATGGTTCGAGGCGTGTTGTGCACGGCGCACATCATGCCGACGAGGCCTCTGGACGAGAAAGAAATCTGGCGGATGCTGCGTGAGTCGTACGGGGAGGAGCCGTTCGTAAGGATCGTCCGCGAGCGGTCGGGGATTTACAGGCTTCCCGAGCCCAAGGTCGTGGCGGGGACAAACTTCTGCGACATCGGCTTCGAGATCGACGCCAGCACGGGGCGCGTCGTCGTCATCACCGCGATCGACAACCTCATGAAAGGCGCCGCGGGGACGGCGGTGCAGTGCATGAACTTGATGTGCGGCTTTGACGAACGCGAGGGGCTGTGGTTCCCGGGGCTTCACCCGGCTTAAGGAGCAGGCGATGTTCGTGGTCAAGATCGGTGGGAGTGAGGGTGTGGACATCGCGGCGGTGTGCTCGGACGCGGCGGCCCTGGTCAAGCGCGGCGAGCGGCTGGTCATCGTTCACGGCGGGTCGCACGACACAAACGTGCTCTCGCAAAGGCTCGGAAAGCCCGCCGAATTCATCACCAGCCCCAGCGGGCACACGAGCCGGCGAACCGACGCGGCGACGATGGAGATTTTCCAGATGGCCTGCCGCGGGCTGATGAACCAGCGCGTGGTAACGATGCTGCAGGGGCTCGGCGTCAACGCGGTGGGTCTTTCGGGCGTCGATGGGCGGATCTGGGAGGGTGAACGCAAGGGCGCGGTGCGGGCCGTGGTCGACGGGCGGACGGTCGTGATCCGCGACGACTTCACGGGCACCGTGGACCGTGTGAACGTCGGGCTTCTGCGCGTGCTGCTGGACGCGGGCTGCGTGCCCGTTCTCAGCCCGCCGGCCATCGCGGTTTCGGGAGAGGCGATCAACGTGGACGCGGATCGGGCCGCGGCGATGACAGCCGGAGCGCTCGGAGCCTCCGGCCTGCTGCTGCTGTCGAACGTGCCCGGTCTGCTGCGGACGTACCCCGACGAGACGTCGCTGGTTCCGCGGATATCGAGGCGGGCGATCGAGGAATACGCGGGGTTTGCCCAAGGCAGGATGAAGAAGAAAGTGCTCGGGGCCAAGGAGGCGCTCGAAGGCGGCGTCGCTCGCGTGGTGATCGCCGACGCAAGGCGTGCAACACCCATCAGCGACGCGCTGGCGGGGGCGGGTACGCACCTGGAGTAAGGCTCGAATGAACGACGCGGACGCCATCGCGATGTTGCAGATGCTGGTCGAGACGCCCAGCGTGTCGAGGCTCGAAAGGCCCGCGGTCGAGCGCCTGCGCGAGTGGGCCTCGCGTGCCGGGCTGAACTCGGGGATCGACGAATCCGGCAGCTTCGTGGCGGCAACTTCGGGCGACCCGCTCCGCGCGGGTGATCCAGATACCGACATCGTGCTGCTGGGGCACATCGACACCGTGCCGGGGTATGTCCCGATCCGCCGAGAGGGCGACCTGCTGTACGGTCGCGGCACGGTGGACGCCAAGGGCCCGCTGGCGGCGTTTGTGGCGGCAGCGGCGCGGGTGAGGGGCCGTCTCCCGAGAGGCGTTCGCGTGGTTGTGGTGGGGGCCGTGGAAGAAGAGATCGCCACCAGCCGTGGTGCGCGTGCCGCGGCGAAGCGGTATCGTCCGCGTGCGTGCGTCATCGGCGAACCCAGCGGCGCCCAAGCGGTGACGCTGGGGTACAAAGGCAGGCTGCTCTGCCGAGCGCGAGCGGTGAGATCGGTGGTTCACACGGCCGGGCCAGGGCTCTCGGTCGCCGACGAAATCCACGCGTGGTGGTCGCGCGTTCTGGCCGCTGTGGGCATGCTCAACGAGGGGCGTGTCGGTGCGTTCGGCGTGGTACAGGCCACGCTTCGTTCGTCAGAGACCAGCAGCGACGGACTCGTGGATCGCGCAGAGGCCGTCGCTGGTTTCCGTTTGCCTCCGGGCGTGGAGCCAGCTCTGCTCGAGGCTCTCTGCCAGAGAGAGGCTCGCGGGGTCGAGGTGGAATTCATGGGCGCGGAGATGGCGTGGCTGGGCGAGCGGGGCACGGATGTCGTGCGGGCTCTGACGACATCGATCAGGGCGTGCGGACACACGCCCCGGCTTCTGACGAAGACCGGCACCAGCGACATGAACGTCGTGGGGCCCATCTGGGGGGCCGCAGGCCGCCTCAGGACTGCAGGGGCGTCGATCGCGGCGTACGGACCAGGCGACAGCGCGCTCGACCACACACCCATCGAGCACATCTCGCTGGTCGAGTTTGCATCAGGCATCCGGGTGCTCGAAGGCGGGATCCTGGGGCTGGCGAGCGAATGGGCCGAAAATGGTGCCCTGACGATGCAACAGGCCGGGGTGTGAGGTGGTATACCGACGCGGTTCGTTCAGAGCCGATGCTCGTATTTGTCTTTTTTGACCCTATTCTCGCGGAGTGTGCATGTCGAACGAAAGTGGATCGTCCTCGTTGTCTCGTCGAAACATGGTGCTGGCATCGGCCGCTGCCGCGGCCGGGCTAGCGATGACCGGGCTCGCCGGGTACGCGATCGGTCGTGAGGCACGGCGGGCCTCGGGCACAGGACCGCTCAAAATCCTCATCCTCGGTGGGACGGGTTTCCTCGGCCCCGCGGTGATCGACGCTGCGCAGGCCCGCGGGCACAAGGTGACGACCTTTAACCGGGGACGCAGAGAGAAATACGTCGGCACCCGCGACAACGTGGAGAAGCTCTACGGCAACCGCGATCCCGATAAACACGCCGACGAAGAGAAAAATGAGGGCCCCAAGGGGCTCGAAGAGCTCAAGGGCAAGACGTGGGACGGCGTCGTGGACACCAGCGGGTACGTGCCCCGCATCGCGGGGGCGTCGGCGGAAGCACTGGCGTCGAGCGTCGGGCACTACGTGTTCATCTCGACAATCAGCGTGTACAAGAACAACGACAAAGCCGGGATGGACGAGAGCGACGAGATCGGCACCGTCGCCGACCCCAAGACCGAGAGCATGGGGGCGCAATTCGAGAACTACGGCCCGCTCAAGGCGCTGTGCGAACAGGCGGTCGAGAAGGCAATGCCCGGGCGCGTGAGCAGCATCCGGGCCGGGTTTATCGTCGGCCCCGGCGACACGACGGATCGTTTCACGTACTGGCCCGTTCGCGTGAGTAAAGGCGGCGAGGTGCTCGTCCCGGGCGATCCCAAGGACCCGGTTCAGTTCATCGATGTGCGCGACCTGGCCGAGTTTGTCGTGACCTGCATCGAGAACAAAGCCGCGGGCATCATGAACGCCACGGGCCCGGGCAAGACGCTGACCAACGAAGACCTGATGTCGGCGTGCCTGGCCGCTTGCAAATCCGTCCCAGGGTCGCAGACGAACGCGACGTTCACGTACGCGTCGTACGAAAGGCTGGCGACCCAGCAGATCGGACCGGGCGTGCTGCCGATCTTGCTCCCCGCGGCCGGCGAATTCGCCGGGTTCCACACACGCAAGGTCGATAAAGCGATCAAAGCCGGGCTCAAGTTCCGTTCGACCCAGGAAACGTGCCGAGCAACCCTGGAATGGTGGCCCAAAGCCGTCGAACTGCGCACAAACGTGCTCAAAAAGCAGACCGAGGACAACGTCAAGGCTGGCAAACCCGCCCCGCAGATGCCCCCGGCAGAGCAGGTCCGTGCCGGGTTGCCCATCGACCGCGAGATGATGGTCCTCTCGAAGCTCAAAGAACCCGCCGAGAAGAAGTAACGCATCGGTATCATCAACGACAGCGGCCGCCGGGTTCACCGGCGGCCGCTTTGATTTCCAGAACCAATTGTCGTGGCGTGGATGAGGCGCGGGGATGAGGCGCTGGGAGGTTACTTGCCCTTAGGGGCGACCCACTCTTCGGGTTTGACGCCGGCAGTGGGGCCCGGCATCCCGCCGAGCTTCTTGTACCGCTCGGATAGTGCGGGCGACATGGGCTCGATGTAGAGCGTGCGTTCGATCATGGCACGCTCGTTGGCCTTGTCGTTCAGCCCGGCGAACATGTCGGCCATCGCGAGCCAGGGCTTGACGCTGCGACCGCCATCGACTTTCGCAGCCTTGCGGTACGCGGCCTTGGCACCGTCGACGTCGCCGGTCTTCTGGCAATAGTCGCCCATGCGGAGCCAGTCGCCCACGCTCCCGCGTTGCACGGTCATGCGGTTGAGGTACGCCGTCACTTCGGCGTTGTTCCCGGTCTCGAACAAGCTACGGGCGTAGCCGTCGGCGAAGCGCTCGTCGGAGGGCATGATGTCGGTGAGGAGAAGGAACTGGTCCCGCGCCTCGGGGAACTGCCCGTTCTTGAGCAGTGCCGACGCGTATTCATACCGTAGTTCGGTGTCCTCGGGCTTGTTGGCCAGGAACGCGCGGTACTCGGGAAGTGCTTTGTCGTACTCCCCGACTCTGTCGTAGTAGTGCGCGCTCTCGCGGATGGAGGTCAGCGGCCTGGTCTCCGAGCAGCCGCTCAGCGACACCGCGCCCGTCAGGGCAATCATCACAGAAAGCGTCGATCCGATCTTCATCGTCGTCTCCATCGGCCCATGCGGGCGTCCGATCCCACGCGGCGGGCACGTTGCCGGGCTGGCGTGGGCGATGATAGTCCTTCCCGCCAACTCCCTCCGGTGCACCTATCCTGCGCCGTGACCCACCCGGCAGGCGTCGAATCCACGATCAGCCTCCACGCCCTGTCGGATGGCTCCTCGCACATTGACTGGTTCATCGACACGCTCGGGCCGCCCCACAGGGTCCGCACCTACCGCTGCGAGGGCCGCCCCGATTCTCCGGGCGGGCCCTGGCGGGTCGAGCCCCTCCCCGACCATCGGCGTGAATACCTCGCCTTCGAGGGGCCAATCTCGGGGGGCCGGGGCGTGCTGCGGGTGCTGGCCAAAGGGCACGCCTTGATCGCCGACGAAACCCCGGATTTGGTCCGCATCGTGGCCACGTTCGGCGCGGGCCCAGTGCGGGTGGGGCTGACGCGGGTTTCGGGAGGCTCGGGCATCGCCTGGGTCGCGGTCGTATCCGAGTTCTCGGCCTCAGGCTAAGCCGGGGTGCCGTTCAACGCGGGGAGAGCGCTCGGGCCGATGGACTCGTCGTGTGCGGCATCATCGCAAAGCTCGGGGGTCGTGTCCCTGCGCCCGGCTCGGGCGCGTGGAGCGACTTGGCACGGGCTCGGGACTTGATGTCGCATCGCGGGCCCGATGGCGCAGGTCTTGCGCCTGTCCCCGCGGCCCCAGAGCACGCGTGGGCGGTGCTGGGACATCGGCGGCTGTCGGTCGTTGCCCCGGGGGCGGAGGGGGATCAGCCGATGTGGTCGCCTTGCGGACGCTTCGCGATCACATACAACGGCGAGCTGTACAACGACGCCGAACTGCGGCGTGATCTGGCCTCGCACGGCGTGGACTTTCGCACCGGGTCGGACACCGAGACCGTGCTCCGGGCGCTGATGCTCTGGGGCGAGGCCGCCCGGGGCCGGCTGCGGGGGATGTACGCCTTCGTGTTCGTCGACGGGCACCGTCGTTGTGCGCTCGCGGGCCGCGATGAACTCGGCATCAAGCCCTTGTGCGTGGCCAGGGCCACCGACGGCGCGACGGTGCTCGCGAGCGAACCCCGGGCAGCGGCGTCGGCGGCGGGGCTCGTGCCCGAGATGGACACGCTGGCCGCGGCTCACTACCTCGTCAGCATCCGCACCACGCTCGACCGTCGCACGCTCTTGGACGGGGTTCAGACGCTGCGCCCCGGCGAGTGGATCGCCTTTGACGATGGGCTCTGCGCCAGAAGCATCGACGGGCCCTCCCGCTCGAGCACCGGCACCACCACCGTGGACGACGTGCGAGCCGCGGTCGAGGATTCAGTCCGCAGGCACCTGCGGGCCGACGCCTCCGTCGCCGCCATGCTCTCGGGCGGGCTCGACAGCACCATCATCGCGGCCTTGGCGGTGCGCGAACTCGGCACGCTCGACACCTCCTGCGCGGGCGACGCGAGCGACATCGACGCCCCGGGCACAGACTTCGCCCTGGCACGGCTCGCCTCGGCCCAACTGGGCACCACGCACCACGAGGTCGCCGTCTCGCGCGAGGGCTTCGGCCTCGCGATCCCGCGGCTCATCGACCGACTCGGCACGCCCCTGGGCACGCCCAACGAAGTCGCCATCGCGGCCGTCGCGGCTCGGGTCGCCAAGGCCGGGCACAAGGTGTTGCTCTCGGGCGAAGGGGCCGACGAACTCTTCGGCGGGTACGAATCCACGCTCGCGGCGGGGGCGCGTTCGCTGCGGCCTCGCTCGCTCGTGGATGATGCCCTGCACTTCTGGCTCCACGAGCACGCCTGGGTGCCCGCGGACGTGCTGCCCGAGGTGCTGCGGCACGCCGATGAGGGCACGGTCGAGGCCTTGCGCGGCGAGGTGCGACGGGTCATCGCGCCGCTCGCCGACGGTGCCTCGCCCATGCGGCTCACGCTCGCGTACCAGCGACGGGTGAACCTGGAGGGCCTGCTGCGGCGGCTGGATTCATCGACGATGGCGCACGCCGTCGAGGGGCGCACGCCGTTGGCCGACTCCGAGCTGATCCGCGTCGCCGATGGGCTGCCCGACGGGCTGCTCTTCGACGGCAGGCGTGGAAAGGTCGCCCTCCGTGAGGCGTTCAAGGACATCGTGCCAGCGGAGGTGGTCGAGAGGCCCAAGGCGAGCTTCCCGCTGCCCATCGACCGCTGGGCGCAAGGCGTTGCGGGCGTGCTGCGTGAATCGGCGTGGGCCGCCGACGTGTTCGGCCCCAGGGCCCTCGAACACGCCCTGTCGAACGACCCCACCGCGTGGCGACTGGCCTGGCCCATGGCCAACCTGACGCACTGGGCACACGCGATGGGAATGGCCCAGGAACACAGACGAGAGGCGGCGTAAATCGAGGCGGGTGGCAGCCTCCGCGCGGGTGGCATGCCACCGGATCTCGGAGGCATGATTCAGCTGAGTTACGCTGAAGAGGCACACACATTGCTCCCGAGATCCGGGAGCAATGCCACGCGCCTCTATTCAGCAACCGGTTCCATTTTCAAAGGCCTCGATGTAGCCGTCATAATCGAAACCATCGATGAATCCGTCGCCGTTGAAATCAGCCGCTGCCAAACCACACTCAAACCACTCCGTGAATCGGTCGTAGTCGAATCCGTCAAGAAATCCATCACAATTCATGTCTGCATCACAAGGGTTGTTTGCAACAAGATAACTTCGGAGCGCGGCTAGATCATTCGAGTCAACTACGGCATCGCTATTCAGATCAGCGCCTGCAATTTGACAGAAGTCGGAGTTCTGATCGGCTAGGATTTGCAAGAGATTCAGATCGTCCCAACAGATGATTCCATCGCCATTGAGATCCATCATAGAACCAGATGGAGAGCATGACCCGCTGTTGATGCACACGCGTAGCGGTATGCGACCCTCATCAGAAACGAGAGAACATGTCAGGCATCCGGATAGCGTGTACGTGGTTCCAGTGTTTGATACTGAGAAAGCGCCATCCGAAAACACTCCGTCCTTCGTAAAGGTACCGTCAGAATATACCTTTACGCGACCGCCAAAGATACCATACGTCCAGCCGCCACCAACATATCCGATGGCGACGGGAACAGTGATGAGACGGTCTACGAGGAGCATTGGTCCGGACGACTCAAAGCACTCATCAAAGTCGCCACATGCGTTATCCTCGGCCGGGATCGTCACGGCAGACTCAATGCTAATCCCAACGCTCACACCGACTGAACCCGGCAATCCGGAGTTGATTCGATCGACTTCGTAAATCGCACCGATTGCTGCGGTCGATTCAGCTGGGTAGAAATAGCCTCTCGTTTGTTCATCAATCGTAGCGCACTCTGGAGGGAGGGTTTGTTTCACCTGCTTGTCGTACAACAGTGTCTGATGGGTTTGTACAACGAATTCGCCGCTTTGTGGAGACCCGTTGTATCTTGCTGCGGCAAGGTGAAAGTTGCCAGTCGGGCTTGGCGAAACACATTCGCTGACGCTTGTGAGACTAGGGAAACTAGAAGAGTTTCCATAGATCGGGCCTTCACTCACTGAATACGGCGATGAACTCGCTAATTCTGAGTATCCTGTCACTTCACATGCGAATGCGCCACAGGTCGAAGTTGGAATTACGCGTGCATAGGCCGATCCACTCACTTGCGAGTTTCTCGACGCTGAAGTACCCATGTTGGACGTCTGAACAGAGTACCGAACAGCGACTGTAGTGACCTCATACTTTGCGAATCCTCTTCGACAGCATGGACACCCTTCCGCATACAGGCTTGAACCGCCTGGTTCGCAAATTCGTGTTGCATCACCCAATGCGCCGCAATCGAGCATGAGATCGTTTGGAGGACAATACGCCGATGCTGTTATTCCAGCAAGCGCCGTTGAAATCGCAGTGAAACAGAACATCTCCCGCTCCTTTCAAAGTCGAACAGAATGAACCATCTGAACATGACGCGATCAAAAAAACAGAGGCCGTCCTTGCGAACGGCCTCTGCGTCAGGTTACTTCATTTTACGATCTGAGATCAGTCGAACTCAGTCCGCGAACCACTGGATGTTCGTGACGGCAGTTCCGGCGAACGTGCCGCCCACGATGGAGCGGAGGTACATGTTCGTCTGAGCCTGCGGGGCGGGGCTGCCGGAGTTGGCAACGTCGCCACCCAAGGGGGTACGGGCTGTGTCGCTCTCGTTGACGAAGAGGTTGTCGAACTGGGTGCGGCTGGCCGCGGCGAGCCCGGAGAAGGTGAAGGGGAGGCTCTCGGGGTCAGGGCGGCTCTCGTAGTTGACGTGGTTGTCGTTGTAGCCGATGTTGCCTTCCCAGGTGGTGCGGCTGCCGTGGATGAGGAGGCGGTTAGACTGGGTGCCGGGCTTGAGTTCGCCCACCGCGCCCTGGCCGCCGTTGGCTGCGCCGGGGTTGGCGGAGGAAAGAGCCCACGTGCCGGTCGCTCCACCGTTCAGTTCGTACCAGGGGCCGCGGTTGCCGATGATGGCTTCGGTGGCCTGGAAGGTGTTGGACCAGAACTTCTTGCGGCCGCCGAAGGGCATGCTCGTGTCGTAGGAGAGGTTGCCCTGGCCCGCGTTGGGGTTGGCGGCGGTGCCGGGCTCAGCCGGCCCGGTGACGGGGGCGGACTGGAACCAGGGGTCCCAGAGGGCGAGCTTCTTCTTGGTCGCGTCCGTGATGGAGCTGGGCTCGGAGTACTGGTAGTCGTTGTCGGGAACGATGTTGCCGTTGGACTCGGCGGGGGAGATGCAGATCTCGGGCCCGAAGAAGGTGTTGAAGATGAGGACGGAGATGATGTTCTTGGTGAGGTTCTTCTGAGCAACCGCGCCGCCGGCGGGGATGTTGATCGTGTTGGCGGACTTGTCGAGCTCGCTGGGGACGGGGTAGGACTCGTTGTTGTTCTGGGCGAACAACACCATGCCCTGGTGGACGCCGCGGACGTTGGCCGAGCACTTGATCTGGCGAGCCAGAGCGCGGGCGCGACCCAAGGCGGGCAGCAGGATGCCGATGAGGAGAGCGATGATCGCGATGACGACCAGCAACTCGATCAGGGTGAAACCAGAACGACGCTTCATGTGGAAACTCCAATCCCCGTGTGGGCAGAGCCCTGGGGAACAGCCGGGCAACACGCCCGAGCCATTGATTCGACGACCGCCAGACTCGATCATCACCCCCCGAGGTCTTGCCGATCTTCCTGTTACACCGGGGCGAGCCCGATGGACTTGCGACAACGCAGAGCCGCAGCCGTAGCGGCGGAGTGTTGACGCGGGAGATGGCACGAGCGGGGGAACCCCGAACGAGACCCTTGCCCGACGACGCGTCGTGAGCGTGCGGACGGTCGTCAAAACGTCCACTCGCGGCGAAGCCGGGCTCCGAATTGTCGGCGGGTCAGTCGTCTCTCGGGGTTTGGGATGAGAGCGGGCCGAGAGGCCCAAGGACTGCAAGAAATCTCGATCCCCGAACGACTTCTGATATCCGCCAGCGGCACGAATGCCGGAGAAGCATACACACTTGGAACGCGAGAACCAAACAGGGTTTGGGTTTCGCGGGTTGGCCTGCGATCCGGCCAGTACGACAAGATACCGGAAAACCGATTCGTCTGTCAAGCGCGGGGGTTGCCCCCGACTGCACATTTTCTTGATATCCTCTGGCCGCCCCCGACGGGAGCGTCGCGGGCGGAAAAGGAATCCGAATGAACGCCGAACAAAGAATCGCGGAACTGGGTTTGGTCTTGCCGGTGGCCCCGAAGCCGGTGGCGGCGTATATCCCGTGCCGACGCGAGGGGGGGTTGTTGTACGTGTCGGGACAGATTCCGGTGGTCGAGGGCCGGCTGATGGCGACGGGGGCTGTGCCCGGCACGGTGACGATCGATCGAGCAAAGCAGTGCGCGGCACAGTGTGTGCTGAACGGACTGGCGGTGGCCAAAGCGGAATTGGGCAGCCTGGACGCGATTCGGCAGGTGGTGCGGGTGGGGGTCTGGGTGTGCTGCGAAGCGGGGTTTGTGGAACAGCCTGTGGTGGCCAATGGGGCGTCGGAATTGCTGGTGCAGATTCTGGGTGAGAAAGGCAGGCACTGCCGGGCCGCTGTGGGGAGCATCGCGTTGCCGCTGGGGGCGCCGGTGGAAGTTGAGTTCTTGTTTGCGGTGTAGAGGGGAAGGGGCCTCCGGTCTGGAGGCCTGTGTCGACTAGGCGGCTTTTTTGGAATCCATCCATCGGGTGTTGTCGGCGACGGTGTCGAGCGAGGTGCTGGCCTCGAACTGGAGTTTGGCCTGGCTCAGGCGTCTCCAGATGAACCCGGTGATGAGCCCGAGGATGAGGAGCGACCCGCCCCAGAGTGCGGCGGCGTAGTAGATGCGTTCGCTCTCGACGGGGCCTTCGCCGGCCTTGGCCGATTCGGAGATGACCGTGCTCGCGCCGTCGACGCGGCGTTCGCGGGCGTCGCGGGCCTGGCTCTGAACGGCGACGGCGATGGCCTGGAGGTCGCGTTCGAGTCTTTCTTTGCCCACACCTTTCATTTGCAGGGTGAGTTCGCCCGGGACGTTGTCGAACGTTGAGAGGTCGGCGCGGAGTCGGTCTTTGAGCGAGCCGGGGGTGGCGAGCGAGGCGATGCCCTGCTTGGCCATGCGTTCGGAGGCGAACTGGAGGAAGCGTGGGTCGTCGAGCATGGCGCGGTGGAAGTTCCGCCATTCTTCGAGTTCGGCGTCGGTGAGCTTGCGTTCGCGGCTGTCGGCGGCGAGGGTGGCCTTGGCGAGGTACGTCTCGGGGGCGAGCTGACCGGCGGCGAGCCAGGCGATCCCGCCGATGATGGCAGCGGCGCAGGCCATGAAGAAGGCGGCGGTGGTCGCTTTCCCGCGGGCGTCTTTGCTCGTGATCTGCTTGTGGGCGGCGTCGACGGCGCGCTTGCTCGCCAGAACATCTTGACGCATCGAGAGCACCATCTCGCACTGCTCGAAGCGGGTGGCAAGGGCTTCCCCGGCTTTGCGGATCTTGCGGGCTCGGTCGCGGGCCAGTCGTGCGGCGACCTTGAGCCGGCCGCGGCGGACGGGTTCGATCTGCGTGTGGTCGCCTTGGATGATCGTGACCTGCGGACGCGGGGCCGTGTCGTGGTCGGCGGTGGGGGCGGCGGGGGCGCTGGCCGGCGTGCTCGACGCGGTCGAGGCATGCTCTTCGAGCTCGGCGATGCGCTGGGCGAACGTCTCGGAGCGTGCGGCCTCGACGCGCAGCCGGTCGCGGAGCTGATCGAGCACCGACTCGAGTTCTTGTGTGTCCTTGAGGTTCTGGTCGAGCTGGGCCCGGGTGTCGTCGAGGATCACACGAGCGTCGGCGAGCTCCTTCTCACGCGATTGAGCCAACGCTGCGGCCTCGGCGGTCGCGGCTTTGGCCTCGACCAACGAGGCCTCGAGCGAGGTCAGACGCGACCTGGTTTCCTCGTTGTTGCCCGCTGCGTGAGTGGCCTCTTCGGCGCGGCGCTGGGCCTGGGCGCGGGCTTCGTGGGCGGATGCGAGCTGGGAGCGAAGGTCTTCGACCGCCGAGGCGAGCTGGCGCTCGCGGGATTCGAGCGTTGCATACTGCTGGCGAAGCCCCTGGGATTGCTCGGCTGCCTCGGCGAGGCGGCGTTCGAGGTCCGTACCCGTGTCGCTGGACTTCTGGCGGGTGTCATCGAGTTCGAGACGGAGCGCGGCGGTATCGTCCTCGGCCTTTTCGGCGCGGCGCGTGCATTCTTGCAGGGCGGCCAGCGTCTGCGAGGCCTGTTGCCGTGCGGCGACGAGTGCCGACTGAAGCTGAGAGCACTGCTGATCGTCGCGGCGGGCACGCTCTTCGGCTTTGCGGAGTTCGTCCGAGCGGCGCGACAGGTCCAGGCGGGCCGTCTCGAGTTCACTCCGGGTTTGATCGAGCGAAGCCTGTCGTGCGGCGAGGTCGGACTCGCGGGCTTCGAGAGTACGGCGGAGTTCGTCCACCTTCGCGTTGCTCGCGTCGAGTTCCTCGCACGCCCTGAGCAGCGACGCCTCGCGGCTCTCGACGCTCTCGCGGCGCTTGCTCAGCTCTGCGTCGAGCTCGATGAGCCGGCGTTCTCTCTCGACCAGGCTCTCGGCGAGTTCCGTCGTCGACTTTTTCTCTTCTTCGAATGTCCTCCGGCGCCCGTCGAACTCCTCGCAAAGCCTGCGGTGTTCCGACGTCAGCTCTTCGAGCGCACCGCGGTCGGCGCTGACCGCCTCCTCGCTCTTGGCCAGCTCCGCGCGGCGGGCGTCAAGTTCGGCTCGAAGGGCGTCTGCCTGAGCGAGCTGCTGCTTCACCGCTTCACGCTCGGTCTCCACCGTCTGCCGAGCGGCATCGACGGCGCTCTTGGCGTCCTCGGCCTCCTTGTACATTTTTTTCAGCTGCGAGAGACCTTGTTCCACTCCGGCCAAAGCCTCGGACAGGAACAGTTCCGGGCTGTGCTTCTCGGTGGTGTTGGATGGATTGGGCGAGGTCATGGGCGTTCTCGGACGCGACGGCCGCGGAGCGCAACAGGCGCGCGGCGTGCCGACGTTGCCGGTTGTATCGGTTGTCGGTGCGGGCGAGTCCAACCCAAGGGGTGCTATTGAGTTGGGAATCTCGATCCGTCGAGTGACGTCCGAGTACGCGCGTCGATAACCCCCACGCGGACGTTCCTACTCTGTGCTCGCATGACAATGGCGCGTCCATCCGAGCGGTTCGCACTTCTCGACGATCGGGGAAGCCGCGTGATTGTCGTGCTGAGCGATGGGAGGGTCCTGCGGCCCGACGGTTCGTTGATCGTGCCGGGCGTTGGGGATGACCTGCTGGGGCAAGGGCTGGTGCTCCTCGACCGCACACCGGTATCGATCCGGCTTGCGGGCGTAGACGGCCGGACAGTGCGTCGGGTCGAGATCGACGCGGGTACGCTCCAAATTGAGACCGATGGGGTGACCAGTTCGGTCATGCTTGGAGGGAGCTGATGGCGGTGTTTCTGTTCAAAACCGAGCCGGGCGATTTCGCTTTTGACGACCTGCCGGTCAAGGGCGAGGCGTTGTGGGATGGAGTCACGAACGCGGCGGCGCTCATCCACCTCCGGGCGTGCCGGGCGGGGGACGAGGTGTTCATCTACCACACAGGCGAGGAGAAGGCGGTGGTGGGGGAGGCCAGAATCGTCACGGGCCCTCGCGAAGACCCGAAAAAGCCCGGAACGACAACCCGTGGCGAGCCCAAGTTCGCCGTCGTGGGGCTCGTGCGGGGTGCGGCGTTCAAGACTCCCGTGAGTCTGGCGGCGATCAAGTCCGATCCGGCTTTCGCCTCGTTCTCATTGGTCAAGATCGGGAGGCTCAGCGTGATGCCCGTGCCGGCGCCGCTTGCCACGCGGATCCGCGCGATGGGACGGGCTTAGGTTGCGCGGTGTTCGCGGGCGAGGTCGAGGAATTCAACGGCGCGGCGCATGTGCGGAATGACGATCGACCCGCCGACGATGAGGGCGACGTCGAACGATTCCCAGAGCTCTTCGTCGGAGCAGCCCGCGTTCACGCACTGGTCGACGTGGTAAGCGATGCAGTCGTCGCAGCGAAGGACCATCGACGCGACGAGCCCGAGAAGCTCTTTGGTCTTGGCGGGCAGCGCCCCGTCTTCGTACGTCTTGCCGTCGAGGCTGAAGAAGCGTTTGGTGACGAGCGTCCCCCCGGGCGGGGTTGACCCGTCATGGCGTGAGCCGCGCTGGGTGTCGTCGCCGAGGATTCGGGCGTTCATCTTGGTTCGGTACGCCTGGAACTGTTGGTAGCGGTCCATGGTCGAGGGTAGGTGGAGCTACGCTTGGACATGGATAAGAGTCGGCCGGCCCACCCGGCCCATCACGAGGCAGCGTTGCGGCATGTTCACCTCACGGTGGCGCTGGCGATGGTCTATCGCGACGACGCCCTCGACAAGGAAGTCAAGCGGCAAACAGCAGAAGAGATCATCGGCCGCTGGCGAGGGAACCGGGGTGAATCGTGGCATCCGACCGTGGGGGACCTTGATCAGCTCTTCGAGTCTGCGGCTCGATGGTTGATGCGGTCGTCGCCATTGAAATTGTTCGACGGGGTGTGACCGCCGACCCGACTGATCAAGTCCACGCGGCGCCTTGCCTGGGGCTGGGCTGTTTCCCGAGAATCGACTCGAGCACAGCCCGGTCGGGCTTGCTCATGTCGCTCGGGGGCACAATCTGGATCACGGCGTAGAGGTCGCCGGCGGTGCCTGAATCGGGTTTGATTCCCATGCCCCGCAAGCGGAGTTTCTTGCCGCTGTGTGTTCCCGCGGGGATCTTTACTTCCACCTGCCCCGAGAGCGTCGGCACATTGACGGCGGCACCAAACGTGGCCTCGGCAACCGTGAGTGGAATGTCGACGAAAAGGTCCAGCGAACGGCCTGCATCGGCGCCCTCGCCCCGGCGGAAGAGTTCGTGCGGGTCGATGTGCACACGGACGAGCAGATCATCGGGGACGCCGTCCTCGTTGAGCGCGCCCATGCCCCGGAGGCGAAGGACCGCTCCGTGCGGTACCCCGGGCGGGATGGACAGGTCGACCTGGCGCGAGAAACCGCCTGTCGACACGCGGATGGGCTCGGAGCCGCCGCGCGCGGCCCGGAGAAAGGAAACGTGGACATCATGCGGGGAGGGAGCGGGAGGAGCGTTCTTGGGCTTGCGTGCCCCGCGCTTGGCAGAACCGGCGGAGGCGGCTCCGGCGCGGGACGAACAGCCGAAGAACGTGTCGAACATGGAAGAAAGGTCTTCCATGTCGAAATTGAAGTGACTGCCGGTGGTGCCCCCGGCGCCGCGAGGGGGGCGTGACGAATTCCACACACCGCCCGGGCCGCCGGGCCAAGCACCCCCGTTCTTGACGCCGTCTTCTCCGTACTGGTCGTAGAGCTTTCGCTTGGGTTCGTCGGAGAGGATGTCGTAGGCGTTCTGGATCTTGGAGAAAGCCTTGGCCGCGTCGGGGGCTTTGTTGACATCGGGGTGGTTCTTGCGAGCTTGCGCGCGGTAAGCCTTCTTAATGTCGTCGGCGGACGCCGAGCGTGGCACTCCAAGGATGGCGTAGAGATCGTCGGGCACGGGAGTGATCGTAGAACGCAAAGACCCGCGGGCGAAACCCGCGGGTCTTTGAATGGTCAAGGCGTGAGGGCTCCACGCGAGGAGTACTCGCGCTGATCACCCGTGGTGATTACTTGGGCTGCGCGGGCTTGATTTCTTCTTTGCCAGGAACGCTCGAGCCCCCGGTGCCGTCGCCCTTCTTGGGTTCGTCGACCGGGACGGCCTTGACCGGCGGTGGGTTGCCGCTCGGGGCGGGGTTGATGGGGATTTTGCCGCCATCGGGACCGGCCGCAGGGGACGGAGCGGGAGGCGCGACTTCAACGGACATAATTTCGATCTCGAAGATGAGGTCGGAATTGGGCCCGATGATCTGCCCGCGGGGCTTGTCGCCGTAGGCCGATGCGGGTGGGCAATAGAGACGCACGATGGAACCCTTGGAATACCCGATGAGCCCGATGTTCCACGCCTTGATGAGGCGGCCCTGGTTGAACATGAGAGGCTGTGGGCGGGTGCGAGAGCTATCGAACTGCTTAGCCGTCTTGCCGACCCACCCAGTGTAGTGAGCCGCGACGCGGTCGCCCTCGGCGATGGCCTTGTCGGTGGTGCCCTTCTTGTATTCGAGGACGATCACGCCGTCTTCGAGCGTTTTGGTCGAGACCGGCGAATCGATGCGTTTGAACTCGTATTTGTCGCCTTCACTGCTGCCCCATACGACCTTGCCCGTGGCATCGAACCCACGGTCCATGCTGACGAGAGAATCCTTCGAGATGGAGATCTCAGAGGTCATCTCAACCGCGCCGCCGGTGGCGGTGGGGTAGGCGTAGGGGGTCTTGCCGGAATACTTGTCGCCTTCGGCTTTGATATCGAGGTCGAGCGTGCCGGTAAACCAGTCGCGCTTGATGTCATTGGGAAACCACTGGGCGAGCTGGGTCATCCCGATAAGCATGGTGGCAGCGCCCCCAGCGGTTCCATCAGGGTTGCGGTGCAGGTCGTACGTGCGCAGACGGAGTGCGCCCTTGTACTTGTAGAACTGGAACAGGCTGACGCGATAGGGGGCATGGAGCGAATCCGCGCGGGCTGCCTCGCACAGCAGTGCGTCGGGGATGCCTTCAACCATGACGGGGGCGATCGAAAGAACGATGTCCGAGGTCGCGCCGGGCTCGCCGCCGGTTTGGGCGACGGGCTTGGCGGTCTTCCAGAACCCGGCGAGCATCATCGATGCCTTCTGGATCTCCGGGTCGGACCATTTCATCACCGATGGGGTTCGAGCAGGCGGGGGAGGAGGCGGAGCGGGCTGATCGGGGGCTGCCGCAGCGGGTTGGCCTGCGGGGGCAGACCCCACGGGCTTGGTGGTCCCCGGAGCGGCGGTCCCGGGCTGCGCGTGAACGAACGGAACCGCCACAGCCGCAAGAGAGATTGCAAGCCCGGCGACGATCGTGAACTGACTGCTCTTCATTCGATGCTTCTCACTGGATATGGGGTCACGGATGCGACCCTTTGTGTTCCTATCGGCCCGACGTCGGAATCGGGCACCGTTTCCCAACACCTACGGACTGGGGGCGAGTTCCCGGCCGATCGGAGCGGGTTATCGCAAACTTACCGAACCCTAACGGCATTGTACCGCGGGTCGATCTGCGGCGATCGAGCGGATTAGGCCAGCTCGGGGTAGAGCTTGCCGACGACGCCCACCAGGTCCTTGACGTGGCTGATGGACTCATTCATGAACTTCTGTTCCTCCGCGTCGAGCTTGAACGAGAGGATTCGTTCTACGCCGTTGGCGCCAAGAACGGCGGGCACGCCGACAAAGTATCCCTTGCCTTTCTGGCCCGGAGCAACTCCGAACTCATCCTCGCAATAGGCGGCCGACGCGATGACGCGTTTCTTGTCGCGGACGATCGCCTCGACCATTTCGATGGTGCCCGAGGCTGGGGCGTACCACGCGCTGGTGCCCATGAGCTTGACGATCTCGCCGCCGCCGACTTTGGCGCGGTCGACGCAGGCGGTGATTTTCTCTGCGGGGAGGAGATCGGAAACGGGGATCCCATTGACGCTGGTGCGGCGTGGGAGGGGGACCATGTCGTCGCCGTGCCCGCCCAGGAGAAGCCCCTGAATGTCCTCGACGCTGACGCCAAGTTCCATAGCGAGGAAGGTCTTGTATCGGGCGACGTCGAGCGCGCCGGCCTGTCCCATGACGCGGTGGGCGGGGAACCCCGTGACCTTCCAGGCGACATAGACCATGGCGTCGAGGGGGTTGCTGACGACGATCACGATGGAATTCGGGGCGTATTCGCGGATTTTCTCGGCGCAGTTCTTGACGATGCCGGCGTTGACCTGCACGAGGTCGTCGCGGCTCATCCCGGGCTTGCGGGGGATGCCGGCGGTGATGATGACGACATCGCTGTTGGCGATGTCTTTGTAGTCGAAGGTGCCGGTGATGTTCGAGTCGAATTTCTCGATGGGGCCGCAGCAGGCCAGATCAAGGGCCTTGCCGCGGGGCATGTGCAGCTCGGGCTTGTCCTTGTTGGCGATGTCGAGCAGGACGATGTCCCCGAGTTCCTTGGCGGCGGCCCAGTGGGCGCAGGTCCCGCCGATATTCCCGGCTCCGATGATGCTGATCTTTGCACGACGCGTGGGCATGGAAATTCCTCGTGAAAAAGGCGGCCAACCCCCCGAACCTCCCGGAACCCCCCCGAACGCAACCGATTTGCAGGAGGGGGGCGATTCTAGGTCTGTTTCTCGCGTGCGGCCCCGCGCGACACGGATCAACCGCAGGACTCATGTGTCCCCGGACATCACCTCTAAACTTAGATGAGCCCGAGCGAGTCTTGGACGCCCAGGGTGGCGTAGATGTCGCGGGTGGCCGAGCTTTTGTTGAGCGTGTACAGGTGAACGCCGGCGACTTTGTGATCGAGCAGGTCGCGGCACTGTTCGGTGGCCCAGTGGACCCCGACGCGCCGGACGGCCTCGTCGCCGCCGCCCGCGGCCCGGTTGATGGAGCGGACGAGCGGCGCGGGGTATCGGGCCCCCGCGGCAAGCTCCGCCATGCGCTTCATGCCGGCAAACGAGGTGATGGGCATGACCCCGGCGATGATGGGGATACGGATGCCGGCCAGCTCGCAGCGGTCGCGGAAGTCGTAGAAATCGCGGTTCTCGAAGAACAACTGCGTGACGATGAAATCGGCCCCTTGATCGACTTTGGCCTTGAGGCGATCCATCTCGGCGAGGCGGTTAGGGGTGTCGGGATGGCCTTCGGGGAACCCCGCGACGCCGATGGCAAACCCACGGCGCGAGGGGTGGCGCCCCCGCTCGCCGAAGGCGCGGACGGCACGCACGAGGTCCGCGGCGTGCTTGAAGTGCTTGAAGGCGTCGTCGGAGGCACCCTTGGGGAGGTCGCCGCGGAGCGCAAGGATCTTGCCGATCCCCGCCTGGGCGTAGCGTTGCAGGATGTCGTCGATCTCCTGCTCGTTGTGCCCGACGCAGGTCAGGTGAGGCATGGGGTCGAGGGCGGTGGTGGTGCTGATCTTGACGACCAGGTCGTGCGTGAGCTGCCGCGTGGACCCGCCCGCGCCGTACGTGACGGACACGAAGCTGGGTTTGAGCTTCTCGAACTCGCGCATGTGCTCGAAGAGGTCGCTGGCGCCTTCGGGCGTGCGGGGCGGGAAAAACTCGAACGAGAAGGTCGTCCGACGAGATTGAAAGATGTCGCGTATATCCATAAGCCGGCCATCGAACGGGAACGTTGAAGAATCGAGGGCGGGGGCTTTCGCCCCCGGCGCTCGCGGGGTGTTGAATGGCGCCGATCATGGTCCGATCGGCGAAGGGGGCTGATTAATAGCGGTAGTGGTCGGGTTTGTAGGGGCCGTCGGGGGAGACGCCCAGGTACTCGGCCTGCTCGGGAGAGAGTCGGGTCAGCTTGACGCCGAGCTTGGCGAGGTGGAGTCGGGCGACTTCTTCGTCGAGCTTTTTGGGGAGGGTGTAGACCTTGCCCGTCTCGTACTTGATGCCGGACAGAGTGGGCTTGCCGTTGGCGTTGAGCCAAAGGTCGAGCTGGGCGATGGTCTGGTTGGTGAACGAGCTGGACATGACGAAGCTGGGGTGACCGGTCGCGCACCCGAGGTTCATGAGGCGCCCCTCGGCGAGCACAAGGATGCTCTTGCCCGACTTGGTGAACTCGAACTCGTCGTACTGAGCCTTGATGTTGACGCGGCGAACCTCGCCCGTCTTTTCCGCGCCATACAGCCCGGCCATGTCGACCTCGTTGTCGAAGTGCCCGATGTTGGCGACGATGGCCTTGTCCTTCATCTGACGCATCTGCGTGATGGTGATGACGTTCTTGTTGCCCGTGGTCGTGATGAAGATGTCGGCGGTGGCCAGCGCGTCTTCGAGCGTCGTCACCTGGTACCCCTCCATCGCGGCCTGGAGGGCGTTGATGGGATCGATCTCCGTGACGATGACGCGTGCTCCCTGGCCACGCAAAGCCTGGCAGCACCCCTTGCCCACGTCGCCGTAGCCAAGGACCACCGCGACCTTGCCGCTGAGCATGACGTCCGTGGCGCGGTTGAGCCCGTCGACGAGCGAGTGGCGGCACCCATAGAGGTTGTCGAACTTGCTCTTGGTGGCCGAGTCGTTGACATTGATGGCGGGGAAGGCGAGCTGCCCCTTCTTGGCCATCTCGTACAGGCGGTGCACGCCCGTGGTGGTTTCTTCGCTGACGCCCTTGATGTTCTGGAGCATCTTCGACCAGTACCCTGGGTTGGTCTTGAGGCTCTTGCGGAGCACCTCAAGGATCACGCCCCACTCTTCGGGATCGCTGGCGGCGTTGAAGGCGGGGACCACGCCGGCCTTCTCGAACTCGGCGCCCTTGTGGACAAGCAGAGTCGCGTCGCCGCCGTCATCGAGGAGGAGATTGGGTCCCACGATGTTCCCTTGTTCGTTCTTGAACATGAACAGTTGCTCGGTGCACCACCAATACTCTTCGAGTGACTCACCCTTCCAGGCGAACACAGGGATGCCCTTGGGTTCGCGAGGGGTGCCGTCCTTGCCGACGACAACCGCAGCGGCGGCGGTGTCCTGCGTGCTGAAGATGTTGCAACTCACCCAACGCACCTGGGCGCCAAGCTCGGCAAGGGTCTCAATGAGGACCGCGGTCTGCACCGTCATGTGGAGCGAACCGGCGATGCGGGCGCCGGCCAGGGGCTTCTGACCTTTGTAACGCTCGCGAAGGGCCATAAGCCCGGGCATCTCGTGCTCGGCCAAGCGGATCTCTTTGCGACCCAGCTCGGCCTGGTTGAGGTCGCGCACCTTGAAATCAAAGGTGGCCTTTCCCGCGGGCTTGCTGAGGAGCCCGCTGAGGATGTCCTGGTGGGTGTGGAAGCCGCTGCTCGAACTCGCCGTCGCCGTCATCGCCGTTCTCCAAAGTGCCGCGTCGCCGCGGGGTTGTGTGCCGATCGGTCGTGTAGACCGATCTTGTGTTGCTATTACCGTCCGACCGCCGCGAACAGGCCTGGGCCCTTTGCCTCGACCAGCCGCGGTAATTCCCTGTACATCGAAGAGCCCCATCCCGCGGCCGCGAAGAGTTCACTGGTGTTGGCGTCCGCAAACCCGAGGTGCCGATGCCCCATGCTCTGGCGATAGTCCGATCGGTCGTGGCGGACCATGTCCACGACGACCACGGGCCCGCCGGGCTTGACGATCCGCCGGGCCTCGCGCAGCACACGCACGGGTTCGGGCATGTGGTGCAGAACGAGAACCATCACCGCCGCATCAACCGACGACGCGGGAAGCGGGAGCTCTTCGAGCCTTGCTTCGACGTATTCCACGTTTTTTGCCCCCACAAGCCGCTCCTTGGCGGCGTCGAGCATCGACGAACTCTGATCGATCGCCAGAACTCGTCTGACGACCGGAGCGAGCACCTCGGCAGCTTCTCCAGTGCCGCAGCCCAGGTCAGCGACTGTCCAGTCAGAAGGCAGCAGCCCGAGCAACGCGCCGGCCGTGAAGGTGTCGCCGAAGAGTTGCCCCCGCAGCACGCTCCAATCAGCGCCGACCCGGCCAAAGAATGTCTCGCTGTCCATGCGCCGCTGCGCCAGGACAGCCGTAAGGCGGCGAGAATCTTCCGCAGCGTCGCCTTGCGTGACGGCGGATTCACGAACCGCCGCCCACACCCCGCGAGAAACCGGCGAAAGCTCGTCGGGCACCAGCCGGTAGAACGACGCGGGCCCTTCGTTGCGACGGGCTACCCAACCCGCGTCCGAGAGAGATTTGAGATGACGGCTTGCCGTGCTCTGGGGAAGCTGGAGCACTTGCCCAACCTCGCCGACGGAGAGTTCGGCGGCCTCGACCAGCCGGAGCACGCGCAGCCGCAACGTGTCGGCCAACACGGCCAACGAATCGGCCGTGGAGACACGGTTTTGGGGGGCCTGGGTTGATGGGGCGTTTTCTTTCATCCGTAAATCCGGATATATGGTAGAAGCGATTTTGACTCAATCAAGAAAAAGACAAACGCCAACACACCACGTGTTGGCGTTTGGGTTTTGATAGTAACTTCGATCAGGCGGCGAGGTTGGTGGACTGCTCGATCACATCGACAAGTTGGCGGACCTGGAAGGGCTTTTTGAGGAACCCATCAAAGCCTTGGGAGCGAAGGCCGTGAGTCTGGCCTTCGGTGAGCTTGCCGCTCATGGCGACGATGCGTGTGAATTGAAGGTTCTCGCTCTTGCGGACGAGGTCGGCAACCTGGCGGGCGTCGCCGTCGCCGAGGTGGATGTCAAGGAAGATGACGTGCGGCTTGAAGCGTTCGGCCTCCATGCCCGCGGAGAAGCCGGTGGTAGCGGTGTGGACCTCGTAGTTGGTCTGCTCGGTGAGGATTTTCTGAAGCGTCGACACCACTTCAAGGTCGGCATCGACGAGCAGGACGCGTGTTCGGCCCGTCATCAGCCCCTCGACGGGCATGTTGTGCGCCTTCATGAATCGCATCAATTCGCTGGAAGGGATGCGTCGGTCGCGGCTGCCGGGGATCCGGTACCCCTTGAGGGCGCCGGAATCGAACCACTTCGAGACGGTTCGGGGGGCCACGTTGCAGATTTTGGCCACTTCCCCGGTCGTCAGAACTTCTTTCTCAAACGTCATGCGTCACCTCTGGAACTACTCGGTGCGTGGTCCGCCGGACAGCGGTATCCCTCGGCACAGCGATCGGCGGTCGGGAAGGACGTCTTCACCCCTGACAGAAAACGACGGCGAATGTTTCGCTTCTGGGACCCTTGATCGCGGTCGGGTGTCGGATGGGGTGTGACAAGATCGGCGCGGTGCGTTTGACAGGGACCCGTGCCGCCGGGTAGAGTGGCGACCCTGCTCGCTCGGGGCCTGGCGTGGTATGGCCGGCGGCCTTGTGTTTTGATGCCAAGCGGGATCTGACGGGCAACCGGCAGGCGTTTGGTGGCGTACTGTCGTCACCCCGCGTGCGCCCGGAGCACGGGATTCGGCCTCGGCGAATGCTTGGGCTTTGGACGGGTAGTCGCTACCGGACGCGCCGCTTTTCGGGGGATTCGGCCGTTAACGTGATCGGGGGAGCACGAAGGCGGGTGGAGGGAATGGTGGAGAGGGTGGGGCGGGTGGGGCGGGTGGGG
>Ga0209573_1002023_pt1 | contig 27647 bp, 19 predicted proteins | sample TNRBio252014_DNA_FD_185870 | JGI IMG/M metagenome (GOLD analysis project Ga0209573, IMG submission 185870) | Wastewater treatment Type I Accumulibacter community from EBPR Bioreactor in Madison, WI, USA - TNR Reactor_6/25/2014_ DNA (SPAdes)... | ecosystem: Engineered > Bioreactor > EBPR >... | reverse complement strand
GCCGGGGTCGAGTTCTAGACACGCTTGCGCCGTCCGCGGCTTGGTGATTCCCTGGTCCTGAGCAGGAGACGGGGCGGGACCTCCGCCGTGCCCGCTGTCCGGCTTCCGCTCGGCAGCCGAGCCTCGGCACCGGCGCCGGTCGTGCGGCGGGCGTGTTCGCCCGCGTCGCTATAGAGAGGCTCCAGCCCGCCATGCGTAACCCATTTCGCGTCATCGTCCCGATCCTCGTCACGCTCGTGCTCGCCGCCTGCGCCCCCGGCGCGCCCAGGGACATCCAGGCGCAGGCGCTGGTCGCCCAGTCGGTCGCCACGGTCGAGCTGTTCAAGGCCCGGCAGAAGGATTCGACCCCGCTGTTCAACGCGGCGCTGCGCGATGCGCGCGGGATCATGATCTTCCCCGATATCTTCGAGATCGCCGTCGGCGTCGGCGGGCAGGGCGGCTCGGGCGTGATGCTGACCCGCGACGGCAGCGGCGGCTGGGGATACCCGGCGTTCTACCGCCTGTCCGCCGGCAGCGTGGGCGTGCAACTCGGCGCCCAGTCCTCCGAGGTGATCTTCCTGCTGATGACGGATGGCGCCGTGCGCGCGGTGATCGATTCCCCGGCGCAGTTCGGCATCGGCGCGCAGGCGACGTTCGGCGAACTCGGCGGCGGCGGGTCGAGCGGCACCACCATCAAGGGTTCGGACATCGTCGGATTCACCAAGGGCTCCGGCATCTTCGTCGGCGGCGCGCTGTCCGGCTCATGGGTGAACGCGCTGCCCGCGCTCAACCAGTCCTACTACAACAACTCCGCCGCCACCCCGCGCGGCATCCTCATCGACCACCAGTTCTCCAACCCGGATGCCGACCGCCTGCGCCAGTCGCTCGTCGTGAAGTAACGGCCGGCGGCCGGCGGCTTTGAACGCACCCCGGCGATCGGGCGCACCGGCCCGCGTCCTGATGCTGCAGGGGACGGGCTCGGACGTCGGCAAGTCGCTGATCACCGCCGGGCTGGCCCGCGCGTGGACCCGCCTCGGCCTCGCCGTCCGCCCCTTCAAGCCGCAGAACATGTCCAACAACGCCGCCGTCACCGCCGACGGCGGCGAGATCGGCCGGGCACAGGCGCTGCAGGCGCGCGCGTGCGGCGTCGCCCCCACCACCGACATGAACCCGGTGCTGCTGAAGCCGCAGTCGGAGGTCGGCGCGCAGGTGGTGGTGCAGGGGCGTATCCTCGGCAATGTCCGCGCACGCGAGTACCAGTCGCTGAAGCCGACGCTGCTGCCGCGGGTGATGGAGAGCTTCAGCCGGCTGGCGGCGGGCTGCGACCTGGTCCTGGTGGAAGGCGCGGGGAGCCCGGCGGAGGTGAACCTGCGCGAGGGCGACATCGCCAACATGGGCTTCGCCAGCGCGGCCGGCGTGCCGGTGGTGCTGGTCGCCGACATCGACCGCGGCGGGGTGATCGCCAGCCTGGTCGGCACGTGCGCGGTGCTGCGGGCGGATGAGCGCGCGCGGCTGCAGGGCTACATCATCAACAAGTTCCGCGGCGACCCGAGCCTGTTCGACGACGGGCTGCGGATCATCGAGGACCACACCGGGCTGTCGTCGTTCGGCGTCGTCCCCTGGTTCGCCGAGGCACGCAGGCTGCCGGCCGAGGACGCGGTCGTCCTCGAGACGCGGACTGCGAGCGGCGGCGGCCGGGCCATCCGCATCGTCGTTCCGCGCCTGCCGCACATCGCCAACTTCGACGATCTCGATCCCCTGGCGGCGGAGTCGGACGTCGCGGTCGCCTTCGTGCCGGCGGGCGAGGCGCTGCCGGGCGATGCGGACCTGATCGTCCTGCCCGGATCGAAGGCGACGATCGCCGACCTGGCGGCACTGCGGGCGACCGGCTGGGACGTCGACATCGCAGCGCACCTGCGCCGCGGCGGGCGCGTCCTCGGGCTGTGCGGCGGCTACCAGATGCTGGGGACGCGCATCTGCGATCCGCACGGCATCGAGGGCCCGGCGGGCGAGGTGGAGGGGCTGGGGCTGCTCGACGTCGCGACGCTGCTCGGCGGCGACAAGACCCTGGTCGAGGTCGCCGGCACCGACGTCGCGACCGGCGCCGGCGTCCGCGGCTACGAGATGCACGTCGGCCGCACCGAAGGCCCCGGCCGCGACCGGCCGATGCTTCGCCTCGGCGATCGGGGGGAAGGCGCCGTCGGCTTCGATGGGCGGGTGCAGGGCTGCTACCTGCACGGCCTGTTCGCGTCGGACGCGTTTCGCAGGGCATTTCTCGCGAGGCTGCGGCCGGGACGCGACGGCGGCCTCGCCTGGGAGGCGGAGGTCGAACGCACGCTGGACGCGCTGGCCGACCACCTTCACCGGCACCTCGATCTCGACGCGTTGCTGGCGGTGGCCGCCCGGCCGATCCTTTGACGGTGGCGTGCTTTCGATTGCCTTCCCGCACTTCGGCACACGCCTTGCAACGAGAGCGCCTGCGGCGTATGCAAACGCCAAAACGATGCCGCGGGTTCCGGCGGGGATCGACGAAGGTCGCGGTGGGAATGAGGGAGGAGTAGCGGGTGGCTGGACGAACCGTTTCGATCGCCATCACCGGCGCGGGCGGCGCCGGCGTGATGACCGTGGCGCAAATGCTGTTGGATGCGACCGCCAAGGCAGGCCTGTACGGACTGATGGGGCGGTCCTCCGGCCCGCAGATCCGGGGCGGCGAGGTGGCCGCGTTCCTGCGCCTCGGTGTCGAGCCGGTCGAGTGTCTCGACGACCGCTTCGACGTGATGGTGGCACTCGACTGGCTGAACGTCGAGCGCTTCTCGGCGGAATTGGCCCTCGACGCCGACAGCCTGATCTTCTGTGACGAGGACGGTGGCGAGCCGCCGGCGCGGATCATCGCCACCGGCGCGCGACTGGTGCCGCTGGCGCTGCAGAAGGCGGTGAAAAGCCTGCCAGGCGGCCGGCTGAACATGCTGGGCCTCGGCGTCGTCGCCGCGATCCTCGGGCTGTCGGAGGCGGCGGTCGGCGAGATCGTCGCCAAGGGTCTCGGCAAGCGCGGCCAGGAGGCGATCGACAACGGCATGACCGGCGTCCGTGCCGGCATGGCGATGCTGCAGGCGGTCGACACCACCCCCTACCACCTGACGCCGGCCGAAGCGGGCGCCGGCCAGCGCTGGAACATCAGCGGCAACGAGGCGGCGGGGCTCGGCAGCGTGCGCGGCGGCATCCGCTTCGTCGCGGCCTATCCGATCACGCCGGCCACCGAGATCCTGGAATGGCTGGCGCCCAACCTGGAGAAGGTGGGCGGCGTGCTGGTGCAGGCGGAGGACGAACTCGCCTCGATCAACATGATCATCGGCGCGTCGTTCGGCGGCACCCCGTCGCTGACCGCGACCTCCGGGCCGGGCTTGGCACTGATGATGGAGTCGATCGGCCTGGCGGTCGCCTCCGAGACGCCGATCGTCGTCATCGACGTGATGCGCGGTGGCCCTTCGACCGGCATCCCGACCAAGTCCGAGCAGGCGGACCTGAACATCGCGCTCTACGGCCTGCACGGCGACGCGCCGCACGTCGTCACCGCTGCGTCGTCGATCGCCGATTGCCTGTTCACCGCGCAGTGGTCGGTGCACCTGGCCGAGCAACTGCAGGTGCCGGTGCTGGTGCTGACCGACCAGTTGCTCGGCCAGTCGCGCGCCATCATCGACCGGCCGGCGGACCTGGCCTTCATCGGCCGGCGGGAGACGGCGCAGGCCGGCCTGGAGAATTACCGCCGATACGCGGTCACCGCGTCCGGCGTGTCGCCGATGGCGATCCCCGGCACGGCCGGCGGGGAATACGTGGCCGATGGGCTGGAGCACAGCGAACTCGGCCGCCCGTCGGGCAGCGTCGAAGATCACAATCAGCAGTTGGACAAACGCGCGCGGAAGTTGGAGAGCTTCGACTACGGCCGGCATTGGGCCGACATCGAGGGCGACGGGCCGCTGGCGGTGGTGACCTGGGGCTCCAGTGCCGCGTGTGCGCGCGAGGCCTGCGAACGGGCGGCGGCGCTGGGCATCCACACTCGCCTGATCTCCTTGCGGCTGCTGGCGCCGGTCCAGACCGAGCGCTTCGACGCGGCGATGGCGGGCGTCGAGCGGGTGCTGGTGGTGGAGCAGAGCCACTCCCGGCAGTTCCATCGCTATCTGCGGGCGCACTACGACCTGCCCCGCGACATCCGAGTCCTCAGCCGTCCCGGCCCGCTGCCGATCCGGCCGGGCGAAGTTCTCGAGCACATCCGGTCCTGGAGCTGAACGATGACCGCAAGCCTCGCAAGCCCGGCGCTGTCCGCCGCCGACTTCAAGTCCGAATACCGGCCGGTATGGTGCCCCGGCTGCGGCCACTACTCGGTGCTGTCCTCGGTGACCAAGGCGCTGGCCGAACTCGGGCTGCGGCGCGAGGAGGTGGCTGTCATCTCCGGCATCGGCTGCTCCTCGCGCATTCCGGCCTACACCAGTGTCTACGGCTTTCACTCCGTGCACGGGCGTGCGCTGCCGGTGGCGATCGGCCTGAAGGTGGCGCGGCCCGACCTGGCGGTGATCGTCGCCGGCGGCGACGGTGACGGCTATTCGATCGGCGGCAACCATTTCCTGCACGCCTGCCGCCGCAACGTCGATCTCACCTACGTGGTGATGGACAATCAAGTCTACGGCATGACCAAGGGTCAGGCGTCGCCGACGACGCCGGCGGACTGGGACCGGAGCAAGCTGACACCGCGGGGCACGGGCGTGAGCCCCTTCCACCCGCTCGCCGTGGCACTCGCCGCCGGCGCCAACTTCATCGCCCGCTGCTATGCCGGCGACCCGAACGGCACGGCGCGGGTGATCACCGAAGCGATGCGCCATCCCGGCTTCTCGATGGTGCAGGTCCTCAGCCAGTGCGTGACCTACCAGCCAGAGCAGAAGGAGTGGAAGACGACGGTGCGCAAGGCCGACATCACCACCACCTCGCACGCGGATCTGGCGGCGCGCTGGCTGATGGCAGACGACGGTCTCAGCACCGGCGTCATGTACGTCGGCAATCGCCCCGTCTATCGCCCGGAACTGCAGCAGACCTGTGAGATCGACGACCTGGAGCAGGCGTTCGTGGTTTGAAAGCGGGCCCGGCGGCGCGGTGTCGCGCTGCCGAACAGAACCTGGAGGAGGACGAGAATGGTGCCGGAAGAAGCGAAGCCTTCGGGCGCGATCGATACCGTGGAGCTTTTCCTGGCGCACGCGCTGACGCTGGAGAACGAGGCGGCCGCCGGCTACGAGGAGATCGGCGACAGCATGGCGGTGCACAACAACCCCGAGGTCGCGGCGCTGTTCTTCCAGATGGCGAAGTACGGGCGGATGCACGCCGACGAGGTCCGGGCGCTGGGGGACGGTCTGGTACTGCCGCACATAGCCCCTTGGGAATTCGCGTGGCAGGACGGGGAGAGCCCGGAAGCTCCCTCGATGGACAAGGTCCACTACATGATGCGGCCGGCGCAGGCGTTGTCGCTGGCACTCCGCGCCGAGCGGCAGGCGCACGCGTTCTACGACTCCGTCGCCAAGACGACGGGCGTGCCGCGCATCCGCGAGCTCGCCACCCAGTTCGCATCCGAGGAGGCGGAGCACGTCCGCCTGTTGATCGAGTGGATCAAACGCTACGAGACACCGGACGGCGACTGGGATTTCGACCCCGATCCGCCGACGATGCCGGAGTAGTGCCCCCAAGCAGTCAATTGACATCCTCGGCGTCTCGCACATAGTTCGCTCCACGCAGATGCCCGGCAAAAGATCGCACAGAGCGGTGAACGTTCGGTCGATCGATCCGCAGGGGGGTGCCGGCAGCACGGGGTGAACAATGTGACGCACGCTTCCGGGGAGGGTGGCACGGAAGCGAACCCGCTCGTCGGCGGCCCGGCCGTACGGGCGGACGGCGAGGTTGTCGGCAGGATCGCGCGGTCCATCTCCCGTCGGATTCAGATCCTGCGGATGCTGCTGATCCTGACGATCGTCGCGGTGCACATTCCGCCGGCGGCCTGGGACGCCATGCAGCCGACCTACTCGGCCGAATGGTTCTTGTTCTGCAAGGTATTCTTCAATCGGATCTTTTCTCGCAGCGCCGTCCCGGCTCTCTCGGCGATTTCCGGCTTCCTGATATTCACCGGCATCCAGACCGTGCCCTACGGCCGATTGATGCTGAGCAAGTGCAGAAGCCTGCTGTGGCCGCTGCTGCTGTGGAACGGCGTGGTCCTGTCGGTCATCCTCCTGGTGAGCCACCACCCGCCGGCCGGTATCGAGTCCGTCCCACGGCTCGACCCGATCAATCTGCTGAACGAGCTTTTCGGCCTGGCGGCGGCCCCTGCCAACTTCCCGCTGGCGTTTCTGCGCGACCTGTTCGCCTGCGCGGCCTTGTCACCGCTGCTGTGGTTCGTGCTCAGACGTGCGCCGTGGCTGGGGTTCGTGGCACTGGCGGTGATCGCAATCGCCGACATTCCGATCTGGATCGTGCAGCGGCAGATGATGCTCCTGTGCTTCTACTTGGGCGGTCTCGTCGTGCTGAAGAAGTGGGATCCCGAAGGCCTCGACCGGTACGCGCCGTACCTCATCGCGACCTACGTCATCTGCGCACTCGGCCTGACGTGGCTGATCAGCCGCGAGCCATCGGCTATTCTCAGCCAGAACACCTACGCGGCGGACGCCGCCTACCTCGGGATCATGGCGGGTGCGTTGAAGGCGTTCGGCGTGCCGACGTTCTGGGCGATGTCGTCGATGCTGCAGCGCGCCTCGTTCGCCGACTTCGTGGTCCGCAGCAGCCGCTTCACGTTTCTGATCTACTGCGCGCACATGCCGGTGATGCAGCTTCTCTGGCGGATCTGGATGAGGTTCGTGGGCGACCAGAATGCACCCACGTACCCGGTGTTCTACTTCGCCGCGGCGCCTCTCGCCGTGTCGCTGATCGTCGCCGGCTACCTGGTGCTGTCGAGGATCAGTCCGCGGCTGTTGGCGATCCTGGAAGGCGGGCGGATCCATCGGTCGGACACGCTGCGCGCCTGACGATCCGGCGTGCGGCCGCGATGGGCGGAGCCGGTTCAGTCTTCGAACAGCGTGTGGACGAGAAGCTCCGAGAGCACGTCGAACACCTCTCCACGGTGGGCGTCGTCGGCGGTCGCGGTGAAACTCCGGCGTGCCATTCGCAAATGGGCCACCAGCGCCTCATGCTGCCGCTTGTGTTCTTTCCAATCGCGGTGCGCCCCGTCTCTCATCGCCAATTCCTCGGATGCGAACGCACCGCCTACGAAGTCGGTCAACTCATCCAGGCGTTCGGCGATGCGGCGCCCGTCGCCGCGGGTGAGTATCATCGCGCGAAGACCGTCCACCCGACCCATGACCTGCCGATGCGCGGTCTCGACCGCGGAGAGAGCACAGCTGGGGGCGTGTTGGTGGACCATCTCCACTCCCGTTACCGGCTTCGCCCTGGGAGACGCAGCGCCGGGATCGATGGTGCAAGCCGCAGCGAGCGACCAACGAATACGATTAAGAGAGGATATACAATTCTACTTTTGATGTCGAGGGCGGCGTCTTCGCCATCGAGAACCGCGCCGTCCGAAAACAGCCGGATCGGTGTTCGCCAGGCTCTGGCATGTGTCGACGCGCAAAGGAAGGGCGGATGCCGAGATACGGCCCCGACTCAAGACGACAGACCGTGTGGCTGGGAAGCCTGCACGAGAAGGCCCGCCGACGCCCGATGAGCACCGGGGCGACGACGGGCCGTTCGACCGGGCGGATTTGACGCCCTCAATTGGCGGTGGCGCGGTCCCGCAGGCCTTTCCGGGTCGTCGAAATCAACTGCCGGAGGCTTGCCGCGCTCACGCCGTCACGACGCATCAGCGCCTCGGTGAGCGGATCGCTCAACAATTCCTCGAGCTTGGGTTCGACACCGGCCTCGGCATACATTTGCCGGCGCGGTGGGCGGGGTCGGGGTGATGTCGCGGCCGGCCGAAACACGGTCGACGGCGGGCGCGATTCGACAGCAAACTCCAGCACAGCAACCTCCCTTGCCTCTGACGGATAGCCCGTCATCGATGCCGTCTCGCCAAGCCATCTGCGTATTTTACGCAGTAGAATTTTTCTGCACTCTTCGAGTGCCAGTCCGGCTAGGCCGCGTGCCGCTCGCATTTTTGCGAGTTCTCGAAGTGACCGGCGGTTGGCCGGCCCAGTACGCAGATCCAGCATCTCCCAGGCAGAAATAAGTGTACTGTTTTGGGGAGTGCAGCACAAGCGCAATGGTAGATTTTCGTTTTGACGGGTGCGCCCCAGAAGGAGTGCTCAGTGCTGACCCGAATCCAGCCGGGCCGCCCCGAGGACTCGTCCGGTGTCGGTCTGCTGCACCAGGATCGCCCGCGATTCCTCGGCGGCGGGGGTCGCCTGCGGAACGGTGAGCGATAGAGCGTCTCCGTTCCAGACGCCGAGGCGCCTGAACTCGCGGACGACGTTGGTGTTCTCGATCTTCCTGCCGCCATTTTCGCCCTTCGACACGCGCGTCAGGCGGGCCGGGTCGAAGCGGACCAACCAGACGTCGGCGGTCCCGGGAATTGGCGCCTTGGCAAGACGGGCGATCCACGCGCCGTCGTCTCCTCGGTCCACCCGCACGCCGATCGACGGCACCGCCTGCGCTTCATAGATCAGTTGAAGCACGGACAGGCGATCGGATCCCGACGCCTGTCGCTGGCCGTGGACAACCATCTGCGGCGTATAGACGTAGCTGAGGCCGAGGCGCCTCGCGTAATCGCGTTGTCGCCGGGTGTTCTCGGCGGACGCGAACGGATCTTTCCAGCCGAGATAATCCCAGTAGTCGACGTGCTCGGACAACACGAGGAGGTCTGGAGTCTTCGCCAGTTCAGAGAGAAAGGCATCCGCCTGCGGGCAGGAGGAACAGCCCTGCGAGGTGAAGAGTTCGACGACAATAGGCTGAGCGGCTGACAACGGCGAGGTTGTCAGCGCGATACAGAATCCAACGTACGCAAAAGTCCGATACATAGTTATGAATTAACGCCACCCTGGCGGCGTTACCAATCACAGCCGGGTGAGGGGCAAGGACGCGCGGCCTGCACCGCGCGTTTCTTTGCCAGACGTCAAGCCGCAGCGGCCAGGCGCAGCAGCACGTATTGTAGGATACCACTGTTGCGATAGTACTCGAGTTCGTCGAGGGTATCGATGCGGCAGAGCAGCGGGACATCCTGCCGGCTGCCGTCGGCCCGATGCACGGTGAGAACGACGTCCATCAGCGGCTTGATGTCGCCGGCGAGGCCGCGCACATCGAACCGCTCGCTGCCGTCGAGCCCGAGGGTTCGCCGTGTCGTGCCTTCCTTGAACTGCAGCGGCAGCATCCCCATCCCGACCAGATTGGAGCGGTGGATGCGCTCGAAGCTTTCGGCGATCACGGCCTTGACGCCGAGCAGTCGGGTGCCCTTCGCCGCCCAGTCGCGCGACGAGCCGGTCCCGTACTCGGCGCCGGCGAAGATCACCAGCGGCACGCCGTCGGCCTGATACTTCATCGACGCGTCGTAGATCGGCATGACCGCGCCGTCGGGCATGTGCCGGGTCACCCCTCCTTCCGTTCCGGGCGCCATTTCGTTGCGGATGCGGATGTTGGCGAAGGTGCCGCGCATCATCACTTCATGGTTGCCGCGCCGGGAGCCGTAGGAGTTGAAATCGACCGGCTGCACCCCGTGCTCCATCAGATAGCGCCCGGCAGGGCTGTCCTTCTTGATGGAGCCGGCTGGCGAGATGTGGTCGGTGGTGACGGAGTCGCCGAGGATGGCCAGCGGCCGCGCACCCTCGATGTCATGGAAGCCGCCCACGGCGCCGCTCTCGAAGAAGGTCGGGTGGCGAACGTAGGTCGACGGCTCCGCCCAGGCATAGGTCTCGCTGCGCGGCACCTGAAGATCCTGCCACGCCTGATCGCCCCGGAACACGTCGGCATACCGCTGGCGGAACATCTCCGGCGTCAGCACGGCGTTCATGGTCGCCTGGATATCGGCGTTCGACGGCCAGATGTCGCGAAGATAGACCGGCTGCCCTTCCTCGCCGGTGCCGAGCGGATCCTCGAGCAGATCCACCGCCATCGACCCGGCGAGCGCATAGGCCACCACCAGCGGCGGCGAGGCGAGGTAGTTGGCGCGTGTCTGCGGATGAATACGGCCCTCGAAGTTGCGATTGCCGGACAGCACCGCGGCGGCGACGAGGTCGCCCGCGTCGATCGCCTGAGCGACCGGCTCCGGCAACGGCCCGGAGTTGCCGATGCAGGTGGTGCAACCGTAGCCGACGAGATTGAAGCCGAGCGCGTCGAGATCGTCCTGCAGCCCGGCGGCGTCGAGGTAGTCGGTCACGACCTTCGAGCCGGGGGCGAACGACGTCTTCACCCAGGGTTTCACGCCGATGCCCGCCCGTCGCGCGTTGCGGGCGAGCAGACCGGCGCCGATCAGCACGCTGGGGTTCGACGTATTGGTGCAGCTCGTGATCGCCGCGATGACGACATCGCCGTCCGTCAATTCGTAGTTGCTGTCCGCGACCGGGACTTTCCGCCGCGTAGCGTCGCCCCGCTCCTTCGTCAGGTATGTGGCGAAGGCGCCGGCCGCCTGCGACAGCAGCACGCGGTCCTGCGGACGCTTCGGGCCGGCGAGACACGGCTCGACGGCGCCGAGGTCGAGCTCGAGGGTGTCGGTGAACACCGGGTCGGGCGTGTCCGCGTCGCGCCACATGCCTTGCGCCTTCGCGTAGGCCTCGACCAGCGCGACCCGCTCCGGCTCGCGGCCGGAGAACCGGAGGTAGTCGATGGTCGCCCTGCCGATCGGGAAGAAGCCGCAGGTCGCGCCATACTCCGGTGCCATGTTGGCGATGGTCGCCTGGTCGGCGAGGGTGAGGTTGTCGAGGCCCGGCCCGAAGAATTCGACGAACTTCCCGACGACACCCTTGCTGCGCAGCATCTGCGTGACGGTCAGCACCAGATCGGTGGCGGTGGCACCCTCCTTCATCCGGCCGGTCATCTTGAAGCCGACGACTTCGGGGATCAGCATCGAAATCGGCTGGCCGAGCATCGCCGCTTCCGCCTCGATGCCGCCGACGCCCCAGCCCAGGACGGCGAGGCCGTTGATCATCGTCGTGTGGCTGTCGGTGCCGACGAGCGTGTCCGGGAAGGCGACGGTCGTGCCGTTGTCGGCGCCCGTCCACACCACCTGCGCCAGATACTCAAGGTTGACCTGATGGCAGATCCCCGTGCCCGGCGGCACGACGCGAAAGTTGTCGAACGCCGCCTGCCCCCAGCGCAGGAACTCGTAGCGCTCCCGGTTACGCTCGTATTCGACGCGGACGTTCGAGGCGAAGGAGCCGGCCTCGCCGAACGAGTCGACCATCACCGAGTGGTCGATGACGAGATCGACCGGGACCAGCGGGTTGATCTTCGCCGGATCGGCGCCGGCCACGACCATCGCGTCGCGCATCGCCGCCAGATCGACCACGGCCGGAACGCCGGTGAAGTCCTGCATCAGCACCCGCGCCGGGCGGAAGGCGATCTCCCGATCCGAGGAGCGGGTGCGCAGCCATGCCGCCACCGCGTGGACGTCGTCGACGGTGACGGTCCGGCCGTCTTCCCAACGCAGCAGGTTCTCCAGCAGGACCTTCAGCGAGAACGGCAGCCGGCTCAGGTCCCCGAGCCCGGCCGCGCTCGCGGCTTCCAGACTGTAGTAGGCATACCGGCTCCCGCCGACGTCGAGCGTCCGGCGGGTGCCGAGGCTGTCTTTGCCAAACTGGGGCACCGATTTCGCTCCTCTCGTACATAAATCGCTGCGTGGTCGTAGAGCACAGTTCCAACGCACTGTCCACTCGCATAGGGGGTGCTGCCGGTGGGTCGTGGACAGTGTTTCCCGGGCGAGGCGACGCCGTTTCCGCCAGTGGGCGGGGTGGTCTCGGCGCCCCCTACGCATTATTCGTGGCGACCCCAGCACTGTTCGAGGCGCAACTCACGATAGCATCTGCCCTGGCGCATCAAGCCTTCGCCGCAGCGAATTCACACAGTGACACGTCACTGCGACAATTTTGTCAAACTCTTGCAACACAATCGGATGCAGAGCCTGTGACCGATCTGGAGGATCGCGGTGTGTCGTCCTGAACACTCGCCTGCCGGTTGCGCGTGCCGATGCGACAAAGCTATGGACAGTGCTGCGCGGGCATGGCAATAACCGGCCTTGTGAAGCGGGCGCCGACAAGGTTTGCGACGCGGCGTTCGTCTCGATCGGGCAGCCGGCGCCGCCGAAACCGGGCAAGAATATGCCAACTGCCGGCCTGCGGGACAACGCCGGGCGGTTGCCCGCGCGAAAGTGTGCGGCATCCCGTGGAGCCCGGATGGCCGTCCGACTTTTTTTTATGTTCGCCGACCCCGGATGTGATCCCCGTCGTTCTCGTGCGAGGTTCGCTTGTGTACGTTGCCGGCTCAGTGTTCGTGTTTGTCGATAGTCCCCGTGCGGTATCTCGACGGGAGATTGCATCGCGTGCCTTTGTGACAGGCTGAGCCTTTTTGGCGGTCGGCGTTCGATCACCCTGGGCCGGAGCATTGAGCGACGTGGGGAAGCCGTGGGTTGTGGTGACGGGCACGCGGTTTGCATCGGTGAGGAAGCCTTCAATCGAAATGGCTATTCTCCGCATTGAACGAAGGACACCGGCAGATGATGGACGGTGAGGCGGCGCCTCTCAGAGGCGCAGAAGTGGCGGATACAGGTATGACGACCATCGACACATCCTTACCAGTCGACACGGCGCCCGACATCGCCGACGTCCCGGCGGCGGACCGGCGCAGTATCTCGTGGTCGGAGAGCATCGTCTCGGGGCTCGTGGGAGCAGCCGATGCGACGGCGCTGGTCGTGGTCGGATTGGTCTGGTACGCGATCATCCCGGGGTGGAGCGTCGATACCTACCAGACATACCTGACGGAGATCGCCGTCAACGCCGGGCTGACGCTGAGCGTGTTCCACTACGCCCGGCTCTACGACTGCAACACCATCGTCTCCTGGCCCAGCCGGATGCGTCAGATGGTGCTGTTGAGTGCGCTGGTCACGGTGGTGCTCCTGACATTGGCGCTGGCGCTCCGCATTTCCGATCAGTTCTCGCAGCCGTGGTACTTCGCCACCTTCCTCACGTCGTCGATCGTCATCTTCACGTTGCGCGGCTGCGCCAAGCTGCTGATCCGCCAATTGGCGACCGCCGGAATGCTGGTGCGCAACGTCGCCCTGGTCGGCGCCAGCGGTCAGGCGCAGCATCTGGTGTCGCGTCTCCACCTGGAAGACGCCCCGTGGAAGCGCGTCATCGGCATCTTCGACGATCGCCGCACCCGCATCAGCCGCGACGTCAACGGCTTTCCGGTGCTGGGCAATCTGGACGACCTCGTCCGCTACGTGCGCGCCGGCAAAATCCACGACGTGGTGATCACCCTACCGTGGAGCGCGGACGATCGGCTGGTGTCGATCATCGGCAAGCTGCGCTCGCTGCCCGTGCATATCTATCTCGGCTCGGATCTGATCGGCTACCACTTCCCGCGGCATCGCGAGCAGATGCTCGAAGGCGTGCCGGTGCTGGAAATCGCCTCCGCGCCGCTGACCGGGTGGAGCGGCCTGATCAAGATGATCGAAGACAGGGTCGTCTCGATGTGCGCCATCATCCTGCTGTCGCCGCTGCTGCTGGGCGTAGCACTGGCGATCCGCATCGACAGTGCCGGGCCGGTGCTGTTCCGGCAGAAGCGCTACGGCTTCAACAACCAGGAAATCGTCGTCTACAAGTTCCGGTCGATGTACCACAACCGGCCGCGCGAGGCGGGTGTGCCGCAGGCGACGAAGAACGATCCGCGCATCACCAAGATCGGGCGCATCCTGCGGGCGACCAGCCTCGATGAACTGCCGCAGCTGTTCAACGTCCTGCAGGGCAACATGTCGATGGTCGGGCCGCGGCCGCACGCCGTGGAACACAACGAACAGTACGCGCAGTTGATCGGCGGCTACCACGGCCGGCACAAGGTGAAGCCGGGGATCACCGGCTGGGCGCAGATCAACGGCTATCGCGGCGAGACGGATACGCTGGACAAGATGCGCGCCCGCGTCGAGCACGATATCTACTACATCGAGAACTGGTCGGTGTGGCTCGACTTCAAGATCATGATCTTCACGGCGTTCGCCGGCTGGACCAACAAGAACGCCTACTGAACTCCTCGGCGAATGGAAGGGGGCGCGCCTCGTCGCCCCCTGCTGAAAGGACGGAAACCTGTGCGTGTCGGGCCCGGGGGGGCTAATCTCGCTTCCGTGTCGTCTCCCTTGGTGCAACCGCCGGCCGCGCTCGGACAGCGACGGAAGGGGCGAACCGCCAGCCTTGCACGAACGCTCGAGTTCGGCTGGTACGCGGCTGCCCTGCTGTTCGTCGCGGTGGCCGGGCTGATCCGGCTGGACGTCCCGTTGCACGGCGACCCGGCGCTGTTCCTGTTCTACGCCGGCCGCCTGCAGGACGGCTTCCGCCTCTACGTCGACTTCTGGGACGTCAAGCCGCCGGCGATCTTCGCCTTCTATCAACTCGGCGGCAACCTGTTCGGCTTTACCGATCGCGGCGTCCACGCTCTGGAAATCCTGTGGATGATGGCTCTGGCCGTGGGCCTGATGGTCGGGCTCAGGCCCTACCTGCGCCAGACGTGGCTGGCCGCCGTGGCTCCGGTGGCGATCATCGGCGTCTTCTATGCGCTCTGTGGCGCGGAAGCGCAGACCCAGGTCGAGACGTTGGCCAACCTGCCGACCCTGCTCTGCGTTCTGGCTCTGGCCCGGGCCGCGCATCCGGCGTCCGCCCGGGCCCGATACGCTGCCCTGGCGGGGATCGCCGCCGCGCTGACGACCGTCTTCAAGGTGATCTTCGCGCCGATCTTCATCGCCCTCGTGCTGGTGACGAGCGTGGCCGTGCTGCGGCGGGACTGGCGCCGCTTCTTCCCCGAAGTGGTGGTGCGGCTGTGGCTGCCGTTTTCCGTGGGCGTCGCCCTCGTCTGGGCCGTCGTCTTCGCCGCCTTCGCCGCGCAGGGTACGGCGGAGGCGATGCTATGGACACTCTTCGGCTATCCGCGGGAAGCGTTGACCAGCATGGAGTACGCGCCGCTGAAGCGCATGCTGATCAATCTGCGCATGGTCTTCGGCGCCTTCGCCCCGTGGCTGATCTTCGTCGTGCTGGCTCTGCCCCTGCTGTGGCGCCGCGGCGGGCCGCTGATCGTCCGCCTGATGGTGACATGGCTGGTGGCCGGCTTCCTCGTCATCGTCCTGCAGCGCACGTCATGGTGGTTCTACCACTTCATGCTGTTGCTGACGCCGATCGGCGTGCTGGCGACCTTCGGCATCGACCGTGCCACCACCTTCGTGCGCCGGCGCGCCGATCTGTCGCCGGTCCAGGCCATGGGGATCGGCTGCCTGCTGGTCCTGCCCGCGGCCGGCAGCCTCGTCGGACCGCTCGCAGAGACGGCCACCTGGCTCGCTCCGGTGCTGTCCGGGGAAAAGCCGGTCGAGAGCTTCAAGGAAAAGTTCGAGAACTACGCCGAAATCTCGGCGGCGGCCGCTTTCGTCCGTGATCAGCAAGCGGCCGGGCCGGTGATGGTGTTCGAGTCACCGCTGGTGAACCTGCTGTCGGGCCGGGAGAACGCGACGCCGATCCACGGCTTCAACTGGAGCTGGATCCTGCCCCGTCAGTACGACGAGACGCTGAGCAGCCTGCAGGCGTCGCCGCCGCCCTTCGTCTTCGTCGGCACCCATTACGAAGAGCGGGTGCGCAGGCTGAGCCCGGGTGTGTTCGACCTCCTGGCGGATCGCTACCGGCTCGCGTGGGAAAGCCCATTCGGCCGCTGGTACGCGCTCACCAACCCGGACACCCACTGAGCGAGATCACCCTCGTCACTCGCCCCCAGGATGCCGCATCCCACGCCGCGGCGCGGCCTCAGCCCGCCGCGGCGCGGTCGGTCAGCGCCGAACGCAAGGCCTGGACCACCGGCGCAGTGCCCAGTTCGTCGACGCGGAGCGAAAGCTTGCGGCGCCAGTTCGGGCGCTCGAAGACGGTGCCGGGAAGGTTGACCTGATCCCGTTCGCGCATCAGGTCGTCGACCTGCACCAACAGGATCCGCGAGGGCGAGCGGGCCAGATAGGCGTGCAGCGCCGCGATCAGTTCGGCCGACATCGGCTGCGCGTCGATGTTGTTCGGATCGATCCCGTCGGGGAGCAGGTCTTCTTCGCGCAGCGCCTGCAGCAGCAGCCATCGGTCGTGCACGCGCGCGCCGCGCTCGCCGTGCTCGGCGTCCGGCGAGGGATAGAGCGCGAGCCGCTGCTTCAGCGTGATGTCCGCGCCGGCCCAAAAGCCCTCGAGCGTCGCCAAGTCGTGGGTCGTGACGCACGCCAGCGCCAGGTCCGGGTACTCGTCCGGTCGGCGGAAGCGATCCTCTCCCTTCTCGAAGTATAGCACTCGGTAGGAGAGCACGTTGCACGCTGCCATCTTCTCACGGAACCCTTCGGGCACCGTGCCGAGATCCTCGCCGACGACGAGGCAGCGGTGGCGCTGGCTCTCCAGAGCCAGGATCGCCAGCAGTTCGTCGAACGGATACTGGACGTAGGCGCCATCCGCAGGCCTGCCGTCGATCGGGATCCAGAACAGGTGCATCAGGCCCATGACGTGGTCGATACGCAAGCCCCCGGCATGCCGCATGTTGGCCCGCAGCATGGCGATGAACGGAGCGTACCCATGGGCGCGCATGGCGAGGGGATGCAGCGGCGGGATGCCCCAGTCCTGCCCCAGCATGTTGAAGGGATCGGGCGGACAGCCGACCTTCGCCTGCTGGACGATGACTTCCTGGTCGGACCAGGCGTCGGCCCCGGCGCGGTCGGCGCCCACGGCCAAGTCGCGGTAGATGCCGATCGGCAGGCCGCGGGCGAGGGCACGCGCCTGCGCCTGGGCCAACTGGCGGTCCGCCTGCCACTGCACGTATTCGAAGAAGCCGATGCGGCCGGCGTGCGTGCGGGCGAACTGGGCGACCGCGGGCGTCTCGGGCCGGCGGTACGCCTCCGGCCAACGCTGCCACGGCTCACCGGCAAATTCCTCCGACAGCGCCTCGAACAGCGCGTAGCGCCGCAGCGGCGCGCCCTGCTCGGTCCGGAACCGCTCGAAATCGTCTCGCCGGGCATTGGCGGCAGCGTCGCCGTTCCCGCCGGCGGTGCGCAGGAAGGTGACATGCAGCGCCTCCAGCACCTGCATCTTCAGCGGCTTCACGCGCCGATAATCGACTTCCGCGGTCGCGCGACACGCCGCGATCTCATCCGCCAGCTTCGCAACCGCCGCCTGCGCGTCGACGGAGACGGCAAACTCCTCGATGGCCTCGACGTCGATGTAGAGCGGGTTGAGGAACAGTCGCGTGCTGGGCGAATACGGGCTCGCCTCCTCCGGGCGAGCGAGGAACAGCGCGTGCAGCGGATTGAGGCCGATCACCGCCGCTCCCATGTCGGCGGCGGCGTCGACCAGTTCGGTGAGATCGGTGAAGTCGCCGATGCCCCAGTTTCCTGGCCGTCGCAGCGTGTAGAGCTGCGCCGAGACACCCCAGGTCCGCTCGCCACGGGCCAGCGCCGGTGGCAGCCAGCACTGCCGCGGGGCGACGATCAGCAGCATCGGCTCTTCAGGCCGCCCGGCAAGAGACGCCGTGTGGTAGCCGCAAGGCAGCGGCTGCGGCAGGGGCACGGTGAAGCGCCCGACGTCCCGCCCGTCGATCGTGCGCCGTTCCCGGGATGACGCTTCCACGGGCCGGACCGACACCTCCCTCGCGGCGCCGCCCTCTTCGGTGATCTCCAGGGTGACCGGCTGGGCCGCGAGATCGACCGGCAGCGACAGCGGCACTTCGGTCGCCTCTCCTTCGTAGGCGACCAGCACCGGCGGCAGCCAGCGACGCCAAGATGCCTGTTCCAGCCGGCGAATGCCGTCGGCGACCATCGCATCGGTGTCGGCCGGCAGTCCGAGGGCAGCGAGAATGCTGCGCTTTCCCGCTTCCGGCACCGGATGGTGATTGCCCCAGATATCCCAGTACTCCGACTCGATTCCGGCCAGATGCACCAGCCGATCGAGAGTCTCCCCATTGCTCATTTTTGCGTTTCCTTCCCTTCGCGGGCGCGCATCTGTTTGATTTTGTCTATTTCGGAGTTCCGAGCGCCTGTCAGACGTCATGCAGGAGCACGAACGACCGAGGCGACAGGCGATACGCGGCCTTGGGCTCGAGGAACCGTTCCGGCTCGACGTCGGCCGGCTGCGCGGTGTCGAACACCACCTTCCAACGCCCGTTCACCTTCGCCTCCGGAAGCGTGAACGACAGCGCCGCGGGGTCGGCACTCAGCAGCAGCAGAAACAGGTCGTCCTGTTGACTGGTGGTGGTCGGCTGCCTCGCGGCGAAGATCTGCGCGCCCAGGAACCGGACCGTCGCCGAGGTCCAGTCCGCGGTCGTCATCTCCTGCCCTTCGGCGTTCAGCCACGTGACATCCTTGATGCCGGTTTCGCCGACCGGCTTGCCGGTGAGGAACTTGCTGCGGCGGAACACGGGATGGTGGCGTCGCAGCGACAACAGCAGGGTGACGAACGAGGCCAGCCTCTCGTCTTCCGCGGTTCGGCTCTGCCAGTCGATCCAGCTGATCTCGCTGTCCTGGCAGTAGGCGTTGTTGTTGCCTCGCTGCGTCCGGCCGAATTCGTCACCGGCGGTGATCATCGGCGTTCCCTGTGCCAGCAGCAGCGTCGCCAGGAAGTTGCGCTTCTGCTGCTCCCGCAGGGCCAGGATCGTCGCGTCGTTGGTCTGGCCTTCGACGCCACAGTTCCAGCTCAGGTTGTTGTCTGTGCCGTCCCGGTTGTTCTCTCCGTTCTCTTCATTGTGCTTGTGATTGTACGAGACCATGTCGTTGAGCGTGAAGCCGTCGTGCGCCGTGATGAAGTTGATGCTGGACCACGGACGGCGGCCACCCCGCTGGAAGATGTCCGACGAGCCGGTCAGCCGGGCGGCGACCTCGCCCACCACGTGCGTGTCGCCGCGCCAGAACCGCCGTGCGGTATCGCGGAAGCGATCGTTCCACTCGGCCCAGCCCGGCGGGAAGTTGCCGACCTGGTAGCCGCCCATGCCGATGTCCCACGGCTCGGCGATCATCTTCACCCGCGACAGCACCGGGTCCTGGAGCACCGCGTCGAGAAAGCCGGCACCCGGGTCGTAGCCGTGCAGCTCGCGGGCGAGCGTCGTCGCCAAGTCGAAGCGGAAGCCGTCGACGTGCATCTCCTGAACCCAGAAGCGCAACGAATCCATGACCATCTGCAGGACACGCGGATGCCGCAGGTTGAGCGCGTTGCCGCAACCGGTGGGGTCCGTGTACTTCCGCTTGTCGCCCTCGAGCATGTAGTATGCGGCGTTGTCGATGCCGCGGAAGGAGACGGTGGGGCCGAACTCGTTGCCCTCGCCGGTGTGGTTGTAGACGACGTCCAGCAGCACCTCGATTCCGGCGGCGTGCAGGTCGGCGACCATCGTGCGAAATTCGCGCAACCGATCGCCGCCGATGAAGCGGTCGTCCGCAGCGAAGAAGTTGATCGAGCTGTAGCCCCAGTAGTTGCGCAGCCCGCGCGTCACCAGATGCTGCTCGTCGATGATGGTATGCACCGGCAGCAACTCGACGGCGGTGACGCCGAGTTTGACGAGATGGTCGATCGACGCCGGCGAGCCGAGCCCGGCGAAGGTGCCGCGCTGCCGTTCGGGGACGTCCGGGTTCAGCTTGGTGAAGCCCTTGACGTGCAGTTCGTAGATGACCGTCTGCGACCACGGAACATTGGGCAGACGCTCGGTTCCCCAGGTGAACCCGGCCTCGACCACCCGACACTTCGGCGTCATCCGGGCGCTGTCGCGCTTGTCCGGCGCGATGTCGCCTTTCGTGGCGTCGCGGCGATAGCCGAAGTGCACGTCGGTCAGCAGCAACGGCCCCTCGATCACCGTGGCATACGGATCCAGCAACAGTTTGCTGGGGTTGAACCGATGGCCATTGCGCGGATCGTAGGGGCCGTGCACCCGGTAGCCGTAGAGCTGGCCCGGGTGCAGGCCCGGGATGTAGCCGTGCCAGATCTGATTGGTGTATTCGGGCAGGGCGACCCGCGCGGTTTCGCGCTTGCCGCCCGTCTCGAACAGGCACAGCTCCACCTTTTCCGCGTTCTCCGAAAAGATCGCGAAGTTGACCCCGCGCCCGTCCCAGGTGGCGCCGAGAGGAGAGGGGCTACCTGGTTGAATCCTGCGCTGCGGCGTCATCGTCCAGACTCTCCGTTTCTGTCGTTTCTATTGTCGCATCGGTGTCGGACGCCGCCAGCAGCACCACCTCCGGCTCGGCCTCGACAACCGGCTTCGGCGTGTAGTCGGGCTTCAGCACCAGGGCGCCGAGCGGCGGCAGGTCGAGGACCAGCGAGAATGGCCGCCCATGCGCCTCCCAGGCTTCCGCCTCGACGCGGCCCGAATTGCCTACGCCGCTGCCGGCGTAACAATCCGCATCGGTGTTGAGCAGCTCGGCGTACGACCCGCCCTTCGGCACGCCGAGGCGGTAGCCTTTACGCACCACCGGCGTGAAGTTGCAGACGACCACGACCATGTCGTCGGGATCGCGGGCGATGCGCACGTACGAGATGATGCTGTTGTCGCTGTCGTGGCAGTCGATCCACTGGAAGCCTTCGCCGAAGCAGTCGGTCTGGTACAGAGCCGGCTGCGAGCGATAGAGCATGTTCAGGTCACGCACCAGCGACTGCACGCCTTTCTGCAGCGGGAAGTCCAGCAGGTGCCAGTCCAGGCTCTTGTTGTGGTTCCACTCGTCGCCCTGGCCGAACTCGCAGCCCATGAACAGCAACTTCTTGCCTGACATCGTCCACATGAAGGCGAAGTAACAGCGGACGTTGGCGAACTTCTGCCAAGAATCTCCCGGCATCTTGTTCAGCAGCGAACCCTTGCCGTGCACGACCTCGTCATGGGAGATCGGCAGGATGAAGTTCTCGGTGAAGGCGTACAACAGGCCGAACGTCAGCAGGTTGTGGTGATAGCGGCGGTGAATCGGCTCTTTGCTCATGTAGCGCAGGGTGTCGTTCATCCACCCCATGTTCCACTTGTAGCCGAAGCCCAGTCCGCCCAGATACGTCGGCCGGGAAACCATCGGCCATGAAGTGGATTCCTCGGCGACGGTCATCACGCCTTCGTGGTGGCCGTAGACCAGCTCGTTCATCCGCTTGATGAAGTCGATCGCCTCGAGGTTCTCGCGGCCGCCGAACATGTTGGGAATCCATTGCCCCTCCTTGCGGCTGTAGTCGAGATACAGCATCGAGGCGACGGCATCGACCCGCAGGCCGTCGACGTGGAACTCCTCCATCCAGTATAGTGAGTTGGACAACAGGAAGTTGCAGACTTCACGCCGACCGTAGTTGAAGATGAGCGTCTCCCAATCCATGTGCTTGCCCTTGCGCGGATCGGAATGCTCGTAGAGGTGCGTGCCGTCGAAGTAGACGAGGCCGTGGGGGTCGGTCGGGAAGTGTCCGGCGACCCAGTCGATCAGGACGCCCAGACCTTCGCGGTGGCAGATATCGATGAAATACTTCAGCTCGTCGGGCTTGCCGAAACGGCTGGTCGGCGCGAACAGCCCGACCGGCTGGTAGCCCCAGGAACCGTCGAACGGAAACTCGTGCACCGGCATCAATTCGACGTGGGTGAAGCCCAGCGACTTGACGTACGGGACAAGCTCCTCGGCGAACTCCCGGTAGGTGAGGTAGCGGTTGCCTTCCTCCGGCTTGCGGCGCCAGGAGCCCAGGTGCACTTCGTAGATCGATACCGGCGCGTCCCGATCATTGTGGTGCGCCCGCGTCCGCATCCAGTCGGAATCTTCCCAGACGTACTCCACCCCGCTGGGGACGACCGAGCCGGTCTTCGGCGGCATCTCGGCTTCCGCGCCGAAGGGATCGGCCTTCTCCGCCAGCTTGTTGCCGAAACGGTCGCGCAGTTCGTACTTGTAAATCTCGCCGGCGCCGACGCCCGGCATGAAGATTTCCCAGACGCCGCATTCGAAACGGCAGCGCATCGGGTGTCGCCGGCCGTCCCAGCCGTTGAAGTCGCCGACGACGCTCACCTTGCGCGCGTTCGGCGCCCACACGGCGAACGTGGTCCCCTCGACGCCGTCGATCGTCGCCACATGGGCGCCCAGCTTTTCGAAGGCGCGCAGATGCGTCCCTTCCACCAGAAGGTGGATGTCGAGCTCGCCCAACACCGGGCCGAAACGGTACGGGTCTTCGATGTCGTAGGTGTCGTCGCTGCCGTAAGGAAGGAGACGGAGCTTGTAGCGGAACGCTTGCTTGCGGCCGGCGATCGGGCCCGCGAAGAATCCCTCCTGGCGCACCTGCGGTAGATCCGCCACGAGCTGCCCGGTCGCCGCGTCGACCACGCCGACCTTGCGTGCGTGCGGGAGCAGGGCGCGCACGACCAGCGTCTCGCCGCCCGGCCCCTGCTGCTTGTGCATACCGAGCACGGAGAACGGATCGCTATGGTCGGCGTGAACGATGCGGTCGATTTCAGACTGCAGCTTGTCTTTTGTCATGTTCTTGACCCGTCCCGTGACATTGCCATGTTGCTATTGTCGAAAGGCGTTGATCGAAGTCGAGACGCGGGAGTTCGCAGAATGCGAGCCTCTGCCGATGGCGCCCCGCGCAGCCGGCGGCCGATTGGCGGCGTCGGCGTCGGGCAGGCGTCTTCTCGCACTTTACGCGCGCAGACTCACCCCTTCTTTTTGCCCGGCGCCTTCTTCACATCGCCGCCCGCCTTCGGCTTGGCCGCGGGCTTCTTCTCCACGGTCGAGGCAGCCCGAGGTTTGGCGGTTTTGGTGGCGACGTCGGTGGTTTCCTTCGCGGCGCGGTCGGCGGCCGTTTTCGCCGCGGCGGCTTCGGCCGCCATCTTGGCAGCGGCGTCGTCCGCGGCCTTCCTCGCGGCGGCTTCGGCGGCGACCCTCTTTGCGGCGGCTTCCTCCGCGGCCTTCCTCGCGGCGGCTTCGGCGGCTTTCTTCTCGGCGGCCTCCTCCGCGGCCCGGGCAGCGGCCTCTTCCGCGGCTTTCTTCGCCGCTTCGGCTTCCGCGGCCCTGGCGGCGGCCTCTTCTGCGGCTTTTGTCGCTGCCTCTTCCTCCGCGGCCTTGGCGGCGGCCTGTCGTTGTGCCTCGGCCTCCTGCTCGGCCGCCTCGCGGGCGACTTCCTCTTCGGCCAGGCGCCAGTGTTCCTCGGCTCGACCCTCGGGCCGGCCTTCACGTTCCCAAATTTCGCGCGCGCGCTGCTCTATTCGGCTCAGCATGTCGTTCGACATTCTCCGTTTCCCCCAGGGGTGTGAAGCGGCGCCCGAGTGTACCCGAAACCGGCAGGGATGCCAGTGCTTCGGTTTTCGCCTGCCGAGCGACAGCGAACCGACGGGAGCCTACGCCTCAGACGGGGAATGAATCGCCGGGCGAACGCCGGTGCGACCCGGCCTTCCACGCCGCGACGATGACGAACACGGGGTTTCCCGGAGGCGGGAGGGGGAGCTGCGACCGGCGGCGGGCGCGCTGCCGTTGGCGGCCAGGCTCAGTCGACGAGGAAGCGGGTGAACAGGACCTCGCGCGCATTGGCGGGGGCGATGTGCTGATCGACGATGCTGATCAGCATGGCGCGCAGCCGTTCGATGCCGGCCGAGCCGGAAAGGTCCTGGCGCTGCAGGTCGCGCACGCACGCCTGCAGGTCGGCGATGATCATAGGCTCGCTGTCGCGCACCCTCCCCACCGACTCCTCGGGGATGCCGACGACGGCGGCGATCTGTACGAAGTGTGTCTTCGTCCGCGAGGTCTTCAGGTCGGCGATGAACTCCGGCAGGACGTGGTAGGTGATCTGGCCCGCGACCGGGGCGGCGACCGAGTTCACCCCGCCCTTCTCCTCGGGCGGCAATGCCGCCACGACCGCCGCGGCCGCCAGCACCAGCGAGGCGGCCAGCGCGGCCGTCGCCAGGATCGCCGGCCGGCGGATCGCGCCGAGCACAGCCTTCAGGGGATTGCCCTTCGCCCGGGCGCCCGCAGCATCTGTCTTTTTGCTACCGCTCATCTCGCTCGGTTTCCAGGTCGAACCGGCGGCCCCAGCGCCGCGCGATATCCTAAGATTACGGTAAGACAGGTTAAGGAAGTCCTAACAACGGGCGCGATCGCGGCCGGCGCCGCGCCGTCGCCTGCGGTTGCGGCGTTGCCGGCCACGCGCTAGAACTCGCCACCGCCTCGACGCCAGCACCCCCCTTTCCCGCGAGGACCACTGCCGATGCCGTCCTACCAGTACGTCTACGTGATGAAGGACCTGGGCCGGACTTATGCCGGCGGCCGGGAAGTGCTGAAGGGGGTGACGCTCTCGTTCTTCCCCGGCGCCAAGATCGGCGTGCTGGGCGTCAACGGCTCCGGCAAGTCGACGCTGATGCGCATCATGGCCGGCCTGGACACGGAATTCGTCGGCGAGGCGTGGGCGGCGGAAGGCGCCAAGGTCGGCTACCTGCCGCAGGAGCCGTGGCTCGATCCCGACCTCAGCGTCATGGACAACGTGTTGCTCGGCCTCGCCCCCACCAAGGCGCTGCTGGACCGGTTCAATGAGATCAGCGCGCGCTTCGCCGAGCCGCTCGACGACGACGAGATGGCCAAGCTGCTGGAGGAGCAGGGCGAGCTGCAGGAGAAGATCGACGCGGCCGAGGGCTGGGAGCTGGAGCGCACCGTCGAGATCGCCATGGACGCGCTGCGCTGCCCGCCCGGCGACGCCGATCCGAAGACGCTCTCGGGCGGCGAGCGGCGGCGCGTGGCGCTGTGCCGGCTGCTGCTGGAGCGCCCGGACCTGCTGCTGCTGGACGAGCCGACCAACCACCTGGACGCGGAATCCGTCGCCTGGCTGGAGCGGTTCCTCAAGGACTACGCCGGCACGGTGATGGTCGTCACCCACGACCGCTACTTCCTCGACAACGTCACCGGCTGGATCCTGGAGCTCGACCGCGGCCGCGGCATTCCCTACGAGGGCAACTACTCGGCCTGGCTGGAGCAGAAGCAAAAGCGCATGGCCCTGGAGGAGAAGCAGGAATCGGCCAAGCAGCGCACGCTGGCGCACGAGCTCGAGTGGATCCGCGCCAGCCCGCGCGCGCGGCAGGCGAAGTCGAAGGCGCGCATCCAGGCGTTCGAGACGTTGTACGCCGAGGCGGCGGACAAGGCGCCCGGCTCGGCGCAGATCGCCATCCCGCCCGGCCCGCGGCTGGGCTCGCTGGTGATCGAGGCGCAGTCGCTCACCAAGGGCTGGGGCGACCGGCTGCTGATCGATGGCCTGGACTTCAAGCTGCCGCCGGGCGGCATCGTCGGCGTGATCGGCCCGAACGGCGCCGGCAAGACGACCCTGTTCCGCATGATCGTCGGCCAGGATACGCCGGACTCGGGCGCGATCCGCCTGGGCGAGACGGTGAAGCTCGGCTACGTCGATCAATCCCGCGACTCGCTCGATCCGAAGAAGACCGTCTGGCAGGAGATCTCGGGCGGGCTGGACGAGCTCGACCTCGGCAAGCGCAAGATGTCGAGCCGCGCCTACGTCGGCCAGTTCAACTTCCGCGGGCCGGACCAGCAGAAGAAGGTGGGCGACCTCTCCGGCGGCGAACGCAACCGAGTGCACCTGGCCGTCATGCTGAAGTCCGGCGCCAACGTCCTGCTGCTGGACGAGCCGACCAACGACCTGGACGTCGAGACGCTGCGCGCGCTGGAAGACGCTCTGTTCGAGTTCGCCGGCTGTGCGGTGATCATCAGCCACGATCGCTGGTTCCTCGACCGCATCGCCACCCACATCCTGGCGTTCGAGGGCGACAGCCGCGTCGTCTGGTTCGAAGGCAACTACCAGGACTACGAAGCCGACCGCCACCGCCGCCTCGGCACCGACGCCGACCAGCCCCACCGCATCAAGTACAAGCCGCTGGTGCGAGGGTAGGAACGCGCGATAGCTCCGTAGGGTGTGGTGAGCGAAGCGAACCGCACCATCCCCACCAGGTCCAAGCCCCGCAACCGTCGTCATTTGTCGTCGTCTGTCGTCGAATGTCGTCATCCGCGCGGTATGTTTGGCGCCCGTTGTCGTCATCCGGTCGTCGGCCATGCCGTCGAAAGTCGTCGCCTTGCCGACCGCCCCTGTGTGCCCGGCTGATCCGCGACCGGGTATCTCTCACACCGATATGCCGAAGACCGCAAGCCCCGTCCAGCCGCCGGATCCGATAGGGCAGGGTAGAAGCGGCGAGCCGTAGGGTGTGGTGAGCGAAGCGAACCGCACCGATGCCGTCGGCGGACGAACGCTGGTTTCTGCCCTGTGTCGCAGGATGGTGCGGTTCGCGTTCGCTCACCACACCCTACGTCGGGCGCGGCGCAAGCCATTGACCCTTGGGCGGGAGTTCCGTATCCAGGGTCTGCCCCTGGCTACGGCACGTCGGGGGACGGGGCGGGGGCGTGGCGCACATTTTCCTTTCCTATGCGCGCGAGGACATCGAGACCGCGAGGCGGCTCGCCGCCGTTCTGCGCGCCCGCGGCTGGGAGGTGTGGTGGGACACCCGGCTGAAGGCCGGCGAGGTGTGGGACGAGGTGATCGAGCGGGCGCTGGAGGGCGCGTGCTGCGTCCTCGTGCTGTGGTCGGGCATCTCGATCAACAAGCGGTGGGTGAGGGCGGAAGCATCGTCCGGCCTGGAGCGCGGGATTCTCGTTCCGGCACTGATCGAGGGCGTACGCCCGCCGCTGATCTTCCGCTCCGTGCAGCACGAGGACCTCACCGGCTGGGCGGGTGACGACGATCACCTGAGCCTGCTGCGGCTGCTGGATGCGGTGAGTGGGTTCGTCGTGCCCGGTCCTCCACCGGTCGTCCCGGCTCCACCGCCGTTCGCCCACGCCTCCGGCAAGGACGGATTCGGCCGGTGGATCGACGTCGCCGTCCCCTCCGGCGAGTTCTCCGGCCTAGTGGTCCAACGATTCCGCTGGATCGAGCCGGGAACGTTCCTGATGGGCTCGCCCGACGACGAAGCGGAGCGGGAAGATTGGGAAGGACCGCGCCACCGGGTCACCCTGACCCGGGGCCTCTGGCTGGCCGACACCGCCTGCACCCAGGCCCTGTGGCGGGCGGTGATGGGCGAGACCCCGAGCAGGTTCAAGGGCGACACGCTACCGGTGGAGACCGTGAGCTGGAACGACGCGCTGACGTTTCTTTCCCGGCTGAAGGACAAGGTGTCCGGACTTGATCCGCGGCTGCCGACCGAAGCCCAGTGGGAGTACGCCTGCCGCGCCGGCACCGGCACGCCCTTCAGCTTTGGTGCGCAGATCACGCCCGATCAGGTGAACTACGACGGCAACTACCCGTATGCCGGCGGGAACAGGGGCGTCCGCCGTGGAATGACAGTTCCGGTGAAGAGCCTGCCGCCGAACGCGTGGGGCCTATACGAGATGCACGGCAACGTCTGGGAGTGGTGCGCCGATGGGCTCCGGCGGTACACCGCCGAGCCGCAGGTCGATCCTGTCGGCGAGCTCGGTGGGGGTGATGCGGCCC
>Ga0209573_1002022_pt1 | contig 27650 bp, 23 predicted proteins | sample TNRBio252014_DNA_FD_185870 | JGI IMG/M metagenome (GOLD analysis project Ga0209573, IMG submission 185870) | Wastewater treatment Type I Accumulibacter community from EBPR Bioreactor in Madison, WI, USA - TNR Reactor_6/25/2014_ DNA (SPAdes)... | ecosystem: Engineered > Bioreactor > EBPR >... | reverse complement strand
GACCGAGGCGCAGGCCCGCGCTGAACTGGAGCAGCAGGGGCTGAGCGGCGAGGCGCTGGAGAAACTGCTGCCCTACAAGGTCTTCCCCGGCAACCGGCCCAGCACCAGCCTGTTCTATCGTCGGCTGACCCCGAAAGTGCTGGGCTCGCTGATCGCGCTTTACGAGCACAAGGTATTTGTCCAGGGCGTGATCTGGAACATCAACTCCTTCGATCAGTGGGGCGTGGAACTCGGCAAGCAACTGGCGAACGCCATCCTGCCGGAACTGAAGGGCGACCGGCCGGCCGGCGGCCATGACGCTTCAACTCTGGGGCTGATTCGGTTCTGCCGCGACGAGGATTGACGGTGAAAAGGGGTTGGGGCGGCGACCGGGAACGCGTCGGAGTCGCCCCGGCCCTTCGTGATCGTGTCGGGTTCAATAATGCTTTTTCTGTTCGGCCTTGCGTTCGATGGCCTGGCCGGCGGCCTTGATATCCTGGCCCGCCCCCTTGACTGTGTTGCAGGCGCTCAGGCTACCGGCAAGCACCAGGAAAGCGCCCAGCACGAACGGGATCGCAAGAATGGATGCGCGATTCATTGGACTGTTTCCTCCAACTAATTCGTGATGTTGCAAAATGATAACAGGACTCGGCGACCCAGGTCGCAAGGCTCGGGCCGGCGAGCGTCGGGATGGTCGTCGGATTTTGGAAACCGCCTGACGCCCGCGCGGGCGGCTTGATATACTGAAAATTCAAATAATATTCATCTGTCCGCAACAGAATCCTGATAGGGGGACCACCCGATGCTTGGAGAGAGCCACGATCTGTTCCACGAGTTTCCCGAATACCGGGACCGCATCGCCGAACTGAAGGACGCCAATCCCAGGTTCGCGCATCTGTACGACGACTACCATGCGGTCAACGACGAGGTGGAGCGCATCGAGCTTCAGATCGAGACGCCCTCGGACACGTACACCGAGACCCTGAAAAAACAGCGCCTGCACCTGAAGGATGAGATTTACGCCATCCTGCGCCGGGCGCGGGCGCGGGCGCGGGAACAGGCCTGAAATCCATCCCGCCCCGCCATTCCTGGCATTACTGGATCGGCGGCGCGGAACCACCGCCGGTCGAGTCCGCGGGCGCCGAGGCCGCGATTCGGGTTCGGCCGCGCCGGGGCCGTTCGCCGGGTGGTCCCGGTTCCGTCGGCGCGGTCGGAAACCGGCGCGGCGGGTTCGTCGGACGGACGGATTCGGTGGCGGAGCCGCCGCGCGCCCGCCGTAACCAGCCCAGCACCCGGCGCTCCACCGCGTCCTGCCCAACCGGCGTCAAATCCCGGAAGACCAACGCTCCGACTCCCAGCAGCAGGGTTACTCCGCCCAGGAAGGTGACCAGCGGTTGCAGGAAGGCAATCGCCAGCACGGCCAGCACGGCCAGCAGGATGTGTCGAATTTTCATGGAGTATCCTCCGTGGGTGGATTCTCGACCCGTCCGGGCCGGCGCGCGAGGATGACCGTGCAGTTGTCGTCGGGTTGGCTGCGCTGCCGGCGAATCTCCTCCGCCAGTTCGGCCAGCAGCGTGTCCGCCAAGTCCTCAAGCGGGCGGCGCGCCTGTCCCAGCAGCGCCGGCCAACGCTGGATAAACGCCTGGGGATTGGCGAGGCGCCAGAGGCCGTCGCTGGCGAGAAGGTAAATCCGATCCGGTTCCAGCTCCAGGGCGCGGCGGTCGTCCAGCCCGCGCAGGAACAGGGGCAGGTTGCCCTCATGCAGCTCGAACAGGTCCGCGGCGATCGCTTCGGGGTAAAGCTGGGGGGCGCCCAGGGTTCCGCCCAGCCCGAAGGCCTGGCTGATCTGGGAATTGGCCTGAACGTGAACCCGTTGAAACCACTGCGCGCCATTCATCAGGCCGAGCATGGCCATGTGGGTGGCCGGCACGTGGTCCACGGTCAGACATCGAACTCGCCGCGCGTCCACGACGTAGACCCGCGAATCGCCGACGTGAAACAGCAGGGCGGGGCCGCTGGGGGGAACCTCGAGCAAGATCAAGGTGCAGCCGGTTTCCAGTCCGGCCGCTTGGAACTGCTGGCGCAGCCGATGGTGCAGCGCGTTCAGGCCAGCGGAAATCGGGGCTAGGTCCACGGCGGCCGGAAGTTCGAGCAGACCCTCGAGGGCTTTTTCGGCCGCTTCCCGACCGTGGCTGTGACCGCCCATGCCATCGAGGATGGCCAGTCGCCGATGTCCGGGCGGCCAGTCGGGCAGGCGCAACGCGGTTTCCTGTTCGCGCCACAGCAGGCGGGCCCGTCCCTGGCCGTCGACGATGAGGTAATTGTCCTGGTTTTCCTGGCGCCCGTGGCCGGTGGGCGAACGCAGCGAACGCACGGCGATTTCCAGGGGCGGATCGGGAGGGAGCGGCATGGGGTCGGCGGCATCCGTGGTGTTCATAATCTGGCCAATGGACATGGGTTGGATCAAGGGGTTGCAAGGGCGGGCTCGGTTCCGCACGAGCGCGACCGAGCCTCCTGACCGGGGGCTGCCCCGGCGCATGGCGGTTCATCCTCTGCTAGACTAGACCATAAATGCGACTTGGCAGTGCTCTATCCAACCTATCTTCGAACCATCTGGCGAATTCAAGGTTATGGATCTCGAAACGCATCCTGAATCACTTGCGAAAGCACGCGCCGCCAGCCAGCCGGCCGAGGCGGGAGTGACGCGCCGCGCGGACCCGTCGCCGGATCCGACCGAGTCGGGCGCGGAGGGTCGGTCTCCACCGGCGAATCACCCGGCGACGGATGCCGTCGGAGCGTTCGACTCGGAAGTCGAACCAGCGGTTGCGGAGGAGGGAGCCGAAACCCTGGTTGCCGGGATGGTGATCGGGCCGACCCGACGTCGGTTTCGCCTGGTGAGCGAGTTGGGCGGCCGGGGGCAAATCTGGCTGGCGCGAACGGTTGCATCGGCCCAGGATGCGGCCGAGGGTGGGCTGGAGGAGTTTCGGGCCATCAAGATTTTTCTCCCAGCGGCCAGCCCCCGGGAAGCCGGTCGCGAGGAGCGGGCGCTACGGGCGGATATGATCAACTTGCGCAGCTACCTGACTAAAGTCAAGGCGCGAGTGGAAGTAGCCCTGAAACTGGACCATCCGCATATCGCCCGCGCGCATGGCTGGTGGCATGGCGCCGACGGCTGGCCGTTCGTCGAGATGGAATACCTGGATCACCAGCACGGCCGCGACCTGGCGCAACTGCTGGTCGAACAGGGCCGAAACGGATTCCCGTTTGAGACCGTGCTGGAATGGTTGCGGCCAGTCGCCGCCGCCCTGGATTATGGCCGCCGCGAACACCGGCTCGCCCATCAACACCTCGACGCCGATACTGTGTTCGTCTCCGGGCAGGGGGAGGTCAAGCTGTTGGGGTTCGGCCTGGCCGCCGAACCGCGGGAACCGCGCAGCGTGTTGTTTAGCACCGGCGATTCGACCGATGCGCCCGGCTTGGTGGAGTCGGTGGCGGTCGAAACCACCTTCCGCCGCGACGTATTCGCCTTGGCGCTGCTGGCCTACCGGTTGCTGGTGGGGCGAAGCGCCTATGAAGCTCAAAGCGGGCAGACCAACATGGTGCCGCGCCCCGCCGGGTTAACGGACGATGCCTGGCGCGTCCTGCGGCGGGGGTTGGCGTATCCGAGCGAACTGTGTCCGACCGATGCCGGTGGATTCATGCGCGAGTTGGAAGCCGCGCAACCGCCGGCCGCGAGCGGCGCGCGCGGACGCGCCGCGGGTTGGAAACGGCGAGGATGGGCGGCGGCCGGATTGGGTCTGGCGGTGGTCCTGGGGATTTACGCACTGGTCGGGCGCGAGGGTGCGGAGCCGGAACGGCCGACGCCGACCAACGACGCGGCCTCATCGGTTCCGGCGCCGGCGCCGGACGCCGGTTTGACCGTTTCCGCGCGGGACGCCGAGCGCGAGATCGATCTGCGCGCCTTCGAGTCCGCCAAACGGGTGGATACGTTGCTGGCGTACCGGCTTTATTTGCAGCGTTGCCCGGGCTGTGGTTACGAAAAAGAAGGACAGGCCGCCATCGCGCGCCTGGAAGCCCAGGAAAAAGCCGCCATCGCGCGCCTGGAGACCCAGGAAAAAATTCGCCAACTCAAGGCGGATTTTGAAAAGTTGGCGCAGGCGTTGGAGCGGGAGGGACGCGGCGACCGGGGTGACGAGGCGCTGTCCCGGCTGGCGGCGCTGGAAGCGCTGGCGCCCGACGATTCCCTGGTCGCCGAGGGTCGGCGACGCCTTGCGCTCGGCTGGGCGGCGCTGGCGCGGGCGAGCATGAACCAGAGGGATCTGGCCGAAGCCCGAAAATGGCTGAAAAAGGCCGAGGCGGTCCAGCCGAAACAGCTCGAACTGGCCCGGTTGACCCAGGCTTTGGAGCAGGCCGAGACCGAGGAGCAGGCCCGGCGACTGGACGCCGAAGCGTTCGCCGTCGCCCAGCGCGCCAACAGCCGCCGCGCCTATTGGGCTTATCTTGAGCGGTGCGCGCCGACGACGTGCAGCCACCGCACCGAGGCCGAGGCCGCGCTGGCCCGGTTGGCGCCGGCCAATCCAGTGTTGCGCGATCGCCTGGGTGACGGTTCCCAGGGTCCGGAGATGGTCAAGATTCCGGCGGGCGGATTCCTGATGGGATCGCCGGCTTACGAGAAGGGTCGGTACAACGATGAAGCGGCCCGACCGGCGCGGATCGAGAAGTCGTTCGCCATCGGCAAATACGAGGTGATGTTCCAGGAGTACGATCGGTTCGCGGCGGCGGCGGGCCGGGCGCGGCCTGGCGACCATGGTTGGGGCCGCGACCGGCGGCCGGTGATCAACGTGTCCTGGAAGGATGCCGTGGCCTATGCCGACTGGTTGTCGAAGCAGACGGGCGCCCGCTATCGCCTGCCGACCGAGGCGGAGTGGGAATACGCGGCGCGCGCCGGAGTGGCGGCTAGCCGCTACTGGGGCGACGATCCCGACCAGGGTTGCGCCTACGCCAACGCCGCCGATCTGGACGGCAAACAGGTTTTCGTGGGCTGGACGGTGATGAAATGCCACGATGGCCAAGTCCACACGGTGCCGGCGGGCGGTTACCGCAACAACGATTTCGGCCTGTACGACATGCTCGGCAACGTGTTGGAATGGACCTGTTCGCTGTACGACAAGGATACTCCATCGCCAGTCCAGCAGTGCGAGGATCTGGCCGGAGACCGGCAATTCGTGGTGCGCGGTGGCTCCTGGAACGACGAGCCGCGCAATGTCCGATCGGCCGACCGGCATCGGGCCCGGCCCGATTTCCAGGATTATTCCCTAGGCTTCCGCCTGGTTCGGGAGTTGCCCTAGGTTTCGTTTTCCAACGCTGCAGGCGGATCAGTCATGGCCGCGACCACGCCGGCCCGTGGATGGTGGAGCATCGAGTCCCTGGGCCAGGCTGCTATCCGATTGTTGTCGGGAGTGCTGGAGGAACTGGATTTTCTGGCAGTCGTGCTTATGAGCGCCGGCTCGATGCCGCGGGGAGAATGGCCGTTTCTGATCCGGCATATCTGGCAGCAGATTTACTTCACGGCGGTGCAGCAGGCCTATCTTTTCACGGTGGTGGGCGCGATCATCGGCGTGTTGACGGCTTTTCCGCTCATCGTGTTTAGGATCGAGGATCCCCATTTGCTGGGGCGCATCATGCACATCATGATGTACCACCAACTCAATCCTATTCTGGCCACGCTGTTCGTGGCCGGGCTGTCGGGCGCGGCCATCACCGCAGAGTTGGGCGAGCTTAGGGCGAACCAAGCGATCGAGCATCTGGTGGCGATGGGCGTCGATCCCCACAGTTTTTTCGTCTTGCCTCGCCTGATCGGCATGGCGTTGTCGCTGCCGATTCTGGTGTTGTGGCTGAATATCGGCGTCACGGTCGGCGCGGCGGCGATGCTGAGCATCTATCAGAACGTGCCGCCGACGGTGTTTTTCCGAATGTGCCTGGCGGGTCTAAGCCATGGATCGCTGGCCTTGACCGGCGGGATGGTGGTCATGCAGGCGATCCATGTCATTCTGGTGCAAACCTCACGCGCCTTTCGGGTCGGCGCCTACGTGGATATCCCGCGGACCTTGCCCAGCGCGTTCGCCCGCTCATTCATCGGCTGCTTGATCATCACCTTGCTGTTCTCGCTGGTGCGCTATGGCTGAGGCGGCGGTGCGAGTGCGCGGCTGGGTGCTGGACCGGTGGCCGGCGCCGAAACCGTTCGATTTCCAGGTCATGCCCGGTGAGTTGTGGATGTTGGTGGGCGCGGTGAATTCGGGCCGGCGCGAGCTGATTCGCAGCCTGGCCGGCTTGGTCGAGCCGCGAGCGGGTCGGCTTGAACTGTTCGGGCGCGACGTCGCGCGGTTGGGGCCGCGCGCCCGCGCCCGCCTGCACCGCCGGATCGGCGTGGTGCTGGAGCAACCGGGACTGGTGCCGGCCTGGAGCGTGTTCGAAAATCTGGCGCTGCTGGTTCGCTATCACCGCCTGGCGCCCGGCGGCGCAGTCGAGGACTATGTGGTGGAGTTCGTGGAGTCTTGTCGTTTGCCGCGCGCGATCCTGAGTCGGCTGGTCAGCGATCTGTCGCCGCTGGAAAGTCAATGGATCAGCCTGCTGCGCGCGTTGGTCATCCGGCCGCGCCTGTTGCTGGTCAGCGCCTACCTGCCCCAGGAGACCCTGGTCGCGGGCTATGGCGTGTGGGCGTTTTTCGCCGAGGTGGTTGAGCCGATGAACATGGCCATTCTGGTGGACGCCGGCCCACAGGCTTTGCCTGTCGGCGCGGAGACGCGCCTGCTGGTGATGGCCGAGGGAACGTTGCTGGCGGCGGGCCGGGCGAGGGAACTGGCCGGACACCCGGATGCGACGGTCCGAGGCCAGGTCAGGTTCGACCATGCTTGAGACCGCTATCGGCGCCCGCTATCGGCGCTATCAGCGCGCGGTCGGCCTGTTGATCCTGGCGACGCTGGGCGTGCTGTTCGCCTTGCTGTGGATGGCCAACCGTCAATTGGGTTTTTTCAGCCATACCTATCGCCTGCACGGCTTTCTCGACAATGTCCGCAATCTCCGGCAAACCACGCCCGTCACGTTGGCGGGGTTGAAGATCGGCGAGGTGCGCGATCTGACGATCACCGACTACAACCAGATTCGGATCGAATTGATCCTTTACCGCCAGTACCAGCCCCGCATCCGCGCGAATTCGACCGCGCAGATCAAAACCGATGCGCTGGGGAACGCGACCGTCGAACTTAACATGGGCGATCCGGCGCGGCCCCTGCTGGGGGATGGCGCGGCGATTCCGTTTCAGCGCGCCCCCGATCTGGAGACGGTGATGCGGCAGGCCCAGGAGCAACTGGGACAGATCGGCGTGGTGCTGGCCAACGTCAAGGCGATCACCGACGAATTGAAGCAGCCCGAGGGTTCTCTCTTGGGAACATTAAACACTTTCGCTCAGGTGATGCGGGAATTGACGCCGCTGCTGCGGAATTTGACGGGCGCCAGCCAGGAGATGACCCGGTTGGCGGCGGATTTGGCGGTGGTCGGCGGGCGGATTCGAACGGGACAGGGGGCGCTGGGTGGGTTGACGGAGAGCGCCAGCCCGCTTTCCCGCCAGATCGCGGCCAGCGCGCAAAAGCTGCAAGCGGTCATGACCGGCCTGGAGACCCTGGCGGTTCGATTGCCCGGCTACGGCCAGCGGGTCGAGCAAATCCTGCGCCAGACCGAGGCGATCACGGTCAAGCTGGCCAAGGCCAGCGCCCATGCGCCCGGCCTGATGGACCAAAGCCGGGGAGTGGCCGAAAGCGTGGACGAAGTTGTGGATTCGGTCAAGCGTAGCGCCGTGCTGCGCGCTCTAAGCCCGGCGGCGGACGCGCCCGCCCGGCCGGTGTTGGAAGCGCCCCGCGATTGGGGGGCGCCATCGTCCGGCGCGCCGTCGCCCTAGCCCTGCTTGGAGGCGCGCACTGGTGGCGAGGTGGACAGGCAGGGTGGCGCGAGCCGCTGGCGGGTTGCTGCTGGCCGGATTGGCGGCTTGCGGCGGCCCGGCCCCGACGCCGTTGCAGTCGCAATATCAGCGCGAGACCGAGCGCGCGCTGCGCTATCATGCGCGGGGCGAATTGTCGCGGGCGCTGGCGGCTTGGCAGGAAAGCCTGCGCTGGGCCGAAGTCGCCGACGACCGGCCGGCGATGCTGGCGCAGGAGTTGAATGTCGGCGCGCTAGCGCTGGCGCTCGGCGACTGGGCGCTGGCGGAACACAGCTTCCAGCGGGCGCACCCCATGGCGGCGGCGTTGTCTGATTCGGTGAGCGAGTCGCGGGCGCGGCTGGGGCTGGCCCAGGTCAGCCTGCGGCAAGGCCGGTTTGGCGACGCGCGATGGGCGTTCCAGCAGGTGCTGGACGACATCCGGGGTCGGGATGCCGCCGCCGCGTTGGTGGCGCTGAACGGTCTGGGACTGACGCACCAGGCGTTGGGGCAAACGTCGGCGGCGCGGGCGGCGCTGGCCGAGGCCGAGCCTCTGGCCCGCGTCCATGGCGACCGGCGCCTGCTGGCCGCGACACTGGCGAATCGGGCGGCCTTGGCGCTGCGGGCGGGCGAGGTGGAATCCGCGGGACGGTCCTTGGAGGAAGCGGTCGAGCTGGATCGCGCCGCCGAGAATCTGCCGGGGTTGGCCCACGATTTGCTTCTCTTGGCGCAAGTACGGGAACGGCAGGGCGAGGCGCGCGCCGCGCTGAATCTGGCCCGGCAAGGTAGAACCATTCTCCAGCATACCGGTCAGCACCCCCAGTTGCCCGGCGCGAACGAAAGTCCGGTTTCCGGGAGCGTAAATCCTGGTGTGCGTTTGCGGTAGGCAGGATTAAAATCAGCCAAACGGGTATGGTTCGTCCAAGTGAGAACGCCATCCGATTTGCCGGATGTTTGGAACGATCGCGCGGCATGGGCGGCGCTTGCCGACCATCCCCACCGACGTCACGATGGGAAGTCATGAACAAGAAATCCAATACGCTGCCAGTCGGTTATCGCCTGCATCAGTACCGCGTCGAGTCGGTGCTGGGCGCGGGCGGGTTTGGCATCACCTACAAGGCGGTGCATGAGGCCTTGCAAACCCGGGCGGCCATCAAGGAATACTTTCCGGTGGAGTGGTCCTATCGGGATCGCGACGACGTCAACGTCCTGGCGAATACCCAGGGCGCGTTGCCGACCTCCGAGGCCGGCGAGGATGTCTGTTATACCTGGGGCCTGGATCGGTTTCTCAACGAGGCCCGTATCCTGGCCCAGGTCAATCATCCCGGCGTGGTGCGGGTGCGGGATTTCTTCGAGGCCAACGGCACCGCCTATATCGTCATGGACTACGAGGACGGCGAGCCGCTCAGCCAGATGCTGCAACGGGAAAAAACCCTGTCCGAAGAACAGGTGCGCCGTCTGCTCGGCGACGTGCTGCCCGCCCTGGAGGCGGTGCATGCGCAAGGGTATCTGCATCGCGACCTCAAACCCGCCAATCTCTATCGCCGTTCGGATGGCCGGACCATCCTGATCGATTTCGGCGCGGCCCGGCAGGCGCTGGGCCGCCGCAGCAAGAGCGTCACCAGCGTGTTCTCGCCCGGTTACTCGCCGATCGAGCAATATTTGGTCGATGGCAAGGGCTACGGCCCCTGGACCGACATCTACGCCGTGGGCGCGGTGCTCTATCATTGCGTGACGGGCGCGGCGCCGATCGAGGCGCCGGCGCGCGTCCTCGACGACCCGCTCAAACCTGCCGCGGTGGTCGCGGCTGGACGCTACAGTCCGGCGCTGTTGCGACTGGTGGATCGCTCGATGGCGGTTCGGCCCGAAAAACGCTTCCAGTCGGTCGCCGAGATGCGGGAGGCGTTGAACGCGCCAGACCAGCCGAGTCCGCCGCCGCCGGTCCAGCCCGACGAGGACGATGGCAATCGCACGGTCAAATGGGAGTCGCCGTGGCGCTCGGCTTCGCATCCGAGCGGCGAGAGACCGCCCCCGGTGATCCCCGAGCCGCCCAAGCCGCCGCCTAAACCCCCGTGGTTGAACTGGCGCCGGGGCGCGGGCATTTTGGCGGTGGTCGCGGTGTTGGTCGGCGGCGAGGAGATCGTTCGGCGCATCATTTGGCCGCCCGACGGTTCATCCGCCCCGACGGAGCCGATCAAACCGCTGGAACCGCCCAAGCTCCAAGCCGGCCAAAATTACACCGAGCCGACGACAGGCATGGAGTTTGTCTGGATTCAACCCGGCTGTTTCACCATGGGCAGTCCGGAAACGGAAAAGGGGCGCAGCACCAACGAAATACCGCATCAGGTTTGCTTGCAGGGATTCTGGATGGGTAAATACGAAGTGACCAACACCCAGTATCAGCGTTTCGAGTCCGGTCACGACAGCGGATTCTACGAATCCTACAACCTGAACGGCCCCGATCAACCGGTGGTGCGGATAAGCTGGCAGGAGGCGGTGGCTTACGCCGACTGGCTGTCGGGCAAAACCGGGTTGCGTTTCCGCCTGCCGACGGAAGCGGAATGGGAATACGCGGCGCGCGCTGGCAGCACCCTTTACCGTCCCTGGGGGGACGATCCCAATCAGGCCTGCCGCTACGCCAATATCTACGACGAGACCGCGCGGAAGACCAAGCCGCTGCCCTGGGCCAACTATCCTTGCGAGGATGGTCAGGGTGTGGTCGCGCCGGTGGGCAAGTACGCACCGAACAAATTTGGCCTGTACGACATGCTGGGCAATGTCGCCGAATGGACCTGCTCCGAATACGATAGCGCTTACGCCGGTGGCGAGACGCGGTGCGCCGATCCGAGCACGGCGGGCGGACGCCGGGTTTTGCGCGGGGGGTCCTGGACCGAGTTTCCGGAATTGCTACGGTTCGCCTATCGGTTCCCCACCGTGCCGGGAAACCGGAAGTTTGACTACGGATTCCGCTTGGTGCTGGCGCCATGAACCGACCGGTAAGGCTTGCTGGAGAGTTGGATATGGAAAAAATCCTGCTGAGGGCATGGGGGTTGCTGCTGGGGCTGGCGGTCGCGTTCTGGGCGCCGGTCGAGTCGGCGCGCGCGGCGGGCACCGTGCCCGAGGCGCGAATGACGGCGGCGGTCGTCGAATTCCAGGTGCGGGGCGGTCTCGACGAGCAGTCCGGCGCTATTATCGCCGACCAGATGATGGCGGCCATCGCCAATACCGGCCGCTTCATACTGCGGGATCGCTTGCCGCTGTCGGCGGCGGCCAAGATCGCCAAGGCCAGCGAGCTGGGCGAAACCGGGCTGCTCGATCCCAAGACCGCCGCCGAGTTGGGTCGCCTGTATGGCTTGGAGGCGGTGGTGACCGGCGGGGTTTACAAGCTGGGGGACCTCATCACCGTCACCGCGCGGTTGATCGATACCCGGAATGCGTCGTTGCTGCGCAGCGGCCAGATTCAGGGCAAGGATATCGACACCATCCAGATCAAGATCAACGAACTGGCGACGATGATCGCGGCGCCGCCGGATGTACCCAAGGTTTATGCGCTGACCATCAAAACCGATCCGGCCGACGCCAGCGTCCGGTTGCTGAACAGTCCCAAGCCGTATCAGCCCGGTATTCAGTTGGCGGCCGGGGAGTATGAAGTCGAAGTGACGCGCCCCGGGTACGTGACGCGCAAGGAGAAACCGCGGATCGCCGACCGCGATCTGACGGTGAGCGTCGCGCTGGAAAAAGCCAAATATGGTCTGACGATTCGGCCGGAACCCGCGGACGCGCAGGTTCGGCTGCTCAACAGCCCGACGGCCTATCAACCCGGCGTGGCGCTGGCGCCGGGAGACTACGAAGTCGAGGTAACGCGGGAAGGTTACGTGGCCCGCAAGTTCCCGGTGCGGATCGTGGATGGCGAGGTGGCGGTGCAGGTGGCGCTGCAAAAGGCGCCCCCGCCCCCGCCCCCTTCGCAATATCGTCTGACTGTGCTGGTCGATCCCCCGCAGGCCGCGGTGCGGTTGCTCAATTCGCGGACGCCTTATCAAGCCGGAGTGCAATTGCCGCCGGGCGAATACCAGATCGAGGTTACCTTGGATGGCTACGAGTCGAGCCGGATTGCGGTGCGGATCGTGAACAGCGATGTCATGCTGCCGGCCAGCCTGAAAAAGATCGAACAGCCGCCTGCCTATCGCTTGACCGTGCAGCCCGACCCGGCGACCGCTCAGGTGCGGCTGGTGGATTCCAGCGCGGTGTATCAACCGGGCGTGCGGTTGGCGCCGGGTCGCTACACGGTCGAAGTGACGCAATCCGGCTACGAGCCTGCTTGGGTGACCGTGCAAATCGTCGACAGCGACGTGATGGCGCCGGTGAAGCTGGCCCGGAAGCCCGAGAAACCGGCCGAGCCGTCGTCGTATCGGTTGACGGTGCGCGCCGATCCCGCCGATGCCCGGATACGGTTGTTGAATGCCAAGCCCGCCTATCAGCCGGGCGTGGCGCTGGCGCCGGGCAATTACACGGTCGAGGTTTCCCGACCAGGCTACGAAACGAAGCAAATCCCGGTGCGCATCGCCGACAGCGATGTAACGGTCCCGGTCGCGCTGGTCAAGGAGGTTAAACCCGAGCAGTATCGGTTGACGGTGCGCACCGATCCCGCCAATGCCCGAGTGCGGTTGGTGGGCGCCAAAACCGCCTACAAACCCGGTGTTTCCCTGCCGCCGGGCGCGTATACGGTCGAGGTTTCCCAGCCCGGCTACGAATCGCAGCGGGCCACGGCGAGGATCGTGGATGGCGACGCCACGCTGACGGTGACGCTGGTTAAGTTGCCGGAGCCTACCCAATATCGGCTGACGGTGCAGACCGATCCGCCGGGCGCGCAAGTGCGCTTGCGGGGAACCAAGGCCGGTTACCGTCCCGGGGTCTCGCTGGCGCCGGGTTCGTATACGGTCGAGGTATCCCGGTCGGGCTACGAAACGAAACAGGTCCCGGTGCGGATCGTGGATGGCGACGCCACGATTTCGGTGACCCTGATCAGGGAACCGGAACCCACGCAGTACCGGCTGACGGTGCAGACCGATCCACCCGGTGCGCAAGTGCGTCTGCGGGGAACCAAGACCGGTTACCGGCCTGGGGTCATGCTGGCGCCGGGTTCGTATACAGTCGAGGTTTCCCAGACCGGTTACGAAACCAAGCAGGTCACGGCGCGGATCAGCGATGGCGATGTGACGTTGCCCGTGACGCTGACCCGACAGGTCGAACCGACCCAGTACCGGCTGACGGTGCGCGCCAATCCCGCGGATGCCCGGGTGCGGCTGGTGAATTCGTCGTTCACCTACCGACCCGGCGTACCGTTGCCGCCGGGCAACTACGTCGTCGAGGTGACCGGACGCGGCTATGAAACGAAACGCGAGTCGGTGCGGATCAGCGATGGCGACGTGACGCTGCCGGTCGAACTGGAGCGAAGCGCGGTAGCGACCGTGACGCCACCTCCTTCGACGCCGACCCGCGCCGGCGAGTGGCGGATCACGGCGGTGCGCCCCGACGGTTCGCTGGATGGTCCGGATCGGTCCGAGTTCATGCGGATCTTCGGCGGCTATGTCGGGCGGACGGTGACGCGCGATACCTTGCTCGATGGCGCGCTGCGGTTTTACCAGTCTACCGGAGTCACGCTCGGCTTCGCGGTGCGGGCCAGCGGCTCGGGCGCCGCCGAGTTGTCCGGCCGGATGGTCCGACGGGTTCGGCGGACCTATGAAACCACCACTTATCCAAGCATGACCCGCAGCCAGCTTGAGAACGCCGGCTTCGGGGTTTCGGTCCAGTAACGCGGGAGGATGCCATGGCGTTGCCCGAGCATTTGGTCAGCCTGCCCCTGGACGAGCCGGTCTGGGATCGCTTTTTCAGCGTGTTTCCGTTGGTGCTCGTGGGGACGCGCGAGGAGGACGGCGGCCACGATCTGGCCCCCAAGCATCTGGCGATGCCGCTGAGCTGGCGCAACTGGTTCGGGTTCGTCTGCACGCCCCGGCATCGAACCTACCAGAACGCGGTTCGCACCGGCGCGTTCACGGTCAGCTATCCGCGCCCGGAGCAGGTCGTCGTCACCAGTTTGGCCGCCGCGCCGCGCTGCGGCGAGCATCAGGACAAGCCGGCGCTGCTGGCCTTGCCGGTGTTCCCGGCCCGAGTCGTGGATGGGGTGCTGGTCGAAGGGTGCCATCTCTATCTGGAATGCCGGTTGGACCGTACCCTGGACGATCTGGACGGCAACAGTCTGTTGGTCGGACGAGTCGTGGCGGTTCACGTCCACGCCAACGCTCTGCGCGACGATGATCGGGAAGACAACGAACTGGTCCACGACGATCCGCTGTTCGCCTATCTGTATCCGGGCCGGTTCGCAGTGATCGACCGCAGCCTGGGGTTTCCCATGCCGGCGGGGTTCAAACGCTAACATGACGACCGCGACCCAACTCCTCGATTTTCTGCGGGACCGGCGCGAGGATCTGGTCGGTTTCCTGGAGCGGCTGGCCTTGGCCGAGTCGCCCTCAGCCAGTCGCGCGGCGCAACAGCCGGCTTTTGGTCTGCTGGCGGACGCTTTGGCCCGGTTATCTTTCGAAACGCGCTTGGCGCCGGGCCGCGCCAGCGGCGGGCAACTCTACGCCCGGCCACGGGAGCGCTTACGCGCCCGGCCGATCCAGTTGTTGCTCGGTCATATCGATACGGTCTGGCCGGAAGGGACGCTGGCGACCATGCCGGTCCAGCGGGAGGGCGACCGGTTGCGAGGACCGGGCGTGTACGACATGAAGGGCGGCCTGACCCAGATCGTGTTCGCGCTGCGGGCGCTGCGCGAGTTGGGGTTGGAAGCGCCGGTGACGCCAGTGGTGTTCGTCAATTCCGACGAGGAAATCGGCAGCCGCGAATCCACCCGCCGGATTCGCCGGTTGGCGCGGGTCGCCCATCGCGCCTACGTGTTGGAACCCTCGCTCGGCCCGGACGGCCATCTGAAGACCGCCCGCAAGGGCATCGGGCGCTTTACGCTGACGGTCAAGGGCAAGGCGGCCCATGCCGGCCTCAACCCGGAAGCCGGAGCCAGCGCCATTCTGGAACTGTCGCATCAGATTCAGCGCCTGTTCGCGCTCAACGATCCAGTGGCGGGCGTGACGGTCAACGTCGGCATGATCGACGGTGGGATCAATCCCAACGTGGTGGCGCCGGAAAGCCGGGCGGTGATCGACGTGCGGGTGCCGACCCATGAAGCCGCCCGCCGGGTGGGGCAGGCGATCCACGGCCTGACCCCGGTGACGCCGGGCGTGAGCCTGAAGATCGAAGGTGCGCTGGGCCGGCCGCCGATGGAGCGAACCCCCGATGGTCAAGAACTTTGGAGCGTGGCCCATAACCTGGGGCTGGAATTGGGGCTGAATCTGGAACAGGCCTCGGCGGGGGGAGGGTCCGACGGCAACACCACCAGCCAGTACACCGCGACCCTGGATGGCTTGGGGCCGGTCGGCGACGGTGCTCATGCCCATCACGAGTTTGTGGTGGTGGATCAATTGATCGAACGGACCGCGCTGCTAGCGTTGCTGTTGCTGGAGCCGCCGCTGGCCAGGCCGCGCTCCGCATGACGACTTGCGTTCGGACCTCGCTCAGCCGCATCGCCCGCCTCGATACATTCGAGATCGAACCGCTGCCCCGCGAGCGCTGGGCCGAAGGCGATTACGTGATCGGCGAGGTCACCGGCCTGCCGGGTCCAGGCATCAGCATCGAGCTGACCGATGGCCGGATGATGCAGGTGGAAATCGGCGATCAGGTGCTGGGCGCGTTCGGGGTACGGTTCGCCACCCTGGAGGCGACCGGAACCTGGGAAGCCATCGGCGCGGACGGGCGGATGACGGCGATGACCGCGGCGGGCCTGTTTGGCAAGCTGACCTCCAAATCGCCGCTGATTTCCACCCTCACCGAATTGCGTTATCTCGGTCACGTGCTGGTGGCGGGGCGCAAGGCCGCGATGCGCGATTGCGCCCTGCCGGATACCGGGCGAACCTTCGCTCTGCCTGTTTTGCTGATCATCGGCAGTTCGATGTCGGCGGGCAAGACCCGCTCGGCGCAGATCATCATCCGCCGCTTGCGGGCGTTCGGCCTGCGGGTGCTGGCGGCCAAGCTGACCGGGGCCGGCCGCTACCGCGACCTGCTGGCGATGCGCGACGCCGGCGCGGACCCGATTTTCGATTTCGTGGACGCTGGCCTGCCGTCCACGGTCTGTCCGGCGGCGGATTACCGTCGGGCGGCCAGCGCGCTGTTGTCGCACATGGCGGCTGGCGATGCCGACGTGGCGGTGATCGAGGCGGGCGCCTCGCCGCTGGAGCCCTACAACGGCGACGTGGCGGTCGAGTTGCTGGAGCCGCACGTGCGGCTGACGGTGCTCTGCACGGCCGATCCCTACGCAGTGGTGGGGATGATGCAGGCGTTCGGCCGTCGTCCCGACTTGGTGGCCGGGGTGGCCTGCAATACCGACGCCGGGCAGGCGCTGATCCACAAGCTGACCGGCGTGCCCAGCCTGCGCCTGCCGGACCCGGCGGTGCTGCCGGCGCTGGACGGGATGCTGCGCGAACGGTTCGTCGAATCCTGAGACGCGCTGTTCGCGGTTCTCATTTCTCCCTGGGATAGCCGGGGTGGTCGATCATTGCGGTATGGTCGCCGCGCACGATGGGTAGATAGCGGGGTTTCCAGGACCGCGACCGGAGATAAGTGTCGAGATCGCGTCCCGCCAGATCGGTCTTGCCGGCCACGCCTTCTTTCAGCGCCTGTTCGATCACCCGCGCCGCCACCCGGATGCTGACCTCGTGCAGTTCGCGCACCGGCGGGTAAATCCGGCCGGATTGCAAATGCGCGGCGGTGGTGTAATCCGCCAGGGCGTAGGCCGCTTCCAGCACCATGCCATCGGTGATCTCGCGGCACTCGGCCAGAATCGCGCCAAAGCCCAGACCGGGGAAGATGAAGGCGTTGTTGCCCTGGCCAACATGATGCACCTGCCCGTCGCGCACGACGTCCGGGAATGGGCTGCCGGTGGCGACGATGGCCCGACCGTCGCTCCATTCCACGATGTCTTCCGGTAGCGCCTCGCAGGCCGAAGTCGGGTTGGACAGCGGGAAGATGAGCGGCCGGGTGGTGTTGCGGGCCATGGCTTGCACCACCGGGTGGTTGAAGGCCCCCGCCTGGCCGCTCAGTCCCAGCAGGGCGGTGGCCTTGGTGTGTTCGATGGTCTCCAGCAGGGTGGGAATGTCGTTGACGATGTGCCAGCCGGCGATGTTCTCGCGCGGTTGCAGATAGTCCTGCTTGTAGGCTTCGACGCTGCGGTCCTGCACCAGCAGGCCGCGCGAATCGAGCACGCAAACCCGGTCGCGGGCTTCCTCCCGGCTCAGTCCCTCGCGCATCAGGCCCTGGGTGATGGCCCAGGCCACGCCGATGCCGCCGGCGCCAGCGCCGAGAATCACAACGCGCTGGTCGCGCAGCGTCTCGCCTTTCAGCCGGCTGGCCGACAGCAGGCCGGCCAGCGCTACCGCGCCGGTGCCCTGAATGTCGTCGTTGAAGGAAGGAATCTGCTTGCGGTAGCGCTCCAGCACCGTGAAAGCGACATCCTTCGATAAATCCTCCCACTGAATCACGGCGCGCGGCCAACGCTCGTGGATGGCCTTGACGAACTTGTCCAGGAACGTCAGATAACGTTCGCCGCGCAACCGCCGTTGCCGCACTCCCAGATAGAACTCGTCGTTGAGCAGTTCCAGCCGGTCGGTGCCCACGTCCAGCTTCACTGGCATGGTATGGAAGGGGTTGACGCCGCCGCCGATGGTATAGATCGCCAGCTTGCCGATGGCGATGGCCAGCCCGCCGTAGCCCTGATCGCCGATGCCGAGGATGGCCGAGGAATCGGTGGCGACGATCATCCGCACGTCGTTCCACGGGAAGTTGCGGACCACCCGGTCGGCGCGGTCGATGTTGAGCGGCGAGAACGACAGCCCGCGCGGGTTCTGGTACAGGTGGCTGAACTGCTGCACCGCCTGACCCACGGTCGGGGTGTAGATGATCGGCATCATTTCTTCGAGATGTCGCTCGAGCAGGGCGTAGAACAGCGTTTCGGCGCGTTCCTGTAGGGCGCGCAGATACTGGTATTTGGCGATGGGGTCGGGCTCGCGCAGAAAGCCGCGATAGACCCGTTCGACCTGCTGTTCCAGGGTGTTGACCTGCGGTGGCAGCAAGCCGTCCAACCCCAGTGCCACCCGCTCGTCCTCGGTGAACGCGGTGCCCTTGTTGCTGAGGACCAGCCGCAACAGGGCGATGCCCTCCAGGTAAACCTCCATGTAGTCACGACCTTCGGCATCCTTTTTGATATCGAAATACGGGCTGATCGGTTCTCGTTTCATTGCGTGGCTTCGAGAGTGGAGTTGGAGATCGAGCGCCGATCCGGCCAAGCGGGATAGCGCGAGCGGATCGTTATTTATGACAGCTATTGGCGGCAGGGTCAAACCGCGCCAAGTTCCGCGATCCGGCATGTTGCGCGCGCCCCCAAAGCCCTTTCGATTCGCCCTGTTTTCCTCGGCCTGACGTATACTATCCGCCACTTCGGCCAACCGGCGGTTCGCGCATGGCGTTTCCGTGCAAGCCAGCCGTCGCCGGCCCTGCCAGAATCAACGTGGCCCAGTCATCGTTAGGAAGGAGGATCGCCATGAATTACGAGAATATCCGGGTCGAAACCCGCGGCCCGGTGGCCCTGATCACCCTCAATCGGCCCAAGGCCTTCAACGCCCTGTCCAATGATTTGATGGACGAGTTGAGCCAGGCGCTGGACGCGGCCGAGGCGGACGAAGCCATCCGCGCCATCGTCCTGACCGGCGGCGAAAAGGTGTTTGCCGCCGGCGCCGATATCAAGGGAATGAAGGACTACTCGTACATGGACGCCTACAAGGGCAACTTCATCACCCGCAACTGGGAACGGGCCAGCCGTTGCCGCAAGCCGGTGATCGCGGCGGTGGCCGGTTACGCACTGGGCGGCGGTTGCGAGTTGGCGATGATGTGCGATTTTATTCTCGCCGCCGACACCGCCAAGTTTGGCCAGCCGGAAATCAAGCTGGGCATTCTGCCGGGTGCGGGTGGCACTCAGCGCCTGACTCGGCTGATCGGCAAGTCCAAGGCCATGGAACTGTGTCTGACCGGGCGAATGATGGATGTCGAGGAAGCCGAGCGGGCCGGCTTGGTCAGCCGGATCGTGCCGGTCGCCAGTCTGATCGAGGAAGCGGTCAAGACCGCCGAAACCATCGCCGGCTATTCGTTGCCGGCGGTGATGATGGCCAAGGAATGCATCGATCGCGCCTACGAATCCACGCTGGCCGAGGGTCTGCTGTTCGAACGGCGGACCTTCCATGCCGTGTTCGCCACCGAAGACCAGAAAGAGGGAATGGAAGCTTTCTCCAGCAAGCGCGCGCCGGAGTTCAAGCATCGTTGAGGCGCGTTCGGGCGGTTCGCTTCGGTCGCCGCCGCGCAAACGGGCGCATGAACCAGATCGTCCAAGGAATTCATACTTAATCCTATCAGGACCGGCGCGTTTCGGAGTGCCGGAAACCGTGTAGTCAAGACCAACGTAGTTCAAAAGCAGCGAAAAGGGATACACGATGGAAATCAAGAAAGTGGGTGTCATGGGTTGTGGCGCGATGGGTCTGGGCGTGGCGCAGGTGTGCGCGCAGGCCGGCATTCCGACGGTCGCCGTCAAGGCGACGCCGGGTTCGACCGACAAGATTCGCGCGGGGCTGGACAAGTCGCTGGGCAAGATGGTTGAGCGCGGCAAGATGACCACCGAGAAAAAGGACGCCACGCTTGGCTTGCTGCATTTCACGACCAGCGAGGAAGAAGTGGCCGGTTGCGATCTGATCGTCGAGTCCATCATCGAGGATTTGGAGACCAAGAAGGCATTGTTTCAGCGGCTGGAAAAAATCGTATCGCCGCAAACGTTGCTGACCACCAACACCTCGACGCTGTCGGTGACGGCGATGATGGCGGTCTGCAAGCAGCGCGACCGGGTGGCCGGCCTGCACTTCTTCAATCCGGCCCCGGTGATGAAGTTGGTCGAAATCATTCACGCTTTCGAGACGTCGGATGACGCCATCAGCACCTTGAACGAGTTTTGCAAGAAGCTCGGCAAGGATCCGGTCATCGTCCAGGACACCACCGGCTTCATCGTCAACCGGCTGCTGACGCCGTACATGCTCAGCGCCATCCGTCTGCTGGAAATGGGCACCGGCACCATCGCCGACATCGACCATGCGATGAAATCGGGCGCCGGGCATCCGATGGGGCCGTTCGAACTGGCCGACTACATCGGGCTGGACGTGGTGGAGGCGATGACGATGAACATCTATCAGGACATGCACCAGCCGCATGTCTCCCCGCCGCACACCCTGACCCGGTTGGTTCAGCTCGGCTATCTGGGCCGCAAGACCGGTAAGGGCTTTTACGATTACTCGGTCAAGCCGGCGATCGCGAATCCGCAACTGCGGCACCCGGTGGCCTAAGCGGTTAGGCTCCCCTCTCCCCTGGTGGGAGAGGGGTAGGGGGTGAGGGGTTACCCGCTCCCGCCGTAACTTTGCTCCAGCCACCTAAACACCGCCCGCAACGCCATCGCCTCGCCGCCTTCCGGCCGTCCCGGCTGGGTCTTCAGGTTCCAGGCCATCAAATCGAAATGCGCCCACGGCATCCCGGCGGGCACAAATTCCTTCAGGAACAGCGCTGCCGTGATCGCCCCGGCGTAGGACGATTCCGAGGCATTGGCAAGATCGGCGATCCTGCTGTCCAGCAGTTCCCGGTAGGGCTGATGCAGCGGCAGTCGCCAGAACGGGTCCTGTTCCCGTTCCGCCGCCGCCAGCAGACCCGCCGCCAGCGTCTCGTCGTTGCAGAACAGCGCCGGCACCTCGGTCCCCAGCGCCACCCGCGCCGCGCCGGTCAGCGTGGCGAAATCCAGGATCACTGCCGGTGGTTCGCTCCCGGCTTCCGCCAGCGCGTCGCACAGAATCAGCCGGCCCTCGGCGTCGGTGTTGTGAATCTCGATGGTGAGTCCTTGGCGCGAGCGCAACACGTCGCCGGGCCGGAAGGCGTTGCCGGCCACCGCGTTGTCCACTGCCGCGATGAGCGCCCGCAGCCGCACCGGCAGACCGCTGCTCATGATCAGCCGCGCCAGCCCCAGGACTGTCGCCGCGCCGCCCATGTCCTTCTTCATCAGCCGCATGGCGCTGGCCGGTTTCAAGTCCAGCCCGCCGCTGTCGAAGCAGACGCCCTTGCCGACCAGCGTAATTTTGGGATGAATCGGATCGCCCCAGCATAGATCCAACAGGCGCGGCGGATGTGCGCTGGCCCGGCCGACCGCGTGAATGACCGGGAAATTGTGGGCCAGTAGTTCATCGCCGACGATCTGCTCCACCGTCGCGCCGAATTCCCGCCCAAGCGCCTGGGTCGCCTCGGCCAAATGCTCCGGCATCAGGTCCTCGGCGGGAGTGTTGATCAGATCGCGCGCCAGCGCGACGGATTCAACCTGGCGCTGGATGTGGCCAGCATCGCAGGCGGGGTCGAGCGCCAGCCGCGCCATCGTCCGCTTCGGCGCCTTGTAGCGGGTGAACTGGTACGCACCCAGCGCCCAGCCCAGCGTCAGCCGCTCCCGTTGCCGGGGTTCGAGAACCGCGTCGAGGACATAGTCGCCTTCCGGCAGGTTCGCCGGCAGACCGCCCAGGGCCCAAAGGTCGTCGGCGCTGGCGATGCCGGCCACCACCCTTTGTAATTGGCCGTCCGGGCTGGAAACCAGATTGAAACTGCCCGGTTTCGCTTTGAAACCGGTCGCGGCCAGCCAGCGGCGCAGCGATTCATCCTGCCGTTCCAGCCAGGCGTCAAACTCGCTTTCGGCGACGGGGATGAGGGGAATGCAGCCGGGCGTTCGGCTGGGCAGTAAGCCATTGTTCATCAATGCCTCTCTAATCCAGAGGGCGGCGTCGTGGCCGCCGCGAAGTGATTTTTGCCGGCGATCGGCGCAAAATCCCAGCGCCTTGCCGCCAACCGATGAGATCGATCCCTTGCACCGAATGCTCGACCTGCGTTTGACTTGGCTGTTCGCCGCCGATTCCCGCGCCCTGCTGGACGGCCGCCTGCTCGGTCTGGAAAAGGAGACGTTGCGGATGGCCCCGGATGGCTACATTGCCCAGACCCCGCACCCAGCCGCCCTGGGTTCGGCGCTGACCCATCCCTACATCACCACCGACTATTCCGAGGCGCTGCTCGAGTTCATCACTCCGCCGCTGGCCGGTCCCGAGGCGGCGCTGCGCTTCCTGCGCGAGATTCATCAATTCGTCTACCGCCGCGTCGGCGACGAGTTGTTGTGGACGGCAAGCATGCCCTGCATTTTGGCCGGCGAATCCAGCATTCCCATCGCCGAATACGGTCGCTCCAATCTGGGCCGGATGAAGCACGTCTACCGGCGCGGGCTGGCTTGGCGCTACGGGCGGATCATGCAGGTGATCGCCGGCATTCACTTCAACTTCTCGCTGCCGGACGAATTTTGGGCGGCGTTCCAGGACCGGGAAGGCGACCGCCGCTCGCTCCAGGATTTCCGTTCCGAGTCCTATTTTGGCTTGATTCGCAACCTGCAACGTCATGGATGGCTCATCCTGTATCTGTTCGGGGCGTCGCCGGCGGTGTGCAAGTCGTTCCTCGACGGCAAGGCGACCACCCTGGCCGAATTCGACGACCACACCTGTTACGGGCCTTACGCGACCTCGTTGCGGATGAGCAACGTGGGCTACACCAACCGCACCGAGAAGAAGAGCGGCGTCAATGTCTGCTACAACTCGCTGGCCGAATACCTCGCCAGCCTGAGCCAGGCCATCCATACGCCATGGCCGCCCTACGAACGAATCGGCGTGGAGGTGGATGGCGAATACCGCCAGCTCAACGCCAATATTCTGCAAATCGAGAACGAGTATTACGCCTCGATGCGGCCCAAGCAACCGCCGCAAGGCAACGAAAAGCCGATCCTGGCGCTCAGGCAGCGGGGCGTGCGCTACGTCGAATTGCGCTCGGTGGACATCAATCCGCTGGATCCGCTGGGAGTCGCCGCGCCTCAACTGCGGTTTCTGGAAGCGTTTCTGCTGTTCTGTCTGCTGGCCGAATCGCCGCCGCTGGATGCCGCGGAACGGCGGATGATCGACGATAATCAGATGGCGGTGGCGCTGACTGGCCGCGATCCGGCGCTGGTTCTACAGCGCCGGCGCGATTCATCGTTGCCGGCGCGGCGGTGGGCGGAGGAGATCGTGGAGGCGTTGCGGCCGATTTGCGAACTGCTGGACCTCGGGGAAAGCGGTCGGCCTTATGCGGCGGCGTTGGCCGAACAGCGGGGGATGCTGGTCGATCCCGACCGTACTCCGTCCGCCCGGATTCTGGCTGAGATGCGCGCCAGCGGGGAAAATTTCTTCCGCTATGCCCGACGGTTGTCCGAACAGTGCCGCGACGCGCTCCAGTCCGAGCCGTTGGCCGAGGAGCGGGATCGGTTCTTCGCCGAGGCGGCGGAACGGTCGCTGCGCGAGCAGGCGGAAATCGAGGCAGCGGACGACATGACGTTCGACGAGTTTCTGCGGCGGTATTTTCGAGTAGACGTACCCACCGAGGACCGTGGCGATGCGGCGCATAACGGTTAAACTAGCCGCCGATGTTCCAACCGGATGGGCGATATGCGTGATTTCGGGCCGCGGGCGCTGACCCCGCGCGATGGCTGGGATTGGCTGATGCAGGCGTGGCAACTGATGTGGCGACGGCCCGGACTGTTCGTGGCTGTCGCTCTGTTCGCGCCGGCGGGGGTCGCCCTGCTGCTGGCGCTGCCGGTCTGGGAATGGTGGCTGCCGCCGGCCAGCGGTTGGGCTGCGCTGCTCGCCACCTTATTCTGCTATGGCCTGCCGCTGAGTCTGACGGTGACACTGGCTTGCGGGCTGGCCCGCGCCGCCAATCGCAAGAAGTTGCCGGCGGCGCGGCAGTTGTTCAACCGAACCGCCCTCAAGGCGCTGGTCAAAACCGGCCTGTTCCTGTTCGTGCTGTTGGTGCAAGGCTATCTGTTAGCCTACTGGGTGCAGGATCAATTGCTGCCCGCTGATCTCGCCGCCGTTGCCCGCGGTTCTCCACCGCCGCCGGTGAACTTCGGCGTCGCGAGCACCGTGCTGGGGACGCAGCTCAGCGTCCTGGGCAGCGTGCTGTTGGTCCTCCAGGTGCTGCTGGCTTGGTTTGCGATCCCCCTGCACCTGTTCCGCGAACTGCCGCTGTCGGTGTGCTGGCGGCGCAGCGTGCTGGCGATGCAGCTTAATCCCTGGTTGCTCCCCACCGTGGGTCTGGCCGGGCTGGCCTTGCTGGCGCTGCCGTTCCTTGAGCTGTTTGCCATTCCCGCCCAGGTGTTGGCGCTGCCGTTGCCGGTCTATCTGGGGGTCTTGCTGTACGTGGCCTGGAACGACGTGTTCCAGGGTGGCGCCGAGGAAGAAGAGATCGTGGCGATTCAGGATCAGTGGCGGGCGAGCATCAGCGGCGAGCCAGTGTCGCGTCAATCCCACGCAGCGCCGCGTTCAAGTCGTCGCCCAGCGGAATCGCGCCGATGGCGCTGAGGGTCTCAACATGGTGGCGGGTGATTTGGCCGCCGACGAACACCGGCGACGCGACCGCCCGGCAGAGAGAGGGCAAGTCCCGCTCGATCACCGTCATGGGGGTATCCGCCGATCCCGACAGCACGATGGCTTGGATCGCGGCCCGCTCGACCACGGGCGGCAGCTCCGACAAAGGGATGTTGGGTCCCAGCAACACGACCCCGTAATCCCGGTCCAGCGCCGCCAAGGCGAACAGCAACAGGCCGACTTCATGGTGCTCGCCGGGCAGGCAGGCCGCCAGCAGCCGCGGTCCCCGCCGGTCGTGGTTCAGATGGTGAAAGCGAGCGCCCAGCTCGTTGCGCAGGAACACGCTGAAAAAGTGCTCCTCGGCGATGCTGCCCAGACCCTGGGCCCAGCGCTCGCCCAACTCCCGCAGCAACGGCACGATCAGCCGGTTGGTGACGATGTCCACCGGATAGAGCGAGAGAACTTCGTTGTAGACTTCGCTCAACTCTCCGTCGTCGAAGGCGGCGATGGCCCGCAACAGCCACTCCTGATAGTTTCGCCAGGGACTGAAGTCAAAAGAGGATTCCGGCGCCGGTTCGGATCGCTCCTGGTCGGCGTCCAGCACCTGTCGCACTTGGCCGATGGACATGCCATTGTCCAGCAACGTCACCACTTGATGGATCAGGTCCACGTCGGCCATGGTGTACAGGCGGTGACCCTTGGGGGTGCGCACTGGTTTGATCAGATCGTAGCGGCGTTCCCAGGCGCGCAGCGTCACCGAGTTCACGCCGGTCAGGCTGGACACCGTGCGGATGGGGACCAGACCGTCGCCGGGCAGGCCATGGTGATTGCGGTTTGCCTTCATCATGTCAGGAGCTTTCCGTACTTCGAGATGCGGTCAATAGCTGGACAAAATAGTTGAAAGAAACGGTTATAGGTTGATTTTGACCGCCATATTTATACATGGTTTATACAAAAGCGCAAGCTTCGAGCGCGTGGCTTAGTCCATCTCCAGCGTGACCGGGCCGCGCGCCGGTTGGACATTGCCGCTGGCGATGATTTCCATTAGCTTTGCCCGGACCAAAGCATCCAGCGGTGGTGATGCTGGCCGGAAGACCAGCGCCGTTCCTGCTATGCTTGAAATGATCCCCGATCCCAACGCCGCGCTAAACTCATGGCGGCGCGGATCGTCCTCCCGAAGCCCGAGGAAGCCTTTCGATGAAAGTCAATGTCACCGTTGAAGCCACCGCCCAGGAAATGCGCGAGTTTTTGGGTCTGCCGAACGTGCAGCCACTCCACGACGATATCCTGAAAACTATGCGCGACAGCGTGAAGCGTGGCGTGATCAACCTCGAAGCGCTGAACATGTTTAAACCACTGCTGCCCGCGCCGTTTCACTCGATGGAGATGGTGCAAAAATTCTGGGAGGCGGTCGCCAAGGCCAGCGGGCAGCCCAGCAAGGAAACGGTCGCGCGGAAGGCCGACGATTTCCTGGAAACGCCCGAGCATGGCGGGACAGACGGCGACGTGGAAAAATAATCGTAATACCCACCTGAACGAGAGCGCTTGGCGACCGGGGAAAAGTGGATATGGCCAACAAGATTCTAGTGGTGGACGACGAACCGAACATCGTCCTGTCCTTGGAGTTTCTGATGAAGCAGGCGGGTTTCCAAGTGCGCACCGCTTCCGATGGCGAGGTGGCGCTGACCGCCATCGCGGCGGAACGGCCCGATCTGATGCTGCTCGACGTGATGATGCCGCGCAAGAACGGTTATGAGGTTTGCCAGGCGGTCCGCGCCAATCCAGACTGGAAGGGTATTCGGATCATCATGCTCACCGCCAAGGGCCGCGAGGTCGAGCGGGAAAAGGGTCTGGCGCTGGGCGCCGACGACTACATCACCAAGCCGTTTTCGACCCAGGAAGTGGTGGAGCGGGTTCGCGAACTGCTGGCGGAAGCAGGCTGAGCCGCCATGGGTTACCGGACCAAGCTCTGGCTGCTGTGGCTGGTTCCGGGCAGCTTGGCGCTCGCCGCCCTGATCTGGATCGGCTGGCGGGTGTTCTTGGTCGTTCCCGACCCCGACCTGCGCGACCAAACTCTGCTTTGGTTGATGCTGGCGGCGTTCTTCATCGTCGGCGGGATCACTGCGGCTTGGGCGATGCTGGACTGGAACTGTTTCATCCCGCTCGGCGCGCTGGCCCACGGCGCGCGGATCATCACTCGCAGCAATCCCGGCTACGTGCTGGAGTTGCCCAAACAGCATTGGTTGGGCGAGTTTCCGGCCATGGTGCTGGAACTGGGCGAGGCCCTGCACAAGGCCCGCCGCGATGTGGCCGCCGCCACCGCCATCGGCACCCAGGAAATCGAGGAGCAAAAGGCCCGGCTGGAAACCGTGTTGCGAGAACTGTCCGAGGGCGTGCTGGTCTGCGACCGGGATGCTCGCATCCTGCTTTATAACCCGGCGGCGACGAAGCTGCTGCCGCATCGCGCGGCCTTGGGGTTGGGCCGCTCGCTGTACGAGCTGTGGACCCGCGCGCCCATCGAAAGCACGCTGCAACTGCTGGGTTACCGCCAAAGGAACGCGGGTGACGGCAAACCGGACGACGATGCCGAATTCGTCTGCGCCACCGTGGACGACGAGGCCATGTTCCATTGCCGGATGAGCCTGCTGCCCGGCGCCAGCGAGCGGGGCGCTGCTTTCGTCATCACCTTTCGCGACGTGACCCAACAGGTGGATCGCTCCCTGATCAAGACCCGCGCCGAGGATCTGCGCCGGCCGCTGGCCAATCTGCGGGCGGCGGCGGAAACCGTCATGACGTTCGCCGATATGGATCGGGCGCAGCGCGAGGCGTTTCAGCGGGTGGTGGTCGAGGAAAGCGAGCGGCTGAGTCAGCGCTTGCAGGAATTGTCTCTCGACCTGCGCACCCTGTACGCCAGTCGCTGGCCGATGAACGATGTTTACTCCGCCGATCTGCTGGGCAGCCTCGTTCATCATCTGCAAAATCGCCCGGGCCTGCAAGTCGAGGTGGTGGGCATGCCGCTTTGGCTGAACGTGGACAACCACTCG
>Ga0209573_1002021_pt1 | contig 27657 bp, 15 predicted proteins | sample TNRBio252014_DNA_FD_185870 | JGI IMG/M metagenome (GOLD analysis project Ga0209573, IMG submission 185870) | Wastewater treatment Type I Accumulibacter community from EBPR Bioreactor in Madison, WI, USA - TNR Reactor_6/25/2014_ DNA (SPAdes)... | ecosystem: Engineered > Bioreactor > EBPR >... | reverse complement strand
GTCGTTCCCGGGAAGGCCCTCCGCCCCGTCGCCATCTCGTAGAGCACGCACCCGAGCGCGAAGAGGTCGACCCGCGCGTCGACGGGTCGGCCCTGTAGCTGTTCGGGGGCCATGTAGCTGATCGTCCCGAGGATCGCTCCGGCCTCGGTCAGGGGCTGCTCCGCGTTCCGCGTTTCGACGGCGGAGGAGACCGGGGCCTCGAGCCTCTCCCTCAGCTTCGCGAGGCCAAAGTCGAGGAGCTTGGCGCCGGACTTCGTCAGCATGACGTTGGCCGGCTTCAGGTCGCGGTGGACCATTCCGGCTCCGTGCGCCGCGTCCAGCGCTGCGCAGATCTCCTGCCCGATGCGGAGGACCTGTTCGAGAGGGAGCGGCCCGCGGGAGAGCCTCTCGGCCAGGGACTCGCCGTCGAGGAGCTCCATCACGAGGTACTCGGTCCCCTCGTGCGAGCCGACGTCGTGGATGGCGCAGATCCTGGGGTGGGAAAGCGCTGCTGCCGATCGCGCCTCGCGCTCGAAGCGCTGTCGCATCTCCGGGTTGCCCGCGAACCGCACAGGAAGGACCTTGATCGCAACCTCGCGTTTCAGCCTCGTGTCCGTCGCGCGATACACCTCGCCCATGCCGCCTTCGCCGAGCTTGGCGGTGATCTCGTAGGCGCCGAGGCGAGATCCCGGGCGCAAGCTCATCGGGCGCCCTTTTCGCGATTCAGCCCCGAGAACCAGTTGAGCACCAGCTCGATGCGCCGGATGGCCGGTTCCGGGTTGACCGGCTGGATGCGCAGGAAGCGGGCGCCGTCCCGCGTGATGCTGAAGCTCGTGTTCCCGTTGATCGTCCGGAAGAACCGGCCCTCGTGGACGACCCGCGGGAGGCTCGCGGAGAACGTCGCGCCGGGCGTCACGGTGACGCCCATCAGCCGGCTGCCGCTCTGGAAGAACAGCTCGCGGCCGTCCCGCGACCACAGAGGCTCCGTGCCGCCCTCGGTCGAGACGAGGCGTCGCTCGCCGGCTCCCGAGAGGGGTGCGACGAAGACCTCCTGGCGCGACGAGACGATCGCCTCGTAGGCGACCCACCGGCCGTCGGGCGAGATCTGGGCGTCTCTGCCCGTGGCCGGCAGGGGGAAGAGGCGGCGCGGCGTGCGGTCGCCCTCGAGCGGCAGCACCCAGGCCCCGACGCCTCCCGGCTCCGCCGTTCCGTTCTGGTCGAACAGGAGGACGCGGCCGTCCGACGAGATCGACGAAGGCGTCTGGATCACGCCGGGCTTCGAGGTGAGGCGCTCCTCGTCGCCCGAGCCGTCGACAGGGATCCGGTAGAGGTTGCGCGTTCCCTGGCGCGTCCCCCGGTAGATCACGTGCGTGCCGTCGGGCGTCCACAGCGGCGCCTGGCTGCTCCCGGTGGCCGGGCCGAGCGGCGTCAGCGTGCCGCGGACGAAGTCGTAGATCCAGAGCCGGGTGGTGCCCTCCCGGATCTGCACCACGGCCCGGCCCCCGTCGGGCGAGATCGCCACGTTCTCGTAGGCGCGCTCGGGAAGGGGCAGGGGAGCGAGCGCGTTCGCCCGATCGACCCAGACCAGGCGCATGGCGGAGAGTCGCCCGCCACCGAGGTACGCAAGCGTTCCGTCGTTGGACACGGCGTAGTTCCCGCAGCCCTCGTTTCCGATGCCGTCGTTGGGCTGCTCGGCGGCCGCCACCGGCACCGCGGCGCCGAGGTCCTGCTGCGACGGCCGCCACGGCACCGTGAACAGCTGGCCGCGATGCGTGTAGAGGAGCAGCCCGGGACTCGCGGCGTACCGCGGGGCGTCGCCGCCCTTGACGAGCAGGTGGTGCTCCTTCTTCCCCAGCGTCTGCACCGCCACGTGGTGCTCGTCGTCGCCGGGTCCTGTCCACACCGAGTAGAGGAGAGTGTCGGTCCCCGCGATCCGGTGCGGCCAGCGATGGCTCACCTCGCCGGCATCCGCGTTCACGTGCGTGACTTCGGTGGCGGTGCCGCCCCCCTCGGGCACGCGCCAGATGCCGCCGATGTTGGTCGGCGCGTAATAGAGGTACCCGTCGACGCCCCAGTCGCCGCCCCGGTGAAACGGCGCCTCGGCGAGCTCCTGAAGCGCCGCACCGCCCACCGCGATCTTGCGCAGCTTCGATCCCGCGAAGAAGCCGATCCACCGCCCGTCGGGGGAGAAGAACGGCCCGTCGCCGCCCTCGGTGCCCTCGAGCGCCGTCGCCTCGAGAGCGTCCAGCGCGCGGACGAAGATCCGGTTCCTGCCGTCCTTGAGCCCGACATAGGCGATGAGAGCCCCGTCGCGGGAGATCGCGATCGGGTTGAGCTGGCTCGAGCCCAGCTCGTGCCCCTCGGGAAGCGCGATGCTGACGCGAGCGCTCCGTGCAGCCGTCGGGGCACCGGGAGACACGAGCCAGCGCGTCAGGCCGAAGGTGACGACCGCGGCGGCGGCCGCGGCGGCGAGGACGACCGGCCACGTGCCCCGCGTCCCACGATGGTCCGCGGCGCGCATCGGCGGCGGAGCCTCCGCGCGCGGCGCGCTTGCCTCGGCGAGAGCGATCCGCGCCTCGCCGATGTCGCGTATCCGGTTCTTCGGATCGCGCTCGAGGCAGCGGCGCAGCAGGGCGCGGACGTTCGCGGGCGTGTCGGGCGGCAGCGCGTCCCAGGCGATCGGCTCCCGGACGACGGAGGCGAGCACGTCGGTGACCGTCTCGCCCCGGAAAAGGCCCTTCCCGGTGAGCATCTCGAAGAGCACGACCCCGAACGACCAGATGTCGGCTCGCTTGTCGACGGCCTGCCCCCGGGCCTGCTCGGGCGCCATGTAGGCCGCGGTACCGAGAATGACGCCCATCTGCGTGCCGTGCGCGGCCGTCATCGTCGGCGAGTTCATGATCGTGGGCGAGCGGGCGAGGTCGGCCGCGGAGGCGGAGCCCGGAGGCGCGTCCAGCGCCTTGGCGAGGCCGAAGTCGAGGACCTTGACCTTCCCCTCCGGGGTGAGCTTGACGTTCCCGGGCTTGAGGTCGCGGTGGACGATCCCCTTTTCGTGCGCGGCTTCCAGGGCCTCGGCGATCTGCCGCGCGAAGGAGAGGGCCTCGTCGAGAGGGAGTGCGCCGCGCTTCAGCCGCTCGGCGAGGTCTTCGCCCTCGACGAGCTCCAGGACGAGGGCGCGCACGCCGTGCGCCTCTTCGAGGCCGTAGATCGAGGCGATGTTGGGGTGCTGGAGCTGCGCGAGGACCTGCGCCTCGCGCTCGAACCGTGCGAGACGGTCGGCGTCGGCGGCGAACGCTTCGGGCAGGACCTTGATCGCGACCTCGCGCTTCAGCTTGGAGTCGGTCGCCCGGTAGACGACCCCCATCCCGCCTTCGCCGAGGGGACCGGTGATCTCGTAAGAGCCGATTCGGGATCCGGAGGAAAGTCCCATGGTCAGCGAAGCCCCCTCACGACGTAGAGCTGATCGAGCTTCCGGCGGTACGAGTAGACGTACGACCGGCCGTCGGCGCTCATGTGGATCGGCCCGATTCCCTGGACTCCCGCGGGATCGGGCGGAACGATCTCGAGCCAGGTCTGGCGTTCTCCGGTCGTCACGTCGATGCGCTCGACTTTCGCAGGCACGCCCGAGGCGCTCCGGACGAAGATCGCTCGGCCGTCGGCCGACCAGCGGATCGGGACGTCTTCGGACGTCGTTCCCGGAACGACGAGAGGCTCGCCTTCGCCGACGGGGTAGAGGGTGAGCTTTCCGTCGGGGCTCGTCGCGAACGCGAAGCGTCCGTCCGGCGACGCGATCGCGCAGAAGTAGGCGGTGATCCCCTCGGGGCTGATCGGGGCGAGCTTCGCGGTCGCGAGGTCGAAGGTGTAGAGCCTCGCGCCGCCACTCTCGACGCTGCCGGAGAGGACCAGGCGTTCGCCCCCCGGGAGGAACGAGGCCGCGGAGGCGACGATGGCGGGGCGGCCCAGGCGGCGCGTTTCGCCAGCCCCCGTCGGGAGGAGGAGGAGCTCGCGCTCGCCGTCGGCGGTCCGGGTCGCGAGGACCCACTTGCCGTCGGGCGACAGGGCGAGGGCGCGTCCGTCCCCGAGGCGGACGGGCGGGGTGCCGTCGGTCCGTCTCAGGAAGAGCCCGTACTCCGCCCCGAGGTTCTGCTCCTCGAAGAGGACGAACCGGCCGTCGTCCGAGAGGGCGGTGGGGAAGGACCAGTCGAGCCACGAGAGGTTGCGGTCGCGGGACTCGCCCGGCGGGCGCCCCACGATCTCGCGCTGCTGCGTCGTGCGGCTCACTAGGACGAGGCCGGCCGCCGAGACGTCCTTGAGGTGGGTTCCCCCGAGCGAGCGGAAGAGGAAGCGGGATCGGCCGGACGGGCTCGCGGCCTTGAGGCCGTTTCCGCCAGGGAAAAACAGCTCCTCTCCGGAGGCGGACCAGGAGAGGCCGTTGGCCGCCGAGGCGGAGACCGTCCGGACGACCCCGTCCGGTCCGGCGACCTTCACCGAGGCGCTGTTGTCGCCCCGGCTGGGGTGGTCCAGGAACGCGACGCTCTTCCCGTCGCGCCCGACGCGCGCGTTCGAGATCCAGCCCCCCGTCTCGTAGAGGATCTTCCCGATCGGGAACTCGAGGCGCCGGAGAGGCCCGACCTCGCGCACGACGGCCAGGCTCTGTCCGTCCGGAGACCAGTCGGCGTCCTGGACCCTTTCGAGGACCTCGCGTGGGGCCCCGCCGCCCAGGGGCATTCGGGCGAGCGTCCCGATGCTCTCCCACCCGATCGTGAACCGGTTCCCGAGCGCCAGGGCGAGCTCGCCCGCGGAGGAAACGGCCAGGACATCGGCGCCGGGCACGTCCATCGAACGGGACTCGCGGGTGTCGAGCCGCACGCTGTAGACGCCCACGGGCTCCCCGTCCCAGGCCGCGCCGTAGACGACGGTCTGCCCGTCGGGAGCGAAGCGGGCCCTCAGGACGGTGCCGCGACGGTACGTCAGCGGCGACATGCGCACGCCGTCGTCCGCGGCGGCCGGGCCCTTGCGACCGGCGAGGAGGCCGCCGATCGCGCCCACGCCCACGAGCACCACGGCCAGCGCCGCGAACGCCCATCGGGGCCACGGGCGGCGAGCGGGAGTCGTGACCGGGGAGCCGGCGTCCGGAGCCTCGAGGAGGACGCGCGCCTCGCCGATGTCGCGCAGGCGGTGCCTCGGGTCCCGATCGAGGCACCGGCCCACGAGCTGGCGCACCGCGGGCGGGGTCGAAGCCGGCAGCGCGCCGAGGTTCGGCTCGCGGGTGAGGACGGCGGCGAGAACGTCGCTCACCGTCTCTCCGTCGAAGAGCCGCCGGCCGGCGAGCATCTCGTAGAGGACGACGCCGAAGGCCCAGATGTCGGCGCGGCGGTCGACGGCTTTCCCGCGCGCCTGCTCGGGCGACATGTACGACGCGGTGCCGAGGATGACGCCGATCCGGCTCCCGGCGGCCGTCATCGTGGGCGAATTCATCATCGTGGGCGAGTGCTCGAGGTCGACCGACGACGTGGCTCCCGGCGCGTCCATCGCCTTGGCGAGGCCGAAGTCGAGGACCTTGACCTTGCCGTCCGGCGTGACCTTGACGTTCGCGGGCTTCAGGTCGCGGTGGACGATCCCCTTTTCGTGGGCCTCCTCCAGCGCCTCGGCGATCTGCTTTGCGATCCCGAGCGCCTCGTCGACGGGGATCGACCGCCGTTGCAGCCTCTCCGCGAGATCCTCTCCCTCCACGAGCTCCATCGCGAGGAAGTGAACGCTCGCGCCGTCAGCGAGTGCGACGTTCTCGAAGCCGTAGACGTGGGCGATGTTCGGGTGGTTGAGGGAAGCCAGGAGCTGCGCCTCGCGCTCGAAGCGGGCGAGGCGCTCCGCGTCGGCGGCGAACGCCTCGGGAAGCACCTTGATGGCGACCTCGCGCTTCAGCTTCGAGTCGGTCGCGCGGTAGACGACCCCCATCCCACCCTCGCCGAGCGGGGCGGTGATGTCGTAGGCGCCGAGGCGGGAGCCGACGGCGATCGTCACTTCTTCACCTCGAACTCGGCGAGCCAGATGTCCGACTCGTCGGCGCGCTCGTGCCAGGCGAGGTGGCGGCCGTCGCGGGAGAGAGCGGCCCGCACCATGCGCCAGCCCTCCGAAGGAGTGACGAGCGTCCGGGATGCGCCGCTCTGGAGGTCGACGACCGCGAGGGCGCGCGGGCTCAGCGCCAGGACCCTCTTCCCGTCGGGCAGGAAGAGGAGATGGATCGCGCGGTCCGTGCCGATCTTCCGGTAGGAGCGGTCCGGGAAGCTGTAGATCGCGCTCCCGGCAGGGACGTTCGCGGAGGACATGAGGGAGCCGGCGACAGTCCGGCCGTCGGGCGAGACCGACCAGGGCCAGAACGCGAGCTTCTCTTCCGCGAGGGGCGCGAAGAGCTCCGCGGGTCCGGTTGCCTTTCCGTCGGCGACCGCGACGCGGAACGGACCGGTCATCCCCCCGGAGACGAGCGATCTCCCGTCGGGAGACCACGTCGGGTAGAAGGCGCTCGCCTTGTCGTCGCCCGAGAGCGCGTGCAGGGCGCTGCCGTCGGGACGGATGACGCCGAGCTTGCTCGGCCAGCGGTCGGTCTGGAAGACGATCCACTCGCCGTCGGGAGAGAAGACTCCCTGGCGATCCCGGTGCGGCCCCTCCGTGAGCTGGCGCAGCCCGCCGCGGGCGTCGAGGAGGTAGAGGTGCTGGGGGAGGCCGGCGTTGTCGAAGAGAACCGTGCCGCCGTCGGGCGAGAGCGCGACGGTGTCGTGGACCTCGATCGTGCCGAGGGCCGCGGAGCGGGGCGGCCCGGAGAGGGCGCCGCCGACCGGGTCGAAGGACGCGAGACGAATCGAGGTGCGGACGTTCCGGTCGACGAACGCGATCCGGCGGCCGTCCATCGACACGGAAAGATTGCCGGCCCAGCTCGACGGAACGGTGACCGGCCGGGGCGCGCCGAGCGGCCGGCCGGTCGAGGGATCGACGCCGACCCTCCAGAGATTCATCGTCCCGCCGCGGGTGCTCGAAAAGAGGAGCGAGCGACTGTCGGCGGACCAGACAGGGCTCCAGTCGACGGGTGGGTCGTCGAGGACCCGGACGGCCGCGGAATCGGCGGCCTGGGAGCCGTCTGCGGCGACGGTGAAGAGGTCCCGTGCCGAGGTCCTGTCGTCGACGCCCCAGAAGGCGATCCGTCGCCCGTCCGGCGACCAGCTCGGCTGCATGCCGTCGCGGCCCGCGAGGAGGCGCCGCTCTCCGGTCTCGACCCGCACCGCCCAGACGTGGCTCGTCGTGCCGCGGCCGAAGGGGCTGTGGAGCTGCTCGTCGGCGACGGCGAGCTCGAGGCCGTCCGGCGACCAGCACGGGTTGTAGCCACGGTCGGTCACCTTTCGCGCCGACTCGCCCGTGGAGCCCATCACGAAGATCCCGCCGCCGGCGCACTCCGAGCGGTAGGCGATCCGCTTCCCGTCGGGTGAGAAGGCGGGCTCGTCGTCGTCTTCGGTGCACTCCGCGGTCAGGTTCACGGGCTTGCTGCCGCCAACGCGCTGCAGGAAGACGTCCTGCTGCCCGTTGACTTCCTTGACGTACGCGAAGCTCTCGCCGTCGGGAGCGAGTGCGGGCGAGGACTCGCCTCCGGCGAGGAACGTCAGCTGGCGGAAGGACGTGGGCTGCATCGGCTCCGTGCCCGGAGCCGGAGCGCGTCGCATCGCCCAGAGGAAGGGCGTCATGGCGATCGCCCCGAGCAGGAAGACCGCGACGCGCCGGGTCCACCGCTTCGCGGCGGAAAGCGCGGGCGCGGCGGGCGGTGCGGCGGCAGGGGAGATCGGTCCGCGCCCCTCGAGGAGGTCTTCGAGGACGATGCGGGCGTCCGCGACGTCGTGGAGCCGCCGGTGCGGGTCGCGCTCGAGGCAACGGCGGAGGAGGTCGGAGAGCGGGGCGGGCGTTGCCGCCGGAAGGAGCGTCCAATCCGGGTCGGCGCGCAGGACCGCGGCGAGCGTGTCGCTGACGGTCTCGCCCGCGAAGAGACGCCGGCCCGTCACCATCTCCCAGAGGACGACGCCGAACGACCAGACGTCCGCGCGCTTGTCCACAGGCTTCCCGCGCGCCTGCTCGGGGCTCATGTAGGCGGCGGTGCCGAGGATGACGCCCGCCTGAGTCGCCCGCCCCGTCATCGTCGGCGACCGGGAGGAGTCGCTCGAGATGCCGCTCTTTCCGGGCTCGGCCTCGAACGCCTTGGCGAGGCCGAAGTCGAGGACCTTCACCTTGCCCTCCGGGGTGAGCTTGATGTTGGCGGGCTTCAGGTCGCGGTGGACGATCCCCTTGCCGTGCGCCTCCTCGAGCGCCTCGGCGATCTGCCGCGCGATCGCGAGGGCGTCTTCGAGGGGCAGGGGCCTGCGCGCGAGCCGCTCGGAGAGGTCTTCGCCGGAGACGAGCTCCATCGCGAGCGCGAGAGTCCCTTCGCTCTCCTCGAGGCCGTAGATCGCGGCGATGCCCGAATGGCCCAGCGAGGCGAGGATCTGAGCCTCGCGCCGGAATCGCGCCAGGCGGTCGGCGTCGGCGGCGAAGCCGGGCGGCAGCACCTTGATCGCCGCCTCGCGCCCGAGCTTCGTGTCGCGCGCGCGCCAGACCTCGCCCATGCCGCCCTCGCCTAGCCTGCCGGTGATCTCATACGGTCCGAGTCGGACGCCGGGAGCAACCGTCATCGGCCGCCTCCCGGCGTGAGGCGCGCGAGCTCGCGCGTCCAGTCGGTCACGACCTCCACCCGCCGCGGGCGGCTTCCTTCCGGGATCGTGATTGCCAGGATGCGCTTGCCGTCGGCGGTGACGTCGTAGGCCTGGGCGTCGTGGTCGGCGCCGGGGACGATCGGGAACCGGAACAGGGGCAGGGGTGCGTCGAACGCGGCGGGGGCCGTGAGACGCGTGGCGACGAGGCGCAGCTCGTCGTCGCGCAGGTAGAGGATCTCGCCGCTCCGGGCCCAGAGCGGGTCCGTGCCGCCGTCGGACGAAAGCTGGACCCGCTCGCCGGGACCGGGGAACGGCTCGGCGTAGACCTCGAACCGGCCGGTCTCGTTCGACTGGTAGGCGACCCATCGTCCGTCGGGCGAGAACGAGACGTTCGACTCGGTCGCGCGCGTGGCGCGGATCGGCTTGGCCGGCGAGGTGCCGTCGATCGGCCGGGAGTAGAGGTCACTTCCCGTCTGTTTCGCGGAGATGCGATAGGCGAGCGTCCGGCCGTCGGGAGAGACGGTGAGGCCGAGCGTGTCGACCGTCGGGGGCTCGTCCCAGACCGGCCGGCCCGTGTCGGGAGCCCCGACCGGGATCCGGTGGAGCTCGAAGGGCGGCCTGTCGAAAACGTAGAGGAGCTCGCGACCGTCGCGCGACCAGACCGGGTCGAATTCCGTACCCTCGCCGCTCGTGAGGCGAGAAAGGGTGGCCCGCTCGAGGTTGTAGGTCCAGAGGTCGCGGCTCTCGCCCTGAATCGTGAGCGCCACCTGGCGGTCGTCGGGGGAGAGGCTGGCGGAGAGAAAGCGGCGGCGCTCGCCGATGGCCGGGGTCGCCCGGCCGGAGCGGTCGAGCCAGACGAGCTCCCGGAGGGGGTTGCCGAGGGACTCCGAGACGTACGCCAGGACCCCGCGGCTCGAGACGGCGGCCATCGCGAAGCCGCCCGTCTGCGAGACGAGGACGTCGTCGAGAACGGCCACCGCAGGGCCCGTCGCGGTTCCCGTCGCCGGGTCGAAGGGGAGGGCGTAGAGCCGCTGCCCGAGGGCGTAGAGAAGGTGGCCCGTCGACACCCAGCGCGCGAAGAAGCCTCCCTCCACCACCCACTTCACCTCGCCGGTCGAAAGGTCGAGGACACCGATTCGCGACTTGTCCACGGGTGTTCGGAATGCGGTGAAGACGACCTTGCGATCCCCGGGCAGGAGGTCCGGCCACCAGTGTCCGAGCTCGCCGCTCGCCCCGTCGGGGGTCGTCAGGCGCTCCGGCGCCCCCCCCGCGGCCGGAACCCGGAAGAGCCCTTCGGCGTAATTCGGCGCCGTGACGATCGTGCCGTCACCAAGCCACGTCGAACCTGCGCCGGCCTGCTCGGCGATGCGGAACGGCTGCCCCCCGGCGGCGGCGATCTTCATCAGCTTCCCACCCGAGATGAAGCCGATCCACTGGCCGTCGGGAGAGAAGAACGGTGCGTCGGCGCCGTCGGTGCCCGGGATCGCAGCGGCCTCGCGGCCGCCGAGCTCGCGGCGGAAGAGGCTCTGTCGTCCGCCCGTCCGTCCGGTGAAGACGAGGCTCCCCCCGTCGGGCGAGAAGACGAGGTTCGAGTTCGCGCCGACCACGAGCTCCTGGTCCGCCGAGAGCTGGATCGAGAGCCGCAGCGGCGCGGCCGGAGCCGTCCCGCGCCGGTTGGCCTGGGTGCCGGCGTACCCGGCCACCGTGCCCACGACGAGGAGGGCGGCCACCCACGCCGCGGTCGCTCTCGCGGTGCGCCGGGCCGGCGGGGGGGCGGGCGTGTGCGTGTCGTCGCCGGGCCGGCCGGCGATGAGGTCGTCGAGGACGAGCCGCGCGTCGGCGATGTCGTGAAGGCGGTTCTTCGGATTTCGCTCGAGACAGCGGCGGAGGAGCTGGCGCACCGGGGACGGAACGGCCGCGGGAAGCGTGGCGAAGTCGACCTCGGTCTTCAGGACGCCGGCGAGCGTGTCGCTGACGGTGTCGGCGGCGAAGAGCGGGCGTCCCGAGAGCATCTCGAAGAGAACGACGCCGAAGGCCCAGATGTCGGCGCGCTTGTCGACGGCGCTGCCGCGAGCCTGCTCGGGAGACATGTAGGCCGCGGTGCCGAGGATGACGCCGAGCGCCGTGCCGTGCGCGGCCGTCATCGTCGGCGAGTTCATGATCGTGGGCGAGCGGGCCAGGTCGGCGGCGGACGAGGTGCCCGGCGGGTCCATCGCCTTGGCGAGGCCGAAGTCGAGGACCTTGACCTTGCCGTCGACGGGGGCTTTCACGTTCTGGGGCTTCAGGTCGCGGTGGACGATTCCCTTCTCGTGCGCCTCTTCCAGCGCCTCGGCGATCTGCCGGGCGATGGAGAAGGTCTCCTCGAGGGAGAGGACGCCCGCCTTCAGTCGTTCGTCCAGCGTAGGCCCCTCGACGAGCTCCATGACGAGGGCGCGGACGCCGCCCGACTCCTCGAGGCCGAAGATCGAGGCGATGTTGGGGTGGTGCAACTGGGCAAGGAGCTGGGCCTCGCGCTCGAAGCGCGCCAGGCGCTCCGGGTCCTCGGTGAAGGCGGCGGGAAGGACCTTGATGGCCACCTCGCGCTTCAGCTTCGAATCGGTGGCGCGAAAGACCTCGCCCATGCCGCCCTCGCCGAGCTTGCCGGTGATTTCGTAGGGGCCGAGGCGGGCGCCGGAGGCGAGCGTCATCGTGAGCACCGCAGGGGGGCTGGTCGTCGGCACGCATCGAACCGGCTCGCTGCGAACCGAGAGGTTGTCTCATCCGCGAAAAGCGGTAGACGAAGATCGGAGGGGCCAGATTCCGGCCCGGTGTTGAGGTGCATCAGCACAGTCCTTGGCGCGTCTGAATTATAGGGGGAGGGGCGAGTCACCCGGGGCAGCGGCTGGGCAAACTTCTCCAATATCTAGAGTAGCATCCCGCCAGTTTGATACGCACGAGGAGGCTCCCCTGAAGCTGGCCGCCGGCCGGCGACTCGGCCCGTACGAGATCCTCGGCCCCATCGGGGCCGGAGGGATGGGTGAGGTCTACCGGGCGCGGGACGCGCGGCTGGAGAGGACCATCGCGGTCAAGGTCCTCCCCGCCGAGCTGGCCGTCGACGAGGTCTACCGCCAGCGGTTCGAGCGCGAGGCCCGCGCCGCCTCGGCCCTCAACCACCCGCACATTGCGCACGTCTACGACGTGGGAGTCGACGAGGGGACGCACTTCATCGCCATGGAGTACGTCGAGGGCGAGAACCTGCGCGAGCTTCTCTCGCGCGGCCCGCTCGACGTGGACCGGATCGTGGATCTCGGGCAGCAGATGGCCTCGGCGCTGGAGGAGGCCCACTCGCGCGGCATCGTTCACCGCGACATCAAGTCCGCCAACGCCGTGGTGTCTCCGAACGGCCAGGTGAAGCTCCTCGACTTCGGCCTCGCACGCAAGACCCTGGAGGGCGCCGCCGCGCTCGACAGCCGGATCGAAACGGAGGCCCGGACCCAGGCCGGGCTCGTCGTGGGCACCGTGCCCTACATGAGCCCGGAGCAGGCGCTCGGCAAGAACGTGGACCACCGGACCGACCTCTTCAGCCTCGGCGTCGTCCTCTACGAGCTGGCCGTGGGGCGGCTGCCGTTCAAGGGAGAGACGGCCACCCAGACGATCGACCAGATCTGCCACGCCGCTCCCGAGCCCCTCTCGAAGTCGCGACGCGACGTGCCCGCCGAGCTCGAACGCGTCGTCCGGAAGTGCCTCGAGAAGGACCGCGACAGCCGGTACGCGACCGCGCGGGACCTCCTCGTCGACCTGCGCAACCTGCAGCGGGACCGGGCCTCGGGTGCCGCGGTTCGGGCCGCCCCCCAGACCCGGAAGAGCGGCCGCCGTCGTCTCCTCGTGGCGGCCGTCTTCATGGTCGCGGTCGTCGCGGCGGCGGGCGTTCTCCGCTCGAGGGCGAGCCGGGGCGCCGCGATCGGGTCGGTGGCCGTTCTGCCGTTCGAGAACGCGACCGGAGACCCCGCGAACGACTACCTGAGCGACGGGATCTCGGAGAGCCTGATCAACAAGCTCTCGAGCCTTCCCGGGCTTCGGGTCATCTCGAGGAGGTCCGCGTTCGCCTTCAAGGGACAGAAGCTGGGCCCGGCGGAGATCGGCGCCAGGCTCGGAGTCGACGCCCTGCTCCTCGGAAGCCTCGCGCAACGGGGCGCGAACCTCGCCATCACCGCGGAGCTCGTGAGCGTCCGGGACGACAAGCAGCTGTGGGGGGAGAAGTACGCCCGGAGCGCGGACGACGTCCTGCAGGTCGAGGGCGAGATCGCGGCCACCATCGCGCGGACGCTGCGTCGCCAGCTGAGCGGGGAGGAGACGAAGAAGCTCGCCCGCGCCGCCACCGACGACCCCGAAGCCTATCGCCTGTACCTCAGGGGCCGGGACTTCCTCGTGGGCAACCAGCAGGAGATGGACAAGAGCGTCGAGTTCTTCCAGCAGGCGGTGGCGAAGGCGCCGGAGTACGCCCTCGCACACGCCGGGCTCGCGGAGGCCTACACCCGCCAGTCCTTCCTTCGCGCGAGCGGGCGGGAGGAGCCGCTGGGCAAGGCCCGCGCCGCGGTGGGCCGCGCGCTCGAGCTCGACCCCGACCTGGCCGAGGCCCACACCGCGCTCGGTCTCGTCCGGTTCTACTTCGAGTGGGACTGGGCGGGTGCCGAGGCCGAGCTGCGCCGCGCGCTGGAGCTGAACCCGGGCAGCCGGGCCGCCCACGAGGAGTACGGATGGTTCCTGACCGCCCTGGGGCGCCTCGACGAGGGCCTCGCATCCAGCCGGGAAGCGGCCCGGCTCGACCCCCTCTCGGTCGGCCCGACTCACGACATCGCGATCAACCACATGGTCCGGGGCGACCTGGAGCAGGCGGCCGCGACCTTCCGGCGCGCGATCGACATCGACCCCAACTGGACCTGGGGCTACGTGAAGCTGGGCCGGACCCTCGCGATGCAGGGGAAGTGCCCCGAAGCGATGGCCCAGGCCGAGGTCGCCGAGCGGAGGATCGCGGGAGGCAGCGCGCCGCTCTCGCGCTCCTGGCTGGGCGCCACCTACGCGATCTGCGGGGAGACCGCGCGGGCCCGGCAGAAGCTCGAGGAGCTCCACGCCCTCTCGAAAGAACGATACGTCGACCCGTCGACCTATGCCGACGTCCACGCCAGCCTCGGCGAGATGGACGAGGCGCTGAGCTGGTACGAGAAGGCCTGGGAGGACCGGACGCCGAACATGGCCTACGCCGCGATCGGTGACCGAATCAACCCCCGGCTCGCGGGCAACCCGCGTTACGAGGCGATCGTGCGGCGAATGAGCTTTCCCGAAGCGAAGCGCTGACTGGCCCCACCTCCTCGGACCCGACGGAGGACGAGGGGGTTCCAGACGAAACGAGCACCCTGGCTGCGAGCCACCGAGCTCTCACGGGGCGTTCCCGGTGCGGGCCGGCGCCGGAGACCCTCCTTGGTCTGGCAGGGCCGAAAGCGGGAGCGGGGAGACCGCCAGTCCGCTACGATCCGGAGCGGTCACGTGGACCCTTCTGCCTGGAGGTGGCGATGCCTCGAACCGGATTCCTCAGCCTGGTACCTGGCAAGAAGGAGCCGTGGTCCGTGTCGAACGTCCGGTCGGTTCTGGAGGATGGCGACGCTACCAGGACGAAGTCCGGAGGACTCACGCCCGACCGTCGCGGACGGCGATGTGATCGCGGCGATGGGCACGCCGCGTCGGTTCCATGGGCTCGGCCTGGCAGCGGCTCGTTAACGCTGTTCGGGGCGCCGTTCGCGGGCCCGCGGATATCGGAGCCCCGAGGCCATGATCACCATGACCTGCCCGAGCGGCGACGAGCTCGATCCACGGTTCGCCGCCGCGAGATGACGAAGAGGCCGGCTGTCGACCACCCCGCACGCTCGGAGTCCTGCGCGACGGAAACGCACCCATGATGGAACACCTCGCGCAGATCCTCCTGCTCCTGGCCGTGGCGATCGCCGTCGTGGTTGCGTTCCAGCGCCTGCACATCCCGACCAGCCTGGGGTATCTCCTGGTGGGCGTGATTCTCGGGCCGCACACGCTGGGCCCGACGGTCTACGTTCCGGAGTTCGAGACGCTCGCCGAATTCGGCATCGTCTTCCTGCTGTTCACGATCGGCCTGAACTTCTCACTGCCGCAATTGCAGGCGCTCCGGCACCAGGTCCTGGGCCTGGGCACCGGGCAGGTCGTTCTCACGACCTTGTTCGTCGGAGCCATCCTGTGGCTCGCGGGACTCCCCGTCGCAACCGCGTTCGTGTTCGGCGCCGTCTTCGCCCAGTCGTCGACCACCATCATTTCCAGCCTGTTGACCGAGCAGGGGGAAGAGAACACCCAGCACGGCCGCCTCGGGCTCGCGATGTCCGTCTTTCAGGACGTCACTGCCGTTCCCTTCCTGGTGATCATCCCCGTGCTGGGCACGTCGGTCGCCGCAGGGGTCCTCGCGGGCACCCTGGGGTGGGCGCTCGCGAAGGCCGTCTTCGCCTTCGCCCTCGTCTTCTTCGCGGGGCGCTGGCTGCTCCGGCCGCTGTTTCGCCTCGTTTCCGAGCGCAGGTCTCTCGAGGTCTTCACCCTGGCCGTGCTCATGGTCACGTTGCTCGCCGCATGGACCACGAGCAGCCTCGGACTGTCGCTGGCCTTCGGGGGCTTCCTCGCCGGGATGATGCTGGGGGAGACCGAGTTCCGGCATCAGCTGGAAGCGAGCGTGCGCCCGTTTCGCGACGTACTGCTCGGCCTGTTCTTCATCGGTATCGGCATGCGCTTCAACCCGAGCGCGATACCGCCCATCTGGTACTGGACCCTCCTCGGCGCGCTTCTGATCCTGGCGAGCAAGACCCTGATCGTCGCCGGAATGGTCCGCAGAACCGGAGTCGACACCCGGGTCGCATGGCGCACCGGTTTGCTGGTGAGCGTGGGAGGCGAGTTCGGCCTCGCCCTCGTCGCCATCGCGCTGGATTCCGGCGTGATCGACGTGCAGCTGGGTCAGGTCGCGATCACCTCGGTGCTTCTCTCCATGATCGCGGGCGCCGTGCTGGTTCGTTTCAACGGCGCCATAGCGAACCGGCTGGCGGGACCGGCGCGTGGCGAGACGCCCGCTCTGCCGGAGATGCTGGAATCGTCGGGACGACAGGTCGTGATCGGCGGGTATGGCCGTGTAGGCCACACCATCGCCGTGCTGCTCCACTCGAGCCAGGTCCCCTTTATCGCGTTCGACACCGATGCCCGGCGCGTTGCGCAGGGGAGAGCGGATGGTCTTCCCGTGTCGCATGGGGACATCTCCGATCTCGACCTGCTTTCGACGATCAACGTGGGACGTGCGTCTCTCGTCGTGATCACCGTCGACAAGCCCGCGACGGCGCTGCGCACGCTTCACCATCTGCGCAACCTGTGCCCGCAGGTGCCGGTCATCGCGCGGGCGCGAGATCTCGAGACGAGCACGGAGCTGCTCGCGGCCGGCGCGGTTCACGCGTATCCGGAAACGATCGAGGCGAGCCTGCGTCTCGGTGCGACGGCGCTGCAGATACTTCGGGTTCCGCACGCGGATATCGATCGGGTGCTCCAGGGCGTGAGGGACTCGGACTACAGGCCCGTTCTGGAGGATGAGGAGGACACGTAGGACCAGGGAGGCAGGGCGCCACCTGCGCGCGTCCGCGGGCCCGCTCTGTGCGTCCGGAAAGGGAGGGCAGGGGCATGAAGAAGGTCAGAGACATCCTCTACGTCTGCGAGGCATCGGTTCGGCAGGAGCCAGCGCTCGCGCGTGCGGTGTCGCTCGCGGAGAGCAACCAGGCAAACCTGACGGTCCTCGACGTCGTGCCGGTCATGGCGCCGGGTCACACGATTCCACCTGTCGCAACCGAATGGCGGTCCGCCGTGGTGAGCAAGCGACGACAGGAGCTGGAGGCGTGGGTCGCGCCCCACGCAGAGCGCCTGAGAATCGAGATCGACGTGCGGGTTGGCACGGTCTTTCTCGAAGCGGTGCGCACCGTCTTGCGCAGGAAGTGTGACCTGCTGATCAAGCCGGCCGAGGAGCTCCGCCAGGGCGGCCGATTCTTCGGCAGCAACGACATGCATCTGCTGCGCAAGTGTCCCTGTCCGGTGTGGCTGGCGCGGCCGGACGAGAAGGCCATCTACGCGTGCATGCTTGCGGCAGTCGACTTCGAGCCGGACACGCCCGAAATGCAGCGCCGGGAGGGGCAGAGTCTCAATCAGCAGATCCTGGAGCTCTCCACCGCGCTCGCGTTGTCCGACCGTGCGGCATTCCACCTGGTTCACGTCTGGGACGCCCCGGCCGAATTGATGGTGCGGTCGTGGGCCGTCAACCCGGACGAGGCCGGTACGGCTTATGTCGAAGGGGAACGGTCACGTCACGAGAGGGCCTTGCACCACCTTCGTGACCAGCTGAGAGAGCAGATGGGCGACGAGGCGTACGGTGATCTGTCTCCCCGGTGTCATCTGCTCCGCGGAGCGCCGGCGACGGTGATTCCGGAGACCGCGATGCACCTGAAGGCGGACTTGGTGGTCATGGGAACGGTGGCCCGGACGGGCATCGCCGGCCTGCTCATCGGTAACACCGCAGAGACCATCGTCGGTCAGCTGCAATGCGCCGTGCTCGCAGTCAAGCCTCCGGGCTTCGTGTCGCCGGTCGAGCTGCCGGAGTAGCAGGTGCCCGGCCGGGCGTGCCGCGGGCAGGCTTCCGGAGTTGAGCCACGTGCTGAACTCCGGATCCCGGTCCCCTCCCGGCACCTCGGACGGGGCCTTGCGTAGCCTCGGCGCGCGCAGGCTAGGGCCGAGAAAGTCGAGCCGGCGGTCCCGGTACGCCGCATTTCGTTCCCGGACGGTGCGGACCTCGACCAGCGTTCGCAGCGCCTCGTCGACGGCCGCCGTATCTGGCTGCGCGCCCGTCAGCCTCATCGTATCGCGAAGGCCGACCGGGAGACCCTCGGATGCCTCCGCGAGAACCTCGGCGCCGACGTCGTCGTTCACAGCTTCTACCTCTCGCTGAGGCCTCCATCGGCGTTCTCGAAGCGGAGCGGCGTCTCGGTCACGCTCTTCGCCGTCGGGAGGCTCGAGGAGGTGCGGCCGACACGGCTCGAGACCGCGAGGCTGGACGTCTCCCTCGCCCTCGCCGAGGCGGAGCTCACCACGAGCGCTGCCGAGGCCTCGTCGCGTTCGCCTGCCGGGCGGCGGCCCTCCGGCGCGGCGGACCTCCGAAGCCGCGCCGCGATCCTGGACGCGACCCCGGCAGCGCCCCCCCCGACGGTTCAGCCCCGGACGAAGACCCAGCCGGTGCCCGTGGCCCTGCTGAAGTAGAGGGTCACCCGAACCGGCTTCGGCGGCGTGAAGGCGAAGACGTAGTCGAACGTCTCGTGGAGGGCGCCGGCCGCGACGCCCTCGCGGTAGCGACCGGCGAACTCCCTCACGTCGGTGCACGGCGCGACCTGGCTGAAGAAGTTCTTCCCGATCACGTCCGAGGCGCGCCGTCGCGCGAGGTCCTCTTCGTACATGTTGTACTGGAGGATGGTTCCCTCCGGCGTCAGCTGGATCACGCCGAACGGGAGCGCGTCGAGGTCGCCCTCGCTGAAGGAGTCGATCCGGGTGAGGATCGCGCTTTCCGGGAGCGCCGGGTCGACGTCCTCGCCGGCGTGGCCCGCGCCGGGAGCTTCCGCGAAGGGGTCCTCCACGCCTTCGGGCCGGTAGCGGTAGCACTGGACGAGATCGATCCCCTCGGAGCGGACGATGTCGAGGAGCTCCGCGGAGCGCACTCCCTCCGCGACGACCCGGAGCCCGAGGTCGCGTCCCAGGCGGGCCGTGGCGCGGCCCACCGCCCTGCGGTCGGCGTCGCGGTCGGCGCCGTTGACGAACCAGCGGTCGAGCTTCAGGTAGTCGGGCCGGACGCGCAGCACGCGCCGGAGGTTCGAGACGCCCTCCCGAAGTCGTCGACGGCAATCCGGAAGCCGGCGCGCCGGAGGGCGCCGACCGCCCCGAGGAGCTCCGCCTCGCGTCCCGTCCCGTGCTCGACGATCTCGAGCACGACGTCCCCGGGCTCGCGAGGGGAATCGACCACGAGCTCCGCGAACGCTCCGGCGCCCCTGCCCAGGAGCGTCGTGGGGTGGACGTTCAGGAAGAGGAGGCGTTCCCGGGGGGCGACCGTGAGGGCGCAGCGGAGGCACTCGAGGTCGAGTTCGGCGAGGAGGTCGAAGGAGTGGGCGAACGCGAAGGCGAGCATCGGCCCCTCGAAGGGGAGTCCCCGCGGGCCCCGCATGAGCGCCTCCCACCCGTGGACCGAAGGGGTTCCGGCGACGTCGTAGATCCCGTGCAGGACGGTCGTCGGGGCGTGGCCGTCGAAGAGCCGGGAGATCGACGACGTAGAGGTGTCACCGGCAAACGCCTGTCGGGAGGCCGAACCGTCCCGGGCCGCTCCTTCCGAGACCATGGCCGAATGGTATCTCGCGGGGCCGGCGCCTTCGATTCCGGCATTCCCTGCAACCTGACTATCATCCGCCACCCCGATGCAGAAGCTCGACGTGGGAACCTGCCTGGCCCACTACCGGATTACCGCCGCCCTCGGCGCGGGCGGCATGGGCGAGGTCTGGCGCGCCACCGACACGAAGCTCGGGCGCGACGTCGCGCTCAAGGTGCTCTCCGCGGGGATGGAGTCGAGCCCGGAGCGGCTCGACCGGTTCCGGCGCGAGGCGCGGGCCGTCGCCGCCCTCAACCACCCGAACATCGTCACGATCCACTCGGTCGAGGAAGCTGAGGGAGTCCCGTTCCTGACGATGGAGCTGGTGGAGGGCGACTCGCTGGACCGGCTCGTCCCCGAGGGCGGTCTCGACGTCCGACGGCTTCTCGAAATCGCCTCGGCCCTCGCCGACGCGCTCGCCGCCGCGCACGAGAGGGGGATCGTCCACCGCGACCTCAAGCCGGCGAACCTGATGGTCACCAAGGACGGCCGGCTGAAGGTCCTGGACTTCGGCCTCGCGAAGGTCGGTGTCCCCGGCGACGGGCCGGAGGCCGGCTCGGAGCTGCCGACGGAGGCGCGGACGCGCGAAGGCGTCGTCATGGGGACGATGCCGTACATGTCCCCCGAGCAGGTCGAAGGGCGCCCCGTCGACGCGAGGACCGACGTCTTCTCGCTCGGCGTCGTCCTCTACGAGCTGGCGACGGGCACGCGGCCCTTCCGTGGACCGAGCGCGGCGGCCCTCGCGTCGGCGATCCTCCGCGACCCGCCCCGGCCGCTCTCGGAGCTGAGGCCGGACCTGCCCTCAGACCTCGGACGGCTCGTCGGCCGGTGCCTCGAGAAGGACCGGGAGAAGCGTATCCGGACCGCGAAGGACGTCCGCGTCGAGGTCGAGGCGCTGCGCCGGCAGCTCGATTCGGGAAGCAGCGCAAGGGCTGCCGCGGCCGAGCCCATCCCGGGCTTCGGCGGCAGGCCCGCCATCGCCGTCCTCCCGTTCGAGAACCGCTCCAACGACCCCGAGCAGGAGTTCTTCGCCGACGGTCTCGCCGAGGACCTGATCACCAGGCTGTCGATGTTCCGCTCGTTCCCCGTGATCGCGCGCGCCTCGAGCTTCGCCTTCAAGGGGAAGGCCACGACGGCAAAGCAGGTCGCCGCCGAGCTCGGCGTGCGCTACGTCGTCGAGGGGAGCGTGCGGAAGGCGGGGAACCGCGTGCGCATCTCGACCCAGCTCGTCGACGCCACGACCGGCCAGCAGGTCTGGTCGCAGACCTGGGACCGCGAGCTGACCGACGTCTTCGCGGTCCAGGACGAGATCAGCGAGGCGATCGCCGGGCCGCTCGTCGGCGACCTGCACCGCGCCGAAGCGGCCCGGGCCGGTCGCTCGGCGCCGGAGAGCCTGCCGGCCTGGGAGCTCTACCAGCGCGCCCTGCCGCTCATCCACACCTTCACGCGCGAGGACAACGCGCGCGCCCGCGCCAAGCTCGAGAGGGCCACGGCCCTGGACCCGCTCTTCTCGACGGCCGTCGCGCGCCTCGCCGAGGTGCGGCTCTGGGAGTCCCTGTTCGAATGGGGCGACGCCCCGGAGGAGGCGCTCATCGTGGGGCGCGACCTCGCCCGGCGCGCCGTGGCCATCGACCCCGCGGACGCGATGGCGCACATGGTCCTCTCCTTCGCGCTCATCTCCACGGGCGACGGGTTCGCCGCGCTGGAGGCGTGCCGGCGTTCCCTCGAGCTCAACCCGAGCCTGGCGTGGGCCGTGAGCTTCTACGGGTACCTCCTGGTCATGACCGGACACTCTGCCGAGGAGGGGCTCGCCCACGCCCAGCGCGCGATGCGCCTCTCGCCGCGCGACCCCGCCGAATGGCAGTTCTTCGACGCCCTCGCCCCGGGCTACTTCCTCTGCTCGCGGTTCGAGGAGGGGCTCGCTGCCGCGCGTCGCCTCGTCGCCCTCGCGCCGAGCTACGCCTGGGGCTACCTCTGGAGCGCCATGAATGCCGTGGGGCTCGGGAAGGTCGAGGACGCGCGCGAGCTGATCCGGGAGGTCCGGAGGATCCAGCCGGCGATCTCCCTCGCCGCAATGATGAAGTCGCTCGGCGACATCGCGCCCGACGTCGACCGCCGGATGACCGACGCCCTGCGCACGGCGGGTCTGGACTAGGCGCGACGAGATCGGCCGCAGTCTCGTTTCTCGGCTGAAGCGGCATCTCCACCGGCGCCTCGACGCAGGCGAGCGCCCCTCAGCCGAGCACTGCGATGCACTCCACTTCCAGCAGGAGACCCGGAACGGCGAGGCAGGCACAGCCGATCCAGGTGGATGCGGGCGGCGCAGAATCGTCGTCGGTATAGAACTTGATGCGCAGGTCGTTGTGGCTCTCGAGCGCCTCCATGTCTGTCGTGAAGACGTTCTCCTTCACGACGTGCTCGAAGGTGGCGCCGTGGGCGGCGAGCGTCTCCTTGAGGTCGGTGTAGACCGCATGGACCTGCGCTCTCATGTCGCCTTCGCCGATGACCTTACCCGTGGCATCCCAGCTGACACAGCCGGAGACGTAGAGCGTGTTGCCCGCTCTGACGGCCTGAGCGTAGTAGAAGCCCTTCTCGAGCTCGCGTTTGTGGTAGATCTGATCGGCCTTTGGCATCGTGGCTCTCCTGTCGTCGAAACCGCTCTATCCGTACGTTCGCGCTTCGCTGTCGGCGCGGCCGCGGTCCGTCATCGCGGAGCGCTCTTTCGCCGCAGCGCGCCCGGGGCGCGCGCCGGGACGGCGACCGCGCCGTCGCGGCGCGGGTCGCCCCCCGCCTCCCAGGCCCCGGCGCGGGCGTTCCAGCCGACCGCGTTCAGGGCGCCGAAATCGCCCACGTCGGGACCGGGGGCGTAGCGCTCCAGGTCGGCGTACCCGACGGCCCAGAGAAGGTTGGCGTCCTCGAGGAGGTAGGGGAGCGCGAGCTCGAGCTTCGGGCGTTCCGGCGTGCGCCCCTCCGACCAGATCGACCTGGGAGCCGCTACCGCCTCGGCGACGCCGAGCCGGCCGTCGACGTAGCCGACGGTGACGTTCGCGATCGCCGGGGGAATCCGGTTGCTCCCGGCAGCGCCGAGGACGAGGACGGGGCGGCCGTCGCGGACGAGGATCGTCGGCGACACCGCCGTCCGGCTGGCCGCGTTCGCCGCCAGGTAGGCCGGCGACGACGGGTCCTCCACGTTGTAGGTCTCGAGGAACCCGTTGTAGGGGAAGCCGAGGCCCGGGGTGACGTGGGCCGAGCCCCAAGTGTGGCCGAGGCTCTGTGTCAAGGAGACGGCGTTGCCCTCCCGATCGACGACGGAGAGGTGCGTCGTGTCGCGGTCCGAGAAGGCGACGGAGCGCGCCGAGCGCGGGAGGTCGTCCTGCCCGAGGAGCCGGCCGAGGCGGATGAGGCGGGCCCTTTTCTCGCCGAAGGCGGCGGTGATCCGCGGCGACTGCCAGGGCCCCTCGGCCACCTCTTCGCCGGCGAGCGTGGAGCCGACGTCGGCGAAGGCGATGCGGGCGGCGTCGAGCAACAGCTGAATGCGGGCCCAGCTCTGCTCGGCGAGGACCTCTGACGGGAACGCCTGGAGGATGTGGAGCGTCTCGAGGACGATCCCCCCACCGCACGGGTCTGGGAGGGAGAGGACGTCGACGTCCCGGTACCGGCCGCGGAGCGGGTTCGTCACGATGATGCTCTCCGGGACCCGGGCCAGGTCGTCGGCCTTCAGGAAGGCGTCGTATCGCTTCAGGTCGGCAACGATCTCCGCGGCAATCCTCCCGCGGTAGAAGTCGTCGGGGCCGGCCTCGGCGAGTCGCCGGAGAGTCCGCGCGAGGTCAGGGTAGACGATCCTCTGCCCCACCGGAACCGTCACCGCGTTCGCCTCGGCGTCGCAAACACCGGTCAGGTAGAGGGGGCGCAGGAGCGGGGCGCCCTCGATTCTGGGCGCGTACCTGGCGAGGAAGCGGTGGTCCGTCGCGCTCACGGGGGAGCCCGCCTCGGCGATCGCGATCGCCGGCGCGAGCAGCTCGGCCCAGGACCTCGTGCCGAAGCGGGCGTGGGCCTTTGCGAGCGTCGCCACGGTGCCGGGAGCCGTTATCGCGAGGGGCCCGGACATCAGGTCTCTCCGATGCGCCATTCGGGCCCGGGAGATGCTGACGTGGCGCGGCGCGCGCAGCGGGGACAGGAATGCGACGTCCTCGCCGGCGGCCGTGTGGACGAGGATCCATGTGTTGCCGCCCAGACCGGAGGCGCCCGGCGCGGCGGATCCGAGCGCGAAGGCACCCGCGATCGCCGCGTCGATCGCGTTGCCTCCCTGCTCCAGGACCTCCGCCGCGGCCCGCGACGCCTCCGAGCGGTCGGAAGCGACCGCCCCGTACGGGGAGATCGCGCCGATCGGGGCGAAGGGCGACCCGATCTCGCCAAGGGGGAGCTGTTGGGCCCCCGTGGCGGGCCGTGACGGGGTGACGGCCGCGGCGAGGGCGAGGAGGGCGGCGAGGGCGGCGACGTATTGTCGGCGGCGGGTCGGGCGGAACGGCATCGCGCGGGATGAAAGCCCCTCCGTCCCCGTGTGTCAATTGGGACGTGGCGCGGCTCCAACTTGGTGGGGCAAGTTCAACGCCGGATCGCTCGGCCCTGCCTGGCGCGGGACCGGGCCGGACTCACCTCCGCTAAGCTCCCGCGGCGAGGTCCGTCAGATGGAGCAGCAGGCGTCGGTGATCGTCGTCGGGGCAGGAGTCATCGGCTGCAGCGTCGCGTTCCAGCTCGCGCGGCTGGGCCAGCGAAACGTCGTGGTGCTCGAAAGGGAGGCCCTGCCGGGGACCGGCTCGACGTCCCGGGCCAACGGCGGAATCCGCGCGCAGTTCACGACGGAGACGAACGTGAGGATGTCGCTCCTGTCTATGGCGATCCTCGACGCCCTCGAAGAAGAGATCGGGCCGCCCCCGGCCTATAGGAAGGCGGGCTACCTCTTTCTCACCGACAGTCCGGCGAAGCTCGCTGCGATGGAGCGGGCCGCTCAGTTCCAGCGCGGATTCGGCGTCGACGTCGAGGTGCTCGACGCGGCAGAGGTGAGGCGCAGGGTGCCGTGGGTCGCCGGAGAGAACCTGGCCGGCGGGACCTTCGGGGTACGGGACGGATTCATCGACCCGGGCCGGCTCTGCGCCTTCTTCGCCTCCGCAGCGGCGCACGACGGCGTTGCGTTCCGATACGGGCAGGTGGTGGTCGCGGCGGAGGAGAGAGAGGGTGGATTCGTCCTCCGGACGGCCGACGGGAGCATCTTCGCGTCTGCCGTCGTCGTGATCGCGGCCGGGGCGTGGTCCGCGCGTCTCGCGCGGCTCCTCGGGGTGGGCGTACCGGTGGAACCGGTTCGCCGGCACCTCTTTCTGACGGGGCCGGTCCGCGACCTGCCGCCCGAGATCCCGATGACGATCGACGCGGACACGGGAGTCCTCGTGAGGCGAGAAGGGGAGCGCGTCCTCGTCGCCTGGTCGAACGCGGACGAGCCGCCGGGCTTCGACACCACGTGCGACCCGGAGTTCGTCCTCCGCTTTGCGGATGCCCTCGAGTCGCGGTTCCCGTCCGTGGCCGCGGCCGGAATCGACCAGAAGCGCAGCTGGGCCGGCCTCTACGAGGTCACGCCCGATCACCACGCGATCCTCGGCCCGGTCCCCGGGCGCCCTGGACTTCTCCTGGCCACCGGCTTCTCGGGCCACGGCGTCATGCATGCCCCGGCGGCCGGCCGCTGCGTCGCCGAGATGATCGTTCACGGTCGGTCGGAGAGCGTCGACGTCGCGGCCCTCTCGCTCGAGCGGTTCGCCCGGGGCGAGCTGATCCACGAGACGATGGTCCTCTGAGCGGTTAGGCGGCGCCAGTCGCCCGTCCCCAGAGCGCCGGAGCGCAGGCGTCGCGTTCGGACGAGGCATCGGGGACAATGCCCGGCGGTGGCGGCTCCGAGGATTCTCTTCGTCTCACCCGGCTGGCCCAAAGGTCGTCTCTGGGGAGAGATGTCGTTTCGCTTCCCGAGCCTCTCCCTCGCCGTCGTCGCGGCGGCCACGCCTCCGCACTGGGAGACCGCCCTCTGCGACGAGGGGTTCGGACCGGTGGACGCGGGTTCTGACGCCGATGTCGTCGCGATCACCGCGATGACGGCGCAGGCCGTGCGCGCCTACGAGATCGCCGACGCCTTCCGAGGCCGCGGGAAGACGGTCGTGATGGGCGGCTTTCACGCGAGCAACCTCCCCGACGAGGCGCTCGGACACGTCGATGCCGTAGTGGTGGGCGAGGCCGAAGCGGTCTGGCCGCAGCTCCTCGCGGATTTCGAAGAGGGACGGCTGCAGAGGGTCTACCGTGCAGACTCTCTGGTCGACACCACGGCGATCCCGTTCGCGCGCCGATCGATCTTCGACGGCAAGGGCTACCTCCTGACGAACACCATCCAGACGACCCGCGGCTGCCCGTACGACTGCGAATTCTGCTCGGTGACCGCCTTCTTCGGACGGAAGTACAGGAAGCGCCCCGTGGAGGCCGTTCTCGCCGAGCTTCAGGAGATGCGGAAGGCGGGGTCGTTCGCCTTCTTCGTCGACGACAACATCGTCGTCGACCGAACCTATTCCCTGAAGCTCTTCCGCGGGATGACCGGCATGGGCCTGAAGTGGCTCTCCCACGCCTCGCTCGACCTCGCGGAGGACCCCGAGCTCCTCGAGGCGGCGGGGAAGTCGGGCTGCATCGGGCTCTTCGTCGGCTTCGAGACGCTCGACGAGGACGCCCTCCGGACGATGGGCAAGAAGACGAACCGGGTCGAGGACTACGTCGACGCGGCGAAGTCTTTTCGCGACAACGGCATCGGCATCCTCGGCTCGTTCGTTCTCGGCTGGGACGGCGACGGGCCGGACGTCTTCGAGAAGGTCCTCCGGTTCTGCGAGTCCGCGCACATCCAGGCGGGGATCTTCCCGATCCTGACGCCGTATCCGGGAACGAAGGTCCGCGAACGATTCCTCGCCGAGGACCGGATCCTCTCGAGCGACTGGCGCAACTACGACATGGAGCACGTGAACTTCCGGCCCAGGGGGATGACCGCCGAGGAGCTGCAGGCGGGCTACGACTGGCTGATGGGGCATTTCTACTCCTTCGGCTCGATGTGGCGGCGCCTCGGGATCCACCGCTCGCTCCTGGCGTTCGGCCCGATGAATTTCGGCTTCCGGAGCGCTCTGAGGCGCAAGGTGTCGAATGCCTGACGAACAGGGCGAAGGGGAGAGCGAAGCGTGAGGGTCCTGATGATCTCGGCGAACCGGGAGAGGGACCCCTCGCCCGTCTTCCCTCTCGGTCTCGCCTACCTCGCCGGTCCGCTGGAGCAGGCGGGGCACGCCCTGCGCCTCCTCGACCTCTGCTTCGAGCTGGATGCCCCGGCTGCGGTCCTGGGGGCGCTCGACGAGGCGCCTCCGGACGTCGTTCTCGTCTCGATCCGCAACCTCGACAACGTGACCTGGCCGACCCGCCGCTCCTATCTCGACGGCATCTGCGAGGTCGTGGCCCTCTGCCGCGAACGAGCGGTCGTCGTCCTCGGCGGCTCGGGCTTCTCGCTCGAGCCCGTGTCGATCCTCGCTGCGACGCGGGCCCATTGCGGCGTCGTCGGCGAGGGCGAGGAGGTCCTTCCTCAGCTCCTCGAGCGGATCGAGGCGGGCATCTCGCTGAAGGGCCTTCCGGGGGTCGTCGTGGCCGGAGATGGCTTGCCGGCGAGCCCGCGCATCCCGATGTCGGTCGGGACGCCTAGCCGGAGCCTCTTCGACGTCTCGCGCTACCTGAGGGAAGGGGGAGCGGCGAACGTCCAGACGAAACGCGGCTGCCCCTTCGGCTGCGTCTACTGCACCTACCCGATCCTCGAGGGGAGCCGGGTCCGTACCCGGCCGGCGGCCGACGTCGTCCGCGAGCTGCGCACGCTCGTCGACGAGCATGGCGTCGACTACGTCGAGTTCTGCGACGACATCTTCAACTTCCCCGAGTCCGCCGCGCGGGAGCTCTGCGAAGCGATGATCGCCGACGGCCTCCGGTTCTCCTGGTCGGCCTTCGTCAACCCGGGGCACCTCGATCCGCGGCTCCTCGACCTGATGGTGCGGGCCGGCTGCGACGCGGTGGAGCTCGGGACGGACTCGGGCTCGCCCGCCATGCTCCGAAGCCTCGGCAAGTCGTTCACGGTCGAAGAGGTCCGACGGTCGTCGCGTCTCTGCCGGGACGCGGGTGTGGCCACGGCCCACTACCTCCTCTTCGGCGGCCCCGGAGAGAACGACGGGACGATCGACGAGAGCGTGGCGCTGATGGACGAGCTCGCGCCGGACGCGGTCATCGTCATGGTCGGGATCCGCATCTACGCGGGGACCGAGCTCTACGACGTGGCCCTTCGGGAAGGGGTCGTGACCGAAGGGCAGAACCTCCTGGAGCCGGTCTTCTACCCGGCCGAGCCCGAGCTGCGCCGGATCGCAGAGCGGG
>Ga0209573_1002020_pt1 | contig 27663 bp, 24 predicted proteins | sample TNRBio252014_DNA_FD_185870 | JGI IMG/M metagenome (GOLD analysis project Ga0209573, IMG submission 185870) | Wastewater treatment Type I Accumulibacter community from EBPR Bioreactor in Madison, WI, USA - TNR Reactor_6/25/2014_ DNA (SPAdes)... | ecosystem: Engineered > Bioreactor > EBPR >... | reverse complement strand
GACCTTGAGTTTGAACTCCTCGAATGGAATGTTCGGATTCGGCCGTTTGAAATTGAGGTTACCGGGGACTTGGTCGTGGTAAAGGACGAGGGCCGCCTTGGCGAGACCGGCGACGCCCGAGCCCGACTCAAGGTGGCCGACGTTGGTTTTCACCGAGCCGATGAGGCAGTAGTCGCCTTCGTCGCGGCCGCGGGAAAGCACGATCCCGAGGGCGCGCGTCTCGATCGGATCTCCGACCGGCGTGCCCGTGCCGTGGGCTTCCATGTAGCGGACCTGCTTCGGCTCGATCCCCGACTTGGCGAGGGCGTCCTCGAGCATTTTGGCCTGGGTCTCGACGCCGGGGACTGTCATCGATGAGGTGTGGCCGTCCTGGTTGATGATCGCGGCGCGGATCACGCAATAGACGCGGTCGCCATCGCGCTCGGCGTCGGCGAGCTTCTTGATCGTGAAAATTCCCGCTCCTTCGCCGCGGACGTAGCCGTTGGCGCGGTCGTCGAAGGCAAAACACTGCCCGGTCGGCGACAGCATCGTCGCCTTGGAGAAGCCGATCGAGGCATCGGGCGTCAACAGGGCATTAACCCCGCCGGCGAGCGCCATCGACGCCTCGCCCGACCAGATGCTCTCGCAGGCCAAGTTGATGGCGACGAGCGCCGAAGAACAAGCCGTGTCGACCGAGACGGCAGGCCCCTTGAAATCAAAGAGATACGAAATCCGGTTCGACGCGATCGAGAGCGTGCTGCCAGAGTTCGTGTGCACGTCGACGTTGCGAGGGTCGCTCTGGGCGACGTTGGCGTAGTCGTTCGAGGCGATCCCGACGAAGACCGCCGTATCACTGCCGCGGAGGGAAACCGGGGGAATTCCCGCGTCTTCGAGCGATTCCCATGCCGCCTCGAGGAGCCAGCGCTGCTGGGGGTCCATGCGCAGGGCCTCGCGCGGCGAAATCCCGAAAAACTGGGCGTCGAAACGGTCGAAATCGTGGATGAACCCGCCCCACTTCGTGATCATCTTCCCCGGGATGTCCACGTTTTCATGATGCCAACGCTCGCGATTCCAGCGGTCGACCGGCACCGGAACGATGCCGGAGCGCCCCTCCACCATCATTTGCCAGAAGGACTCCGGGCCATTCACACCACCGGGGAGACGGCAGCCGATTCCAACAATGGCCAGGGGTTCGTGAGTCGCTTGGATGGGGTCTGACATGGGGACGAGCAATCGGGAAAATCAAAAATGGCCAGCCCGGAGCCCCCGTTTTTCGGGGACTTCAGACTTGCCGGTCACAGGGAAAAGAATCAACACGTTCGCTTTGGGAATCGAATCTGGGATCGTTTCAAAAAAGGTTCAGGTCTCGGGAAATTCTTCGGCGGATGGGGAGTTTGTCTTAACCGTTTTGAACGCCGGAGTCAACAGGGTATCCTCCGGCACCCAAGAGGGTTAAATCGTGCGTAATGCCCGCCTTTTCAGGGAAGCAGATCGGCCACGGCCTCGCGTTCCTCTCGCAATTCTTGTACCGTCGCTCCGATTTTCCCGCGGCTGAAATCGTTTACCGGCACGCCCTGGATGATTTCCCACTTCTGACCGTCCGTGCGGATCGGGAAGGAGGAAATGAGCCCCGCGTCGGTGTCGTAAGAACCATCGGAACAGACTGCCACGCTGGTCCAGTCGCCGGCCGGAGTTGCACTGGTGAGGCTGCGGACCGTGTCGACGACTGCATTCGCCGCCGAAGCCGCCGAAGAGGAGCCCCGGGCCTCGATGATCGCGGCGCCGCGCTTCTGCACCGTCTCGATGAACGCGCCGTGGAGCCATTCGTGGTCGGAAATCACCTCCGTGGCGGGTTTTCCGCCGATGAGGGCATTGTAAAAATCGGGATATTGGGTCGCGGAGTGGTTGCCCCAGATGACCGTGTTCGTCACTTCGCTGACGTGGACACCTGCCTTGCGGGCGAGTTGGGACTTGGCGCGGTTCTCGTCGAGGCGGGTCATCGCGAACCAGCGCTCCTTCGGCACCTCGGGAGCGGCGTTCATGGCGATGAGACAGTTGGTGTTGCAGGGATTGCCAACGACGAGGGTGCGCACGTCGGAAGCAGCGTTTTTCGCGATGGCCTGGCCTTGTCCGGTGAAGATCTTGCCGTTGATGCCAAGGAGGTCCTTGCGCTCCATCCCCGCCTTGCGCGGCACGCTCCCGACGAGGAGGGCCCAATTCACATCGTCAAACCCAACGTTGAGGTCGGAAGTCGCCCGGATCTCGGTCAGCAAGGGAAACGCGCAGTCATCGAGCTCCATCACGACGCCTTCGAGGGCTTTCATGCCCGGCTCGATCTCGATCAGGCTCAGGGCCACTTTCTGGTCCGGACCAAACATCGCACCGCTGGCGATGCGGAAAAGGAGGGAATAACCGATCTGGCCGGCGGCGCCGGTCACTGCAACTCGTATGGGCTTGCTCATGGGGGATGGAAATAACGTTGGGTTATGGAAAAAAGACGCCACCTCAGCGGCGCAACCGTCGGCCCCAGCGCTCCTCACCCGGCCGACTCACACGCCATGGACCCTTCGCGAACGTCCCGTTTCGTTCAAGAGATTTTTCAGACTCTCGCGCAACTCCCAATGGTCTTTTCCGGTAGTCAGTTCCTTGGATGAAACGGGAACGCGATAGCTCCAGTTCGTCCCATCCATGACCCCGGGAACGTTGATGCGCTCGGTGTCGAAGAGGAGTTCGTTGATCAGGACCGCAACACGGTCGGAATTCGACATGGAAAGCTCGCGGAAAAGCTTATTCCAGACCTCCGGGGAGTATTCCGGGATCTCGCCATCGGGACGTTCGATCCCGGCGAAGGCACAGAGCGTTTCCAGAAAATTTCGAGCTTCCCAGTAATCATGGCCGCCATGGTCGGATTCGAACATCCGCTGGCGCTGCTGCTCCCACTGGGCCCGCATCGGAGCGTGGTCGTGGGAGGCGTAGGTCGCGAAGGAAAGCGCCGGATAATGCAGGCTCGAACTGACCCGGCCGTCGGTGAATTCCCACTGCGGCACCTTCATTCCCGCAATGCCGAGGTCGGCGAGCGAGGGACGCACGTAGTCGGGCACGGTCCCGAGGTCCTCGGCGATCACTTCGGCCCCATCGGCGGCCTCGAGGATCATCCGGAGATACTTTTCCCCTTCGGCGCGATTCGCCCTTTTGGCCTCCTCATTGTGATCCGGGCGCGGCCGGAATCCGGGAAGGCGGTCACCGCAGCGACGGGCCGCCTCGTCCTGCGACAGAGGCAGAAATTCCGCATTTCTCACCGGATTCCATGGAAATGAGTAAATCCGATAAAAACCTAGGGCATGATCGACGCGGAACATCCCGAAAATCTCGGTCGTTTTGGCAATGCGACGACGCCACCAGTCGAAATCCCGCTGCTCAAGGACGTCCCAACGGTAAAGGGGAATTCCCCAGTTCTGGCCCCATTTTTGGACAAACTCGTCGTCTTTGAAGAGCTGTTCGGGCGGAGCGCCGCCATACCAGTCGAGGTCGAAAATCTCGAGATCGGCCCAGACATCGACGCTGTAGAGGCTGACGCCGTAGGGAATATCGCCCATCAGGCAGACGCCCTTCGAATTGGCGTAGGACTGAACCTCGGTCCATTGGGAAAAAGCGATCCATTGCACATAGGCGTAATAGCGGAGTTCGCGGTCGATTTCGTCAGGGCGCACCTTGGCTTCCTCGATGATGGAGGCTAGGGCCTTGGCTTTGTCCTGATACTCCTCGCTCCACAATTGCCAGACCTGACTGCCCCCTTCCCGGTCCATGAGAAGCCGGAAAAGGCAGTAGTCGTTGAGCCAGACGGCCTCCCGCTGACAGAACGCCTCAAAATCCGCCGCCCGCGTGTCAACCCGACCCAAAACGTTTTTGCAGAAGGTGTTATAAGCCCTTTTGAGCAGCAAATGCTTCAAGTTCCGGACCTCCGCGTATTGTACGGATCCGGCGTTGAGAGCCTCGAGATCGAAGGCTCCGGTGACCTCGGCGAAGTCCTCCGCGGTCAGGTCCTTCAAACCGGAGGTCGTGCAATCGAGCGTCATCGGCTCGATTGCGACTGAACTGATCGCATTGTAAGGGCTGTTATCCGGTCCCGTCTCGTTGATTGGGAGGAGCTGGACGAATCCGAAGCCGGTTTCGGCCGCGAAAAGGACGAAATCCCGGAGCGAACTCACGTCCCCGATCCCGAGATCGTGGTCGCCGCGGATGGAAAAGACCGGAACGAGGATGCCGGCGAGTCTGCGATTCATACTGTGTCATCGAGCGGACATGCCCGTATCGTGAGCATGTTAGCGAGGATCGCGCCATCCGCCACTTGAAACTGTTTGGAGGGGCGCTGGAAGGCTTGCGATCACTCCATGGATCGCGTAATCTCCATACCATGAGCACTGTGCTGGAGTATCCCGCGACCGAATTGGCGGCGACCGACTACCATGCCTTCAATGTCGCGGTCTGGGACAAGCTCTCGGCTGATCCGGCGATCGCCGCACTCGATTTCCGAATTGAGACCGACCGTCACGGTCAGATGATCATGTCCCCTCCCCCCGCTCCCAGCCATGGCAGTCGGCAGAGTGAAATCTCTTACCGACTTCGTTCGCTCATCGATCACGGACGAGTTGTCTCGGAATGTCCCGTCTCCACCAGCGAAGGAGTCAAAGCCATTGATGTCGCCTGGTGCTCGACCGAAATCTGGGAGCGCTTCAAAAACCAGTCTTGTTTCCTCGAGTGCCCGGAGATCTGTGTCGAAATCTGCTCGCCCTCCAACACGCGGAGTGAACTCGAGGAGAAAAAGCGACTCTACTTTGCTGCCGGCGCGCGCGAGGTTTGGTTTTGCGAGCGGGATGGCTCGATGCGCTTTTTCCTAGCACCCGAGTCGGAGCCAGTCGCCGGATCCGCCCTTGTCCTGGAGTTCCCTTCTCGAATTTCCTGAGTTCGCGCCCGTGGAAGCCCTTCAAACGCCACGGTAAACACGGTCCAAAATCGCCCGGGGGCTTTTGCCTTGTGCACTTTGCCACTTCTCCGCAATGCGTTTCACCAACCTCCGGGGCACCTTCGTGTAGGTGTCGGTGAGAGACCAGTAGCTCGCCTGCCCTGCCGCGAGGGCCGCTTTCGCCTGATCGGCATGTCCGCCCAGATCGGGGATCGGTAGGGTTTCCTCCCCGCTTTTCTCAAAGACGCCGAAGAGATTTCCCGGCAACACCTCGACAAACCGGGCTTTCAACCCCGCTTTCGCCGCGACCGCCTCCAGCGTCAGTGCGTCAAAGCCAAAAAGGTGGCCTTCATGCCATTTGTGGTCGAAGCGCATGCCCGGAAAGAGGATGTCTGGCACTTCGATGAGGAAAAGACCGCCCGTTTTCAGAAATCGGCTCATGCGTCGGAGGTCCTCGACCGGATCGGCGAGGTGTTCGAGCACTTGATAGAGCGAGAGCAGATCAAAGGACTCCGGCTCGAAAGCCGCCTCCTGGTACATCCCGAGAAAGACCTCGACCCCGTATTGGTCTTTCGCAAAGCTGCCGTAGCCGAGGTTCGGCTCGATCCCGCGCGCCTCGCAGCCCAAGGTCTGCATCAGGTAGACCCATTCTCCCCCGCCCGCGCCGATGTCGAGGGTGCGCATCCCGGCTTTAGCGGCTTGGCGCGAGTGGCCGTGACGTTCCAAGGCAACCCCGCCGGCCCGGAGGATGTGCTTGGGTTTCGGAACGAAGGACTGTTTATAGGAAACACGGTATTCCTCACGATAAAACTTCGCGAGGTCCTCGACCGGGAGCGGGTCGACGTAAATGATCCCGCTGGCGAGGGACATCACGTTGCGCAGCGGCTTGCCATGACGATCCCGGTTGGCCACGACGACCGCGTCGTGGGATCCGGTGAGCGGACAAGGCCGCACCGTTTGGATGGAGTCGCCGATCGAGCAGTCGTGAAGATTTGCCATGAGGGAGGCCGTTCTTTAGCACAGGACAGCCCCGGTGCGAATCGGAAATCGCAGGGAAATCACTCCGAATCCAGCCCGAGGGCCGCCAACGGATTCCGCCGGTAAACCCGGTCGATCTCCGCCTCGCCGAGTCCGAGGTGCTCCCGCAATTTGGCCGCGACCTGGTGACCTCGGATCGTCGATCCCGCGAGATTCGGGGAACCCGGACGCCGCGCCACGCCCTCTGCATCCACCTCGACCGGGGCTCCCGAGAGATCGTAGATCCCCGGCCCCAATCCCGCCGCCATGATCGCATCCGAGGTGAAAATGGTCCGCTCCAGCCCCGCGATCTTGAAATAGTTCCGCAGGGCGAAAAAGGGCACGTGGGCCCCGTCGGGGATAAAACAGACCCAGAGCCGGCCTGACAGCGAGAGGACCCGTTGGATGAAATTGTCGTGACGGGGCAGGATCACCGGGCAACCGTTCCCGAGGTGGGTGATCATGGAAAGGCCCGCATCGATCGCCCGTTCGAGGATGCCGAGATCGGGATCACAATGTCCGGCCGAGACCGTCACGCCCTGGTCCACGAGGAATCGCGTCGTCGCCGCCCCTTGATCATTCTCCGGGGCGAGGGTCACAAGTCGCACCAGTCCGCCCCCCGCTTCGAGGAGCCTCGCCGCATCGTCGCGATTCGCTGGGACCACACGATCCGCCGGATGCGCCCCGATATAGCCAGGCTCCGCATTTAAAAAGGGTCCCTCCACATGGAAGCCCTTCACCATTCCGCGGATGAAAGGATCCTCCTCCCTGAAAAGGACCATTCCCTCCAGTTTGGCGCAGAGCGCCTCGACCGAGTCCGTGATGATCGTGGCGAGGATCCCCTCGATCCCGTCCGCCGCCAGCGCCTCGCAGGCGCGGCGCATCTCGTCAGCCGTGAGATCGAGCGAACAAAAGTCGACACCGGCGTATCCGTTGATTTGGAGATCGAAGTAGGACATGGAATCTGCGCTCTGCGAGAGTGGGGTTTGAATCGAAGAACGTTCGTGATGATGGATTAAAGGAGGGTGGCTGGATGTGCAAGGACGGATGGACGGTCGCCTCATCGGCCGATTTGCGGGCTGGCTTCGACAGCCGGATTTCGACTATTCTGCCTTCTTCCATGGAATCACCGCTCTTCGCCCTCCTGCTCGCCGGCATCCTCCCGGGTTCCTGCCTGATCGCTGCGGAAATCACCCTCCTTTCTGAAAAGCGCAGCGACTACGAGATCGTCCTGCCGGATCCACTCCCGGAAGGCACGCTCGGCGAGTGCCTGCGCCAGACCGCGCGACTCCTGCAGACGGCTTTCCAGGCCAACGGTGCCGAGGTGCCCGTGGTCGGGGAAAGCGCGGATGATCCGTCAAAGCCTGCGATTTACCTCGGCGACACCGCCTTTGCCCGCGCCCAGGGCATCGAGCCGACCACCTTCCGCGACTGGAGCTACGTCCACCGAGCCGTGGGGCGCGATCTCATCCTCGCCGGACACGATCATCCGGCCCGCGGAGAGACGACCAATGCCCGTCGGCCGAATTGGGACCGGGTCGGCACCGCCAAAGCCGCGGTTGATTTCGCCCGCGAGTATCTCGGGGTGCGTTTTTTGTTTCCCGAGCTGTCTTCCTATCAACCAATCGCCGCCGCCACCAAAATCGACCTGCTCACCACGCCGGCGATCGAGTATCTGCCACGGCCCGTCGTCACCGTTCTAGCCGACCTCAACCTGGAAAAGACTCCCCTGCTGCGGCTCAATACCGCCCATCCCGCCGGTGGCAGCTTTTATGATCTCGCCCACAACCGCTTCCCGCGCGTCGACGAGGTCTTCGGCGGCCACACGTGGGAGCGCGCGGTGCCGGCCGAAGAATACTGGGAAACCCATCCGGAATATTTCGCCCTGATCAGCGGCTCGCGGCTCAAGCCCGAGGGCGGCAAGGCCCAGTATTGCCTCTCGAATCCCGACGTGCAGGACTTGATCTACCGCGACCTCGCCGGGTGGCTGGAACGTGGCTACCGCACCGTCGATCTCGGTCAGCCGGATGGCTTTCGCGAGTGCCAGTGCGCCGAATGCGACGCGCTCTACGGCACCGGCAAGGACTGGAGCGAGAAGATCTGGATCTTCCACCGGCAGGTCGCCGAGCGCCTCGAGAAGTCCCACCCCGGACGCGATGTGACGATGATGTCCTACATCCTCACCGCCCAGCCGCCGAAGACCTTCAAGAAGTTTCCGTCGAACACCTGCATCATGCTCACCGGCACGAACGAGGAAGACATCGCCCCCTGGCGCGACATCGAGGTGCCGCGAGGCTTCACCGGCTACGTCTACAACTGGTGCCCGAACCTCGGCACCCGCTACACACCGATGCGCACGCCCGGCTTCGTCGAGATCCAGGTGAAACGCCTCGCCGGGAACCGCATCCAGTCGCTCTATCGCGACGGTCCGGGACAGCTCTTTGGTTTGGAAGGTCCCGTTTACTACACGATGGGGCGTATGTTCGACGATCCGGAGCAGAACGCGGCCCGCACCCTGCTGCCCGAATATTGCGAGGCCGCCTTCGGCAACGCCAGCGCCGCCTTCTACATGCGGTCGTTCTACGACCAGCTCTATCACTCCATCGCGCTCTACTCCGACCGCATCGGCACCCGCTGCGACGCATGGACCTATCAGCCTTTGCCCGGCGAGGGACGCCCGCGCAAAACGGTGCAGGATCCCTTCCAACTCATCGCTTTCCTTTACCCGCCGAACACGATCGCCGCGCTCGATGAGGCGCTGACACTCGCGGAGAGACAGGCGACCGACGCCAAGGCGAAAACCCGTCTCGCCCTCGTGCGCACCGAGTTCGATTACCTCCGGCACTTCGCCACCGTCGTGCATCTCCACCAGGCCTATCAGATGGTGCCCGACATCGCCCTGCGCGACCGCCTCCTCGACGCCATCGATGCCCGAAACGCCTTCATCGACGGCCTCTTCAACGATCGCGGCCACACCGTGGATCGCGACGGCTGGGGACAGGTCTTTTTCCCCTTCCCCGGCCACGACGCCAAGCATCTCCGGCTCGCCTACGACGGCTATCAAGAACCCTATGCGAATACCTGTTTCAACTGGGACACGAAGGCCATGCGCCAGGCTCCCGCGCCGGGAAGGAAGCGGCTCACGGTCGGTCGCACGAGCGGTCCGGTCGATCTCGAAGCAACCGCTTGGGAAACGACAAAAAGCCACGAACTCACCCACCTCACGCCGCTCCGCGGCCTGCCGCAGCGTACCACCGTCCGCCTGCTCCACGACGGCACCCACCTCTATCTCCGGGCCGAGTGCGAACTAGCTCCCGATCATCCCTCCACCTATCCCGAGCTGCCGCGCGACCGGGATCTCACCGCGGTGGAGTCCATCGATCTCACCCTCGCAGCCCGGCCCGGCCGCGAGATTTTCCACCGCATCGGGGTCACCCCGCAGGCCGTGACAAGATACGATGCCGTGGCCGGGCTCATCGCCGATGCCATGGATCCCCGGCACGGTCGCGACGATCCGACCTGGAACGGCGAATGGACCGCCACGACCCGGCTCGACGCCGAGGGCCACCGCTGGCTCGCCATGATCGCCATCCCTTTCCAGACTCTCGAAGCCTCGCCGCCTGCCAAGGGTGATGTGTGGCGGGCCAACATCGCGCGATATCACCAACTCCCCCGCAACCAAGTCGATCGCGCCCTCTGGTCGAGCTCGCTCCAGGCCACCGGCATCGCCGACCGCAGCCTGCTCGGCGAACTTGTGTTTGAGTGAGCGGCCTTACTCCTCGATCACCACCGGTGCCTCTGGCATCGCGTCGAGGAAGATCTTCCCATAGCGTTTCGTGAGGACGCGGTTGTCGAGGATCACGACCATGCCGCGGTCCTCGCCGCTGCGGATGAGGCGACCGACGCCCTGGCGCAGTTTCAGGATCGCCTCCGGCACGCTGTATTCCATGAAGGAATTGCCCCCGTGCTCCTCGATGTATTCGAGCCGCGCCTGGGTCAGGGGATGATCCGGCACGGCGAAAGGCAGGCGGGTGATGATGACATTGCTGAGCGCTTTGCCCGGCACATCGACGCCGGTCCAGAAACTATCCGTGCCGAAGAGAACGCTCGTCTCGTCGTTCTTGAAATCCTCGATCAACTGATTCCGTGAGGTGCCCGCCCCCTGGACGAGGAGCCGGATCTTTTCGGTGCGGAAGAAGTCGTCGAGCTCGGCCGAGATCCGCTGGAGGAGTTTGTAACTCGTGAAGAGGACGAAGGCGCGTCCCCCTGATTTCCTAATAAAGTGGCGGATCCATTTCGCCAACGCGCCCTCGTAGGCCCGGTCAGTCGGTTCGGGCATGGTCTTGACGAGGTGGATCGTCATCTGCTTCGCGTAGTCGAAGGGACTGCCGATGCGGATCGCCTCGACCTCCCCCGCCCCGACCCGCTTCCGGAAATAGCCGAGGTCGCGTTCCCCCACCCCGAGCGTCGCGCTCGTGAAGATGCAGGGCCGGTTCCGGTCGAAAAAGACCGGCTTCAGCAACTCCGCCACATTCACCGGAGCCGCATTCAGGCTCAGTGACTCGCGTTCGTTCTTCTCCACCCAGTAGACGAGCCCGTCGTCGCGCTGGTCGAGGAAGGTCCCGAGGGCGGCGCGGCAGTCGGCGAGACGGCGGGCGAGTTCGCCGAGCTCGTTCTTGGTCGTCTCATCCGCGAGTTCGGCGATGGCGCGGGCGCGACGGCTCACCTCGATGAGTCCTGAGCCAAGGGTGTCCTCGACGAACTCGGGTTCGCGGATGCGGAACTCGCGGCCGTATTCGCCCCACTTGCAGTTCCCCTCGATCCGGTCGAAGAACTCGTCGATCTCGTCGAGCAGGGCCATGGTGAGACGCCGCCCCTCCATGTCGCCGGTCAGTTGGAAGAGGCCCTTCTTGTTCTTCGGATTGAAGAGCCGGTGCAGGTCGAACTTCATCCCCGTCTGCGAGAGAGCCAGACCGAGCTGCCGCGCCGCGACCTGCTCGAGGGTGTGGGCCTCGTCGAAGATGAGGAAATCCTTCGCGAAAAGGAATCCCTCGCCCGACTCCTGGAATTCGCTCTGTCCGTTCAGCAGGGTGAAAAAGAGGGTGTGGTTCACGACCACGACGTGGGCATCGGCGATCCGCTTCCGGGCTTCCTGATAAAAACATTTCCCGGTCCCGGAGCAGCGTTTCGGGGTGCAGGCGTGGCTCTCGCTGCAGACCTGCGACCAGACCCGCGGGGCCGGAGTGAAATCGAGGTCGCTGAGGGTGCCGTCCTTCGTTTTATCGGCCCATTCCCAGATCACCTTCAGTTCCTCAAGCTCCGAGGTCGTGAACAGTTCCGGACCACCCGACATCGCGATCTGGAGGCGGAGCGGACAGAGGTAATTGCGACGCCCCTTCAGCAGGAGTGCCCGGAAAGGCTCGTTGAGGACCGATTGCAGGAGCGGGATGTCCTTCAGCACGAGCTGCTCCTGCAAGTTGATGGTGTGGGTCGAGATGATCGCCTTGCGCCCCTCGTCGAGGGCGAGTCGAACGGCCGGGGCGAGGTAGGCGAGCGATTTGCCGACACCCGTCCCTGCCTCGATCACGAGCGGGCGGGATTCCTCCAGCGCCCGCGCCACCGCCACCGCCATCTGCTGCTGTTCGGGACGGAATTCGAAGTCCTGGAGACGCGAGAGCGCGCCGCTTTTGCCGAAAAACTCGGAGGTAAAGCGGGTCAGGGATTCAGGGCCATGGCCCAATTCGACGAGGGAAATCACGTGTTCAGCGATGCACTGGAATGCCGGGCGGGGCAAGGAGGAAGAAACAAGGAATTGAAAGTTGCTCCCTGAATGCAATGCTAGAGGCGCCAAGGTCTCGCCGGTGATGATGCGCTTCGGAAAGCTTACATCGCCGCGGCCGATCGCCCGACCATCGCGAAGAGCGCATAGATGATCGTGAGAATTCCAAAAAACACGGGTATCACCCGCGAGCCGCGGTTCGTGATCCCGGGAGTCCGCTCGATCACCCGGGCATAGTCAGGCGAGAGGATCTCTTTCGCCGGTTTCCCGCTGAATGTGAGTAGCCCCGCCACCCCAATCGCCAGTCCAAAAGGAAACACCAAGAGACAAAGCAACAAGCTCAGAACGATACCGAGCAGGCTGGAAGTCGGCTTCAATTGCCTCAGCCGATCCCCCGCCGTTGCGAAGGCGGCGGGAATGATTGCCAGGACGAGGCTGGTCGATGCGGTTGCAATGGCTTCCGCCGCGTGCTGCGTTCCCCCTTTCATCGCCGAGATTAATGAGAAAATCAGGGAAATCCCCAGCAAAACGACTGGGATGATTCCAAGGACCATGATGCAGCGTCCGATCGTCCGGATCGTCCCTTCGGTTTTCAGATTTCTGCGACGGATCAATTCCAATTCATCCGCGTAGGGAGTCAAGAGAGGGGCTGATGCGGTGGGAAGGGGCGGTGGAAGGATCGCAGAGGACATGGTGCGAATTTACCCTCCTTGAATGCCCAAGACAATAAATTTTGATAATTTCCATATTATTGATACGGGGGTGTTTGCCCTCGTCCCGTTCTCCGAGAGGCGTAGAGCCATTCTCACGCCATTGGATCCGCTTCCCAAGGATTCCAGAGTCGCAACTCGGCAAAATCAAACTGCCTCAGGTTCCGGGTGACGAAAATCATCCCGTTTTGAATGGCCGTAGCGGCGATCTGCCCATCCGCCATCCCGATCGAGAGTCCCCGTGACTCTCTCCCCGCAACGAGATCGCCCCAACTCTTCGCCGAATCCCGGTCAAAGGGCAAAATCCGGTCGCCAAAGTCGGTCTCCAGCTTGTGCAACCAGCGCATGAGCTCACTCTTTCGCTCTCCGTCGGGTAGCCGACGCACACCCTTGACGAGTTCTCCATAAACGATGGCACTGATGTAGAGAGCTTCGGAGGGCAAGGCTGCGATCCGTCTTTTCACCTCCTGATCCCCCTGCGGGTGGCGAATTTCTGAAATGACATTTGTGTCGAGAAGCCACCTCATAGAGACACTTCACGCATTGGCTCTCCAGACCTTTCCAACTCGACGCCTTCCAACGAAGGGCCATCCATGAGGAAATCGAGGAACGACTCCCGGCGGCCGGTCTCCCGCAGGTATTGTTCTTTGGAAATCAACACGAGCTCGTCCCCGCGACGAGTGATGGTTTGCGGCCCCTCCTTCAAGGCCAGATTGACCACTTCGCTCAGCCGGTTTTTTGCGTCCGCCAACTTCCAAGTCATGGCTCTAATTTAGCTAGATTGTCTAGATTTCAAAGCGAAATCGTCGTGGTATTCCACCGCGCCTCAATCCCCGCTTGCCGCCTTGGCCGCTCCTCCTACTGTTTCCACCAGATGCTCCTCCGCCTCGTTCCCTCCTTCCTGCTTTTTCTCTTGCTCCTCACCTCCTGCGACTTCCCCGCCCCTCAGGTCGCGGCAACGGTCGAGTGGCCGGAGTTGCGGTCCCTGGAAACGATCGCCGCAGAAGTCGCCGCTCACGCCCGGGATCGGTCCGATCTCGAGCTGATGAAAGACCGCACCCGCCTCGTTCAGGCCGGTTGGGCGGTCAATCCGGCGTCGGTGCCGGAAAACGTGGCGAACTTCACCGAGGTAAAGGCGCTCCTCTCCGACCTCGTCAGCCTCGTCAACGGACTCGCCGTGCCGGAAGCCGAGCCGACCCGCTTTCGCGAACTCGCGTTGGGGATTCCAAGCGTGGTAGAGAAGCTCGTCGAAGCCAGCGGAGCCCGCTGAGAGGTCTCACCCCCTACCCGGCAGGAAACGACCGGTCCGCTTCATATAGTCGCGGTATTCCTCGCCGAAGACGCCGGTAAGGTGACGCTCTTCATCGACCGCCTTGATCGAGGCACAGACATAGTGGATCACGAGGATCGCGAGCGAAATCCAAGTCGGCAGGAGCAGCGCCGCTCCGATCAACATCGTCATCTGGAATCCGTAGATGGGGTGCCGGATGAGGCGGTAGGGGCCCGACTGCACCAGCTTCGAGGTGCCCTTTTGGTCGATCCCGATCCGCCAGGCCGCACCCATCGCGGCGTAGCACCAGAGCGTCGCGGCGTAGCCGGCCACAATGAGAACGACGCCAGCGACCCACGCTGCCGGATACACGAAGGCCGCCTGCACGCCATACCAGGATCCCGCCCCCCGCACCCAGAGCGGTTGCAGGATCCAGCAGAGCACCACCGTGGTCCAGCCGACCCAGAGGAGGCGCTCCTTCGTGCCTTTCGGTTTCAAGTTCGGGGTACGGCCGATCTTTTTGCGCACGCGTCTTGCCTGGACGAGAACGCCGCCCCAGTAGACGAGTCCTGACAAAGCCACCACGATCCGTTGCCAGAGAAATTCGTCGTTCATGCCACGGGTTCCTTTCCAGTGAGAATCTGGAGAAATCGATCGGCGATGCCGCGCACGATTTCGCCTTGGATGACGTCCGGCCGGTAGGTGAAGCCAAACTGGAGACGTCCGTCGAATCCGGTCACGCCGATCACGAAAGGCAGGGCCGGTCCCGCCGAGACCGCGCGATAGTAGTCGGCGACCCGCGCCTTTTCTCCGATCTGAAATCCGTCCATTTTGAAATTGGTGATGCTACCCCACACCGGGTAGGCCTTGCGATAGAAATTGCGCTGCTTTTCGAGGGGCTGCCGGGCGAAAAGAAAGCGATTCATGCGGAACTCGAGACGCGAGGCGAGGTAAAGTTTGGCCCGCTTCACCTCCTCGGTCTGCGCGTGAACGCTCGTGATCAGTTCGTCGAGCCGCACCGTCACCGGCACCGGATGGGTCACCGAAAAGGATCCGAGAAAGAGCCCGAAATCCCGTCGCCGTGATTCGGGGAGATCGCGCCGCAGGTTCACGACGCAGCCGGCCGAAAGGTGCTGCCGTTTCTTTTCAAACCGCCACATCGCCGCCGGGATCACCGCCTGGAGGACGGCCGCGAGACAGAGATCGTTCACCGTCGCCCCATGCCGTTTCGCGAGAGCAAGGACCGCCGTGGTTTCATCCGCATCGAGCGATCGGCCGAACCACTCGTTGTCGAAGCGGTTCACAGGGCAATCGGGCGAGCGGAAACTCTGCCTCATCCGCTGAAATTTGCCGTAGGACGCCGCCGTCCGGCGCAACAGGCCGAGCGGACCACCCGTCGGCACCCGCGAACTACGGCGTTCCGACAGCGAGCCATCCCGGAGCGGCTGCGGCACTTCGTCAATAGCCGCCGTGATCACCTCGCGGAGGAGCCGACCGATCGATTCGGCATCGGCGACGACGTGGAAGTAGGAGAGTCCCACAAAGGTCTCTCCTTCCCCTTTCACGAGAAACCACCGAAAGGGCTGGAAGAGGCCATCCGAGGGAAAGGGTTCGTTCAATTGCCGCTCCATCTCGCGGTGCACGACCGCCACCGGATCATCACCTCCCTCGAGGACGAGCGGCACCACTTCCACCCGCCCACCCTCGTAGCGATAGACGCCTCCCTTGTCGCGCACCACGTAGTTGGTCAGTCCCGCCTCGACGAGGACATGCGCCGCGGCCCGGGCAAAACCTCCCAGTTCGATAACCGCCGTGATCCGCGCGACGTGGACCGCGTTGTAGGGATGCAGACCGCTCCACTGGAGCATGGTCCGTTGAAACTCGTTCAACTTCCCCGACACCGGACCTGACGTCCCGGCCGGAGTGCTCTGGCCGGTCTCACCCATGATGGAATCAGCTCTGCAAGCCTACCGGGATCAGCGACGGCGGCCCACCTTCGAAAGCACTTCCTTCATCGCGAGGGCCTGCACTTCCTTGACCTGCTCGATCGTGAAGTGATTCGCCCCGTATTTCGAGACATCGACATGGGAAAGCGTGCCGCGGAAGCCGGGTCCCTTCACAAACGGACCGATCTGGGAGGAGCGGTAGTTGATAACCTTCTTCGCCCCTTTCGTGAGGGTGCGCGGTCCGGTCGGATCGAAGGCGATCACGAGTTCCGTCGAGATCCCGTTCTGACCGAGGAAATTCGCGAACTCCGTCACCGCATCGGCACCGAAGGAGTGACCGAGCACGATGATGGGATAAGAAACCTTCTTCGTTTTCGACCGCTTCACGATGTCGTTCGCGACCGACTGCCACGACATGAAGCTCTGTGAACTCGCCTTGATCTTCTTGGCCCGCAGATCGCTCGCCATCTGGTTCATCCCCGTCGAGAAGATGTCGAAGCCCCCACGGAAGAAGTAGACTTCCTCGGCCGAGGCGGGTGCCACGGTCGAAAGGGAAAAGAGGGCGAGCAGGGAAAACAGCAATTTCTTCATATCAGAGTCAACAGGGTGCGGCGGAGGACCCAAGACGGTCGGGTCCAAGAAACGGAAGATTCCTTCTCTCCGCCCCCCGCCCTTGTCAACGTGAAAGCGGCGATAGATCCTCTGACGTTCCCGTGGGGCGGATTTGCAATCCGCCCGTCCTCCTGTCCGGGCTACGGAATGGGCGGAATGCAATTCCGCCCTACATCCTTATCCTTCGGCAACCCCGAAGGATTTGAGCAGGTATTCGAGCACCGTCGGAGTCGCGCCCTCGGCTCCGGGATAAAAGAGCTCGCACTTCACGCCGTTGGCTTCGCAATGCTCCTTCAGCTTCACCCCGAAATTGGCGGTGTGGGTCGGATCCTTTTCTTCCTTACCGAGAGCCGGAGGCGCGCCGAAATAGAGGTAGACCGGCGGATCCTGTTTCGAGACGAGGGCATAGGGCGAATACTCCGCGATCCACGGCAGGATCGTTTCGCGCTTGGCGAGGAATTCGTCGAACTGCGTGATCTTTTTGGCCGGATCGCCCGTGAAGCCGAAGGCATGACCTCCGTAGCGGCTGTTGGGCGTCCACTCCTTCATTTGCGCCGGGTCGAGAGTGGTCTGCGCTCCCGAGACGGCGGCAAAGGAAAGACGGCTCGACTCCCGGGCGACCGGATCCTCGCTCTTGGGATCGGCGAGGTCATCGTGGAAGGCGAGCCAGAGCGAGGTGCAGGCTCCCGCCGAGCCACCGCTCGCGCCGATCTTCGTTTTGTCGAGACCCCACTCGCCCGCCTTGCTGCGGAGGAATTGCAGTGCCCGCGCCGCGTCGGTGAGCGGTCCTTTCACCGGAGGCACGATGCCATCGGCGGTCGCTTCATTGATGAACCGATACTCAACCGACGCCACCGAGATGCCCTTTTCGAGCAAGGGATTCAGCAGTGGCAGGACGCCGCTCAAACGCGCGCCCCCGGACCAGCCGCCGCCGTGGATGAAAAACAACACCGGCGTGGGTTTATCGGATTCCGCCTTCCACACGTGCATGACCTGCTTCGGATGCGGACCGTAGGCCACGTCGTAGTGGGTCGGATTCGGCACGGGCGGATTCGACGCGAGGAAGGCCTCGGCCTCTTTCTCCCCGATCTCGCGCACATAGAGATTGCGCCAGCGGATCTCGCCACCGTGCGTCTGGAGCATCACCGGTCCCTTCGTCGGGAAGGGCAGTGTCTTGTCCGGATAATTCTCGAAGGTCGCCCCCTCGACAACGGCGCGGCCGTTCAGGGTCACCCAGGTGCGCGCGCCGATTTGTTTGATCTTGAAACTGTTCCACTGGCCGAAAGGCTTGTCCATCTTCGTGATGGGGTCGCGGCCGAGGGTCTTCGGGGTGTTGTTGAAAAGCCCGCCCGAGCCGAGGTGGGGACGGCGGTCGGGCTTGGCCGGATCGAAGACCTGATTCGTATCCCAGATCTGCACCTGGGGCATGCCGCGCAGGTAGATCCCGCTGTCGGCGCCCGCGACCGTCTTGTATTCGATGTGCAATTCAAAGTCGCCAAATGCCTCCTCCGTCGTCGCGTAGGGACCGGTGCCGCTGTTGACCAGTTCGCCATTTTCGACGCGCCAGTGGTTCGCGAAGTCAGCGCGCTGTTCCTTCAGGTTCGCAGCGAGCTTTTCGCCCTCCAGTTTGGCCGAGGTGTGGGGATTCCAGCCATACCAGCCCGTGAGATCCTTCCCGTTGAAGATCGCCCGGAAGCCCTTCGGCGGAGCGGGCTCATCGGCGTGGGAAAAGGTGCCGGCCAAGAGGGCTCCGACGGCGAAGAGGCAAATCAAGCGGGGGTTCATGAGCGGCATCGTAGCGATTTCCGTGAGGGCGTCGAGGACGGCGTCAGGCGGGGTCGCGCTAGGACGGATTTACTCCCCTTCGCCTCCTCGCTTGCGGTTCGCTCTGAAAACCAGGAATTGAACCGCGTCAAAAACGCCTGCAAACGGCTCTTCACGCCCGAGATAGCGTTCGAGGACATAGAAGAGGTAGTAATAGAAGCGGCAGAACGCCCAAACCGCCGTGCCGAGCAAGATCGCCGTTCTGAGTGTCGGCATTTGCACCAAGAGCAGGACCGCGGCAGCAAGGCCTATCACGAGAAACAGGAACCCCTTCGCGTGGATGAGCCAGGGACTCTTGAGGTCGCCCGTGAGCTTCATGGGAAGTCGAATCACCTCACCGCGCTTTGTTTCCCGGTTCCAGCGACCAGTTGAAACCGCGTCCCTCCCCCTTACGGCGAAGCAATCCGATCTCCTCCTCCAACCGACGGGTCCACTCCGGACAAGGTCGTTCGTAGGGCAACTCGAGCGCATCCCGCAACTCGCGCCAGGTGGCTCCGTCGGAGTGTTGTCTCAGGTGCCGCTGGATGCGGGTTTTGAACTCGAGGTAGGTCATGAGGAACAAAGCGCCGCTGATTCGACTTCGGAAAGCGGCGGGACGCCGCTTCTACTGTTTATTTTGCCTTCGCCTTCGGCGCGGGCTTGGGATCAAGATTCGCATCCAGCTCTTCCTGAGTCGGCGTCGGGGTGACGATTCCTTCGGCGGGGATCTCGGCTCCGGCGATCCAGCAGATCGCGTTGAGGACGGTCTTGCGGAAATCGTCCTGGGCCCAGTTGTCGTGGAAGTGGAGTCCGGTGAAGCCGAAGCCGCGCCCGCCATCGGGACGCTCGACGACCCAGCAGACGTGCTGCGGCATTTTGGCCTCGACCATTTTCCTCACCTCGGGATTGCCGGAGTGATTGCCATCAGGACGTGACATCGTCTCCTGCGGCGGGATGGCGGAGAGAATGGGAGTGACACCCTCCATGTCCTTTTTGAACCGCATGTTGAAATACCACTCGTCGCGGATCGTGAAGGGTTTCACCCCACGGGCGACGGGATGCTCCGGCATCTTGGCAAACTCGCCATCCCAGTGAGGATTCACGGAGTAATTGGTCTCGAAGGCTCCACCGGTGGCGGCGATGAGCGTGTCGTTCGTCTCGCCGGGAGTCATCTCGACGGCGTAGTGGAGCATGCCGACACCGACACCGCGCTCGCGGAGATAATCCAGTTGGCGGAGGTGCCAATAGGCGGGATGACCCGGACCACCGTCCGATTGAATGACGACGGCATCGGCGTTCTGGAAAGCGCTGAGGTCGCTCGGCCAGCCATTGTGATAGGTGGCCACGAGGACTTTCTCTCCATGCAGGGTATTGAGCAGCCGCTTCGCCATGTGAGCACCGGCATTGTGCTCGTGCATGCGGGCCGGGTGGCTCGGACGACCGGCGACGTAGACGACCTTCTTCACATCACCGAGAGGGAGTCGCTTCAGGCGGATGTTGCGGAACTGGACCTTCATGGGAGGTCCGGCGTGGAGTTGCAGGGCGAGAAGTCCGGCGCGGCGGCGGGTGTCGGTGTCGTTGTCGGTGATCTCGGACATCACCGTGCCGTTGATCTCGCAGACGATCTTGTGGCCTTGGGCGACGATGCGGTAGGTGTTCCAGTCGTCCTTCTTGATGACCTGGGCGAGTTCGGCGGGATCACCGAGACTACCGGTGATTTCGGGTTTGCCGTCTTCGTTGATGACGGTCTTCTCGCCACGCTTCGCGAGGACTCCGCGGAAGGCTTCTCCGTAGTTCGTCCCGGCCCATTGTCCGGCGGCATCAATGTCAGCTTGGTAACCTCCGACGGCGTGGGGTTTGTCGAGGGCGAAGCTGCGGATCTGGAATCCGGAGTTGCCACTGAAAATGCGGTATTCGGCGACGAGTTCGAAGTCGTCGAGCTCGCCATCGGTCCATTTGAGGAAGGTGTTGTGATCGATCGGGCTTTCGGCCGTGGTCTCGCCGGTGATGGCCCCGTCTTCGACCCGCCAGAGTTTCGGATCCCCTTCCCAGCCGGCCAGGGTCGCGCCGTCGAAGAGGGGCAGGAACTCGTCATTCGTGATCGCTTTCTCTTGCTGGGTCGGGGCCGCCTTTTCTTGGGCAACCGGAAGGGAAATGACGGCGACGAGCGAGACCGCGACGAGAGCCGAGGTGACAACGGGGAGGAAACGGGGCGGTTTCATGGGCTGGGATGGCTGGCGAGCCCTACGGTGTAGCCTTTCCCGACGACCTGGGACAGAAAAATCTCGCAGCATCGCATCACGGTGATGCGCCGCGTGAGACCACCTCAAGGAGCCATGAGCCATCCGACGAGGTCGCGGAAATCGGCAGGACTGAGCACCTCACCGAAGATCGCGGGCATCAGGGAAATGGCTGATACCTCGCGACCTGCAATCTCGCTCTTCAAAAACCGGTGCGTTTGCCCGGTCGCGTCGAGGAGGGAAACCACTTCGCCGCTTTCACCCACAACAAATCCGGCGACGACGCTGCCATCGCTCTTCTTCAGCGCGGTGAGGCGAAAATGGGCGTCGACATTGCGATTCGGATCAAGGATGTCCTCGGCGAGACGGGCGAGACCGCGAGATCCGACGCCGTCGAGTTGCGGGCCGACGAGCCCCCCTTCCCCGCCGATGCGGTGACAGACTCCGCAATGAGTGGTAAAAAGAAGCCTCCCCCTTTCTCGATCAACTCTTGCTGGATCATGCTCATCGATGCGGGCGGCGATGATTCCGTCGAGTCGGGCACGCTCCTCGGCGGTGATCTCAAGCGGCGGAGCCGGAGGGGGCGTGGGGAGATACGGCTTCAAATGATCGCGCAAATCCACTGGGGCGGTCGCGACGAGGAGCCGGGCGAGGCGGCGGAGCGAGGCCTCGCCCTCGGCAGCGCGTTTGAAATCCGCGACCGGCAGATCGGTTCCCTCGATCGCTCCGATCGCCAGCCAAGCAAAAGCAGTGCCCGCGTCACCGTCGACGACTTCGAGGCGCACCTCGCGACCCGCCGCCTCCGGCAGACGCCATTCGACGAGGACGGCGCGATCATTCCTTGGCGGGTAGGCCCGGGCGAGTTCGGCTCCGCCCGCAACTTCGATGAGACGGACATGGTTCGACTCATGCGCCGTTTTTCCGGGCGGTCCGCGGTGGCCACAGAGGGCGAAAGCGAGGCGCTCCGGCATGGGGAAAGGTCTCGATTGCAGGGTCCCAGTGGCTTGCTCGGCCCCTTTCGTGCCCTGGGCTAGACTGGAGAGGACCTCGATCTCATCGCCCCCGGGGCCCGGACGGGGTTGGGTTTGCCAAATGGCCTTGCCAGCGGCACCCGTCCAAACCGGCGGGCCCGCCTTCGCTCGATCTTCGAGGAAGGCGCGTGCGAGCCGATCGAGCTGACCCAAGAGGGTCGGGTCACGCACGAGACCCTCTTTCTCCTCGAGCGCCTCGGCGATGCCGAGGAAGACGGACGCATCATCCGAGCGCTCGCGATTCGCGGAGAGCGCGATTTCTTCAGCAAGCAAGGCGGCGATGACTTCGGGCGATCCGTGTTTCGCGAGATGGGAGCGACGCAGGCTCGCCCAATCCGCCACGCCATCCGGCGCGCCCTTGGACGTGAGCAGCCACCCGGCCGCCTCGGCAGTCGGCACAGCGAGGGCGATCGAGGCGAGATCGGCGTCGTCTTTCGCATCGACCTGGGAAAGGGCGTTCGGCAGGGAGAGGCATTGTTTCAAAGCGACCCGCAAGGTATGGCGGAGGTGGGTATCCTCGTCCGGCGTCGCGGCGAGGGCGGTCCGAAGGGCGGCGACCGCGCCCACCGCCGGTGTCTCGATCAAGGCCTCCGCGGCACGACGGCGCGCCCATGGATCGGCGGAGGAAAGCGCGACGACGGGATCGGACAAGGTGAATGTCTCAGGCGACGTCCGTTTTCCAGCACCCTCCTTTTTCACCACCCGCCAGATCCGCCCCCGCTCGCGATCGCGTCCGGGATGGTCGAGCGGCACTTCGTAGTGACCAATGATGCGGTTGTAGAAATCGGCGACGTAGAGCGCGCCATCGGCGGCGAGATGGAGATCGACGGGACGGAACCAGGGATCGCTGCTGGTGATGAAGTCGGGCTTTTCCTCCGCCCGAGGGGTCGTGCCGGCAAAGTGAATCCGGTCGAGATTCACCCGCGAGGTCACGGGATTGCCGATGAGGATGTGATCCTCCCACTCCGCGCCCCAGATCCCGCGATCCACAAAGACAATCCCTGCAATGCCGGTGGATCCATGGGTGTGTTCGATCATAGCGGGACCGAATCCAAGTCCGTCGTGAGGTTTGCCGAAGCTGGGATAGACCGCGCCCCCGATGAGTTGGTAGACCGGGGCACTGTGGCAGTCGGCGCTGTAGAGATTGCCACGACGATCAAAGGCCAGCCCAAAGGGATTCACCTGTCCCCGCGACCAGATCTCGACACGCGAGCCGTCGGGACGGAAGCGGAATACGTTGCCGGAATGCAGCTCGAGTTCGCTGCCGTCCTTCGCAAGGATCATACTGGTGTTGTTGAATCCATGCGTCGCATAGACCCAACCATCCGCCCCGAGGCGCAGGCTCGAAACCATGCCGTGGGTGTCTTTCTCATAGCCGAGGGGACCAAAAATCACCTCGCGAAGATCGGCCGTCCCGTCGCCATCGGTGTCAGCGAAATACCAGAGATTCGGGATGCTCCAGGCGATGCAGCCGTCGTGATGCTCCGGCCGGTGCCAGGGCAGGACTCCGGTGGGGATGTTCAGCCCATCGGCGAAGTCGGTGACCCGGTCGGCCCGCCCGTCGCCATCAGTGTCTTCGAGGATCTTGATGGCGTCGCGACTGTCGCGCACCCGGGTGCCCTGCGGATCGGACCACCGTTCTTTCGCGGCGGCGTAGGGATATTCGATCGTCGAGGAGACCCAGAGCCGCCCCTTCTCATCCGTAGCGAGATTGATGGGCTTGCCGATCATCGGCTCGGCGGCAAAGAGCGAAATGGCAAATCCTTCGGGCACGGTGAGCGCGGCGAGTTCGTCTTCCGGCGAAAGCGGACCGGTCTCGCGCACGAGGTGATCCTGAGCAAACGCCCCGCAAACTCCTGACAGCCAGCATCCCAAGATCAAAATCCGTCTCATCGGCAGCGATTGTGACAGAGTCACCGGGGGTTGTCCCTCGCGTCTTGAAGGCAGCATGTTACCCGCATTTCGAGTTGATTCCGGGCCAGGACCTGATCAAGATTGGTCCATGAAATCGCTTTTCCTCTTCGCTCTGCTCCTGATCTCGGCTTTTAGCGCGAGCTTCGGCCTCACTTCCTGTGCCTCGAACAGCGGCAGCACGGCTGGCGACGGCTCTTACACGCCGCCCCCGACGCTCTCGCCGGTCGATGCGACCGACCAGATGCGCAGCCAGTATCGCGACTGGATCCGCTAAGGTGATTTCTCCGCACCCTTTTGCTTCCCATCGGGAGCGTCTTTTGTTAATCCTGATCCCGGAGCAGGGATCATGGAAGAACACAGCATCGTCGAATCCGTCCTCGATAACCTGCCCGTCGCGGTCTTCGCGAAGGATGCGACGAACGATTTTCGCTTCGTCCTCTGGAACAAGAAGCAGGAGGAAGTGACGACGATCAGGGCGGAGAAGGCCCTCGGAAAAAACGACTACCATCTCTTCTCGCAGGAGTCGGCCGACTACTTCCGAAGCGTCGACAAGGCGGTGATCAAACGCGGCAGCCTGATGAAGGTGCCCGAGGAGATCATCGAGACGAAGAACGGCCGCGAGGTGCACCTCCGCACCGTGAAGATTCCGGTGCACGACAAGGAAACGGGCCGCCTCCTCGTCGTCGGGATCAGCGAAGACATCACCGAGCAAGTGAAATCCCGCGAGCAGCTCGAGCGTCTCAACCGTCACCTCGTCGAGGCGAATCAGGAACTGCAGCAGACCCAGATGCAGCTCATTCAGGCCGAGAAACTGGAATCGATCGGTCGTCTCGCCGCGGGCGTCGCGCACGAGGTGAAGAATCCCCTCGCCCTTCTCCTCCTCGGGGTCGATTACCTATCCCAGGGCATCGCTCCCGACGATCCCAACGTGGAGAAGATCCTCCAACAGATGCGCGACGCGGTCGAGCGCGCCGACCGCATTGTGCGCGGGCTCGTCGATTTTTCCTCGCAGCGATCGCTCTCGCGCGAACCGACCCAGCTCTCGCGGGTGGTTGAGGAAGTCCTCCTCCTCGTGAAGCACGAGCTGACCCGCTCAAACACGAAGGTGAACGTGCGCATGGAGAAAGACTTGCCCCATGTCTTTCTCGACATGTCGAAATTCGAGCAGGTCCTCATCAACCTCATCATCAACGCGGTCCACGCGATGAGCGAGGTTGAGACGAAGTTGATCAAGATCCGCGCTCGGTCGGAATCACTCGAGGAGGTCGTGAAGAATCAAGGAGCCAGAAAGCGCGAGGTCTTCCGCAGCGGCGACCGGGTCGTGATCCTCGAGATCTCCGACAACGGACATGGAATCGCCCCGGCCGATGCAAACCGGCTCTTTGATCCTTTCTTCACGACGAAAGCCACCGGTGTCGGGACCGGCCTCGGGCTCTCGGTGGCCCGGCGCATTGTCGAGCTTCATGGAGGCGAACTCACCCTCGAAAATCGGACGAAGGAACCGGGTGCCGTCGCCCGGCTCATCCTGCCGACCAAGCTGGAAACGGCGAAAGTTCACACGGTGACCGGCCGGGTAAAAACGGAGGGAAAACCGAAAGAGATTGACTCGCCCCCCTCCGACCTGACATCCTGACCGTGTCGCAACCAACCACCCACACGAGTCATGGCCCGAAAAATCTTGCTGGTAGATGACGAAGCGGGGTTCACCGAACTCCTCAAGATGAACCTCGAGCGCAGCGGCGCTTTTGAAGTGAGGATCGAAAACGACTCGACCAAGGCCGTCGCCGCCGCGCGTGATTTCATGCCCGACGCCATCCTTCTCGATGTCGTCATGCCGGGGATGGATGGCGGGGACGTGCAGGCCCAGCTCCAGGCCAGTCCACAACTCTCCGGCATCCCCGTGCTGATGCTGACCGCCCTCGTCGACTCCACCGAACTCTCCGAAGGGGCCGTCGCCCAAGCAGGTAGCCAGATGGTGCTGCCCAAGCCGGTGAATTTGCCCCTGCTTCTGCGCGTCCTCGACGAGATCGTGCCGGCGGCGTGAGGAAGAGCCGAGCCGCAAGTCAGGTGTCGAACCCTTAACATTTCCTAATTGGTTTCCGTCGAATCCCGGTACATACTGGCCGACGTGAAAGACTGGCAATCCGTCCTTTTCCTCTGCACCGGTAACTTTTACCGGAGTCGTTATGCGGAGGCTTGGTTCAATTTCCTTGCTCCCCGCCACGGGTTGTATTGGCGGGCCGAGTCGCGGGGCTTCCGTCCCCACATCGAGGAGGCACCACTCTCCCCCCATGCCGCGGACCGCCTCACCGACCAGTTGGTGCCACGCCTCCTCACCCGCCACGCGCCGGAGCGCCTCCTCGAGACCGATCTCGCCGAAGCGACCCTCGTGGTCGCGCTTTATGAATCCGAGCATCGCCCCATGATGCTCGATCGTTTTCCCCACTGGGTCGACCGGGTCCGTTATTGGAATGTTCCCGACATCGACGAGACCGCCCCGCCGTTCGCCCTCGCCAAAGTCGAGGCCGAGGTCGAGGCGCTCATCACCCACCTCCGAGCCGGTCATGCCCTCGGCGCGCGGGCGGCTGTCGGAGCGGAATTTTAATTTTCCGAATCTTTTGACATTCCGAAGCATTTTGGCCAAGATCTCGCTATCTCTCGTGACCGAGTCCTAACCGACCCACTCTTCTGAAGTTATGACCGATACCCCCTCCGAGGCCGTCGCGAACGGCCCTCTTCACGGTCCCCTCCAATCCGAGATGTTCGTCATCCACGGAGGCACCAAACGGAAGTCAGACGAAAAGGGGAAACGAAAGCCCCTTTACGGAAACGGACTCAAAGCCCCCTCCGCGATCGGAAAGAATTTTGTCCTGGACACCAACGTCCTGCTCCACGATCCGGACTGTCTCGACCGATTCGGCGACAACCACATCTGCATCCCTCTCGAGGTGCTCTGTGAACTCGACAAGTTCAAGAACGAGCAGTCCGAGCGCGGGGCCAGCGCCCGCAGCGTCCACCGCAAGCTCGCCGCCCTCTTCGCGAAACATCCCTCAGAAGCCACCACCGGCATCCCGAACCGCGAAGGCGGCTCGGTTCGGCTTGTCCCCGCCCAGCCCACTGCGACGAACCGCAGCGCCGTGGTCGAAGAACTCCTCGCCGTCTTCGAGGGCCAGGTCTCGAACGACAACCGCATCCTCATCTGCACGCAGCTCATCTCGGAGAAAAACACCGCTCCGACCATCCTCGTGACGAAGGATCTCAATCTCCAGCTGAAGGCCCACGCCATCGGGATCCCCTGTGAAGACTATCAGAACGACAAGGTCGACAGTGCCCAGGTCGGAGCCGCCTCGCCCATGGTTGTGGAGATCAAGCCAAACGATCTCCAGCGATTCGCCTCGACCGGCGGTCTCGACCTGCCGTCTCACGTCCGCCGCATCAGCCCGAACGAATACGTCCTGCTCAAGGCCGGTGACAAACGGACCATGCCCGCCCGCATGGGGGTCGACGGGGCCTTTCACAAGCTGAACATCCCCGAGCAGATCCGTATCCAGCGCGGCGCACCGCTCCGGCCGCTCAATCTCGGGCAGCAATGTTTCCTTGACGCCCTCCTCAATCCCGAGATCAGCCTCGTGACCTGTTATGGACAGGCCGGCACCGGAAAAACCCTCCTCGCGGTGGCCTCGGCCCTCCACATGACCTTCGACGGGGTCTACAACGGTGTCACCGTGAGCCGTCCCGTCATCCCCATGGGCGACACCCTCGGTTTCCTCCCCGGTTCACTTGAGGAAAAGCTCGATCCCTGGCTGAAGCCGGTCTACGACGCCCTCGAGTTCCTCCTCACACCCGAGCAGGGCACCGCCAAACGCAAGCAGGCGCAGCGTCCGCAGCGGAAGGGGGGACCCGATTTTCCGGCGGCTGGCGGGGGCAAGCGCAGCTACGATCCCTTCCTTGAGTCGGGATTGATCGAGATCGAGGCGCTCTGCTACATCCGCGGTCGTTCCATCCCGAACCGCTTTTTCATTCTCGACGAGGCCCAGCAGTTGACTCCGTTGGAAGCGAAGACCATCGTCACGCGCATGGCGCGGGGGTCGAAGCTCGTCCTCGTGGGTGATCCCGCCCAAATCGACAACCCTTATGTGGATCGACTTAGCAACGGTCTTGTTTACACTCGCGACCGTCTCCGTGACGAGGCGTGCAGCACGCACGTCACTCTGGAGCGGGGCGAACGCAGTCAGCTGGCGGAAGCCGCTGCCCGGAAGATGTAAATCAGACGGCGTCACGGCGTTTTATTTGCGCAAGAACGAGGTCCGGGGCATAAGGTCACCGGAAGATGGCCCGTGAATACACCGTCAATCGCCAGCCGGCGAACGCCAAGTCGAAGATCGATTACGCCGCCGAA